>Ga0181528_10001153_pt1 | contig 16644 bp, 17 predicted proteins | sample PEATcosm2014_Bin_47_FD_119742 | JGI IMG/M metagenome (GOLD analysis project Ga0181528, IMG submission 119742) | Peatland microbial communities from MTU Mesocosm Facility, Houghton, MI, USA - PEATcosm2014_Bin10_10_metaG | ecosystem: Environmental > Terrestrial > Soil > Wetlands > Peat | place...
TCATTTCTTCGTTGCTCGTCGCTCCAGTAACCGGCTACAGTTCGCTCCTCGCGCCTCGAACTGAGAAAAATTGGCTCCCGTCGCTGTCGTGCCAGTATAGGTCGATACAGCCTAGTCATACCGCTCAAAGACAATCTGCTTGCGGTGCCAGCCGAAGGCGGTCAGGCGCTCGCGGACGCTGGAGACCATCTCGTTGAGGCCGCAGATGTAGGCGTAGATATCGAAGTTCAGTTCTGAGGCGGGCAAGGAGGGATCGGGCGCAGGCGCGGGCAGCGTTTGGCCCAGCCGCGCCGCGCGCTCCTCGATGATGCGGGCCATGTGCTCCTGAACGTAACCGCGCAGTCCAGTCCAGCTTTCCTGGGCGCGGCTGAGTGTGGGCAGGTAGTGAAAGTTGGGCTGGCGGGCAGCGAGACGCTCGAACTCCTCGCGGTAATAGATGTCGCTTTCGTGGCGCGTGCCGTAGACCAGCCATATCTGCTTGCCGTTGTTGCGATCCGGTCCGGACTCCGGGAAGAGCCACTGGAGGTAGCCGCGCATGGGAGCGATGCCGGTTCCAGTCGCTACCAGAATCGAATCGGTGACGGGTTCGTGAAGAATGAAGTGCCCATGCGGTCCATGAATCTGGATGGTGGCGCCGACGGGCAGATCGGGCAGGTCGGCGAGATGGTTGGAAAAGAATCCTTCTTCGACGCGGTTGACGCAAAGCTCGAAGCGATTGGAGCTGGCCGCCGAAGCGATCGAGTAGGCGCGGGTCTGCATCTTGCCCTTCGCGTCCGGGGCGACGGCGGAGACGAACTGTCCGGCGGCAAAGGGAAAGCTCTCCAACTCGTCGATGACAAAGACGAAGTGGTAGCACTGAGCGACTTCGGAGATGCACTCCTTGCGTTCAAGCCGTGCGGTAAGGAGCTCACGCGCCATGGGATTTCTCGCTGGAGAAGAGATGAGGCCGATGAACCGGCCTGCCGCCATTATAGTGGCTTCTTCGGGCGCTTGTAGAAGGGCGCGGGCACCTGCTTGGCGCGAACCCGGTTGGCGCGGACCTCGACCAGAACGTCGCAACCGGCGGCAGCCACGGAAGCAGACACCAGAGCCAGGGCGATATTAGTTTTGAGATATGGCGCGGGCGAGCCAGAGGTCACCGTACCGATCGGTTCTCCATCCAAAGAGAGAACGGAGTATCCATCGCGGGCGATGCCGCGCTCGATCATTTCCAAGGCCACGATCTTCCGCTTCGCGCCGCCCTCCGCCTGCGCGGCAAGCAAGGCTTCGCGGCCAATGAACTCTCCCTTATCGAGCTTGAGCCAGCGTTCGTGACCGCCCTCGAAGACGTTGATCGTCTCCGAGATTTCGTGGCCATAAAGCGGCATTCCCGCCTCCAGCCGCAAGGTGTTGCGCGCGCCCAGGCCGCAGGGCCGAATGGCGAAGTCGCTGCCTGCCTCCATCAACTCGGACCATAGTTTTTCGGTGTTTGGAGTACCAACGGGAAGATAGAGTTCGAAGCCGTCCTCGCCGCTGTATCCGGTGCGCGCAATCATCACATCCGCGATGCCGCAAACCTCGCCGAAGCTAAACCAATAATTCCTGATAGCGGCTAGATCAGTCTTCGTCAGCTTTTGCAGGGTTTGCAAAGCCCGCGGTCCCTGCACGGCCAGTTGCGCGTAACCGGCGGATTCATTGACGATCTCAACCCGCGGAAAGGCGCCTGCATTCTCCTGAATCCATTGAAAATCCTTGCCGGTAGTTCCCGCGTTGACCACCATCAGGTAGTCGTTTTCGCTGATCCTGTGAACCAGAATATCGTCGACGAATGTTCCCAGCGGCGTCAGCAGCGCGGAGTATTGCGCCTGGCCGTCAACCAGCCGCGCCGCCTCATTCATGGTGATGTGCTCGATAGCCGCCAGCGCGCCGGGGCCGCGAAAACGAATCTCACCCATGTGGCTGACATCGAAGAGCCCCACTCCGGTGCGCACCGCCATGTGTTCGGCGATAAGCCCTCCGGGATACTCAACCGGCATATCCCAACCGCCAAAGTCCACCATCTTCGCCTTCAACGCGCGGTGTGTGGCGTTCAGAACGGTCTTCTTCGGTGCGGCGGAGAGTATCATCAGGAGTCCTTTGGGCGTAGGCGTGCGCAGTTCATCAATGCATCTTTCAAAAGCGAACTATGGATCAGAACGCGATCAATGATGAATCTCATTGTAATTGCCGCCCTCCCGCTCACTTTTTTCTCGCGCGCCAGAAGGAGGTCACGCCCAGATAGGAAAAGACCACGATAACAACCAGGGCGGCCAAAAAATTCCTGTCATAGGGGCCGTGCAGATGAGCAGGTCTGGAGCGCAAAAGGCCAACGCCCGCAACCAGCGCAAAGAGAAAGAAGAAGGAGCCGGTGACCTCAAGCCAAAGAATGCCGCCCACTCTGCGGAAAGGCCGCAAAAATCCGCTCAGGCCGCGGGTGATGCTTGCGCTCCCGACAGTTCGATCCGTATTTTGATTGCCGGATGGTCCGCTGGCTGTGGACGCTGGTGGCGCGGCCGGGGCCGTCTGCGCGCTGGCGGCAATGCGCTCACCGGCGACGCGTCCCGCGATCCGCAGCCCGATTCCCAGCGTCCGGCCTATCTTCTCTGGTTTCATCTTCGATATGATGGTAGCAGCGGCGGTTGTGTGCCGCATTCCGGTCGTTTCCTGCCGCAGCACTTGCTCTGGGAGGGAATCGGAAGTAATGTATAGAAATCCCACGCCGCCTAGCGCTGTCTCTGAGCGCCGGCTGCCCAAGGAGGCGCCTGTGACATCCCGTATGCGCGAACTCATTCAGCAGTTGGGCGAGGCCATTCATGAATCGGTCATCGAGAGCGAGCAGATTGCCGGCGTGGTCGAGGATATTCGTCAGCACGGCTTCGATGTGCTGCTGATGCTGGAGGCCACGATCGGGTTGAATAACGTGACAGCCAAGGAGAGCGAAGCCGTTCTCAGCACAGGCAGCGGCGAAGAAGCGCCCTTCACACAGAACGATCTGAGCTTCCTGCGTTCGCTGCGCATCTCTGTCGCCGGCGACGAGAAGGATGCTGCCGGACGCGAGGATGGCGCCGAAGCGGATACAAAATAGCGCGACGAGAGCGTTGATCCAGCTTGCATCCTTGCAGCCGGTACGGCTGCGACGATATTTTCATGAAGATCGTGTCCACTTCAGGCCGCAGCTTGATCTTTTTGTCCGAAGGTATTCAGCAAATCGGCCAGCTTGTCCACCAGTTCTTTCAATTCGTCCAGGCGCGCCAGCCCCTCCTCGTTTCTTCCCTGGGTACGAAACTTCATGATGCCCGCCGCCAGCGCATGAATCCGCCAGTGCAGCGCGACGATCGCCTGAAAGGCCGGTTGGGAGCTGCGTCCGGCCGGCCCGTCGCCGTAGAGCCATGCGCCAAACTGGCATTGATAGCGGCTAGTCCGCGGTTCGTGGTCCGACTCGTTCTTGAGAAAGGCTTCTATCGACGCAGCCCAGGCCCGGTGTTCGACGCCCGCATGAAGCAAGGGCCGTTCGTCCACGCTCACCAAGAGCGCCTCGCTCCAGCGCGGATCGGGCTGCCATGAAGCTGCCCAGCCGGGAAACTCGTCTGCCCGCATCGGCTGGGCGATCCCGTACCCCTGCGCCAATTCGCAGCCCAGCCGCAGCAGCACCAATCCCTGCTCCGCTGTCTCCACGCCTTCGGCAACTGCCTGAAGGCGGAAGGCCGCAATCAATTCCAGCAATCCCTCCAAAATTGCCAGGTCTCGCGGATCTTCCAGAATATCGCGCACAAAGCTGGGATCGATTTTGAGAACGTCGATGGGCATCGCTTTCAGTTCGATCAGCGATAGATGGCTGGCGCCAAAATCATCCAGAGCAAATGTGACTCCGGTCTGACGGCAGCGGGCCAGCAAGTTCGCCAACTGGGCCGCATCTTCCGGCGGACCGGTTTCCGGAATATCCAGCTCCAGGTTGGAGGGCTGGATGCGCGGGTGTTCAGCCAGCAGCTTGGCCAGGCGATCGGCAAATCCCGGCTGCTGCAACTGGCGCGCTCCCACATTTACGTTCACGGCGATCTCCAGACCGCCATCGAGCCATTCTTCCATCTGCGTCAGAGCAGCACCGATCACCCATTCGCCCAGGTCGACGGCCAGCGGATGGTCCGCAATCGCCGGCAAAAACTTGACCGGCGGCAACAGGCCCCGTTGCGGATGCTGCCAGCGGATCAGCGCTTCCGCCCCCACAACCCTGCCTGAGCACATATTCACCTTGGGCTGGTAGTACAAGACGAATTCGCCGGTCACGAGTGCCTGACGAACGCGCTCCAGGCTCTCCGGGCTTTCTCCGGCGCCGGCACTCTTCGCGGGATCGAAGAAATAGTAGCGGTTTTTGCCGGCCGCCTTGGCGCGATGCATCGCCTGGCTGGCCTGACGCAACAGATGTTCCGCATCCGTATCATCCTCCTGCGGGTAGACGGCGATGCCGATGCTCGCGGAAATCTCGAAGCTGGATTCTGAGAGTTGCACCGGCTCGGCAGCGGCTTCCATCAGGCGGTTGACTGCCCGTACGCAGTTCTCACGGTCTTCCATTGCAGGCAATACGGCCGCAAATCCCTTGCCGTTCAGGCGTATCAGCGTGTCGCCCTTGTTCAGTCTGTGCTTCATCTCGCGCATTACCGCAGCGCGCACCCGATCGGCGATCACCTGACCATGATGTTCCTGGATGGCGTCCAGTCCATCCAGATCCAGACGCACCACCGCCAGCAGCTTGCCCCACCGCCGGGAGTGGGCGATGGCCTTCTGCAGCCGGTCGTTCAGCAAGGCGCGGCTGTGCGCACCGGAGGGATTGGCGGAATGTGCATCCTCTCTCAGACGGCGAGCATTCTCCTTGTGCGCAATGATTTCGGAGGGTCCGTTCATCATTCTCGCTTCTGCCTTCCGGAACGTAACATCAGGTTTATCGGCAAAAAATGAATGAAAGAGAGGCACAGCCCACCCCATGATCGATCGATTCTCGCCTTCCCATTTTGGAATTTTCTAACTTTTCCACGGGCTGCAAAGCGCTGCGGAGCGACGCTCTCACTCGCCGATTTCGCCAACGGTCGATGGATGTCGAAAATACTTCAAAAGTTCTAAATAAACCCGCAGCCGGACCACCTGAAAGTAATCGCTGGCGGCGAAATAGAAGATCAGGGATGCAGCCCATACGACCTGGAGCGCCGGCGCGCCCAGTTGATCGATGAATGGCAGAGGTGCTGCCGAAAGGACCATCGCCAGCACAATCAGCGCCATGTTGACGATGCCCATCACCAGATTGATCTCGATCAGCTTGGCCGTCAGCGGCCTTCCCAGGCGGAGGGATTGGCCAAGCGCGGAATGCGCGGAGCGATTCTCTGCCAGCATCAGCAGCGGCGCAATGGCAACCGGCCAACTGACGAGTGCCCAGACGATGAAAAATCCCAGCGAAAGAAAGATCGCCCAGATGGAGTAGCCGATCAGATCCGGCTCGGCGTTGGGAGTAATGTGCGTGGCGGCGACCCATTGCATGGAGTGAAGCCAGCTCCACCAGACCAAAGCGAAGAGAGCCAGCCATGCGGCTTGCTGGACAATCATCGCCACAGGGCGGAAGCAGGCTGCGGAGGAATTCGATGGCCGGCCTGCTTTGTAACAGGGCACGACTTCAGTCGCGCCGCCGGCGCCATTGATTGAATCTTGGGCTTTAGCCCCTGCGGTATTCTCCTGCTCGATTTTGCTGAATTGATTTCCTGGTTCGCTGCCTGAAAAAAACATCCGCTTGAGAACCAAGCTGCGCCCCAGCCCTGATGCAACCACCCAGGCCAGCGCAGCCAGCGGAAGAAGCCAGTGCACCACGGCTGTTACACGAGGCAGGTAAAGCGCCCACGCGTTACTCAGTTGCACGGCGGCAACCCATGGGTTTTGCGCATCGAAGTTGCTGAGGCCAGCAGCCCCCGGCGACAGCTCACCGAGAATCTTGATCGCCTCAAATAAAGCAACAATCACAAACGGGATTCCGAAGCTCCAACGCCAGAGCACTTCCAGCGCAGTCAGCACGGGCCGCGCAAAGACCCAGCCCATCTGACCGACCAGCGACTGGGTTCCGCGCAGAGGAGCGGAGGACTTCATTTGACCACCAGATTCACCAGCTTGCCCGGAACCACGATTCGCTTGACGATCGTCTTGCCTGCCGTGCGCGCCTGGATCTTCTCGCCAGCCAGGGCAGCGGCTTCGATGGCCTTAACATCGGCATCGGCGGCTACGCGGACGACTTCGACCAGCTTGCCGTTGATCTGCACGGGAATCTCCAACTCATCTTCTTTGGCCAGTTCGGGGTCGCTGACTGGCCAGGGGGTGCGCAAGATCGGCTCCTCTTCGCCGAGTTCTTCCCAGAGTTCGGCTGCCAGGAATGGAGCAAAAGGAGCAAGCAGAAGTGTCAGATTCTCCATGATTTCGGTAATGACTGCATCACTGACGCCACCTGAAGCCATTGAGCAGTCAGCAGACTGCACCAAGTTGACTAGCTCCATGATCGCAGCCACGCAGGTGTTGAAGTGCCAGCGGCCCTCAAAATCCTGGGTGATTTTGGCGATGGTCTGATGAAGCTTGCGCCTTAGTCTTGGTTCGGCGTCCGGCAGCACATTTTGCGGATCGGAATGTAGAAGCAAAATTGAACCTTTTTCGCCTTTGGTCCTGCGTATCCACGGAGCGTACTTGGTGGTCAGCCGCCAGACGCGGCCCAGGAAGCGGCTCACCCCGGCGACACCGTCCTCCTGCCAGTCCAGATCGCGATCCGGCGGCGCGGCGAAGAGCGCATACATACGCGTGGCATCGGCGCCGTATTTGCCAATCATCTCGTCGGGCGAGACCACGTTGCCCTTCGACTTGGACATCTTCGCGCCGTCCTTGATGACCATGCCCTGCGTGAAGAGCCTTCGCGCCGGCTCGTCGTTGACGATGAGGCCCAGATCACGCATCACCTTGGTCCAGAAGCGCGAGTAAATCAAATGCAGAATTGCGTGCTCCACGCCGCCAATGTACTGGTCGATGGGAAACCAGTACTGCGCCGTCTTTGGATCGAAGGGAGCCTTCGCGTTCTTCGCGTCGGTGTAGCGATAGAAGTACCAGCTCGAATCGACAAAGGTGTCCATCGTGTCCGTCTCGCGCTTGGCCGCGCCGCCACACTTGGGACAAGCGACGTTGACGAACTCCGGCACGCGGCTGAGCGGCGAGCCGCCCTGCTGGGTAATCTCAATCTGCGCGGGCAGCACCACCGGCAACTGCTCATCGGGAACCGGAACCAGGCCGCACTTCTCGCAGTGAATGATGGGAATCGGCGTACCCCAGAAGCGCTGGCGGCTCACGCCCCAGTCTTTCAAGCGGAAGGTGACCTTCGGCTCGCCGAAATAACCGCGTACAGCAATCTCTTGCAGCTTTTTCTGAGCTTCTGCACAGCTCAGCCTGTCGTATTCGCAGGAATTGATGAGGCTGCCCTCTTCAGAGCAAAAGGGCAGTACCTGCGACATGGCCGGATCGACTGGCTTGATGACTTGCACGATGGGCAAGTTGTATTTTGTGGCGAACTCGAAGTCGCGCTCATCGTGCGCCGGAACGCTCATGATCGCGCCGGTTCCGTAGTCGGCCAAAATGTAGTTGGCCACCCAGATGGGCACACGCGCGCCGTTGTAAGGGTTGACGGCAAAGCGTCCCGTCGGCACACCATGCTTTTCGATGGCTCCCAGATCGCCTGCCTCGCGTGCCTTCTTCTGCTGCTCCAGCAACTCATCGACCTGCGTCTTTAACTTCGGGTCTGTCGCAGTAAATTCAGCAACCAGCGCGTGCTGCGGCGCAAGTTGCACGCTGGTCGCGCCGAAGATCGTGTCCACGCGTGTCGTGAAGACGCGAATGCGCGTTTTTTCTGATCCCTGATCCCTGACCCCTGATCCCTGCTCTTCGAGAAAGAAATCGACTTCCGTACCTTCGCTGCGCCCGATCCAGTTGCGCTGCATGGTGCGGACTTTCTCCGGCCAGCCCTCCAGCTTGTCCAGGCCGTCGAGCAGCTCCTGCGCATAGGCGGTGATGCGGAAGAACCACTGCACCAGGTCCCGCTGGTCTACTTGCGTCGTCTCGTGCCGCCAGCAGCAGCCATCCACAACCTGCTCATTGGCCAGCACCGTGGCGCACTCCGGGCACCAGTTGACCTTGCTTTTCTTGCGGTAGACCAGGCCTTTTTCGTACATGCGCAAAAAAAACCACTGATTCCAGCGGTAGTACTCCGGTAAACAGGTGGTCACTTCGCAAGCCCAGTCATAGCCCAGGCCGAGCCGTTCCATCTGCCGCTTCATGGCGGCGATGTTACTGAGCGTCCACTCGCGCGGCGGTGTATTGTTCTTGAGCGCGGCATTTTCAGCCGGCAGCCCGAAGGCGTCCCAACCCATCGGATGCATCACGTTGTAGCCGCGCATCCACTGGTGGCGCGCCAGCGCGTCGCCGATGGAGTAGTTGCGCACGTGCCCCATGTGCAACTGGCCGCTGGGATAGGGCAGCATCTCCAGCACGTAGTACTTGGGCTTGCCGCAGGAGGCCGGCTCCGCTGCATACATTTTGGGATCAGAGGCCCAGAGGGCCTGCCACTTGGGTTCAATCGCCGAGGGATCGTACCGCTTTTCGTTTTCTTCCGCCATAACTTCTTTAGTGTAAACGGAAGGTGTCTATTGCGCAGGCTGCTTCAGTTCGTCGCAGGGAACCTCGTGCATCTCAACAGTTTTGATTTTGTAATCCTTGGATGGTTGAAAGATCTTCAAGTCCGGCTCGTTCGTATCTAAAGCAGTCAGTGCTTCGCTTTGCACTATAGTTCCGCTTCGGGAATCAGTGAACTGACTCTCTTCGCGCAATACGATACCAGGTAGAGAAAAATTAGGTCCAAATTTGGTAAACCATTGTTCCCTGATAAGAATGCCTTCTGCATACTTTGTTGTAATTTGGCAGCCGTGGGCATTGAAACCCTCAATTTCCTCAGTTCCCAGATCTTCAGACTTTTCTTGCAATATTTTCTTTTCATCAAAAATAGTTCTTTGAAAGGCTCCCTGGCAGTCTTTATAACTAGACTCAGGCACTGGAGTATCATTGTCAGTTTTCTTAACAGCACGGCCTCTCCAGCAAATCCCTTCTGACTCTTCAGCAGGTGGACACTTTAATTCTTTCAGCGGTACCGGAATATCCCCCTTCGGCACTTTCTCTTCTTCCGGAGAAACCTTCCAGCAGGACTTACGTCCGGGAATTGAAGAGGGATTGACAAAAACCTTAGCCTGAAGAGTGCTGGGTCTCCACACAGTTTGCGTTCCGGCTACCGGATCACCAGCGGTATATTCATACAGGCTACAGCTTGGATCTAATTTCCCGTCAATGCATCCTCCCTGCAAAGTACGTCCTTGCGAATCGATCGCGAAAAGACTATTCCGCTCTATGGTAACTGTTGTGCCATCGGCTTTCGTCCAAACACTGGAACTCCTCGTTTCGGTTTTATATGGATTTGTCGTGTAATGCACCGGCATGAGCTGTGAACCAGTCTCGGATACATTTTGGGTCTGTCCGAAACACTGCAACGCCAATCCTGTTAGCGCTACCAGCACCATCACTCCAACTTTGCTTCCGCGCATAACTTGCTCCTTGCACAGGTTTTTACGATACACACAGTCTGACGCTGCCTCAGGAGTTACGCAAGCGAAATTGCATTGAATTCTCATGGAATGAGAATTCACCCTCGGAGAAAGCAAATGTGTTATACTTGTCATACAAGATATACAAGGCTGGAGGCTCTATGCTGGCAGTCCGCATCCCCGACGAGATGGAATCCCGCCTTGACAAGCTGGCCGCCCTGACCGGACGTCCCAAAAGCTACTATGTACGCGAGGCCTTGCAAACCCACATGGACGAGATCGAGGAGACTTACACCGCCCTCTACCGTTTGGAGCACCCGGCCAAGCGATGGACGCTAGAGGAACTGGAGCAAGGGCTTGATCTCAAAAAGTGACCACGAAAGAGTGTGGACAGTCGAGTTCGACGACCGCGCGCGCCGCGAGCTTCGCAAACTCGACCCCAAGATTCAGAAAACCATTCTCCGTTACCTGCGCGAACGCATCGCCGTCGTGGAAGATCCCAAGCACATCGGCAAGCCGCTGCGCTTGCATCTCGCCGGCTTGTGGCGTTATCGAGTAGGCGACTACCGCTTGATCTGCCGCATCGAGGAGAACCGGCTGGTCGTTCTGGTGCTCAAAATCGGCCACCGTCGCGAAGTCTACGAAGACTGATGAGGTCAATCGCCGAGGGGTCGTACCGCTTTTCGTTTTCTTCCGCCATAACTTCTTTAGTGTAAATGGAAGGCGGCTAGGGCGTCGGCGCTGGTAATTCAATGGGGGCAGCGGCATTTTCGGCGGGACAGGCGGCAGGCTGTGCTTTCTTCAACACAATCTTGTAGCCCTCTGGCGGTTGGAAGAGATCAGGGGCGGGATCGACTTGGCGAAAGTCCGTTAGTTCCTCCGATTCCTTACCATTTTCTGGATCATCAATAACCTGCCTCACCAGCAAACTGCTTCGGGCAAGTGCAGTTGCTAAAGACTCCGTCGGCTTCTGTCCCAAGTACTCCAGCTTCTCTGACTTGCTCCAAAACCACGGATCATCAAAATGAGAATGAGCCGTCAATTCCACACCTGGAGAAAAGTTCAAGCCTGAGACTGCCGCTCTCCATGTCTCAACAGTGCGTACGATTGTTTGGCTATTTCCGTTTATGCGTGTTGGAATCGATCTGGAAGTCTTGAATCCCTGTGCCAGATACCCTTGAATCGATTTCGTTCCCAAATCTTCCACCGCAGGCTTGGAACGAGAAATCTCGGCCACGGAGTTCTTACTTTTCGCACAGGAAGCATACGACGATTCGATCTCGGCAACCTTCATCTGCGTGGCCACCTTCCCCGGAACGCTCCATGTGGTCCTGATGCCGGCAACAGGGTCGTAAACGCAAAATTGCGTACTCGGTAAATCTTCCTCCGGCGAGGGAGCTACTGTTCGTGAATTCAGCCAGCGGTCCTGCGAGTCAATGGCAAACACTTCAGAGTATTCGACGGTCTTGGTGGTTCCATCCTTCTGTAGCAGTTGCCTTGAAACCTGATACTCAACCGTGTATGGCTCATGCGCTCTATCTGCAAAATTGTGGACCGTCCGGATCAAATACACACAGTGTTCAAAAGCAATATCTCGATCATGAACCTGGGCAGAAACCGGCAGCGCCATTCCCGCAACCAGCGCCATCACTCCAATGATGCTTCCGCGCATAACTTGCTCCTCGCACAGGTTTTTACGACACAAGCAGTATGACGCAGATTTCGGGGAAACGCTCACGGTATTGCAAAAAATAGGAGCCAATTGCATTGGAAGAAGTCGAGCGACGAACTATCCAGCCACCTGCAACGCCCGCGCCTGCTCAATCCGCTGGCGACGCTTGGGCGTGTGCAGCGCGACCCACAGGTCCGTCCGCCGCTGCACATTCAGCCAGAACTCCGGCGAGTTGCCGAAGACCCGCGCCAGCATCAGCGCAGTGTCGGCGGTGACCGAGCGGCGGTCGTTGCAGAGTTCATTGACCAGCTTGCGCTCGACGCCCATGGCCTCCGCCAGCGCCCCCTGCGTCAAATTCATTGGCGTCAGGAACTCCTCTGTCAGCATCTCGCCCACGCTTACCGGTTTGCACTCCGTACTCAACATGATTGCCCCACTGTTAACAATTATTTCACCAGGCTCTTCAGCACTTTCACATTCCGCTCCTCGTCGCCCGGCGCGTCCACCGGGGTTTCGGCGATGAAGGCGGCGTGCGCAAAGCGCTTGTCGTTGAGCAGGCGGCGGAAGGGTTCGATGCCGATGGTTCCTTTGCCGATCTGCTCATGGCGGTCGAGCTTGCTTCCGCGCTCGGCCTTGGCGTCGTTGCAGTGCCAGACGCGCACCGCGTCGAAACCGACCGTCGCCGCAACCTGGCGCATCGTCTCCTCGTAGCCCTCGGCAGTAACCAGATCGTAACCCGCGACGTGCGTGTGGCAGGTGTCGAGGCAGACGCCCATCGGCGCCGACGGCCTGAGCCGCTCCACCAGCTCGGCCACCTGCTCGAAGCTGCCGCCAAGCGAGAACTCCGAGCCGGCGGTATTTTCAATCAGAATGTGAAAAGCGGTTCCCTGCCATTCGAGGCCGTGGATAGCTCGGGCGATCGAATCCGCAGCCAGCCGGAGGCCTTCGTCGCGCGTCAGCCCCTTCCACGAGCCGGGATGCAGCACCAGGAATTCCGCGCCAAAGGCAAGCGCCCGTTCGACCTCGCAACGAAAGGCGCCGACACTCTTTTCGCGCACCTCTTCATTCTGGCTGCACACGTTGACCAGATAGCTTGTATGGATGACGAGCGGCCCCACATCGAGAGCCGCACGAAGTTCCTTCATGCGGGCGGCCTGCTTGGGATCGACCTTGGGGGCGCGCCACATCCGCGGGCTGGAGGTAAATATCTGAAAGGTGTTGGCGTCAATCGCCCTTGCCTGCTCGACGGCGTTCGAGGCCCCGCCGGTAGTGCCGAGATGGATGCCGATGCGCTTTGTCATGCGGATAGTGTAATTGGTGATCCGCGTCACCGCAGCCCATTACCAACGGCCGGCCAGCCGTAATCAGGCGTTATTTTTGATTTCATCTTAGAATCTCCTCATGAGCGATCCCAATGTTGACCTTTCCCGGCTTCTTATCGACGTGATCCTGCCCAACCTGAAGACGGTGCAGGTGAGCCAGAGCGAGCAGATTGCAGCCAACGACCGGCTGGAGAATGCAATCGAGGAGTTGCGGCTGCATCTGGAGTCGCAGTTCGCGCACCTTTCGGCACAGTTGACGGCCTGCCGCGCAGAGTTGGCGGCCGCGCAGGCGACCTTCAAGGCGTTGCACCCTCAAAGCGCCGCCCAGGGGCCGGACCGGACTACCCTGATTCATTGATCGGCGCAGCCATCGGGCCGCCGTGCCTGCAATAATGCACGGTATGCAGACCGTGCTTACAGCGGAGCGGCTTTGGGATGGAGCGGAACTACTCGACTCGCCGGTGGTCGGGATTGAAGACGGCAGGATTGCTTCGATCTCAACCCGCGCAGCCAACGAGATTCCCAACGGTACACATCGTCTTGATTTTTCCGGCGCAATGCTCGCGCCCGCCTTCTTTGACATACATATTCACGGAGCCAACGGCCACGACGTGATGGAGGCGAATACCGAGGCGCTGACGGCTATCGGCAGTTTTCTGGCGGCGCGCGGGACAGCGAGCTTTCTGGCCACCACGGTTACCGCGCCGCTGGAGGCGACGCTGCACTCGCTCTCCGGGCTGGCAAAGCTCGTGGCTCAGCCGCCGGTCGCTGGGCAGGCACAAGCCATCGGCATTCATCTGGAAGGACCGTTTCTCTCGCACACCAAGCGCGGAGTGCAGCCGGCTGAGCATCTGCTGGCGCCAGATATCGCCATCTTCAACCGGCTCTTCGAGGCAGCCGAAGGGCATATCCGGCTGATGACAGTTGCACCGGAGTTGGCTGGTGCAATTGAACTGATTGCTCATGCGACGGCGCGCGGCGTGCGGGTTTCGCTGGGACACTCGAACGCTTCTGCTGCCGAGACTCGCGCCGCGATTGCCGCCGGAGCTGTCAGCGCCACGCATACCTTCAATGCGATGCGTCCCCTCGATCATCGCGAGCCGGGAATTCTGGGCACTGTACTTACCAATGATTCGCTTTATGCCGAGCTGATCGCGGACGGCATACACGTTGCGCCGGAGATGGTGAAGTTGTGGTGGCGCGCGAAGGGAGCGGAGCGGGCAATTCTGGTGACCGATGCGATCAGCGCCGCGGGAATGCCCGATGGCGAGTACCAGCTTGGTGACTTTACGGTTCAGGTTGCAGAGGGTCGAGCCACGGCGCGCGGCGTTTTGGCTGGAAGCGTGTTGACGCTGGACCGCGCCTTCACGAATTTTATGGCCTTCACCGGCGCGCCGATCGAGCAGGCGCTGCGATTGTTGACGGTGAATCCCGCCGCGCTGACAGGATTCGGCGATCAAGTTGGATTGCTCGCCGTGGGTCAGCCAGCGAATCTTGTGGCCCTGGATCGAGCGGGAAGACTGGTTGGCTCGATGGTGAATGGGCAACGGATTGTTTGATTGCGCCATAAGGCCGCCCTCGTCTCAGCGGGAGTCTTTCAGCTTTTCGAGCGCCCAGCGCGCGGCGGCACGCAATCCCGCATCGCCCGCTCCGGCCCACTCCTCCAGCCACCCGGAGAAGCGGCTCAAGCCGCTATTGCCGATCGCAATCGCCAGATTGCGTTTGAAGCCGAAGAAACCCGTCCTGCGCACAGGCGATCCGTTGAAGAGGCCTTCGAACTCCGGCTCATCGAGCGCCGCCAGCCAATCGAGGGCCGGGTTGACCAGCACTTGGCGCGGAGTCAGCTCTGGGTCGGCGGCGATGGGAGCCTTGCGATTCCATGGGCAAACCTCCTGGCAGATGTCGCAGCCGAAGAGCTGCCGCCCCATGCCGCCCATCAGCTCCGGCTCGATCGCTCCGCGGTGCTCGATGGTCAGATACGCAATGCAGCGGGTTGCATCCATCTGGTAGGGAGCGGTCAGCGCGCCGGTTGGACAGGCCTCCAGGCAGCGGCGGCAGCTTCCGCAGCGGTCGGGCAGCGACGCGGCAGGCGCTTCTTCCGGCTCCGTGTCCAGAGAAGTCAACAACACGGCGAGAAATCCATACGACCCCAGCTTAGGATGGATCAGACAGGTATTCTTCCCCGTCCAGCCGAGACCGGCGGCCTCCGCCAGACTTCTCTCGACGAGCGGCCCGGTATCGACAAAGGCCCGCGCAAGAAATGCGCCGAAGTTTTCGTGCAGCCTGGTTTCGACCGTCTTCATCCGCTTGAGAAGGACCTTGTGATAGTCGCTGGGCCGCTCACCCTGCGCGTCCACTTTTCCGGACCAGGCATAGCGGGCGATCCAGCCCGCGTCTTCGGCGGCTGGATCGATGGAGCGAGGCTGCGAGCTGTTGTAATTTGCCCAGCAGACCAGCACCGAACGCGCCCAGGGAAAGGCAAGGGAGAGGCGGGCGCGCAGCGGTTGACCCTCCTCGCCGCTTCTCGCCAGATACTGCATCCCTCCGGCCCGTCCCTGCTGAAGCCACTCCTCGAAGCGCGCCGCGTCCCGTTGCTGATTGATATGGGGAATTGCAACCAGACCGGCGTTGGAGAAGCCAGCCTCGATTGCCAGCGCGCGCGCGTGCTCCCGGCTCAAGCCAGGGAGCGGCTTCTCGCTGCTGGTGTGCTGCTCTCCCAATTGCGCCCCTCACTGCACAGAGTATCTCAATGGAAGGCGGCTGGCTTCGTTCCAGATGATCACTTCCTAGAGTTTGCGCATACCGAGGACGCGATGGTCGGCCAGCCAGCTCTTGCGCACATAAACAAGGCGGTTATTGCTATCCGGATCGGTGGGCAGCAGGAAGAAGCCGGGATCGACGAGATAGCGGATGGAGTTATAGACGATCCCCTCCATGACTTCACCGTCGAGAAACTGCAAGCGCATCCAGATTCCATGCACGATCGGAGCGCGGGTATGGAAGTTGAGATGCTCGTGCTCGGAGTTGCCCACGAAGCTGTTGACATAGAAAACAGCCTTGATCTCCGAAGCGGAGATCTCCACGACCGAATCGGAATCGGCAGAGCGGACGCGGAAGGCCTCCGGTGAGGAGTGGGGAGCATGGCTCAATAGCTCCTCCATCGTATTCCAGGTTGGCGAGTCGAGGTATCCTTTGATGGTTCTGTCGCCGAACTGGATGACTACCTTCTCTGAGCGCGGTATGGCGGAGCCGGCGGCGGGCGGAGTCACTCCTTGTGTTTGAGGCTGGGAACGGCCAGCTTTTGCGGCGGAACGAGATTGTACTGTTTGATCTTGTAGAGCAGAGCCTTGTAGCTGATTTTTAGATCGTTTGCCGCTGCCTTGCGGTTCCATCCCGTTCCCTCCAACGATTTTGCGATGGCGGCAGATTCGGCGCCATCCTTCAAATTCCGCACCATATGTTTGAGGCTGCCGTTGCCGTCCGCGCCCAGCGCCTCTGCAGCCGCCGACTCCGCGCTCTGGCGGGGAATCAACTCGTCGATGATCGCCTGTTCGTCCGCCAGGATGAGGTAGCGCTTGATGACATTCTCCAATTCACGGAGATTTCCCGGCCAGGAGAAGCTGCCGAGCGCATTCATGAGCGCCGGTGAGAGCGGCAGGGGATCGCGCTCGTACTTGGCGGCCACCTTGCGCATGAAGTGCTGGGCAAGGACGGGAATCTCTTCCATGCGCTCGCGCAGCGGCGGCATCTTCAGGGTGAAGCCATTGAGGCGGTAGTAGAGATCTTCGCGGAAGCTCTTCTGCGCAATGGCCGCCTTGATGTCGATATTGGTGGCGGCAATCACGCGGACATCGACTTTGACGCTGGAACGGCTGCCCAGGCGGGAGAAACTGCCATCCTGAAGGACCTGAAGGAGCTTGGCCTGCAAGACGGCCGGCATCTCGCCGATCTCATCGAGGAAGATGGTTCCGTTGTTGCA
>Ga0181528_10001155_pt1 | contig 16643 bp, 8 predicted proteins | sample PEATcosm2014_Bin_47_FD_119742 | JGI IMG/M metagenome (GOLD analysis project Ga0181528, IMG submission 119742) | Peatland microbial communities from MTU Mesocosm Facility, Houghton, MI, USA - PEATcosm2014_Bin10_10_metaG | ecosystem: Environmental > Terrestrial > Soil > Wetlands > Peat | place...
ATTGCTTTATTATTTTATGCTTACGGCGCAAAGTCGGTACATTGTGTAGACCGGTTTCCGCTCTCTAAACTATCAAGTAAAAATATTCAGGTTTACCTGCATTTGCTAAATTCTCTTGATGCGGATAAACGGGCACGGGCTGAAAATGCCTTTAAAGAAAAAGGCAATCCGGAGAGCGGCTTTAATGAAAGCGCTATAAGTTACACCATTACCGAGAATGGTTTATCGGATGCAACCAATACCTATGACTTAATTATTTCCCGAGCGGTTCTTGAGCATGTTAACGTGCTGGATAAAACCATGCGGGACATTAAACAAAGCTTGAAACTGGGCGGAGTATCTTTACATCAAGTCGATTTAAAAAGCCATGGTTTAGATAGATATACGGATTTTGATTTTCTAACTTGGCCGACACCGATCTACAATCTTATGTATAGCCATAAAGGCTACCCTAATAGGTTGCGGGTAAATTATTACCGTGATTTAGCTGAACAATCACAGCTTAAAGTTAAACAACTAACCCCTACCGGTCAACTCGATCAATCAAAGGTGGAAAAAATCCATCTAAAAGTTGCTAAAGAGTTCAGGCAAACTTCAGTTGAAGAATTATCCTGGCTGGGGTTTTGGATGTATTTAGAGCACGCCTAACTTTTTAAGGATAATCCTGCCGAGTCGGGCGCAGCATTATATCGCTGATATGCACATGTGGCGCTTGGCTCACAATAAAATTAATGGTATTAGCCACGTCGTCTCCAGACAACAGGGGGCCAAATTTTTCCTCAAAGTTATGCACCATGGCCTCGCTATAGCCGGCTGCGTCCTGAAATCCGCTGACAACGATTCCGGGCTCTACCAAAGACACTCGGACTCCCGAGGGACCCACCTCGCGACGCAGACCTTCAGCTAGCGAATGCACCGCAAACTTGGTCGCTCCATAGACCGCGCTGAACGGCGATATATGCCTTCCCACTACCGATCCAACAATCACAATATCCGCAGCCCGGCTTGGGAAATGCGATTGCTGTTCAGGGACCATTAACCGAGCGGCTGTTTGCAGCAATGCCAAAGTCCCTGTTACATTAAGTCGCAATATTTCTTCGAACTTGGACAAATCAGCGTCCTTGACCGACCCGCCCAGGCCGCGGCCGGCATTCGCAACGACAATACTGGCCGGCTCACCAAAATGATCGCTTGCAGTTGCAAAGAGTTGCTCCTGCACCAAACTATCCGAGGCGTCTCCGGCTACTCCGTAAAATCCCGCGCCGAGCTCAACTGCAAGTGCTTGAAGTTTTTCGGCGTTACGGCCATTCCCGACCACCCCAAAGCCATTGGCTACAAATTTTCTGGCTGTAGCTTCGCCAATGCCGGAGGTGGCGCCAGTTATGATGGCGATACGCGGATAGGAAGCGGCTTGGGTCGAGTTCTGATTAGTCATAATGCAAAGCTTAGATTTATGGAGATATAAAAGCCTTGCGCTTAAACTTCAAGCCAAGGCGGTTCAGGAAAATTAACTCGCATCCGCGAATATTAATTAAACACAATTATGTTTAAAACAGCGAGAAATCACCGCCTTAGTTGCCGAAATTTACGAAAAAACTTTAGAATCTTCTATTATCCGGTTTTAAGCTATTTTGAAACGCAGAGCTATCCGTTGCATATCTAACCGCCAGTTGATGAGTGCTTTGTCGCCAAATGTCAACCACAATCTGATTGTGCCACTGATGATCGTTCGGACGTTTAGTCTGTAGTAGAAATTGCACAACGGCAAAGTCATCCATGATTCGGACCGAGACATTTTTAATGTTAAAGGCAGTGTCTTGCTTTTCAAATTTTATCCAGTCTGCCTTGGATTGCCAGTCATGCGCATTATTTGACCAAACTTCAAAATCATCCGCTAATAATGCAATAGATTTATTTTCCTGATCCAGAATAGTTGCCATTAGCGCTTGTTCAAGAGAGGTGTATTCAGCAACCTCGCGCGTGACGGTAGATTGGCCCATGCCCAGCGGAGCCAGTAGTCTTTCTTGGCTATAAACAGGTTTAAGCGGCATTAACAGCAGCAAGTAGAAACAGGTAAATACAATTTTCTTGAGCATAGTTTAGGCCCTTATGATAGGCAGATTGTCCGAAGCCTGAATCGGACAATCTGCATGCATCAGTTAAGCAACGTTATATTATGAGCCGGTAATACAGCCCTGTAATGAATCATAACCGGTCTTGCTATTGTACGCTTTATTGGACCATTCTCCTTGCAGCTTCCAGTCATAAGCGCCTATCATCACCGTGCCTGGTTGCGTACCGGAAACATTTGAGGGACCAAATGTCCAGGCGCATTTGTCGCCAATTTCAGAACCTGTAAGGTCGTACCATCCCGCCCAATAAGGATTTCCATAAGGTGGAAAGTCAGCAGGATCAGTCACTGTTTCTGCTAATTCATGCGCGGTAACGTTTACTAACGCCGCCAACCCTTGCGATTGAGTGTGGGGCGCGGTTCCACCGCCGGTAATAAACAAAGGGGCCTGCGCGCCTGTAGATCCTGATGCCGGCGCATAAGGGCTTTGTGGATCGCAGCTTGGGTCATTATTTAGGTTAAAAAAGAATGCAAACTGCACGGTTGGGCCGCCTACTGAGCATAGTCCGGCGCTATGATAAGCGCAGAAAGTCGCATTTCCTCTAGCTTGATCACTGTAAACCGGGTAGTAACCATTTGGATCAACGTGATTGGCGCCTATTACTTTACAAACCTCTGCAAGCACGGCGCCCGTGCTGCTACTTGAGGTTGTTGATGAATCAGTTTTAACAGTGATTAAATTGTGATTTACCGCAGAACTATTAGGTAGGTATTCGGCAACCGTTTTAAGATAGCTGGAGCCATGCAAATTGCTGTAAAAATAAGTCAATCCGGCTATCTTATCACTGATAAAGGCCGTATTTGCCGCAGCCCATGCACTACCCCAAAAAATTGGGGTAGTGTTAAGGGTTGGCATTACTATAACAGGGCTGCTGTGCGCATAAACTAGAGGGCTGATTGGCGCATAGCTGAAAGTTCTCGCATTACGTGAAGCATGCACATCTTTTGTCCAGTGATATGTAGTTATGGTATTGCTTTCAGCTTGTCTTAAATCTTCTACATTGGGTTGCAGATTTTCAGTATTGTTATGATGCGGCTCGGCAAGAACATTAAAAATAAATGCCTGAGCCGCAATGATAAGAGATATCGTGTTACGCATTTTGCCTCCGGAGTATAAGCAATTGTTGGGATCAAAAAATGAGCGCGTCTGATGAATCCTTACTTTTTCTTGTCAGTTTAATCATATTTGAAAAACTAGCAAAAAATGTGGAAATATGCAATTGTCCTCCGCTACCACCGTAACGTGACCGCTGGGGTCGTCGACAAGAAATTCAATACAGTCTTAAGTAATCCTAAGGAAAACAGCTCGGATATTATAAGGGAATTATATAGCGCCTATTTGCGGCTAAAATTCGAATCAAGAGATGCATCAGTACTTAAATAAAAGAGTTAACAGCCCCCAATCAAACTAAGCAGTAACCGTACCAATTTGTAAGCTATTAAAGGTAAATGTTTTTTATTTTTGCATGCCTAATTTTCAACTATACAAATTGCAATCGATGCAAATTAGGTATGCAAAAAGAGTATGAACTTATAATTTAGCTTACTAGCAAAAACGGATGCAGTTCCACAAAAACGTGACTCAGTATGCACTGTTGTATGGTCATTAGGTTTGAGCTATGCTATGCCAAAATGTGTTTATTAAAGGCACGCATGACAATAACTGAACACTCTCTCGAAAGCTACCCCGGATTTTTCACCAAGGTGTTGACGGAGTTGCTTACAGTCTCGAAGAGAATTGCTGCAATGAATAGCCACGAAGCAAGGGATCCCAAATGACCAATACCACAGTTGAGCTCGAAGAGCTCCTCATGCAGCGATCGCTGACCGACGCACAACTTCAGGCGGCAGCATCTGCCGCAGCGGATTTCCGCATCCTACCGGACGCGACGGTGATCAAAATCGGCGGGCAAAGCATTATTGATCGTGGCCGCTCGGCCGTTTACCCGCTGATAGACGAGATCGTCGCTGTCCGCAAGGCCCATAAACTGCTTATCGGCACCGGTGCGGGCACCCGCGCCCGACATCTCTATTCTATTGCGGCGGGGCTCAACCTGCCGGCGGGCGTGCTTTCGCAGCTTGGCGCTTCGGTTGCCGATCAGAACGCCGCGATGCTGGGGCACCTGCTCGCCAAGCACGGCATCTCAGCAGTCGACGGCGCCGGACTGTCGGCAGTCCCGCTCTACCTCGCCGAGGTGAACGCCGTGGTGTTCAGCGGCATGCCGCCTTATGGGCTGTGGATGCGACCTCCCGCCGAAGGCGTCATCCCGCCATATCGCACTGACGCCGGCTGCTTCCTGCTGGCCGAGCAATTCGGCTGCAATGCCATGATCTACGTCAAGGACGAAAACGGTCTGTACACCGCGAACCCAAAGACCTCGAAGCATGCTACGTTTATTCCGCAAATCTCGGTTGATGAGATGAAAGCGAAAGGGCTGCTCGACTCGATACTTGAGTTTCCGGTGCTCGACCTCCTCCAGGCTGCGCAACATATCCGCCAAGTGCAGATAGTGAATGGCCTTGTCCCCGGTAATCTGACCCGCGCGCTCGCTGGTGAGCGCGTCGGCACCATCATCACTGCGAATTGAGAACCAACGCCATGGCTGACACCACTAACACTATCAAACACGTCGCTTCGCCGCTGGCGCGGCAAACCCTGCTGGATGGAGACTTGACCCGACCCGTCGCCGGCGTGCGCCCTATCCGCCTGCTGCCCTGGCTGCAGGTCGTGAAAATCGGCGGGCGTTCCATCATGGATAGAGGCGCCGACGCTATCCTGCCAATTGTAGCCGAAATCCGCAAACTGCTGCCCGAGCACCGCCTGCTGATCCTGACCGGCGCAGGCATCCGCGCCCGCCATGTTTATGGCGTTGGCCTTGATCTCGGCTTGCCGGTCGGCTCCCTGGCTCCGCTTGCCGCCAGCGAGGCCGGTCAGAACGGCCACATCCTCGCGTCACTGCTCGCGCCGGAAGGCGTCTCCTACGTGGAGCACCCCACCATCGCCAGCCAACTCGCGATCCACCTGTCCGCGGCCCGGGCTGTGGTCGGCAGCGCCTTCCCGCCGTACCACCATCACGAGTTCCCGACCTCGCGAATTCCGCCGCACCGCGCCGACACCGGAGCATTCCTGCTCGCCGACGCGCTCGGCGCAGCCGGCCTAACGATCGTGGAGGATGTAGACGGTCTGTACACCGCTGACCCCAAGGCCGCAGACGGAGAACAGGCGCAGTTAATCCGCGAAATCAGCGCGGCCGATCTTGCCGCGCATCAAGGCACGTTACCGTTCGACCGCGCTCTTATCGAGGTCATGGCAACCGCGCGTCACCTCGAACACGTGCAGATCGTGAACGGACTGGTACCGGGCCGGCTCACCGCCGCGCTACGTGGAGAACACGTCGGGACTATCATTCACACCGGCGCACGCCCGGCCTGAGCGCACTTTCCCGGCCGTGTCGCTTTAGCCTCGGGGCAAGTCCAGGGTCAGAGGATGGGCCAAAACTTGGCGAGGCCCATCCGCTAGCCATGCTTGAGTCATTCCTATCGCATCTTAGCTTTGCAACAACAGCTCTGAGTATTCAGCACAATCACACTCAAAATCGTTTTTTTAACAGGAATGCACTAATTCCTGCAACAAAATCCTGCTATTTTAAGTTGCAAGCCGTGCTTATCATCTAAAATATCTAGTCGATAAACATCGGTAAGTCAATTTCCGCCAAATATAACAATCACAAATCGCCAACCTTGGCTATAGGGCTCTATGCAATTCTGTAAACATGCCTTTCCTGTTCGTCTTGTCGAAAATTTCAATCCGGACAACCAGACTTGGCGCGGTCGGCGTGGCGCAGGCGAAGTGGTGGCTGGCGGCTTGTACCGTTTCGGATTAAATCCCGCGACAGATGTGCAACTTTGCATTGCCGAGGATGCCGACCTCAGTATCCAAATTACCGCAAAGCTTTGCGAAAACAGTTTAAAACAACTGTTTTCCCGTCTGCAAGGCGATGCTGACTTAAATACGTTATTGGAAAAATTAGTTGCCGGCGAGTTAGGCGTCGAGTTTTTAACAGGGGATGCCTGCCTGTTTGCCCTGGATAGCGAAACCAACCTGCTTAGCGTGGCTTGCGATCTGGCCATCCCGCTAGGTTTTTCGGCCAGCTATGCCGGTAGCGTCTGCAATTCAGCAATCGGCGCAGAGCAAGCAGCTTTCGAATTGCTGCTGACCCTGGCTCAGCTCTATGTTTTACTGTGCCGGTTAGGTTGGTCCCAGCGCCATGCCCTGCGGAAAGTTATCCATCTGCATGCCGGCTTTTCCGTTGCGGAACGCAACGCTTTGCAACAACTCTTGAATGGAAATTTTCTGGATAGCGGCAAGCTGTTCGCCATTTTTCTAACCCGGAGCAGCTTGGAAAATCCTGATCAGGCTACATGGCAGGATCAGCAGATTACTTGGTTACTGGGCCAGGACAGGTTGGACTTGCCATATCATCGTCAGGCGGCAATCGATATTCTAAACCAAGCAAGCGATGCGGACGAACAGCGTTTTCAGCTTTACCACTTACTGCGCGGCTATGATAGAAAGCTGGAGCGGGATAATATTGAACGAGTTTCCAATCAAGTCCAGGCCGAGCGGCAACAACTGATCTTTGGCCGCATGAGCCGCGCCTTTCACAACCAGGCTACGTTATTTGCCAATGCGGTATTATTACAACCTGGTCCGGCCTGGCGGCAATTGGCGGCGGACTTATCCGAATTCACCAAGCGAACTTCGGTCATCCAAGCCAGCGCCATGGTGTTGGCGCAGATGTTAAACAGCCGCGATGAAATCCCGCTCACCCAGATGGAAGGCGCTTGCGAGCGCTTTGAACTAGCCGTCATTGACGCCCAAAAACAGGAATTGCTGGACGTGCTGCTGCCCGCCCGCAACCGGGTGGAGAATCATAACGATAGTCTGAGTGCTGAAGAGCAACCGGAATTTCCGCAGGCAGCGATCATGGCAAGCGCCGGGCAAGGCCTACGCTTGGTTGAGCAAATCCGCCGGGAATTTTTGCGCGCGCCTAAACGCCACGCCGCTTATGTGGTGATTAGTCAGCGGCCATCGCCCACCGGTTCACACTTGCTGACCAAAATCAACGAATTCCAGGACCCCTATGCCGGTAAATCCGAAAATTTGCGTAAGCTGATCCGCTTGGCCGGCGATCGCATCTACAGTAGCCCTGACTACGGCTGGCTTGAAAAAGCCGACCACTGGATTGAAGCCATTCCCTTATTCATCAAGGAAGAGGTACTGGTGCTGGACGGCCAGGAAACCACCCGCACGGTGATAGATATTTCCGGCATGGAAGTTTCTTTCCGCGAAGAAATGGCGGATTTGTGGGCCAAAAATCTAACATTAGTGCTGGAAAGCGAGTTTCTCTGTCTGGCGCGTGAATATCTTGGCTGCGTACATAGCCCCGCTGCCGATGCCACGCAGCAGGATTTAGTCATTGCTGGCGATGCCACAGAAATCGCTGCTTTGGGCGTCTTGCTGGCAGAAATCTATCGCCGCAACATTCAACAAGTCCAACAATTGATCGAACTCGAAGAACTGACGCCCTTGGCCGCCATGCGGCAAGTGTTGTTGCACAGCGAGTTAATACAGCGGGCGGAAGCAGGTCGGAGCGGCGCCCATAGCTGGACTGCATCTGTATCCCAAACGCTCCAAACCATAGGCTACGGCAAAAACTTCGAACAGGAATTATTGCGCCTGAAACCTCAGGCCTTAAAACCCAGCCGCGCTCTGCCAACACTACACATACTCACCACCCAGTCCGCCGGCATGACGGATGCTTATATCCGTAGCTGGCTGGAAGAATCCATGGCGCTATTCAATATAGTGGCGGATCTGGACTTGCATAAGCAAGTAGCGGACCGGGAAAAGTTTTTTACCACCCGTTTTTTGCGTTTAGGCGAGAAAATCATCCGCGAATGGGGGGCCTGGATAGAAGTCGAGGATTTATGCGCCGCCGAACAGCTTTCCGAATCGGCCGCCATCCTGCGGCTGATCAATAGAAATCGGCTGATTCAAAATGAATTATCCTGCTTGGGAGCGCTGCTGGAAATCGACGAAGCACAACAGGGCCGCGGTCTGGCGCAAGCTTGCGATGAACCTAAAGCAGTAGCCGACTTTCTACTTAGCCATGCGCAAGCCTTGCAAGAAGCCGCGCTACATGAGGTCGTCTCGCGCAATTTAGATGCCCTAAGCAAGCATTTGGCTGAGCCATATAGTCTGGCTCCCCAGCTTGAAACCGCGGAAATATTTAAGCGCATGGTCTTGACGGACGAATACTATAGCCAAGACATACTGGCTTTTACCCACTCCTTGGCCCGCTGCCAAGTTTTGGAGGACTTAGACGCGAAATATCCGGATTGGTGTTTAAAAGCCAACTGCGACAGCTATTTGCGCCGTTTTCAGCAATTGCGCAAAACCACCGCCCGCAAAGAGATCATCGCTGAACTTGGCTTGAATCATCTGGCTATGCAGCCCTACTATTATTATCAGGCCAGCGGCGGCGGCAAACGTTATCATTTAATATATACACCCAGCCGAGTCGATCTGGGGCAGCGCGAACGCGAGTCGGTAGAAACCTGGTCGCAATGGATAGGCGGCGCGGATAGAGCGGCGACCCAGGCCGGACAACGGATTTATAGCCTGATCAATAAAGACGTACGGTTTTTTAACAGCCTGACCGAACCGGAGATTTTAAAAACCGGCGAGAATGCCTCGATGGCTGCGCATTTCGGTTTTTCCAATGCCTTGAGCTTAATGGTAACGGCTTCCAGGTACGGCGATTTTGAAGAAATGGCCGATCTGATGAACCGCCGCCAAGATCGCCATATTCATCCGGCCGGCGAAGGTTATGGCGGTTATTGCGTCCCCAAGGACGGCTTGTTTCTGGAGTTCGTGCTGACGTTGAATCAAACCGAGAAATTACGTCAGATTGGTTTGGCGGATATTTATCATCCGGGCGCCATAGCATTGGCCAATCGCGTGCTGGATAGTAAACCGCAATTCGCCTCGCAGTTGGAATGGGAGGCTTGGGCCGCCGGGCTACTAGCCGGCCAGGCATATCTGCAACCCTATTTTTCGCTAAAAAACGGCCTACCGGTATTTCAAATCACCCGCATTGCGCATGTGCTGGAGAATCTCGGCAAACCGGAAATCCGCGACCCGTTTCGGATTGCATCCAGTCTCGCCGCCGGTTGGGGATTGCACAAAATGGTGACCGGCGGCGAACAAGTGAATCGTTTCATGCCGTTTTTTAAATCCTGGCTGCTTCGGCAGGGCGTTATGGAAGCCGCCCAGCGGCAACCGCAAGCGGGTATCTGTATCGAGAACTGTGTATTGGTGCTCAGCGCCGAGTATAAACCGGATACCCAGGACGCCCGCTTTGCCACCGGTCTGCGCAAGTTCGAGATACTGACCGGCCTCGGCGGACACTTACTGAACGCCTTGGATTTGGAAGGACAGTTGATCGCCGTGCTGATGCATGAGGGACTGCCGGGGCTGGAACGGCGCGGTTGGTTGGGCCGACTTCTGGACATGCTACAAATCGGCGCGGCTGACCGGCTTCGGCAGGAACAACTGGCTAAGCTGTTTCCGGCCGGTAAACCGCCCGCCGAAATCCGCGTCGTTTCGCCGATGTCGCTCTCGGTTCAGGATTTGCTGCATTACACCAGCGACAGCGAACTGGCGGCCGTTGCGAATCAAACCCAGACAGAACTGCTGGCATTGGGCTTCAGCGCCAAGGAAATCGAAGCCAATCTGCGCACCTGGGGAACACGGCTTAACTGCTGGGATTTACGCACGGAACTAGCATCTAAAATTAATCCGAAAGCCTTAGCGCTACAACTGCAATCCGGCATACATGCGCTGGCCTTGGCGATTTTAGGCCCGGAACGCAATTATGACAATGCCGTGCAGGGCGCGGATGTGGTCGATACCGGCATTCCGCATCGCTGCTTGCTGGAGCTGCTGGCCGATCCGGCCAAACTGTGCAGACTGATGCTGGCCGGCAACCCGAATAGCGCCTTGGCGATTATTGATGGCGCCGCCGGCGCTCGGCATCGCGCCATGAATCGCGCTGATGTGATGCTCTGGTTTGCCGCCGGAGAGCGCTTGGGCAAAGAAGCCGTATATATAAGCGTCGGTATCGGCCAACAAACCGTCGAAGCCTGGCGTTCGGACATGCGCCGGCGGCGGCGTAGAGCAGAGCGGCTGTGGCAGGCCTTAGTTGCTCCCACGGTTATTGCCCCAGAAAGCACAGCCGAACAACTCTATGCGGACATCATCAACGAAATCAGCCAAGACAGGGAAATTTATTCCGCCTTGGCTGAAGTCGAAAAATTGCAGCGCTTCGGACGGCAAAATCCGCAAAGTCGCATACTGACCGAATTGTTAAGTCAAGCCTGTTCCGGCAAAGAACTTAAGCAGCTTAATTTTGCTGAATTTTTGGCCTTAGGCGGTGTTTACCAATTCCTAGGAGCTAAGGAGGCGGAAATTAACCCTGCAATGACCGCTTTTACTACCGGCATTGCCAAACTGGGCGGAATCCCGCAACCTGACAACTTTCAGCTGATAACTGAGCTGTTATGTCTGCAAGAGACGCCCAAGACGGCGGAGTTTCGTGAAGAAAAAGGTATCGAAAGTTCAAACAAGGCCACCGAAGAATGCATCGAAGTCGCCGTCGAATCGCGGCGGCAATTAGCTAATCGCATCGCCAAAGCCAGTGCGCTCAACCAGCGCCAAAGTGGTTTCGCCACTGTAGAGGCTGATGAAAGCAATTTTTTGCAGCATTACCGGCAAGCCATGCAGGCGTTGGGCGCTAGTCATAGCCCGGTGAGCGAACACAACTTTGGCGTGTTTCTGGGTCATAGCCGCAACGCCTTAATCGCGCTGACCTGCCAGTTAGCAGATAAGAAAAACCCTGAAGCGACATCGGCAATAGCCGCCCGCTTCCAGCAATTGTTTGCGACCAGGCAAATCGACGTACAGCTCTATCAACTGATAGCAGGCGGCTATGAGGATATCGGCGATTTTGGCCGCTTGGCGCAAGCAATCCGGGAAAGGGCGCAACAAGGCGGCATAGATTCGTCAACCAAACAACTCGCTTTGAGCTATGTTGCACAAGGGGCGGAACTTTTTTATATAATGTTAGCGATCGACCACACCATAGCGCTAATCTCCGCCGCGCCTATCATCGCGGATGACACGCCAATCTGGCGAGTTTTATCGGGGTTTTTTGCCAAAACCATCAATGATCATAGTTACGAATATCGGCCCTGGGTCTATAGCCGCGGCGCCGGTTTCGCGGAATTGCAACATGAGGAACTTTATGCGTTGGCAGTAGAGCGTCATTTATGGCTTTACGGCTATCTGCGTTTTATTGTCACCGAGCATACTGAAATCAAGACCCTGCCGGAACACGAACAAGATTTGCTGTTGGGTAATTTTCTAGACGGCAAGCAAGTGGTAGGCATAGGCGCCGGGGCTTATAGTAATGGCGCGGAAAAAATCTGGCGGGCTTATGGGCAATTACGTGAGTTGGCGTTCATCCGCAGTGATGGCCTGCCGATTCCGGAAGTTTTTGCGGAATTTAATCCCGAGTTAATCAAGGCCAGCCTCAGGGTTAACCATATCATTGCCGCCCCGGTGGGCCGCACGCACTTCTCCCGGGCGCTATGCGAAGGCCCGACTCTGGCGCGGGAATTGGAGCAAGCCGGACGACGCGGCGGAAATTTGATCATTACCCGCACCTTCGACATCCAGGAACAACCGGCAGAGTTCGCGCAGCCGATAGCAACAGTATCCGGCGGGCACTTTTATATGGATGTCGAGACTTTTATAGAAGCGCTGGTGATGCATAAAGGCTATTCCAAGCAAACCGCCGAGCGGTACTGCGCCCTAATATCACACCCCAAAGGCATTCGGGTCGCGGCAAACTTTAGCAGTCCGCTGCTGGCCGCATTGGTCTATCCATTCCACGGCAACCCAGTATATAAGGCGGGCAAACTCGAAGCCTGCGGCCTGCCGTATACGGTGCAATCGCTGTTTCACACCTGGACGACTTACGATAAAACCAAGTATCAGGATATTTTTCGGGCCAGTGGCGTCGAACTACCCGCTGAAACGGCTTGGTTGGCCGACTATAACCTTGGCGCTACGGAAAAATCCGCCGTGATAAAATCGATATTACACGGTTTGCCAGACAGCGATTATCCAGGTTTGCTCAACTTTGCCCGCCGCTATCCGCTGGTGATGATCAAGGACGCGACGGAATCCGGCGGCCGCAGCGCCCAGGCTTTTTCGCTGGGGTTGGCTGATGGCGGTCTGGATCTGGCGCAACTGGATTTGGCGGTGGAATTCATTTACCAAATTTCCTTGCGCCACCATGTCTGCATTCAGGAGGTTGTCCTTAGCTCACCGGAATATTGGGCTACCGAAGCCTTCATGCGCGATTTTGTCCATCGGCAAATCGTCGAATGGGGTAGCCCTGTCAATCGCCGGCGTCACCCCTACACCAGCATTTTCGGTTCGCACCGCATCATTTTGTCCACAGCTAATCCTGCTGAAGCGGATCCGGAACAGAAATGGCATATTTCCCATTGGATTACGCTGAACAGCAAACAATTGATTACTAATTTAGGCCGGGGCGGCTGTCTGGAACAGTTGTTGCCGGAATTCATCCGGCCTGAACATCGTCACACCATCATGGACAAACTGGCCGCCGCCGGCCGCCAGGTCATGACAGCCATGGCGGCTTACGAGGCGAAATGTTCAACAGCCTATGCTCAAGAAACCGGGCGCTCTATTGGCGTTGACCTTATGGGTGTTTCCTATGGCATGCCGCGTTATATGATGCTGGATTTCCTGATCACGCCGGTGTTTGATCAAGCCGGCATGCTGGTTGAGCTAGAAGCGGTTTGCGATGCACAAGGCAACCGAATCGGTTCGCGCTTTCTGCTGCAACAGGGTCAACAAATTGTGCCGGCCAATATAGTTGCTTGGCGGATAGTGTTGATAGAGCCGAATATAGGCGTCGGTTTATGGGATAGAGTCGCCCTACGCGAGGAATATCACGAACTGGAAGCCGCCCGCAAACTAGGCATTAGCCCGAACTGGGAGCATATCGGCGAAAATGCGCGCATCGTGCTGCGAGATTTGAATCAAGCCGGAGAAGACTATCTTAACGCGCCGCAGGCTAGCAATGCCGGGCTTCCCTAGTCGCGAACAGATAAACAAAGCTTTAAGTCTGGCAATTGCAAGGCTGAAACTTCAGCAATCAGCTAGTGTCGAAGATGCATTGCTTGCCCCCCCCTCTGAAAAAGGCTGGCCGGCGGGTATTGCCAAACCAAGCGCCATCGACAACCAATTACTCTGCAAAGACACAATCGCTGTCTTTCTAAAGCATCTACTCTTGCAAGGACTTGAAACCGATGAAATCGCCGCTTGGCGAGAGCGCTGGAAACAGGATAAAAAAATCCCTCTACGGGTACGCTTGCAAGGTCTGCTGCTGGATATTCAAAGCTGGCTGAACACAGCAACAGAATTAGACTTGCCGGCCATGCTTGATCAGCCTCTAACAAATTTGCTACTGCCGATTTATCGTTTGCAGCATGAACGTATCGTTGATTTGGCTGTGGAAGCTGTGCTCAGCGAACCGCTGGCGCCTGAGGTTTGCATAAAATTACCAGCCATGAATAGTCAGGAACTGGCTATCGCTTTACCAGGCAGTTGGCAACATGCGGTGATCTTCGCAGCTCCTTATTTTTTCAGCCATGAGTTTTACCCTCTGGCTATAGATGCTTATGTGCATGATGCCGAATTACATGGCGATCCGCGCATTAATGTGCTGGGCGCTCATATTGATTGGCTTACCGCTGACGGAAACCTGAAACGCATTCTCTACCTGGATTTTGCTAAGAACCATTTGGTAGAGAGCGATCTTGCCATAACCCTCCGGCCAGATAGCGTGCAGTTTCTGTGTTTGGGTCAGCAGGAGCAGGCCATCCATCAGACACTGTCGCAACAATTTTCCTGTCCGCAACTAAACCCGTTCTCGGCATCCAGCTTGGCGGACGATAAAGCCGCAACCTTAGCAGGCTGGGCCGCTATGGGTTTGGAAGTAGCCACTTCTCAGGAAGTTGCAGTTGGCGATTTTGAGGCGGCCATTGGTTTCCTGGAGCGCTTTGCAGAAATCGTAGTGAAACCGAATCGGGCGACCGAAGGCGAGCTGGTCGCTTACTTCGAACGCGATAATCCGGAATCCAGGTTGGCATTGGCAAGTCATCTGCAACAGTGTTGGCAACAAGGCGTGGCTATCGTCCAACAACGCCGCGATGGCGTTTGTTATTGTGATCCTGATACCGGCAGGCTGCATACCATGGCCTTACGGTTTAATATTTCCGGCGATGCTGAAAACAAACATTTCCTGGAATCCGGTTATGTGCAATTAGGCATGGATTTGCTTCATCCGGCTGCTTGCGGCAGAAACGGAAGTATTATCGGCTTCGATCAAATCCAGCCGAATTTATGCAGCCGGACTGCCAACCATAAGAAACTGGTTAGTTTCGACGCCAATTTTTGGAACAAGATCCGCGCGCTAGCCGAACAAGCAGCTAGCCTGTTTCCGAATTTGTACTTGCTGGGTTTGGATGTGCTGCTTGATCTTGATGAGAACGGAAAAATCATACCGGTGTTTTTGGAGGCCAACCCGCGTCCGGCGGGCATGTGTCATTCTAGGCTATGTGCCGAAGAACCATTTCAAGCTGCTGAGATAGGGGTAAGTTTGAGGTTATGGAATAACTTCAAACAGTAAAACTTCCTGGGTAAGAGAGGCCGACCAAAGCCTTGGCGAATTTTTATAGAACAGAGAAATCTTTACAGGACAGACGTAAAGCTAGCAGAATTTAATTAGGCGACATTAAAAGACGGCTCGAAAGTCAAGGCATAAATTTTAGTTATACACAAAATACTACTTGACACTGTTGAACAACAATTCTGAATGGGTTGTGGACTTTAACTATCTATTTTTTTTATAACATATTGTTTTATAAAGATTAACTTTTGTGCTTAAAGTCTAGGCAATCTAACTAAAGCACTTGAAAATTAAGCGCTTAGTGGCTTGGATAACTTGTTATGCACAATGTTACCCACAGCTTTTGTGGATAAGCTGATAAGTCTTATTTCTGTCATATACTTAGCGTTACAAGCTATAATTCACATATCTAATGTAAGGAAAATAGTCCTTTAGTCTTATTCTTGCTTACAGTTGTAAGCGCCAGCTAAAACCCGCGTAAAGATGCCGGATGCACCAAAAATCCCCACAGCTAACTCAAATTTTCTAAGTTAAAAATCTGTCTTATTCGGATAATCGATTGATATTTGCCGGCGACCTAAGCAACCCGCATTAAATTTGGCAAAAGACTGGAAGATGCGGTAAAAAAGAGGTTGCCAATAAAGACGGCACGACATCGGCAAAACCTGGCAGTTACACCCGATGCCATGCCCCACACAGTGCATTGCGCCTGTGCAGAGCAAGTATTTCATGAACAGCCTGCTCTGTCTATTCCGTTGGCGAATTTGGATGCCAACCATGGAAGCCACCTGCCGATTATTTCTCTGCGCCCGCTGCCGAAAGCAAGTTCTCATCTGTCCCCGCTGTGATCGTGGTCAGATCTATTGCCCGGATGGGTGTGCCAAGATTGCACGTCGTCATTCCTTGCGCGAAGCCGGTCGTCGTTATCAACAAAGTCGGCAAGGCCGTTTCAAACAAGCTGAACGTATCTGCCGTTTTCGTCTTCGCAAACAAAATGTAACGCATCAGGGTTCCGAGTCGGTCGCCGAACATGATCTACTACCAGCGAACTCGGCGAAGGTGGATAAGCGGGTGGTTTTGACTGATCAAACCTCTCCTCTGGACACACTTCGGTGCCATTTTTGCGGTTGTAGTTGTTCTGACTTCGTACGCAACAACTTTCTACACCGTCGCCGGGTTCCTAATATCGTCAAAGTTGATCGAAAAGGAACTATACATGACTATTCCCCCTGAACTCGAAGCGCAGATTCTTAGGTTTTACCATGCCGAAAAGTGGCGTATCGGCACCATCTCCACCCAGTTGCATGTCCATCATAGCGCTGTCACGCGGGTATTGGCCCAAGCAGGCCTGCCGCCTATCGGCGCAGTGCGCCGGGCATCGGCTATCGATCCTTATTTACCGTTTATCCGCGAGACGTTGGAGAAATATCCAACCTTGACCGCCAGTCGCCTATACACAATGGTGAAAGAACGCGGTTACCCTGGCCGTCCGAGTCAATTCCGGCATCTGGTCTCTTTACATAGGCCCCGACGAAAAGCCGAGGCTTTCTTGCGCTTGCGTATGCTACCCGGTGAACAGGCTCAAGTCGACTGGGGGCTATGCCGAGCTCGGCATAGCCCCCACTATGCGGAGTTCCGGACTATGCCGAGTAGTAAAACAC
>Ga0181528_10001157_pt1 | contig 16636 bp, 6 predicted proteins | sample PEATcosm2014_Bin_47_FD_119742 | JGI IMG/M metagenome (GOLD analysis project Ga0181528, IMG submission 119742) | Peatland microbial communities from MTU Mesocosm Facility, Houghton, MI, USA - PEATcosm2014_Bin10_10_metaG | ecosystem: Environmental > Terrestrial > Soil > Wetlands > Peat | place...
GAAGCGCTCTTCGTCTTCGCCGCCCTCGCCGGTGTTGGACATGCCGCCGATACGGTTCATCGCAATGGCCAGCGTCTCGTGCGCTTCTTTGCTAATTGACCCGTAGCTCATTGCGCCGGTCGTGAAGCGCTTGACAATCTCTTTGGCCGCCTCGACTTCTTCGAGCGGCACCGGCTCTTCGCCATCCTTCAGAGTGAGTAAGCCACGTAGCGTACAGAGATTTTTGGCCTGCTCGTCGATGAGCCTGGTGTACTCCTCGAAGGTGGCCGGATTGTTTTGCCGCACCGCGTGCTGGAGCTTGCTGATAGTCTGCGGGTTGAGCAGGTGATACTCTCCGCGCTCACGGTATTGATAATGGCCGCCAACAACCAGCTCAGTCTCCGACTCGGTGAGAGGTTGGAATGCGAAGCTGTGCTTCATCTGCGCCTCGCGCGCCAGTACATCCAGGCCCACGCCTTCGATGCGGGAAGCCGTGCCGGAGAAGTAGGCATCGACGAGCGCCTGATTCAGTCCGACGGCCTCAAAGACCTGCGCGCCGCGATAGCTTTGCAGCGTGCTGATTCCCATCTTGGAGAAGGTCTTGAGCAGTCCCTTGTTGATGGCTTTGACGAAGTTCTTCTCTGCGTATTCGCCGGTGATTTTTTCCGGCAGCAGACCACGCCATTTGAGGTCGTGGAGGGTCTCAATGGCCAGGTACGGATTGATCGCGCTCGCGCCGTAGCCGATCAGCAGGGCAAAGTGCATCACCTCGCGTGGCTCGCCGCTCTCGATGATCAGCGCGACCTGGGTGCGTTTCTTCTCGCGCACCAAGCGGTTATGCACAGCGGCCATCGCCAGCAGGCTGGGGATGGGCGCATAGGTCGGATCCACGCCGCGGTCGGAGATGATGAGCAGCGTGTAGCCCGAATCTACAGCATGGGAGGCGCGGGCGCTGAGGTCGTCGAGCGAGTGCTTGAGTCCGACCTCGCCATCGGCGGCGCGGAAGAGCGCGGGCAGCGTAGTCGCCAGCAGATCGCCGGAGGAGATGCGACGCAGCTTCTCCAAATCGCGATTGGTGAGAATCGGATGCGGGAGCTTGAGGGTGTGGCAGTTGTCTGGCGCTTCGTCCAGAATGTTGCGCTCGGTGCCGATGTAGCTGATCAGGCTCATCACCAGCTCTTCGCGGATGGGATCGATGGGCGGATTTGTTACCTGCGCAAAGAGCTGCTTGAAGTAATTGAAGAGCGGCTGCGGGCGGTCGGAAAGGCAGGCCAGCGGCACGTCGGTGCCCATGGAGCCGACCGGCTCTTCGCCATTGGCGCCCATCGGTCCAAGGAGAATCTTCAGATCCTCTTCGCTGTAGCCGTAGGCGCGCTGGCGGCGCAAAAGGGTCTCCGGATTGGAGGCGATCACCCGCGACGGCTCCGGCAACTGCTCCATCGTTACCTGCTGCTGCTTGATCCACTCAGCGTAGGGCTGGCGCACGGCAAGCTCCTTCTTGATCTCCGCATCTGAAATAATGCGTCCCTGAACGGTATCAACCAGGAACATGCGGCCCGGCTGCAAGCGGCCTTTCTTGCGCACCTCGGTGGCGGGGACTTCAATGACGCCGGCCTCCGAGGCCAGCACCACCAGATCGTCGTTGGTGACGATAAAGCGGCCAGGGCGGAGTCCGTTGCGGTCAAGCGTAGCGCCAATGACCTTGCCATCGGTAAAGGCAATCGCCGCCGGTCCGTCCCACGGCTCCATCAGCGAGGCGTGGTACTCGTAGAAGGCTCGCTTCTCCTCGTCCATATCCGGGTTGCCGCTCCAGGCTTCGGGAATCAGCATCGCCATGACGTGGGGCAAGGAACGACCCGACTGGTAGAGAAACTCAACGGCATTATCCAGTGAGGAAGAGTCGCTGCCGCCGGGCATGATCACCGGGAACAGTTCGCCGATCTCTTCGCCGTGCAGAGGACTGTTCAGCACCGACTGGCGGGCGTTCATCCAGCTCACGTTGCCGCGGATGGTATTGATTTCGCCGTTGTGTGCGACGTAGCGGTAAGGGTGGGCCAGCTTCCAGCTCGGGAAGGTATTGGTAGAAAAGCGCTGGTGAACCAGGCAAAGCGCGCTTTTGACCAGCGGGTTGGCCAGCTCGAAGTAGAATTTCTCAATTTGCGGAGCCAGCATCAGCCCCTTGTAGACGATGGTGCGACAGGAAAACGAAGGGACAAAGAAGCTCTCCTTGTCTTCAATATCTTCGACATCGGAGGCAGCAATCTCGTTCTCGGTGCGGCGGCGAACCTTATAAAGGAGCCGCTCGAAGGCTTCTTCGTCCAGGTCTTTCGGCCGGCCCACAAAAAGCTGTTCGATGTAGGGCTGCGAGGCGCGGGCTTCGCGACCGATGGCGTCCCCGTTGACCGGCGTATCGCGCCAGCCCAGCACTGCAAGACCCTCTTCCTTGGCGATGCGCTCAAAAATGCCCTCGCACTGCAGGCGATCCTGCTTGTCAACGGGCAAAAAGCACATGGCTACGCCGTAGGCACCCGCCGCAGGCAGGCGAATTCCCAGCTCGGCGCACTCGCGCACGAAAAATTCATGGGGGATCTGAATCAGAATCCCGGCTCCATCGCCCGTCTCCGGGTCGCAACCCGCCGCGCCGCGATGGGTGAGGTTGATCAGCACCTCGAGTCCCTTGCGGATAATGTCGTGGCTCTTCTCGCCGCGAATGTGGGCCACCAGGCCCATGCCACAGGCATCGTGCTCATTACGCGGGTGATAAAGCCCTTGTGCAGGAGGAATTTGGGTGCGGTAATCCGATGAATTCATAGGAACCTTCCGGGTAAAACGTTTGCGCTACGGGTTGCTACTCGCCCAAGACTTGGAGTTCAAGCCGGATTTCCTGAGCTGCTTTTCTCTTTCGAGCCAAGGTCCGAAATCGGTTCAACCTGGAAAGACACGGCCACCCAGCGATCTCAGTTGCTGAAAATCGCCCCGGTCTTTCTGGAGGGGCCTAGCAATACACGGCCATGCAGCATGGGGACAAAGCTGAATAATAACTATATCGAAAAAAGCTCTGTAACGAAACTGCATTTCTTGTCACCGCGTCCGCATCCGATAAGCGTAAGGCCTACTTTGCAACGAAAAAAGGGCAGAACATGAGGGAGTTTTAAGCCCAAACTCGGCTTCCTGATAGCCGAGTTGCCCAGTATGGGAGCAGCACCCCCGTCCACCTGAATGGGTGCAGTAGTGCAATTCACACTTTACCCGATTCAGAAATCAGGCCTCCGACGTGAGACTGGGGCGCAGCTTGGACGGGGCAAAGCAAGCGCCCGCTTGGCCGCTGACGATATTTTGAGCTGCATTCTGAATGGAAGCTGGCTGAACCCGCCGGGAGAGATGACGTCATGCCGGATCACCAAACCAGGTTGCGCCGCATCCAAAAACGGCTGCTCACCAATGTGGTCGTCTCATTTTTTTCTACCGTTCTGGTCTGGTTTGGCCTTTACTATCTGATGGGCGCGGCCTTTACGCCGTTCCGCCAGCAGGTGGCCTGGTTGCTTGCCGTGGTTGTGCTGGTCCCGGACCTGATCCTGGCGGCCATAAATACAGTGCAGGCGCGCAGGTCCGTTTCCAAGATGTGGGCCTTTGGCCAATTGAACTTCGAGCAGATCTCGCGCCTGCTCCGCGGCAGGAAGATTCTGCAGACCGAGATTGGCTGCTCACAGCCCTATATCGACGTAATGCATGGGCAGATCGCCGGTTCAATCAAGGAGTCCGAGTCCGAGATCGGAGTTGTGATTGAGCAGCTTGGGCTGATCCATGAGCGGAGCAACCAGCAGAGGCTGCGCCTGGGCGAGTCCATCCACAGCGGCAAACAATTGGCGGAGAGCATTGAGCAGAGAGTGGCCTGTAACAAGCAGATCATCGCAATGGTCGCACAAGAACTGCATATTCAGAGCCACGAGCTGGACCGGGAATTCGAGCGCATCAAGACCCTCTCCAGCGAGGTTGTCGCGCTTACGCCGCTGATCAAAGTGATTACCGCTATCGCCAAGCAGGTCAGCCTGCTGGCCTTGAATGCCGAGATTGAAGCAGCCAGGGCAGGCTCAGCCGGACGCGGCTTTGCCGTGGTCGCCTTCGAGGTAAGAAAGCTTTCCGTTCGCACCACCCAGGCGGCGGCCGACATCTCCAAAAAAATCAAGGCAACCTGCGAACGGGTGAACAAGGAGATGGTGCAGGCGCAGGAGGCCGTAGAGGCAACCCGCTCCACCAATGCCTTGGTGCAACTGACCGCTGATCTGGAGACGATGCAGCACGAGTTTACTAAAAACAGCAAGTTGCTCGTGGATGTGGTCAGTGAGGTCGATGTCAATTACGAACAGAATGTATTGCGACTCTCTGAAGCTCTCGGCCATATTCAATTCCAGGATGTGCTGCGGCAGCGGATGGAACATGTGCAAAGCGCTCTTGTTGATATGAAAGAACACATGGTTCTCCTTTCGGCGCGGATGGACGACCCCGCCTGGGATGGCGAACTCGACCAGAGCTTTGAGAGCATTCTCGCCAGCCACCTGGAAGACTATAAAATGGCCAGCCAGACAATGACGCATGTCGCCGTGGCCGGCGGCAGCACAGAAGGCACACATAGCGACCAGGCAATCGAACTCTTCTAAAACTCCAAAACAGGGTAGGATGAATGTTTGGGGTCGAAGATGCCGAAAATTCTGGATGGTGCGGCGATTGCCGCCCAGATCAAGGAAGAAGTCGCCGCCGAGGTCCGCGGGCTGGCGGCAAAGGGGATTCGCCCTGGGCTGGCGGTAGTTTTGGTAGGCCATGTGGCCGCCTCGGAGATTTATGTCCGCGGCAAGGTGCAAACCTGCGCCGAACTCGGCCTCTACAGCGACCTCATCACCCCGCCCGATACAATTACAACCGAAGAAATGCTCGCTCTCGTTGCTCAACTCAACGCCCGCGAAGAGATTGACGGTTTCCTGATCCAGCTCCCCCTGCCTGCGCAGGTTGATACCAAGGCTCTGCTGGACGCCGTCTCGCCTGCCAAGGACGTTGACGGCTTTCACCCGATCAATGTGGGCCGCTTACAGGCGGGACGACCAGCTTTGGCCCCCTGTACCCCTGCCGGAGTCATCGAGATTCTCAAGCGCAGCCAGATTCCCATCAGCGGCCAACACGCCGTTGTAGTGGGCCGCAGCGATATTGTCGGCAAACCTGCCGCGCTGCTGCTGCTGCACGAGAACGCCACCGTGACCCTCTGCCACTCGAAGACCCGCGACCTGGCTTCCATCACCCGCCAAGCGGACATTCTCGTCGCCGCTATCGGCCGCGCCGGCTTCATCACTTCAGAGATGGTCAAGCCGGGAGCGACCATCATCGATGTCGGCATGAATCGCATCACGGATCGCGCCGAGTTCGACCGCTTTTTCGCAGGAAACGAAAAGCGAGAAGCCGCCTTAGCCAAGCGCGGCTCGGTGGTGATCGGCGATGTCGATCCAAAAGCCTTTGAACTAGCCGGGGCGTATACGCCCGTTCCCGGCGGCGTTGGCCTGCTGACCATCGCCATGCTGATGTCCAATACTGTCCGCGCAGCCAAAATGCGCAGGGGGCTGTAAGTGCTGCGCGTCGGCCTGACCGGCGGCCTGAACAGTGGCAAAAGCACTGTCGCGCGCACACTGCGCTCACTGGGAGCTGAGGTTATTGAAGCCGACTCCCTGGGCCGCGCCCTGATGGAGCCGGGCCAGCCCGTCTATGCGGAAATCCTCCGCGTCTTTGGGCAGGGAGTCGCCGGTCCCGACGGCAAATTGAATCGCCCGCGCCTGGCTGAGCTGGCCTTCAAAGGAGGCCGTCTGCAGGAGCTGAACGCTATCGTGCATCCGGCGGTGATTGATGCACAGCGCCGTTGGATGGAGGAGGTTTTTCAGCACAATCGGGATGCAATCGCAGTGGTTGAATCCGCGTTGATCTTCGAGGTTGAGCGCGATGCCCGCGCCCGCGGCGAGCAGGAAGGCGTACTCGCGGATTGGCGACGCCGCTTTGACTGCATTGTTGTGGTTACCACCCCCGACGAAATAAAAATCGCGCGCTATGCCGAGCGTGCCGCCCGCGAGGGCCTTGATCGCGCAGCAGCCGAGGCCGATGCCCGCGCCCGCCTTGCCCTGCAGATTCCGGATACTGAAAAAGCGGCTCGCGCCAATTACGGAATCGAGAACACCGGCGATACAGTTCAACTGCGCGCTCAGGTGGAGCGCCTGTGGAAGCAGCTCGTCGCAGTGAGCAAAGGTTCTTCCGCCTTGTAGGCCGCGACGGCAACATCGATAAATTCGCCAGGCAAGTTGAATCGAGTGTCGATTCAACTTGCCTGGGCTGGCGGGGAGGGAAATCGCCCCTACTGCACGCTAACGGAGACGGTAGCTGTTTGGACCGCGCCGGAGCTGCCAGAAGGGGTTGCGGTTACGGTGATGGTGTAGCTGCCCTTGGCAACTGTGTTGACTGGGGAACTGCTACCGCAGCCGGTCAGGCCGATCCCGGCAACGATGAAGACAACCAGGGAGAGCGAGAGCAGCAGGCGTCTCTTCGACCGCCAACCGGCAAAGATTCCAGCCAGCAGTGCAAAGCTGAGGACGCCCGAAGATGTAGAGAAGGGCGCATTCCCCGGTATCGCCGCGGCTTTTTCGGTTGTCGTTGAGACAACCAACGTTGCGGAGGTCGAGCCTCCCGGCGCGAGGGTGACAGTGGCCGGGTTCACCGAGCAGCTTGCATTAGCCGGAGCGCCAGAGCAGGCCAGCGCTACCGGACCGCTGAAAGTGGCATTGGCGGCCAGCGTCAGCGTGGCGACACCGTTCTGGCCCTGGCTTACGCTGATCGATGCCGGCGTGGTGGAGAGCGTGAAGGCCGGGGTTAACGCCGAGACGGCCACCGTGGTTGCAGCGGAGGTACTCGGATTGAAGTTGGCATCGCCGCTGTACAGTGCGGTGATGCTATGTGTCCCGACGGCAAGCGAGGCCAGCGAGTAAGTGGCCGCGCCGCTGCTCAGCGCCGAGGAGCCCAGCAGGGTAGTTCCGTCGTAGAAGGAGACTGTACCAGTAAGAGCGGGACGACCGGTCATTGAAGCGGCCAGTTTAGCGGTGAAGGTTTCAGTACTGCCGAAGGCGACTGACGCGCCGGAACTGGCGAGGGTATTGGTGGTTCCACCTTGTCCCAGATAGAGCGCGGGACCGTAGGCTGTCTGGACAATGAAGTCGGGCGCGTTGTCGTTATAGAAATTTCCCTGCAGAACGGTATTGGAGTCGAACGATTCAAGGGTGTTTACCGGGTTTGAGAATGCTCCGCCACCCTTGCCGAGCAGCGTAGAAAGCCCATAGTAGGTGTTGGGCTGGCCGACGGTGCCCCAGAGGGCGAGAACCAGGTCGGGGATGCCGTCGTTGTTCACGTCTGTTAACGATCCGTTCCAGAAGAAATTCCCGGTGGCGAGTTGAGTGGGCGCGCCAAAGGTTCCATCGCCATTGCCCGGCAACAGCAGAACCCCAGCGGTAGTGTAGTAATCCGTATCCGTCTGCTCGCCTTCAGCGAGCAGGATCAGATCGGGCTTGCCATCGGAGTTATAGTCGCCGGCAATCACCTGGCTGACCATGTAATCGGAGTTGACCGTGGCTCCCGCGCCGAAGGTTCCATCGCCATTGCCCGGCAACAGATCGACGGCAAAGGTTCCACCGACCTGGAAGGGCGCGTCGTCGAGGAGGAGATCGAGGTTGCCATCCAAATTCATATCCGCGAGAGTCACGGCGTACAACTCTGCGCCATACGAGGTGAAGGCAGGCGTCTTGAAGGTTCCGTCGCCGTTGCCCAGAGCGACGAAGTATCCGGAGCTGTAGCTGCCGGAACCGCCGCAGGCTGCATCCCCTACATATGCGACGACAATATCGGTCTTGCCATCGCCGTTTACATCGCCGGTAGCGGCGTAATTGATCTGGCAGTTGAGCGTGGGGAGTCCTACCGACGCGGGCGTCTGAAAGGTTCCATCGCCGTTCGAAAGCGCCACCGTCATGCTGCCGTCGGTGTTGGCGATGAGCAGATCCTGCTTGCCGTCGCCATTGAAATCTGCCTGGACAGGCTGAATGTACTGCAGAGTTGGAACAACGGTGCTGGAAAGCCCGACCACATAAGTGAAGTTCCCTTTGCCATCACCAAGCGCGGTGACGACGTCGCCGCCATCGTAGAACAACGCGCTGCTGTAGCCTTTGCCCTGCACATCGGCCACATCGTCAAGCCCGAGGTAGCCGGGAGCGGGGCTGGAATCCGTGGTTGAAGAAAGCATCGGCGCGCCATTGAAAAAACCCTTGCCGTTGCCCGAATAGACGGAGAGTTGCTTGTAGTCGCCGCCGAGCTGGGCAATGTCCAGATTGCCGTCGCCGTTGAAGTCGGCCAGCGCCAGGGTCTGGCTTCCGTTGCCGTCTTCAACATAGTTGCTTCCATTGACCGGCAGCGTAAAGGTTCCATCGCCATTGCCGGTCCAGATGCTGAGCATATCGCTGCTTTGCACCAGATCAGGAATGCCGTCGCCATTTACATCGACGTAAGAGATCTGCTCTGAAAAGGCCACTCCAGGGGTCTCAGCGATGCTGGTAAACCCACCCGTGCCGTCGCCCAGCGCCACCATCAACGAAGATGGGTTGCCTAAGCTGTTGATGTCGATGGCCAGGTCTGGGTTGCCATCCTTGTTCAAGTCCACAATCTGTGCGCCGGCGGTGTAGATTATGAAAAACGGAAAGGCGGTCAAAGAGACAGCAACCGGATTGTTCACGTTCAAGGCGCCGAATGATCCATCTCCATTGCCAAGCGCAACACTGGCCACAATCTGGCCAGAGGATTGTCCAGTTTGTTCCATAAATGCCGCTGCAATATCGAGCTTGCCATCCTTGTTCAAATCGCCCAGCGTAATGCCAAGGTTGGTGGGAAGCTGCACGAACGCCGCAACGGAGACCGATTGCGTGAGCGCCGCGGTTGGCGTGGCGAAAGTGCCATCGCCATTGCCAAGATAGCTTTGCACGGTAACCGTGGTCAGCGTGTTGCTGACAATATCCGCGGCAATGGTCACTACATCGAGCTTTCCATCGCCGTTCACGTCGCCCAGCGCAATTGAACTCACCGAAGCGCCGGCCATGCTGATCGCCGTGGGAGTTGAAAATACCCCACTCTTGTTGAGATAAACGAGGATCGCATTCTGGCCTGCGTCAAAGGCGACGATATCCGTGTAGCCATCGTTATTCACATCCACCGCAAATGCCTGAAAAACCTCGGAGGAGGAACCATTTGGATTGCTATAAGCAACGGGAGCGGCAAGCGCGCCGTTGCCGGTGTTGAGCAGAATATTCAGCGTGCCGTCCTCCTGCAATACCGCAACATCCGCCTTGCCGTCCTTGTTGAAATCGCCGGTAACGGCAATGCTGGCAGCGCAAGTGAATGGGTCGACAAGACAGGATGCTTCGAGCCGCGCGGGATAAAAGGGCGCGTCGAGGAATCCCGCGAAGTTCGGCGTGGCGCTGGAGATTCCGGTCTCCTGGGCATTGGAGCGGGGCACGGATGCGGCGCGCGTGGAACTGGCAGCCAGTCGCTTTTTCAGTTCGGGCAGTAGTAGCCGTTCAGCCGGGGTGCGTGGCTTGGCCGATGCAGCCCGGGTAGCGTCCGCAGGGCGCAAGGGGGGGTTGCCGGTTAGCACGCGGCTCTGGGCCGCGGCAACGTCTCCTGCAAGGGCAAGAGCGAAAAGGAGAGAGAGAACAACGCAATTCTTTTTGGACATGAAGGCCTCACTGGAAAAAAGAAGATCGTCCCTGTCGCTCGGCAATCGTGGAATGTGCCGGTGTTGCCGGCGCACTCCCCGGACCGCGCCGCGCAGTCCGGGATGAAATGGTATTTAGTTCACAACCACGCTGACCGCCGTGCTTGCGGTGATCTTGCCCGTGGCTGCATCCACTCCGGTGACGGTCACCGTATAGGTCCCGGCGGTGGTGCCGGAGTTGCCTGTGGTTGTTCCGCTGCTGCTGCCTCCGCAGCCGGCAGCAGCAAACGAAACCGCCAGAACCACCAACCCGAGCATCCTGGCATACCTGCGCCGCCGTGCCGGCAGCATGAGTAAGAGCAACCCGGCCAGCGCCGCGCCGCCAGCCTTGGTGAAGGGTGAGCCTTGCGGCTCGTTGCGCGCGCTGCCTGAACCCGTTGTTGTCACGGTCAGCGTCGCCGTTGGGGCCGCGCTGCCGCTAACGGCGACCGATGCGGGAATGCTGCAAGCAGGCAGATCGGTGGGGCTGGGGATCGAGGTCGTCACCGCGCAGGAGAGATTCACCGCTCCCGTGAATCCGTTTGCCGGAGTTACAGTAACAGTGGCCGTATTACCGCTTGCAGCGCCAGGGCTGACGGTTATCGCGCCGCTGTTCGTCAATGCGAAGCTGCCCGCGATCACTGTGCCGCCGGTAACCGTCACGCTGACTTGCGTTGTGGCCGTTATCTTGCCGGTATTGGCATCGGTGCCAGTCACCGTGACGGCATATGCGCCGGCTTCCGTGCTGGAGGTGGTGTTGACTGTCAGGGTTGTGGGGACAGATGCGGTTCCATTAATGTTGGCCGTCGATGCGATTGCGCAAGTAGGCAGCGTACTTGCCCCGGAGGGTGAGGTTGTGACGACGCAGGAGAGATTGACCACGCCGAGGAACCCGTTCGCGGGCGTCACCGAAATGGATGAGGTGTTTCCCGATGTCGCACCGGCGGCAACCGAGATGGCTCCGCTGTTTTTGAGCGCAAAGCCCGCCTCGGCGACGGTAATGGTGGCCGAACCGCTGGAGCCGGTGTAGTTTGCATCGCCGCTATAGGAGGCTGCGATGGTGTTGGAGCCGGCCGCAAGTACGCTGCCCTGAACGCTCAGGGCGGTCGAGATCGCGACCCCGCCATTGCCGCTAAAGCCGAGCTGATAGCCGCTACTTACTGTCGCCAGGGTTGCACCGTTGGCTGTCAGTACGACTGTTCCGGTGGGGTAATTGCCCGCGCTGCTGGTATTCACCGTCACCACCACCTGATCCGCGGCAAGGGAGTCAATGGATGCGCTGGCAGGAGCGACGGTAATGGTTGTAGCGCCCTGGACCACGGTAAAAGCAGTGGCTGTGCTGGAGCTGGCGTTGTAGCTGGCGTCTCCGGTATAGGTGGCTTCTACGCTGTGTGAGCCGACGGAGAAAACGGTAGGATACGCTGTGCTGGGTGTCGAGTAGTAGGCCTGATTGGCGGCGCTGATGGGTACGCCGGAGGCCAGAGCCGACCCGTTGTCAGAGAATGCAATTGATCCGGTGGCAATTCCCTCGGTGCTCGTTCCCTCGGCCGTGCCGTAGATCTGCACGTCGGCAACAAAGTAGGAGCCGTAGGGTACGCTGGACAGGTCAGTGATGGCCGGATTGGAGCCGGCGGCGCTATAGACATTGAGGGCAAGAGCCGTGGTGCTGGCCTCAGGAGTGATGGTAACGGGAATCCCAGGCGTCGAGGTGCTTGCGGCATCCGACGCATCGCCGCTGTAAAACGCCGATACGGTATAGGTTCCGCCGGGCAGGCCGTTGTAGGCAACCGAACCGGAGCCGTTGGCAAGCGGGATGTTCGTTTGCCCGTTATTCTTTGCGCCGGAGGCATTTTCATTGGCGGTATCGACGATACCCACGACGCCTGTTGCGGTCGCGGGCGAGACGCCGACGCCGAAAGTAAGAGATGTCCCGTGCGGAACGCTGATCCCTGCCGTCGAGCCATTGATCGTGAGCGCAGTGGAAGTAGCGGTCAGCCCTGCCGTATCCCAATTGCTCACCAGTTGCGCCACATCGATGCTGCCCAGCCCTGAAGCCTGGTCGTAGCCGACGGCAGCGTCGTAGCCGGTAAGGAATCCGTTCGCGCCGCAATTGGGTGTGCCACTGTTGCAGACGACCGAGTTATCCCCTTGAGTAACATCATGGAAGACCGTTGCATACTTTGAAGCGGCCAACTGGTAGAGCACATAGTCCGCCTGGCCCAGTCTCGATCCGGTCTTCTGCTCTACCAGCGCGAGGATTCCCGCCATTGCCGGCGCTGCGGCTGAAGTGCCGCCAAAACCGCTGAAGCTCGTGCTGCCGGTAAAAGCTCCATTTGTGGTCTCGCAATTGGTATAGGACGGGAGCACAATTCCATTCGAGATGTTATCGGAACAAACAACCCAGGTTGCGCCGAAGAAGCCGTTGGCTGCGAGAAATGCCACGTCTGGCAGGTCGCGCACACCATCGCTGGGTGTAAGCGCGCTCTGAAACGGCGGCTTGACGTAGCCGCTCACGCAGGTCACTACTCCGGAAGAACTGGTCGTGGAGTTGGAGCAGCTACTGGCTCCGCCGCCGCCGCCGACAATGTCTGTAACCCCATTGTTTGAGTAAGGGAAATTCGAGGCAATATCCGTGCTGGGCTGCGTCGAATCGTTCCATGGCTGCTCGGGAATATAGGAAAGCGCTGTGTCGTAATATGGAGCCGTGCCATCGGTGCTGTCTATCACGTATGTGCTGAAGCCGGAGGCGAGAACATCGAAGTCCGTGCCGCCGACAGCGATGTTATACGGAGTGGAGGCGATGCCGTTTACGTTGAGGCCGTAGTTCGCCGCTTCGGAGTTATCACGGTCGCAGCCGGCGGAGCCGCTATCGCCCGTGGAGACGGTTACGCTGATTCCTTGCGCCGCTGCCTGGGTCATGATCTCCAGCATCAACTGATTTCCGGCTGCGCCGAGACCAGCCTCGCACTCTCCAAAGCTGATGTTCAGAATGCTGACGGTGTTGTCATCGAGCGCGCGGAAGATACCCAGGAACAGGCCTGTCTGCAAGTCGGTACTGGCAGCCGTGTAGAGATAGACCTTTGCATTCGGGGCAATCCCTCCGGAGATCTCGGTGTCCAGCAGCGCTTCGACCGCGTCTCCATTAATCAGCGGGTCCGCGCCATCCACCACAACAGTTGGAGTATTGGCTGACGCTGCTGATTCACCGAGAAATGCGACGCGATAATTGGTCACGTCCTGCATGGTGATATTCGAGTCGCCCGCGACACCGATATTCACGCCTGTGCCATCGTAGGTGGTGCCGCTGTAATTCTTGTTCAGCAATGCGTTGGGCGTGTCGTAAATAGTGGCGGCATCTGCTGGGTCCGTATATAGGTATGGCGTGCCGTTGCTGCTGAAGAGCGTCAAATCCGGCTTGATTGAATGACTCGACGGATCGTAATGACCGATGCTACCGAATTTGGCTTGAGAAACAGGCCGGAAATCGTGCAGCGGTCCGACCGAGGCAATGACCGGCTTGAGCGCTGCGGGAATCTGCGGGTCGCTGACATTGGCGTAGTGCTGAACCGAGTCCACCTGAAAGGTATGAATCGAGGTGTGGAAGGCGTTCTTGATCTGGCCAAAGTTGCCGGAGAACTGGAGAATATTCCGCGCCTGGGAGACGCGTTCGATCTTGAAGCCATGCCCCTCAAGCCACTGCTTCACTGTTTGCAGGTCCGAATCCGCGACACCGTACGCCGCGCCGAACTGTGCCGGCGTGAGCCACTTGTGATAGCTCGGCGAATGCGGGTTTTGCACGTCCGCCAGATATTGCACCAGAGCCTGCTGCTGCGCTGCGCTGCGTCGGAGCACGAGCTGAATCCGGCCGGTCGCGGTTGAGGCCGGAGCCTCGCCCCTGTCATTCGCGGCCGACGCGAGCGGATGGACATTGCCGGCTAAAACGGTACGGCGCGCCTCGTTTATTGGCTCGGTGATGAGCGAAACAGCTCGCGGCGAAGTCGCGCTCTGCGCCGCCAGAGACGCCGGGGTGTATGCACTGATTCCACCTAAAACAAAAAGACTGAAGCATACCCTACGAAAAAAGCTAGAATGCATTGGCGATCCTCAGACAAAAACTGTGTAGTGCCCAGGAAGGGAATCCTGCGGCTCAGCGGTTGTAGATGAGAACAGGCGCGGGAGGGGTTGCGCCTTGGTTTCCGGTGTGCATTAAGCCTAATGAAACAATCGTCGACGATGCAATGTACTGCGTCTTATGCTTTCCTAACAAAAGCCTCTCCGCTCAAAGCGATAAAGATCTTATATTTACGGACAAGGACTCGTTAAGACCGCAGTGTAATTTGACAGAGTGTTAAACTGAAGTCAACTTCGAGCACTTGCGCCAACCCCCAATACTCGATGCTCGGGTCTTCTCAGCAAAAGACTCTATGGCCAAACAGGTGTTCACATTTGCCGATTTTACTTTCGAGTGCGACACCGGCATTCTGTGGCGTAAAAAACGCAGATTGCAGCTCTCCGAGCAAACCGCGCGGCTGCTGGGCGTTCTTCTGGAGCGGGCCAACCGCTTGGTCAGCCGGGACGAGCTGCGGCAAGTCCTTTGGCCTGGCGAGGAGTTCCTGGACTACGACCAGGGCATCAATGTGGCCGTCAACCGGCTCCGCAATGTCCTGCGTGAGGACTCGCGCAACCCCCACTTCCTAAAAACCATCCCCAAGCGCGGATACAGCTTTTGCGGTGAGGTGCGTCTGATCCCTCTCGACGCGGCCGAGATCGAGGGCTTACCGGACCACTCTGTCGCGGCGTCTGCACCGGAGCGCAAACCTACGCTGCTGGACGAAGAACTACCCGAATCGACGCCTTCTTCAGCCCTGGTCCTTCCGGACACTGTACCGGCAGTCGTCGTTTCCGGCAAGGGTTCGACACTACGCTGGCCGTGGCTCGGCCTGTTAGGGATGGCCGTTCTCCTCGCCGCCGGTGCCTGGTTGCTTCACACGCGCTCGCGAACGCCAACGACCGCTGCGCTTCGGCTCGGCATTGCTCCCATGCGAGTACAAGGAGATCCACAGGCAGGCGAAATTGGCGAAAGCTTCCGGCTCGAGCTTAGCGACGCCATTTCCAAATTGCCCAGCGTGCAGGTCCCGGCGGTTGGCGCCTTTGGCACGGCCAACGCGGTCGATATCCCGCGGATTTCGCGTGAGCTGAATCTCGACGATCTGTTGCTGGGCAGCATCGCCAAGCAAGGGGACCAATACGATCTGAAATTCGAGCTGCTCCGCGCCGCGGATGCAACCCATCTGGCCTCCTTTGAATACAGCGGCCCCAAAAAGGATCTGCCATCGATTTGCGAACGGCTGCAGCAGGACGTCTTCCACTATCTCCAATCCAAGGCCGCAACCCTGCAAACCATCAAAGGCAGCACCAACGACGCGCAGGCGTACGAACTCTATCTGCAGGGTACTTATCACCTTTTTGAACGCGATTCCGCCTCCCTGGATCAGTCCTTGGTGGAATTTCGCCAAGCGACGGTCCGGGACCCGAATTTTGCCGCGGCTTACGCAGGCTTGGCCACAACCTACCTCGGCCTTGCCGCCTATGATACAAATCCCCGCGACGGGCTTCTCGGCAAAGCCGAGGAAATGGCCCAGCACGCCATCAAGCTGGATCCCTCGCTGGCGCAGGCCCACGCGGTGCTGGGAAGCACGGCTTACAAGCAAGAACGGGATTTTTCGCGCGGAGAGGCAGAGTTGCGCCTCGCCATTCGCATCGATCCGACGCAAGCCGTATATCGGGACTGGTTGGCTGTCCTGCTCGTAGAGGAGGGCCGCTTTGATGAAGCCCTTCAACAATTGGATATGGCGCAGACCAGCGCGCCCTTCTGGCCTTCTGTTTATGCGATGCAAGGTCTTGTAGGAGTTTATGCGCGTCACGATGCAACCGCGATTGCCGCCGCCAAAAAATACGTCGATCTTCTTCCCAATCTGCCTATCGCCCACAATACGATGGCGTGGGTCGATTTCGAGACCGGGCACTACAAGGATGCGATCGATGAATGGCGGCAAATGGCCTTGCTGCAAAACGATCAGGCGCGCGTGGATCTGGAAACCAGGGGAATGGCGGTCTTCAGGACGAAGGGCATTCGCGCCTATGCACAACTGCGCCTCGATGCCATCCAGAACAAGCGAGGCACAGGGCAGGTGAATGATTTTATGCCGGCCGAATGGTACGCTTGCGCCGGCAAGCGGGAGCAGGCAATGACAGAACTGGAGCGGCTCGCCTCTGCGCAAGACCCTTACATGCTACATGTCGGGGTAGACCCGCTCTACGATTCTTTCCATCAGGACCCGCGATTCCTGGCGCTGCTTGCTAAAAGCGGGCTGAGGGTTCCTCCCACTCTGCAGAATGTCAACTCGCATTTGTGCGATTGACGCAGTGTCGAAGCAATGAAAGAGAGGCTGCGGAGGCGATCCTTCAAAAGGCCGCTTCGCCGTTCGCGGCGAGGTGAACCTGGATCCCCCACACTTGGGCCTTTGTGGACCCGTCTGGAGAGAGAATAGGAAAATCTACTGTACATTATGGGTATTAATGGTAGGCACGACTGGATTCGAACCAACGACCTCTTCCGTGTCAAGGTACTGGCATTAAGCAAATCAACAACTTACAAGACCCCGGTGGCTCCCTAAGTCCTTGTAAGCACGTAGTACCCCGCCATTCGGCGTATCGCAAAACGTATCGAGTTCTTGGAACGTAGGTCGCACGGCTAAGAGGCATTTCCGGCGAGTTTTGCCCCGATTCAGTACCCGAATGTTTGATAGATTCCACTTTCCAAACCCTATTCCTTGGCTTCCC
>Ga0181528_10001158_pt1 | contig 16632 bp, 9 predicted proteins | sample PEATcosm2014_Bin_47_FD_119742 | JGI IMG/M metagenome (GOLD analysis project Ga0181528, IMG submission 119742) | Peatland microbial communities from MTU Mesocosm Facility, Houghton, MI, USA - PEATcosm2014_Bin10_10_metaG | ecosystem: Environmental > Terrestrial > Soil > Wetlands > Peat | place...
GCCACGCCTTCTCGAAGTGGCAACGGCAGATAATCGAGTAATAGTTGGTCGAGCGATTGTGCGGATCGAGCGGCGGCTTGAAACCGGACCAGCGTCGGCATCTCGTCATCCGAAACGTCCGGTAATTCGAGCAATCGCAGCACGACGTCTTCACGAGGGAGCGCCAGCACGACCTGACGGGCACTGATGCCGAATCGCTTCAACGTTTCCAGCAACCAGGCCGCAGTTGGCGGTTGATCGGGCCAGTCGACGCAGAATCCGCCATGAATGCGTGGACTGGCCGAGCCGGATGAAAACTCCAATCCGGTCAGCCGTCGTCGATCCCAACTTAATGCCAACAACTCCGCCATGGCGTTTCCCTGGCCACCGTAAAAATCGCAAATTCGATCTCAAACTATATCTGGCGCGGTGTGTCATGCGACCCCGCGTTTCGAACCTTCAGCGGGATTTCAGGTTCAGCTCAACACCGATTCGAATCGAGGGATTCCGACCAAAATTCAATTCGATGTTCGACGCCAAATTTTTCTTCAAGGCGCGAGCCGTATAATTATCGGCGCTTCGAATCGATCTCAGGCAATCGAAGCATTCTTGGAACCATCATTCCCGAAAAGACCGGATTGCGAGGCGTAATCCTCACATTTGGCGGAAACCAAGACTGTTAACCTTGCCGAAATTGACATAATCCTTTGATTTTTCCGGTAAAAGGCCGTGCATCCATCACGAAACTCGTGGCATAATCGTGGTAAGATTGGGAAGAATACGTAAAATATGCGACGCGAATTGACAATGTGTTCATCTGTTCAGGAATCCCCTATGCCTCGATCCGCTCGACTTTTCTTCGTGTTGGCGTTTGCCGCATCTCTTTCTGCCACGTCGATCCAGGCACAACAAGCGCAGCCAACTCCGTCAAAATTCGAATCGTTGACAACCGGGATGAAGAAAGCCGAAGGGTTGTTGACGGTCTACTCCAAAGACCAGCAGATTCTGATTGACCTGAAACAGGGTCAACTGGGTCAAGATTTTTTGATGCTCAGCGCGATTGCTCGAGGTGCCAGCGAAGGCTTGGTCCTCGGCGGGATGACGTGGGGGGACGACGTCCTCTGGAGATTCAAAAAAGTCGGGGACAAGATCCATGTCCTGCGTCGCCAAGTCAAATTCAGAGCAACTGCCGGTACTCCCGAATTTAAAGCCGTCAATCTCGCGTACGCCGACGCTGTCCTTTACGCATTGCCAATCCTGACCGACACACCGGGCGGTCATCTGGTTGACGTGACGCGTGTCTTTTTGAGCGACGATGAGCTCGTCGGACGAATGTTACGCGCGGCGTTCGTCTACGACCGTAGCACGATCAGCAGCGTGAAATCTTTTCCGAAGAATGTTGAAATCGAAGTCGCCGCCGTCTACTCCCGCGACCCGATGCAAGCATCGGACACCGTGCCCGATTCGCGAGGCATGCAAGTCACCGTGCACTACAGCATCAGCCAACTACCTCAGACGGGCTACCGACCACGTAAAGCCGATGATCGAATCGGCTACTTTCTGACGGTTATCAAGAACTTCAGCGACACATCAGACGATCAACATTTCGTCCGCTACATCAATCGCTGGGATTTGCAGAAGCTCGATCCTTCGGCCAAGGTTTCACCGCCGAAAGATCCAATCATTTTCTACATCGAAAAAACCGTTCCGGTGAACTTGCGTCCGATCGTTCGCGCGGGCATCGAAGACTGGAATAAGGCCTTCGACAAGTTGGGGTTTGACAATGCGATTGAAGTGCGTCAGCAAACTGAAGACGATAATTGGGACCCCGAAGATGCCCTACACAACACCTTCCGTTGGATTACCGCCGAAGCGGGTTTTGCCATGGGACCAAGTCGAGTGAATCCGCTCACTGGTCAAATCCTCGACGCCGACATCATTTTTGATTCGAGTTTTCTGCGCGCCTGGAAAAATACTTACGATAACTTCACTCCACCCACCGTGGGTGCCTGGCCCGTTAACGATCCGTCCCTTAGTGATCGTCGGCATCACCACGTGATTCGCAATCCGCGACAAAGTGATTGCATGTTGTCCCAGGGAATGCAGCAACAGACCGGCTTTGCAGCGGCCGTATTCGCAGGTCTGGAAACAACCGAAAAGCGTGGCGAATTGCCCGAAGAATATCTTTCGCAGGCATTGAAGGAAGTGGTCATGCACGAGGTAGGCCACACGCTGGGTCTGCGTCACAACTTCAAAGCCAGCGCCTGGAAAACTCTGGCTGAAATGGAAGATCTCGCGAAAGCCAACGAACCCACCGTGGCCAGCGTGATGGATTATTCGCCGGTGAACATTGTTCCCGCCGGAATAAAACAACCGTCGTACTATACCACCACGATCGGCCCGTACGACTATTGGGCTATTGAATACGGCTACAAGCCCATCAGTGGCGATGAAAACGCGGAACTGGCCAAGATCGCGATACGCAGCGGTGAACCGGGTCTCGACTACGGCACCGACGAAGATACCGAATTCAACGATCCCGATCCGCAATCAGTCCGATTTGATTTGGGCAAAGATCCGATTGCCTACGCACAACGACAAGTGGCCACGGTGAATGCCATCCTGCCGAAATTGCTGGAGCGCACCGTTGACACCGGCGAAGGTTACCAACGGGCGCGTCAGGCATTCGCAAGACTTCTTGAAGAACATTACCGCACCATTAATATCGCGACCAAGCTAATCGGCGGCGTTTACGTTGCGCGAGACCACAAAGGCGACAACCAAGCTCGGATTCCATTCAAACTGGTGGACGCCGCCCAGCAACGTGCGGCAACAAAACTGTTGCTCGAACAAGGACTGATCTCACACAAGTTTGACCCGGTTTTATTGAACTCGCTCGCCGCCAATCGCTGGTGGCACTGGGGTTCGCCGGAAGTTCGACGAGTCGATTTTCCAATTCATCAACTGATTGCGGAATTTCAAACCGGATCAAGCGGCATGCTGACCCATTGCTTTGGATCGCAAGTTCTGGCTCGACTGCAAGATGGGGAAGTTAAGATCCCCGCCGGAGAAGACGCCTATACTTTGGCCGAACACTTGAAGACGGTCATTGACGGCGTGTTCCTGGAAGTCACGGCGCCACCGGCGGGCGAATACAATAATCGCAATCAATACATTTCGAGCTTCCGCCGGAACACTCAGCGTGCGGCCCTCAGGCAGCTTAGCGACATCGTACGCAAAACGCCCGGTCAATCGTTTTCGATGTTGAAATTGCCCGAAGATGCTCGCGTCTTAGTCAGGATGCATCTGACCGAACTGCAAGCGAAGGTCGATGCAGCACTTGCCAAAGCCGATCTTAAACTTGACGATTACACAAGAGCCCACCTTTTGGACAGCAAACTACGGATCAAACAAATCCTGGAAGCCGAATCGGAAGATTATGGCAAACCCCAAAGTTCCGGCGGAGGCGGTTTCTTTCTGTTCGGCGAACCCGCCACGAAAGAAAACCTGACTCCTGTCGAAATCGTTCCCGCGAATGAACCGTGAGGTTGACGAGACTCATCTTGACCTTGTTGCTTTTGCCGCATACTCTCCGCCGCTAATCTCTCTCTCAACCATTCGATGACTCGACTGCGTTTAGCAAATCCAGCGCGAAATGCTGTCTTGCGTCACGTCGTTTAAACATTTCCCTACAATTCCCATTTTTTGATGAATTGACTCAGTTCCGGCGCGGAATGGGCCAGTTCGCGTCAACCGCTGCGCAAGCCAACATGCCAATCAGGAATCGCACAATGAACGAATCCGAATATTTGGGCATATCTCGTCGTCAATGGATGCAATCCGCGTTGATTGCCGCGTCGTTGCCATTGTCCGCCTGGGGACAACCACCCGCACCCGCGGATGATGACGATGATGATGACGACAACAAAAAATATCAGACCCGAATCGAAACGAGTTTGATCGGCGACCATACGACATATGCCGGAATGGAACCGGTCGTTCTGGAAGGGGTCGGCTTAGTCCGGGGACTTTCGGGAACTGGCGGTGATCCTGCGCCTTCACAGTACCGCTCGGCATTGTTGGAAGAACTCAAGAAACAGGGATTCAGAAACCCGAATGCAATTCTGCAATCGCCGGACACGGCACTTGTGCTCGTTCGCGCCTATCTGATGCCTTTGATGAAAAAGGGCGAACGAATCGACGTCCGGATCGTGACTCCGGCAAGCGCGAACGCGACAAGTCTGGTTGGCGGCGAATTAATGTCTGTTCGCCTTTCCGACCGTGCGATCATCGATGGCAAGTATATGGACGGGAAGGTCTATGCGGTTGCACGTGGCCCCGTGCTGACCGATGGTCTGGGGGCGTCAACCGTTTCCGAACCGGTACTCCTTCGGCAAGGTCGAGTATTGAGCGGCGGCGTCGTCACGAAGGAACGCGACCTCGTTCTCATCCTGAAGAACGATTTCCGCATGAGGCGGAATTCAGAACGTATTGCTGACGCAATTGGTCGGCGATTTCATGATTTTGACGAACACGGCATCAAAAAGCCGTTAGCGACAGCAAAGACGGATCAAAAACTGATCCTCACCCTTCATCCTCGCTACAAGGGTAATGCCCCGCGCTACCTGCAAGTGATTCGACATATGGCATTTCGTGAAACGCCGGTGGAAATGCGCGTCAGGATGAATCGCCTGAAGCACGATCTAGTCATTCCCGAGACGTCGCTTTCCAGTTCGCTACAGCTCGAAGCAATTGGGAATGAAGCAATTCCGGCATTGAAACAGGGATTACTCGCACCGACGATTGAATGCCGATTCCATTCGGCCTGTGCTTTGGCATATCTCGGGGATTCGTCCGGCCTTTCTGCACTCGTTGAAGCTTCGAAAAAGGAACGAGCATTCCGAGTCTTCTCGTTGACCGCGATGTCGGCGCTCGAAGATGCGGAAGCGCATCTTGCCTTGCGTGAGCTGATGAACGAATCGATCGAAGAAACTCGATACGGAGCTTTTCGCGCATTGTGGACTCTCGACCGCAACGACCCTTTCATTCGCGGCGAAGCATTAGGAATGCGGGAAGATGCCGAAAATCATGACAACGAATACAAGTTGCACGTTTTGAAAACGACCGGACCAGAAGTGACGCACGTCACACTGCGAACGCGACCCGAAATCGTCGTGTTTGGCGCCGAACAAGAATTTCGCGCGCCGATGTATGCCTCGGCCGGTAAACATATCATGGTCACGGCGCAGCCGGGTGCGACCACCATTACGTTGGCGCGATTTGAAGTTGGCAAATCCGACCAGAAGAAGGAAGTGTCGATGCGGGTCGCCGACGTCATTCGGGCCGCAAACGAACTGGGAGCGAATTACCCCGATATTCTGCAGTTGCTCGCCGATGCATCTCGGCAAAAGAATCTTCCGAACGAACTGGCCACGGACAAACTTCCCCAAGCTGGCCGGGTGTATTATCGGCCGGCCAGTAATGGTGAACAAGGCCGTGCGAAGCCGGTCAAAATTGGTCGCGACAACTTTGCGCCCACCGCGTTTCCTGAATACGACGATCCCGAAGAAGCAGCGCGACGCAAAGAACAATCGGCCCGCGATCCAAGGGAAGAAACCGAATCCGGTGGATCAATGGCAAGTGTTCCTTCCGAATCGCAATCGTCAGCCACCGGGTCAGATGCGAATTCAACATCTGACAAAAAGAAAGATCGTTCGTCCAATAAAACAGACAAGTCAAAAAGTTCGTGGACGTGGTTTGGCGGTAGTAAGTGAAACGTAGCCGTCATCGTCCGTTGAAAATGTTGCGTCAGTCTTTTGGTTCTTCCGATGCTCAAGTCACTCGAACTGTTCGGCTTTAAGAGCTTCGCCGACCGAACTCGGTTCGATTTCTCGACCGGCATTAATTGTGTCGTCGGGCCGAACGGAAGCGGGAAGAGCAACGTCGTTGACGCGATGAAGTGGATCTTGGGCGATCAGTCGGCCAAAAGTCTGCGCGGAAAAGAGATGACCGATGTCATCTTCAATGGCTCTGCCGGACGAAAAGCCAGCGCGTTCGCGGAGGCGACGCTCAGTTTCGACAATTCGACGGGCTTGCTGCCACTGGACATGCAGGAAGTTCAAATTGGTCGCCGCATCTGGCGCAACGGCGATGCGGAATATCTGCTGAATCGCGCACCGGCGCGATTGAAGGACATTAAGGATCTCTTTCTCGGCACGGGAGCGGGAACCGCCGCGTACAGTATCATCGAACAAGGCCGCGTCGATCAGATCTTGCAAGGGAATTCCGCGAGTCGCCGCGCCGTATTTGAAGAAGCCGCCGGGATCAGCCGATTCAAAGCGAGAAAAGTCGAGGCGCAGCGCAAGCTCGAACGAGTGGCTCAGAACCTCGAACGCCTGACCGATATCGTGGACGAAGTTGAAGCGCAACTGAATTCAACGCGAAGCCAGGCCGCCAAGGCCGCCAGGTTTCACGACGTTTCAACGGCATTGAAAAAATGGTGGCTCGGTCTGGCCGCAGACGATTTTCGACACTTAACGGCCGAATTGGAAATTGTCGAGAGACAATTGTCCGAGTCGAACCAGCGACTGGAAGTTCTGAACGACAAACAGAAGATCTTGGAAGCGCGCGAAGCCGACTTCGACGCCGAACTTGCGAAATTGGACGACCAGCTTCGAAAAGTTGACAAGCAGAATTCCGTGGAACGCGAGGCCGTCGCGGGTCACGAAGCCACGATCCAGTTCCAATCGACTCGATTGCACGAACTTGACGCGGAACTGACACGATTGCAGAAACAGCAATTAACCTTGGGACACCGCGTCCGGGACGCGGTTGCCGAAATCGCCTCACAACGACAAAGGCTGGCCGAATCCGAAATTGAATTCGCCGCACTTCAACAACGAGTTGCCGGACATGACGAGCATGTTCGAATCGCCGCGAACGAACTTGCTCGGCGGCGCGAACAACTCGAGCAGGATCGCGTGCGACGGCTCGATCTGACGCGGCTCGTTTCGAACATGGCGAATGCGGTTTCAACGCTGCAAGCGAACATTGCAACGCTGCAATCGTCGCAACAGAAGATTGTCTCTCAACTGGATGCGCTGGATGGAACCATTGCCGAACGCGAACTCGAACGCATTCGCGCGCTTGATCGCGTTGACGAGGCTTCGCAAAATCAGTCATCAGCCCTGCAAAGCTTGCGTTCGACTCAAGCTCATCGAGCCAGTCTGTTAGGCGTTCAAGAGGACACAAAACGCAAGCTCGCGGAACAACGCGAGCGACGCAGTGCGGCGCAAGCTCGAAAAAGCCTGCTCGAAGATCTGGAGCTGCGTCAAGAAGGCTTGGGCATCGGAGTGAAAGACATTCTCAGCCGCGCCCGCACATCGCAATATCCGCCGTGGAATTCCATCATCGGCAGCGTCGCCGATCTGCTGGACGTGGACCTGGAAAGCGCCGCACTATTGGAAGTTGCCTTGGGACAACGGTCTCAATTAATTGTCCTTCGCGAATATCAAGCGCTACTCGACTACCTGAATCAGGGAACGGTTCTGCTGACAAACCGAGTGGGATTTTTGTCGATTCCCGATCGAGTCGAAGGTCAGCGCGTGGTGCCCGTTCAACAACACGATCGGTTTATTCATCTTCAACTCGACCCCGATTCGCTGCCCGATTTGTCGCGAGAACCGGGGGTCGTCAAACGCGCCGACGGACTGGTCTTGTCGGATCGCGGCAACGTGGGCCTGTCCCCTGCGGTGCTCGCCGACACCTGGGTCGTGGAATCGATGGATGTCGCGATACGACTGGCAACCGGTGCGGGACGCGGTTTGCGATTCGTGACGATGCAAGGTGAACTGCTGGAGGCCAACGGGACTCTCTATGTTGGAACCATTCGTAGCGAAACCTCGTTGTTCTCGCGAAAGAGCGAGCTGCGACTGCTGAAGAACGAACTGAACACCCTTGATCGCGAGATTGGGGCAGCAGAGCAGGCATTGCAGGCGATGTACCAATCGCTGACCGGTGCCGATTCGGAACTGGAGTCAATGGCGGCCGAACTCGATTATGCCAATCAACGCCTCGCCGATCTGAAAGCCGAACTTTTGGGGCTTGATCAGACCCTCGAGCGACTTCGTCGCGAACGTCAATCGCTTTCGCAACAACTGATTGCTGGCGATGACGAACTGCTGCGACAAACGACGGCGCTGAAAACCGCCGAGCAACAAGCGGCGGACACCGAAGAAGAATTGCAACAGGTCGCGACAAGTTTGACACTCGCCGGAGAAGAGATTCTCGAACTCGAACAAAGACATCGACATTTCGAGCAACTTCGCAGCGAAGACCAGCTCCACCTCGTCAAACAGAGTGAACGGTTGGATGGGCTGCAATCGCACGTCGCGCGGCTGGAAGAAGACGTTCAACAGCGAATCGCTCAATACGAAGAAGCCGATCGTCGATACGTCGCTTCGTTCAGTAAACGGCTGCAGATCGTTCTGCAGATTCTGAACACGCGCGCGGAACGCGACGAACGAATTCTGATCGCCGAACAAATCCAAGAAGCGGCTCAACGATTACACCACGAAAAAGTGGCTCTCCGAACCGAACGCGGTCAAATCGTCGAACTTGAACTCGGATTGCGAAAAGAACGCCGCGAACTCGCCGATCGCCATCACGCGAATGAAATTCGCGTTCGCGATATGAAAGCGTCGCTGTTCTCGCTGAACGAACGACTGGAAGAAGAATATCAACTGAAATTGACGGACGTCGTGGAAACAGGAGTTTCGGCCCTCGCGTTCTTTCTGGACGAACGAAGCGCCAAAGGTTCAACGGGGCGAGGTAAGTCTCGGAAAGAAGAAGATACCGCACCGGTCGAATCGACGACATCGGATCAGGATGCAGAGAGGCAGTCCGTCGCCTCCGATGAATCATCGTCCCTCGAAAGTGAATCGTCTGACACCGAACAGTCAACGGGTGACGATTCGTCAATTCTACAATTCGTCGATGTTCGCCCGGAAATTGATGCTCGCGTCAATCGATTGCGGAAACAGTTAAAATTGATGGGAGCCGTGAACACGGATAGCTTGCGCGATCTTGAGATGCAGGAAAATCGCTACACGCAATTAGCCGCGCAACTTCAAGATCTGGTCGAAGCCAAGCAGACGTTGGAAGATATCATTCGCAAAATCAACGCGGAAAGTCGACGTCTGTTCCAAGAAACGTTCGAGACGATCCGTAAGAATTTTCAGGATCTGTTTCGACAAGTCTTCGGCGGCGGAGAAGGGGATATCGTTCTGGAAGACCCGAATGATGTGCTCGACTGCGGCATCGATATTGCTGCCCGTCCGCCGGGTAAGGAACTTCGCAGCATTTCATTGCTTAGCGGTGGCGAAAAAACGATGACCGCCATTGCGCTGATCATGTCGATCTTTAAGAGCAAACCAAGTCCGTTCTGCATCTTGGACGAAGTCGATGCCGCTTTGGACGAGGCGAACGTCGAACGGTTTACGGCCGTCGTTAAGGCCTTTCAGCAGACGACGCAATTCATCATGATCACACACCACAAACGTTCGATGACGGTCGCGGATGTCCTTTACGGCGTGACGATGGAAGAATCCGGGATTTCAAAACGAATGAGTGTTCGTTTCGAAGACGTCAGCGACGACGGCAACTTCAAAGCGCCGCCGCAGACGTCTGCGGCGTGACGGGCGTCGAATCGCCACCCGACCGCAATGCAAAATTTCAAAAAGGATGGAACACCTCAGTTTGAACTAGGTATGATGCTGAAGTCTTTTCAAACGTCATTTGAGGTGTCTGATGTCCGCCGTTGCCGAACCGAGTTACTCGCTCCAAGAATACCTCGTTCGGGAACGAACCGCTGTTGGAAAAAGCGAATTCTACCGTGGGCAGATTTTCGCGATGGCAGGTGGCTCGCCGCGGCACAACACGATCAGTGGCAATATATCCGCTAGCCTGCGCGGACGACTGCGTGGCTCATCATGTCGTCCTTTCAATAGTGACCAACGGATACGAATTCCTGCGAATGGGCTTTCGACGTATCCCGATGTTTCGATCGTGTGTGGAGAATTGCACCTCGACGTCGAAGACCGCGATGCGATCGTTAATCCTCGTTTGATTTTCGAAGTCCTGTCGAAATCCACGGAAAGTTACGACCGGGGGAAAAAGTTTGACTTTTACCGTCATTTGGATTCACTGCGGGAGTATATTCTCGTTTCCCAGGACGAACCGCACGTCGAACGTTTTATGCGTCAGGAAGACGGGTCATGGCTTCTAACAGTGTTCAAGGGTATGGAAACGGAACTGCAACTTGGTAGCGTTACGTGCGTACTTCCCTTCACCGAAATTTACGAGGACGTCACATTTGGTCCTGAGGACACGCCAAACCCTTAACTCTATCTTCGAACGCCGGAGTGATCGCAGTGTTGCGACAGCTGCGAATACTCACTGAATATATTTAGCTCGGCGACGGCCGAAAACGGTTGTGACTCTTCCGACCGACGCGAATAGAGGTATGGTCATACCGCCTTGAGGTCATTTGACAATCGTTTTGGCCAAGTCGGCGACGATCTGGTAAAGCAACTCCAGCGAGTGCGTCACTTCGTCCCTGGTGATCGTGAGTGGCGGACTGACACGGATGACTTTTCCCGCGAGCGCTCCCAGCAGATGTATGCCCTGATTGTCGCGACCGAGATAGCAGGCTTCGACGATTTTTGACGCGACTTCCGCAGCCGTCAGCTTCCCCACCGCGGCACATTCAAATCCGAAAACCAGTCCTTCGCCACGAACGTGGTTGACCAGCCCTGTGGATTTCAGACGCCTTAACCCTTGCAGAAAAATCGGCGTCAATTGAGAGGTATGCTTTAAGATGTCGGTCGATTCGAACTCGTCCAGGGTCGCCAGGACCGCCGCGCACGAAAGAGGATTGGCGCTCCAAGTATCCGACGCTTCGCCATACTTCATCACGCCAAAAACATCTCCTCGCGATGCAACGGCGGCGACGGGAACTCCGTTGCCTAACCCTTTTCCTAATACAACCATGTCGGGTTCGACGCCATACGCTTCAAAGGCATACATCGTTCCGGTACGGCCGAAGTTTGCTTGCACTTCATCGAAGATGAATAGCAAGTCGTGCTCGCGGCAGAACTGTTGTAGCATCTGATGATACGAAGCCGGAGGATGAAAGCTACCTCCGCCACCGAGGTATGGTTCGGTGATCAGACAGGTCAATCGACGTCCAAATTGACGCCAGAGATCCTCTAGCTCCAGACGATACTTGTTCAGATCGACAGCATCGGCGGCGAAACCGGCATCGATGATTTCTTCCATCGGGAAGCTGATGAACTTCACTCGCGGGTCGCGCTCCGCGTCACGTTCGGAACCGGTCACGGCATTGGCAAGTCCCTTTTTTCCGTGAAATCCAAAACGCGTGGCCAGAATCATGTCGCGAGTGCGATCTCTGGCCAGACATGCCCACAGAGCCTTCTGAATGCCTTCCGAGCCTGACGCGGCCCAGACAATCGTGTCCAGTCTTTGACTGCCCGGACACTTTCGAAGATTCGACAGCAATCGCTGCACGGCCAACGTTTCAACCTCAGTGACGCCGTTATACGCCGTCATTGCAACGGCAGGAACATATTCGTCGGCTTTGGCGAGTTCGCCGCTGAATAGCTCCGACGACCAACCCATGTATCGGCCGAACCGATGCATCCAGCGTTTTGGATTGTGGCCCAGGTTGGCTACCAGTACACCCGATGAAAAGTCGTAAAGCTTTCGCCCTTCGGGCGTCCAATGGAACACACCCGCCGATTTCGCGAAGACGGCTTGAGATGGTGTGTAAGTTCTCAACGCCGCTGGTTCAAGTTCGGCAACGATTTTCCGAACGGCGTTCGAACGCGGTTCACCGGGGAATTCGATCGGCTGTGTCATGTCTCTCAATCCTCAAATGGTTTACCAAATCAGTATTTCAGATTCGTTGACATGGATAAAGGCTCCGGCATGTATCGTCCTTTTTTTACCGATTTTTTATCGACAAAACCCGGGTTTGAAGGCGAACGGAGAAATCTGATGGCAACTTATGTCAATTCGATGACATGGTGGAATGAGCATGTCTTTCCCGCAAGGTTGCTTTTCGAGCGTTTCACGTCCCTTACGTTGCCTTCATCTCATAAAAACACTTGTTTTGCAGGGGTTTTATGAGATAGACGTTTTCATCGCGGTTCGTCGTTACCGGAATTTCCGTTACGTTCATCAATCTGTCGCGGGAGCCTGCTGCGGTTTTTGCGATTTGGCACGGTGCGTGCGTTTATCCCAACACCGTGAGGATCAGAATAAACAAAGGGTTTCAGAGAAAAGGAAAGCATCATGTTACGCAAAACAGTCCTTGGGATGGTGGCGGTGGTTGCTCTGCTGGCAGTTTCGACGGGAACGGCATCCGCTCATGGTGGTTATCATCATGGTGGATACGGCGGCTATCGAGGTGGTTACGGTTATCGTGGCGGCTATTACGGTGGCTATGGTTACGGTCGAGGAATCGGAGTTGGGATTTATGCTCCTCCGGTCTACGTCAACCCAGCTCCAGCCTACGGTGGTTACGGCTATGGTTATGCTCCGGGATACGGATATGGCTACGGTCCTGGCGTGGGTATCACAACTCCAGGTTTTGGAATGTACGTTCGCTAACTGGAATCTGCTAAGTCGGCGTTTGACCCGAAGGAAACAACGGGAGGGCGGGGAGGATAAAAATACTCGTCAATTTTGCCACAACAACATTGAGAGACACCGAGGTCGCATCCGACGGTTGATTTCTCCCCGCTCTCCCAAAAAGATTTGCGATGCTCTGGTCGCCAATTTCTGGTTGCGGGATTAACAAGTCATCCCGAACACCGAACCAATGCACTTCACCTTCAACCTGCCGTTGATACGCATCGCTGCCGAATCCATCACTTTGGTCTTTTCCCGTTAAATTGAAAACGGCTATGATCGCGGGTGGAAAGACTTTCGTGACAGGTTTCGGAGTGATTTTGCATGGATGCCGTTCTCACCAACACGTTGCTCGATGACTCCCGCAGTTCTCGCGGGAATGGCGGTTGGACGGTGCCGTGGGCGTTGATTCTGGCGAGTCTAACCTGCCTGGTAATTGACGTCCCCATAGCCTACGTTTTTAAAACAGAACACCAGCAATTACCCAAAGTTCTCGAAGGGCCGCTACGTGAGATGTTGGAGATTTGCGAGTCATTCGGCCATGGGTTTGGTGCGTTTTTGATTGTTGTCGCGGTCGGTGTCTTAGCTCCTTCGAAGCGAAGACAGCTTCTTTGGATGTTGGCCGCTTCGTGGGGATCGGGGTTGATGGCCAATGTCTTAAAGACGTTTGTCCACAGAACGCGACCTCGAACTTTCGACTTTGAATCAAGTTCAGTTTGGGCGACTTTCGCCAAGGCTTCCGGCGGCGGTATGGACGTACAGAGTTTTCCATCGGCTCATACGGCCACGGCCGTCGGTTTGGCCGTGGCCCTCTCGTTTCTATTTCCACGCGGTCGGTGGTTCTTCGGACTGCTCGCCGCTCTGGTCGGGGTGCAACGCATCGTCTGTTCCGCACATTTCCCGAGTGATGTTTTCGCGGGCGCCGCCGTCGGATGGATTGTGAGTTCGGTCTGTGTGAGCTCAATGTCGCACACGGTTGAACCGTCAAAGGATGACAGGGCCACAGCTTGACTGCCTTCGGCTACGCGCCGGACCGTGCCAAGCCTCGCCTCGCGTTTTTTGAACATCGGGCGTGAAGTCGTAGTGTTCTCTCGAACTTCTACATGGCCTCGATGTTGACTAGCGGACGCTTCGGTCCACTCAACGATTTTCGTGATCCGCTGCTTCGAGATGACTTCCCGGCTTTCCGAACGTGGTACCTCGTTCGCGTAAAATTCGTTCGGCCGCGCGATGACGCGATGTCACATTGTATTGTGGCAGCAATCCGCCGATGAAAATCAACGCTGTTAATGATATCACCGCAAACCGTTCGCGTTTGCCAATCCCCAATGACACCAGCGACGTGTGCTGCGTTCCCGTGAATAGCCGGAAATAAGCGTGAACCACGGAAATTCCGTTGATGGCCGACGCAATCACGACCGCGACACCGATCAACGGAAACGCTTCGACCGCTCCATCAACCAGCATTTCGGTGCCCACGAAACCAAACGTACCGGGGAACCCGACGCTTGCCAGACCTGTGATCATGAACAGCACGGCTAAGCCCGGCGTGTGATTGTACAGCCCCTGAAAATTCGTCAATGAAAGGCGACCACGACGCGCTTCCAATGCTCTCAGCGTGAGCCCAAATCCGCCCAGGGAAACGCTGACCGCCATCCAGACACAAAGAGCACCAGTCAAGCTGATCGGCGTCACGGCTCCCAACCCCACGAGGACCAGAGCCGAGTAACTGAGAAACAAATAACAGAAGAAACGACGGGCATCGGTTTGCACCAGGGCAATACCGGCGGCGTAGACGGCGGTCACCAGCGACAGCAACCCCATCATCAGCATGACCCAATCGTACGCAAAGGGCAGAACAAGACGAATCACGGCATAAACTCCCACCAGCGGCATTGCGACCAGCAGCGCGGTGCCAAATGACGCGCGCTCGAACAAATCGCTCAACCAGCAATGGAAGGGTGCGATCCCACTTCGAATTAACGCGGCAATCAAAAGGGGGAAGATCGACCACGAGAAATGACCCGGCTTCTGACCGCCTTCGAATTCGATCATCGCCCAACCGATCAAGCACATGGCATTAAATAACGCCATGTGCTTGACGTAAACACCAGTATCCTGCTTGCGAACTCGCAACTCGACGAAGGCGGGAATCGTTCCGACGATCAACAGGGGAATAATCAACCACGCCTTTTCACAACTGAAGGTGGCGAGGACGATCGCTTCGGACGCCAGCGTCCACGCAAACGAAAAACGACGAACCTTCGTTCGCAACGTCGTTAGCGAAACTAGGAAATATAGCAAAGCGACCAACGACAGCAATGGCGCGCTCAAGGGGTCGATCACAAAGATTTCGGTTCCCGCCAATGTGGTCAAAGGGTTCCAGAAATCTTGAGCTTCGTGCGGGGCAACGCCGATGGGATCGATAAATTCGAAGTCGATCCAGGCACCGATCGTCGTCAGCAGCGTCAAGGAATTAAAGACCAGGGAATGGCGACTCGCCACGAAAGGATCGCGCACTCGACCGACCCAGATGGCACCGATCAGTGCGATCAGGACTGACGCTTCCAACCACGGAAAATGGAGTTCGCTCATAATAGCTCCTCCAGCGTTGGCGGCGTTTCCGACGGACGCGGATCGGAACCGTTCGTCCCGGAAAGACTGCGAGTCCAGGAATGCTCCAGAGCGTCACATTTCAAGAAAAAGTTCAGTACCGGCCGGACGAGAATCTCTTTCAAGAACGAGTCCAGATACCCACGTTCCAAGGCTAACCGGTAATACCATGTGCGAGTATTATCGGGAATTCGATTCAGCCAAACGCCAGTGAATTGCGGCAACCGTTCGCCGATGGCGTCTTCCATCGTTCGATAGTCATAGAGCAGCGTCGGTGCCCGAAGGAATTGAAGCGTGCGAAGGCAACCGTGACCCAAAATGTGCATAACAGCCAGATATTGAAAGCCAAGACCGATCCAAACGAAGATCAGACCGACCTGAGTCATCGAGGCAAAAGTCAGAGCGCTTTTGATATCGGTCTGCACGTCACCGGCAAACGTCGCGAAAATCGCCGTTCCAAGGCCAACGGCAACAATAGTTATTCTGAGTAATGGAGATTGATGAAGAAGAGGACTGAAGCGGAGCAGCAGAAACGCCCCCAGATGCACCGACAGGGCACCATAAAAAATCGCACTCGACGGCGTGGGACCTTCCATAGCACGCGGCAGCCAACCCGAGAAGGGGATCATGGCTGATTTGCCCATGGCCGCCACCAACAACAACAAACCGATAAAAAAGGCCTGATAGGGTTGTAGCAACGCCACGCTGTCAGGCCATTCGCCCGTCAAGAAATTATCGAAATCTCCCTCGCCCTTCATGTGATGCAGTGCGACAGATGCCAGCAACAATGCCGCATCAGAAATTCGATAGACCACCCACACATGTAACCCGTTTGTCACCGGTGCGGGGCGTTCGTGAAAAAACGCGACGAGCAGCGCGGACGAAAGTCCCACCAGTTCCCAGCCACTGAATAGAGTTTCGATCGTTCCCGCAGTCGATGTCGTCACCATGCCGACCACGAACAGAGACAGCAATAGAAAGAACCGATTGAAACCTCGTTCGCGGTGCATATAGCGATTGGCAAAAGCGCCGACCGTACCGCACAACACGTAGGTTAAAACCACGAATGGAATCGAAAGTCGGTCGAATTCAAATTTGAAGACGAAATGGTAGTGATAGTGCAGAGCCGTGTTTTCAACATTCACCCAACTGCCCAGTTTGATCGGGATTTGCGTGTCTTCCGATACCAGCATCATGACCAACATCGCAATTGACGCGATTAAACCGGTGACGATTGCCAATTGGACGGCACGTGCAATCGCCCGCTCGGACAACGGCTTGCTGCGGAGCAGCGACGACAGTCCGAGAAATACGAACAACGCCACGGGC
>Ga0181528_10001159_pt1 | contig 16618 bp, 9 predicted proteins | sample PEATcosm2014_Bin_47_FD_119742 | JGI IMG/M metagenome (GOLD analysis project Ga0181528, IMG submission 119742) | Peatland microbial communities from MTU Mesocosm Facility, Houghton, MI, USA - PEATcosm2014_Bin10_10_metaG | ecosystem: Environmental > Terrestrial > Soil > Wetlands > Peat | place...
ACTTGAGCCGTTGTGCGGGCGTGTGAGCCCGCAGGCGAACCCTGAGCGAGCGCCGCGAGTCGAAGGACCTTCACTGGTCGGGGCGGAGGGATTCGAACCCCCGACCCTCTGCTCCCAAAGCAGGTAAATCATTTTGTTTCAATCGGTTGAGGTTTGTTGAGGTTTATCTGCTTTGGATTGAATGTTGTGGCGCCTGCTGATCGGAGCTTGTGGAACCGAGAGGATTCTGGAGGCTCTGAACGCTACAAAATCGACGACATTCAGGGACTTGCCCCCGTTTGCCGCAGGGAAAACGATGGGGTCTTTCGGGGAATCCCAAATCAACGCGTCGAGAACCGCCTCCGGTCCATCGCCTTGGCAGGCCCCCCTGGTCCCGAACCGCGTTCCGGAGCCTATTGAAGTTTGTTGATATTTGGTAATATCAATGTCTTTAGATTGAATCTGTTGCAGCCGCCTTGTTGCTCTCTGTAGCTTTGTGAGGTTGTTGGAGGCTCTCGCTGCTACAAATTCGACTACACTTGGGTCTCACTTAAGGGGTTCAGTCCAGACGACGATCCTCGATCATGCGCAGCGCCGCCCACTCGCACAATGGCCTGCATCAGCCGCACCATCCGGCCGAATCTGTCGTTGAAGACGCAGGTGCATCGCGTACCAACTCGGCGTCATAAGCCAGATCAAGCGGGCGATGCCCCATGCGCAGCCCATCGCAACAGGCTGGGTATTTCTTCCCCGACGTGTTCCTTTCTGGAAGTCTCGCTAGCGCACGCCACACTAGAACGGCCGCGATACCAAAAAGCACAAACGTCATCGATAACCCGATTACCAGCCCGCGTTTGTCGAACGCGGTGGCCCACCGATGGTTGGAGTGATTTGTTGCAGCACGACAGTAACTGAGATCAGAGCGGCGACAAGCATGACTTGATTGAATAACCTGTTTCACAGGTATATCGAAAATGGCCGCGAACGTGTCGCCGCTGAGCAACCCCATTCGGGGGGTTAGATACGACGAGTATCTGCGCAGGCAGTGGAGGGGTCGGGCGTCGAGAAAACGACCGTATTGCGGTGGCTCGGCTGGCTTGGGACGAAAACCCGTGTTTGGTCTTATTACCCAAACACTCTTGAACTACGGAGAAATCTCCAGGTCGCATAGTCCATATTGAAGCAGGAACATTATCTTTCTGATGTCTCTGGTGGCACCTACGCGATGAGTTGGCTCACTGCGTGGTTCTGGTTCGAGCGAGGCGCTGTATGACGCCGATCCCAACGCAGGCGCTTCGAATACCGCCGCCAGAAAAACGATACCCAGACGGTCAGGTACCGGGGTTCCCGGCTGGCCGTCGAATTTGGGGTCGAAACTACATGGCGAGCGTCGCGAATACTTTGGCGAAATTGCAAGCTCCGGATGACATGACGTCTCCTGACAATTCTGCGAAAGGAACCGCTTGTAAATAAAAACGCCAAGGCGATAAATTATCTTCATGGCGCAAGTGTATGTAGCTTTGCTATCCGGCACCTTCGTGCATTCGAGCCACGGGGCAATGGCTGAAATCGGCTTTTCCCCACAAGATTGGATCGCGCAATCGAGAACTGCGCCGAATCGCGCCAGTCCCGGCTTGTTGTGCCTTAGAATGCGCGACATCTCACACTTAACGGTTCCATGGGGTGAATATCAGCATCCGTAGATGTCAACAGAAACTGAGCCCCGATTAGGTTTCTACGATTGCAACACGGCGTCGGCATAACCCTGTTTAAACTGAGAGGCCCACCCCTCAGTGCAACTTGGTTTCGCCAGTTGTAGCCACGCAAATAGATCCAACGACAATTGTCGGTTCTTCGGAAGGATAGCGAAAACGATCTTCTCACAGTCTTCCGGACCATCTAACCCGCTCAGTACAAACTTCAACATTTCCGCCCAGTTGGAATCCACATTATAGCTGTTCTCATTAAGTACTGTCTGCCACTTATCCCTGATCCAAACAGACGCCAAGTAGTCACGGATAAGATTGTGTTGAAAATAGAATCCACCGTCGCGTGACACCAAAAACTTTCTTGCCGCCAACGGATTCACCAGTTCCGGAGCAGGTTGAAGCGTCGACGTATTGAAAAGGGGATCCTTCGACCCAACCATTTCAAATGCGCGTTTGGTCAACAGATCGACAAAATCTCGCCGCCCCTCTTGTTCCCATTTCTCGAATACCGGAGTAAGGATACGATCATATAGTTGCGCCTTCGATTGTGGCACCGAAATACCATCGTGCTCACGCAGACTCTGAAGCAAAAACTCCAGATCTTGCGGTACCTTATACAGCTCGAAAGTTGACGGGGTAAACTGACCGAGTATTTTGTTAACATCCGCCAACTTTAGCCGTTCCTGAATAATCCTACCTATGTTCTCTGGACGTAGATATGCCAACCTGATTTCCTGTATCCAGCCAAAAGGTGGATAGACAACCTGTGAAGAAATACAGCAGTAGCTCCTGTGCCTTACCTGATCGGTGAAACGGTTCACATCGTTTCGCAGCGCTTCATCAACTTCGTTGAGGCCGTCAAACAGAAACAAGAATCCACCCTGATCGACATACCATGAACACAGCTGTTTATCAGTTAGGCGTCCATACGAGGATAGCTGTGTTGCTATCATGTCGTCGATTTTCTGACCACGGTAACGAACAAGTGGAACAAAAACTGGTATGACTCCTTCTAAGAAATTCGGCTTCTGCCTCGGAGACGGCTCTGCGACGTCATTCCCAGATGCTCTCTTTGCTCGATCGTTCGACAAACGAAGATTAAATGCATATGTTCCAGCCAGATATTTTAGATACGAGGTCTTCCCCAACCCCGACTGTCCTGTAAGGAACAGAACTCGCTCTGAAGCGAGACGGGTCGCGAAACGCTCTATACCAAATTCTTTGTCGGGAATTTCGTACCGTTTTAAGATCTCAGTAAATTCGCGATCTCGACGCAAATTCCTGAAGTACCTCTTCAAAACGTGGCGTCGAACAAGCGGGGCGACAGTCATGGCAAGCGGAATCAGACCAAATGAGCTTATAGCCCGTAGCCAAGGGTTCATTAGCAAGTCATTTGCTAAATCACTGGTAGGAGACAGCACAATCAAGAAGGAGAGAATGGCAATCCAGAAACACGGTATTATGATCGCGGTTACAATGGCACTGGGGATGACTAACACTGGTAGCCGGGTTTGTAGTGTATTCCCCCATTTGTCCCGGGCAGCAATAAAAAGTGTCCGCTGCCCGGCGGAGAGATTCTTTACCAGCGCCGTTGCTGGCGAATAGTTACCTTGCTGAATGTCATCCTTGAAGGATGACTCATCCGTGTCTATAATCACACGAAAACCAGGCTGACTCAGCGCGGGCAATCGTATCAGACTACCTTCGGGCCCGACATATTTTACATTGGGAAAGATCTCTCCACTCACTACGACTGGCCAAGGGCTTAGTTTCTGAAACAATGATTTCCATAGTGAATTGGCACTACGCACGGTCGCTACTACAGACCCAGGAATTATGCGATAAGAACCAGCCGTAGTCGAAATCCAAGGGGAACCGTCGAGTATTTTCAATTGCAGAACTTCCGCTTCAATATCCGGTATTCTGGATAGCTTCTCGTCTCGCACAACTAACGCGCCACGGTTCGTTCCCAGCCATACTTGGCCATTGAACGTCTGGATCTCTTCTATAGAAATATTGCCCTCAGATGGAATTTGCGTCGTTTGTCCTTCAGTCACCTTAAAGGCGCCTCGATTCGACGCGACCCACGGTTGGCCGGCAATGTCAAAAATGCTCTCGACCGGCATTTCGATGTCTGGTATCCGTCGCGGAGTCTTCCCGAGAAACTGGTAAGCCCCCTTGCTAGTTGCAGCCCAAATTGATCCGCTGACATCGAGAATACGGCGCACATCGAAGCCGGCGAGATACACATCTTTAGAACCGTCATCTCCCAGTCGGTAAACGCCGGACGAAGTGCTAATCCAAGTCGCTCCTTGTAGCTTGGTGATGTCATTGGTCCTTGTATCGTGTGGACTCATAGGAAGCAATGTGTCTCCCCTCGTAACCTTATAAGCCCCCTTGTCAGTTGCAAGCCAGAGATAAGTATCGATCGTGTAAAGATCACGAATTACTAAGTCGGCGGGTCCAATTGGCCGTACGTGGCCATCCTCTATCAGCAGGGCACCGGTGGGTGTCCCGAGGCAGACTTTACCCGGCGACAATACCTGAAGGGTTCTGACGTCTAAAGCGTTGTCTGGAATTCGATCTGTCCGACCGCCTTCAAATCTATACGCACCACTCGTTGTGGCAAACCAGACGGCGTCAGAATCGGCTTGAATCTTATTGACGTCCACATCTAAATCGGAGGGAACTCGCGTTATCGACCCGTGCTGCAACCGGTACGCGCCGTGCGTTGTTGCAAACCAAGTTGCGTCGCCGATTGACGCGATGTCTTGCACGTCTAGGTTCTGATCTGGGATTTTCACTGCGATCTGGCACACAGCAGTTTCGGAACTCCATGTGAGAACACCAAGTGTCCAGACGCATAGCAACTGTACGATGATGTTCCGGCGATATGTCGTCCGGCTCCCCGGACGGAGCGACGGTAGCGCGGCGCCCTGTTCAGATCGTCCTGCTCTAGTTCTGGTCATTGCTTAATACAGTTAACTGCGGCTAAGGTGCGCCAATCCCCCGGCACACTGTTCCTGAGTTCCCGGAATCTTGCGAATTTCGTGTTATCGTCGGGCATAAAACCTTCTACTTGTAAAGTCGGCCTATCTCCAAGCCTCAGAAAAATTGTTCCGTGATCATCATCCACATATCCTCGTCCCTCACGTAGCAAAATTACCGGCTTATCGGCCGATCCCAGCTCGATCGAGTATGAAGAGCTCGTTTGGATCCAAATTCGTTGACCGCGCAAGTCTCCATAGGAGTAAGCGAACCAGCATGCTCTAATCACGGCAGCCAACGGGAGAACGGCTTCGATGGAATCCTTGACATCACTCGGAACGGAATTCCATGATGGGATAGGTGGGGTGTAAGTTGCTGTGAGTGAAGGGCCCAGGTCAGTCGCCTGCGTGCGACGAGAATCGTTGCATGCCGTAGCCGATGCCAGGAGGAAAACGCATAGGCTTTGTAGTAATGTGCCGCAAACGCATTGAGGAATTGCGAGATGCCGTAGCAAAGAGAACCTACCGGGCAATAGCGTTTGCTTCAAAGAAACCCGAGTGGTTGTGGATCAATATCTGATTTCGGGATCCATGTATTGGAATGCATTCGGGAATACAAAGTTTGAGAACGATATAGTTAAGCTCGGTTCAATGGCTCTAACATGGTGCCACCATCCAACGGGGATGAAAAGCATCTCACCTGCGGAAAGCGTAATATCGATAGTTTTGACTCTCTTGAATAAGGGAAATTGGTCAAAGTCGGGATCTGACCAATCTACATCACTATAGACACCAACGTTGTTATAAAGGAGATGTGTTTGGTCTGGTGATACGAGCGTTATCTGCTTTGAACCTCTGATCTGCGACATCAGGATGTTTAATTCATCGTGATGGGGCTGCGTGACGGTTCCTCCTGGTCCGAACCAAAAGAAAGAAAATCCTGGTATCTGAGGATTAAGATAGTCGCTGCATACCTCGATGTCGTTTAGGAGACACTGAACTTTTGGATTTTTAAGGAAATGATTATTCCCCGTCATGTAAGAATCATTTGTCATTTGTCCGGAATAGACCAAATCGATGAAATCGCCAAATAGCATGGCAGTTTTGTGCTGTTCCATGTTGATTTCATACTGCTTGTCTAGCTCTCGGCCGGTCATTACTTCAACCAGTACATCACCACATTTTGCCTTTAGATAGTCGGGGGTCCAGCACTGGACTGCACGCCAATTCCGCATCAGGTCGACGAAGATCACGGGTTTGTTCGCGGCGTAGTGGTGCTCCAGAAAGTCCTCTCTGGAAATCTTGGTTTTTCGTGGCATCTTCCCATCGCAGTTCGATAGCGATGCCATCGCTCGCTGCGCGGTCAAAACAGACTCGAGCTTCCTTAATCTTTGAGTATTCCACATTCCGACTTGAAGATTTATTGCCGCATCGTCGAGTTGCTGAATCGCATCGCGGGCTACGTCTTCGGGGAAACCATTTGACATCAGGATGTCGACCATGCGCTGTTCGTCTAGGTTTTGCATCCTGTTCTCGACGATCCAACGCCGCCAATCGTGGGAGATTGGAAAGGACGGAGCTGTTGCGGCTGAGTTCATGACTATTTCCCCCAGGGTTGAAATGCCGTTGCTTCTAATTGTGGATCGACCAGGAAGTCAGAGCAGAGATGCAATTGCGGAGCTCCACCGGTAGAGCGGGTTCTGCTGAACAAACAAATAGCGAGGCGCTTTTCGCGCTAGAGCTTCGCGTGCAAACTGTCTCTAAAAATGAGGGTCAATCACCGTGAAGAAGCTACTGGTCTTTGTTTGGGGATAGGAGTGGGCGTTGGTTCAATCATAACGGGAGATAAAAGCTCTCCGAAGAGCGGACTTGGACTCGGTGGTGGTGTCGGTTGTGGTTGGGGCTGCGCTACCGCCATGGTTTTCAACCTCCTAGAGAGTGTGGGATGAACGGCCAAAGTTACCCCGAATGAAGCCCAAATGTCAAGAGAGAAAGGGTATTCCGGGCGACAGCGCTCCTCAGCAGTCCAATGAACGTGAGAAAACGCTTGCAGGCCTAGCAGGGACCCGAGGACACAGAATGTTGGATGGTGTTTCGTTGAAGATTGGTCGATGCCTAATGCCGAATCAACTATTTAGGGGGTGCTCTGAGTATCATTGTCAATCGACAGCGTCTGCCCCGAAATTGATTTGGCGGCATCTGAAGCGAGGAACAAGGTCAACGCCGCTATGTCCTTTGGATCGACAAACCTCCGGAGTGACTGACCAGACTGGGCTAGCTCACCCTCCTCTTCAATAGTTTTTCCGCTGCGCCTCGCGCGGTCCTGCAAGAATCTGTCAAGTCTGGGGCCTTCGACGATGCCAGGGAGGATTGCATTTACCCTAATATTGTGCGCACCCAGTTCGCGCGCGAGCGTCTTTGTGAATCCGATCAATCCCCATTTGCTCGTCGCATAGGAACTGCGGTTTGTGTAGCCGCAGCGTCCGGCCACCGAAGACATGACGAGGATCACACCGGCGCGAGACCTCTTCAGGTAAGGTATCGCTAGGCGAGTCACATCAAAAGTCGCATGAAGGTTGATTTGAATCACGCTCTCCCAATCGTCCGGGTTTAGCTCTTCGACCGGAGCAACAGGACCGGGAATCCCAGCATTATTGACAAGCACATCTAGCCCCCCCAACCCTTCAGCCGCCCGACCAACCATTGCCTCAATATCTGCGCGCTTGGAGAGATCGCAAACATCCGTTATCACGTCCCCACTCTCCTGCTGAAGGAGAGCAAGTGCCACAGAATCGATGTCGCAGGTAAATACCGCTGCCCCGTTCGCAGCAAAAGCGCGAACAATTTCACGGCCGATGCCGGAGGCCCCGGCAGTTACCAGAACTCGTTGTCTCATCCTTCAAGTTCTCCCAACAGTCAGACGCTAAACGTATCCGCGCAAAGTGCAACCAGAGTCTATCTGCGCCACGTGATCTCCTGGAGTGAGCACAGTACTGAAGACGCACACTGTCGAATTAAGGATTTTAAGAGCTAAAGGCCCAAATCGCTATTCTCCGGAATTTGCTGGGTTCAGAACCCGTTCGAACATAAGACACTTGACCTTCTTTTTTTTCGCTGACCTCATCGCGGGCGTGTCTCGGAATGGAGCGCCAGAATCTGTCGCCGACCGGTGAACTGAGATGCTTCGGGCCCGAGGGTTGAAACTAGCATTGTACGATGGATCCGTGAACGATGCCGTATCAGCGCATGTCACCCGCTTAACAACGACAGCGTACTTGTGAGGTCACGATGGAACCCATCGTCTGCTACTCGCTTTGCATCCCGCAGGTCGATCGCCGCGATGTACTACTGCGCCAATTGCTGCGGAGTCTAAGGAGCCTCAGAAACTTTAATCAAAAGATTGGCGTTCACATGTTTGTATATGGCGATCATTTGGATCTGCATCACGAATTGAGACCTTATAACGTGCTGATCCACGAGCAAGGACACTACAGCGATCGGCTTAGGGACCTGTTTCCAGATTATTCTAATGAGTTAGTGGAGAATCCTTTATTACATAAGTATCTTAATTTCCAAGAAATTAGCAACCTTTCTCCGTCACAGGTGCTTCTTCTCGATTGCGACACGGTCTTTAGAGCTGATGTGGAGGCACTCTTTTCAAAGTATGTTCTCGAGGACTGCTATGCACGAGAGGAGCCGATGTGCAAAAGGAGTCACTTGGGATGGACCAGCAGCTATCTCAATGAAGAACTGCTTGCGGATTTGGCCATGAAGGAGGGAGGACAACCAGTTCCGCCGTTTAACACTGGAGCTATACTACTTAATCACGATATATGGGCAACAGAGCAACTCGATACTATGTTCCTGTCATACGTGCGGCGTTTCATGGTGTGGATGGCCTTACATCCAGTAAGGGACGAGGATCGCAGATATGGGGAAGGACTGGGCGTAAATGTGTTGCGTGCAAGGCTTCACAAGGTAAACGCCGCCGAAGGATTAACCTATCCTTCGGCAAATAGGTGGATCATAGACGAAGTCGCTCTGTGGTTGACTCTTGCCCAGATGCAGAATCTCCGTTGCGGAGATTTCGACAAGGAGGACGTAATTCAAAATGGAGAATACATCCATACTTCGACCTTAGAGCCTGAGTGGATACTCTGTCATTACTTCGGCAACAATATGATTGACTTCGAACAATGGGCAGCAGAGAATGGCCGAACAAGCATTTAGGACTTAAACCGCAACGCTGCTCCCTGGCTGACCGTGAATAACCCCTAGAGTTCAAGCGCTGTGCTCTACTGCCTGAAGACTCGCCCTTCCAAACTACCGTTCATAGCGGTCGTAGGAGGCATCAACTCGTCTCTCGATTTGTCCGGGCCGAACAGTGACCTTTCATCAACGCGAGCTACTGGACGCGTGGTTAAACCAGGAGTGCATCACCTTAAGCTTGTGGCCCTCTAGTCGTAAGCCGAGCAAGGCAACTAGCAAATTCGATGTGTTCACTTCACACCTCTCGTAAAACATCCAATTATTCTATTGCCCCGCTCCAGCGGCAATCGTAGCCATACGCGTCGTGACGCTCTGCAAAACACTTAAGGCGATCTTAGGATCAGCAGCCATGAGGGCGATCAGATCATCACGCTTTAAGACACAAAGTTCAGAAGGTGACTTCACCCGTGCGGTGAGCGTTCGCACGCCGCCGGCAAAAAGGGCAATTTCGCCAAACGACCGTCCTACGCCGTAAGTCACTAACGCTGCGGCTTCCGCATTCCCTTGCGAGTCCAATTCTCTAGCCGCCTTGTCCCAGAATTCGATTTCTCCGGCCAGAATGACGAATAATTCGTCGCCGGGATCGCCTTGGGTGAAAAGAATCTGACCCGGCACGCAGCTGACCGTCCGCACGATACGCTCGAGAAATGCCAGCTGATCGCAATCCATGTGTGAGAAAAGCGAGCAGACTGCGAGTTGATTTTGGAGAGCCTTGGCCGTGAGATCGATCTGTTGGGACGTTGGAGGCATGAGCGGTCGAGGAGGCACAAATGGCACGGCCTTTCGTTCCGGTGACTCCTGGACGGCCAAATCATGAAACATACCAGGGGACGCCGCCAGTTGATCGGAGATGCCTTGCTGGACGATCTGTCCCCGGTCCAGCACCCAAATTTGATCGTAGTCCCAAATCGTCGACAGGCGATGAGAAATCGAAACGACGGTTTTTTTGCGGAACTCAGTGCGTATCAGATTCACAATGCGGCTCTGGGAGATCGCGTCAAGGCTGGAGGTGGCCTCGTCCAGCAAGAGTATGCTGGGCCGTTTCAGAAAGGCGCGGGCCAAGGCGATCTTTTGCTTCTGCCCCCCAGATAGAAAGTTTCCGTCTTCGCCGACTGTGCATTCAAGACCACGCAACAGAAAATATGGCAGTAATCCCTTTTCGACGATGCTCTTGTGAATTACTTGATCGACGAGCAGGTCGGCACCATGTATACGCCGATTAATGCGCCCGGATAGCATATTTTCGCGGATACTCAGGTCATTCCATAACCTTCCCTCTCTAACAGCTTCCCAATTAGCCAAGCCGTCGCCGTCAGTTCGTTGGAAGTCTACTCGCAATTGGAGGAGTAACTCTTGGACCATCTCCGGCTCAAAGCCCGTCCAATTTAGACGAGTGATGGCGCCGTCAGCATCGTTCTCGAGCGCGATCTGAAGAAGCAAAATCTGCATATCCTTAGTCATTGACCGAGGCATAGAGTTCAACGATGAAGCGGGGATCTCGTCGAGCTGCTCGGCATTTGTCAAGAATCTCGCAAGCGTGGGAGCCCGCTGAAGAGCAACCGCTGCGAGAGACCGCTCTGTTTGTACTTTGTATTGTCCGAGAGCCATCAAGTAGCCCAATATTGGCCGATCCTGAAAACATCGCCACAGCCGCTCCGCTCTGATGGACAGAATTGTTCGGTCGGCACACATGCCAGGTCCGAAGATATTTTCACCGATGGTACCGGGGATATACCGCCGTTCATCAAAGGGGATTACCAACTCGGGCGTCGTCCTACTTAGCCCGAGACGTATATCCTGCCCCGCGGCTCGGAACAAATGCGAGGGGCACACCTGCGCCATCGGCTGCCCCACCACAGCGGACAGGGGTTGATCCAGGCACTTAGCCAAAATATCCGCGTCCAGCCCAACACGGTGCACGAGGGAGAGCAATTCCGTATCGAATTCGCCGAGGCTGTTTACATTTCCGAGACGTGCGATGTCCAACGGCCAACCGTCATCATCGATCGAACGATCTCCGGAGCGGCGCAGTCCCAGTACGATATTATTACGGATTGTTGTATTGAGAATAACCGGCTTCTGCGGGACAAAACTGATCTCGCGGGCAAGCGACCCAAGGTCCAGATGTTTCACCGGGATTCCATCCAGCTCAACGGCCCCCATCGACGCGTCCACATTTCGGCTGACGAGGTTCAAGGCGGTTGTTTTTCCACTGCCTGCCGGACCACAAAGCGCGATGTGCTGCCCCGGATCGATTCTTGCATTCAGCATTCCGAGGATGCGAACACCTGAAGTCGCAGCGACGCTGACGTCGCGAAACTCGATGGTGCTGCCCGCTGACAAGGTGTGTTGGCGTGGCTGTTCTTCAAATGCGCGTGGCATATTCAAGTACTCGAGCACTCGGCGGGCAGATTCATCGTACGAACGCCAATGAAGCAGCAGCGTACCTGCGTCACTCAGCGGTTTCTGGAAAAGTTGGGTGAGGAAGGCAAATTCGATGACACTTCCCCAGGTCATGCGATGGGCAAAACCGAAGCCTACTCCAAGGGTTAGACTCGCGCCAATCCAGTACAAGAAGCCGTTTTGCAGGCATGAAGCTAACATGTCCATCGCCTGGAATAAGGCCGAAAGTCGACCAATTTCAATAGTGGTAACCCCATAACGTTCAAAACAAGTACGAAGGCTTCTCAACGCGTAATCAAATGCATTGTGACTACGGATTTCGGCAGTTGCAGCTATCAGTTCGTGGGCTTCCGCACGAATTCCATCCCAATCTTCGCGAGCTCGGCGATTGACAATCTGGACTTTCCGATCAAATAAGACAAAGTAACCAGACAAAAGCGATAACGGTATCATGACGACCGCGAGAAACCAGTTAGAACGGACCATTGTAACGCCGAACACAACGGCAGTCACGATAGATAGCGGCAGATTGGTGATTAGATCGAGCCAGACCCTGCACACAGTACTTGTATCTTCCAGTGCGCGGGAATTAATTTTTTCGACTTCTGTGTTGCGAAAGAATTCGGGAGAAAACCGGAGAACTTTTGAGTAAAGCCCCAAGGTTAAAGACCGCGTTAGCCCTTCGTTCAATTCGCGCTCGCTCTTACGTCTTATGTATCCAGACAGGGCCAATGCCAGGAGCGAGGCCGTTATGTACAATACGCACTGACGGGCTGAGACCCAACTCATTTGTCGTGAACTGTAGAAGATGTCAGTCAGGCGACCGACTTCAATCGGCGGTACTAAAGTAAGCCAAGCGGCCGTTAATCCAATCAGCCAAATGAGGCACAGTCGGAATCGACCAGGTCCATCCAGATGCCGGAAGATTACTCGAAGCATGGTCTCCGAACTCCTATCATCTAGAACGCGGGTTGGGCTTCCGCAGACCACCGTTCGAACAGACTATGGCAGGACGAGGGAGACTGTAGGGTTCTGCCTTGCGTGTGAATCTCTGCCGGCCGAGGAGGAGGCGACCGATATATAGTAGGCGGCATCGCTTTCTCCAAACGGGTGTAACAACGTTTTAGCACATTTGAGTCTGCCATTTCCGTCCTGCCAAACAACTCATGAGGCTTCGAGACGCGCTTCGTTAATGTCCAGTCGCTCCGATTTCGACTGGCGACAGTGGTGCGCAGCCTCGGCACCACTGTCGCCAGGATGCGGGTCGCAGCCCAGAATCCGAGCAACCGCGATCTTCGTGTTGCGTAGAGAATCCCTGAGGGAACGGCTTCGAAGTATACCAAAAGCTCGTACATGGCCTTCCAGGAACGCGGTGTCGTCTCGGTCCGAAAAGCCACCACGAAGCAATCGTTCGAGTGGGGCAGGTCGACGGCGAGGTAGTGGGTCTTCTGCTCCACGCTGATAATCACCCCAAGCACTTCGCCAAAGTCCGCCTGCGCCCCGCCGGGTGCATGCGTGAGAGGAATGAACATCTCCGGGCTGTGCAACTCCGCCGACCGCATGTAATCCTTCCGATATTGTAGCCGCCAGTGAAACCGTGCTCTTCCTTGGGCCGCTCAAAGATCCGCTTGGCGGTGTGCCGCTGCTTCGCCGGTCTCTGCTTATCAACTTCCTGAATGGCGTCGATCACACCCACCCACGACCAAGCTTGGGCCGCTTGATCGGCTGCTGTCGTTGGCAGCCTGGCGGCACCCGCGTGCCTCAGCATATTCCGTACCGTCTCTCGCGAAAGCCCGAAATCTCTGGCCACCGCTCGCTGACTCCGGCCCTCGACACGAACCGTACGCCGACACGCCGGTATATCCCCACCTGGAACATCCCTATGGCGTTCCATGAACCTCGCCATCAGGGCAATAGCTCACGAAATGAGGGTCCTGTGGTGGCTTTTACTCCGCCGCAGAGTACCGCTAACGCGGCGCACTGTGACTGGCGGCCATAGCAGGAGTTTGTAATATAATTCGCGTTACGACTCAAAGGCCTAAATTCCCTCCCCGGAGAATTCCCATGGAAGAAAACGCCGGCCGGGGTCCCGACAGGGCGAACATCGGGGATTATCTACCGGGAAACGGCCCTTCCACCGCACATGTCCAGGGATTGCTTGGCGCTGAAATTGCGCATGTTCTCTACTTCGATATCGTCGGATGGTCGCTTCTGAAAACGGATCAGGGCAGCGAGCTGGTTCAGGACGTTTTCCGGATCATAAGAGAGACCTCGGAGTTCAAACGGGTGCAGCGGGAAGGCAAGTTGGTGCTTTTGCCATCCGGGGACGGCTCGGCAATTGTATTCTTCCGGGATCCAGCGGAGCCAGCCCGTTGCGCTCTCGAAATCAGCCAGGCCATCCAGGCCAGGCCCGACATTCAGATCAGGATGGGAATAAACACAGGGCCTTGCCAGTGGATTACCGATATCAATGGGCACGCGGTTGTTGCAGGTACAGCAATCAATTTCGCTCAGCGAGCCATGGATTGTGGGGATGCCGGTCACATCTTATTGACCCAGAACAGCGCTAATTACCTGATGGAATTTACCTACTGGGCTGAGTGCATCGAGGATCTCGGAGAGTTCCAGATAAAGCACGGGAGAACGATTCATCTCTTCAACCTGAGGAAGGGCGCATTAGGAAATCCGGCTCCGCTGACGCGGACAAAGGAAATCGCTCCGCCAGTTCATCGGGGACCCACGCAGCCCGCACCAGCGGCGAAACGCAAATCTCGATTCCGTCTCAGCTTCAACCTTTCGCCGTTGAAAAGGTTGCTTGGGCACTCATGGGTCTGGGCGATTGCAACCGTCATCCTCCTCGCCCTGGCAGCCTTAATTCTATGGAACATCAACCGGAACAAACCTATCACCATTTCTTCAACTCCTATCAAACTGGACGTCACAGATCCCATTGCTTTTCCCTCACTTTCTCCCGACGGCTCTAAGCTAGCCTACTCGCGCCGGGTAAGCCGGCACTGGAATGTCTATCTTGCCCATTTCAAAGATCAAAATCAAGAGAATCATGAGATCGAAGGGAGTCCCGTAAATATCTCGGGCGACATCCCGGGCGATTACATTGAACCCGCATTCTCACCGAGCGGAAACGAAGTCGCATTTGTCCATGAAACCGGGCCGACTGTCGGCCTAAATGGCGAGGTTGCCAATCCTTCGTCGACGCCTAATTCCGAAATCGTTATTTACTACGTTCAGTCTGGCACACGGGACACTATCCCGGTTCGTGGCTATAACCCATCGTGGTCTGAGGATGGCAAAACCCTTGCTCTGGCGACAGAGAATGTTGTGGCCCCGGAAGACCGCGCGACCCTCGATAGCACGATCATCCTCGTCGATGTCGCAACTAGGTCGCAATCGGGTATTCCGAACCTCACTGGGGATGCCGTACAGCCGTCATGGTCTCCAAACCGCAAGCGGATTGCCTTCTGGTTCATTACAAAGGACGGCAAGCGAGATCTCGCAAGCGTAAACGTAAATGATGGCAGAGATCGTCGGCCCATCACTTCCGACGGCGCAATGAACTGGGATCCGGTCTGGAGCGCGGACGGCTATCTTTACTTTTGCAGCAAGCGCGGAGGAACCGCGAGTAAGATCTGGCGGGTTCGCATCGACGAGTCTTCGGGTCGATCTGGTTCTCCGCAGCTCGTGCAAGGAGCGCCCGACGGCAGCGCGCAGATTTCATTGATGGCGCGACCCGGAAAAACCGCACTCATTGCATTCATGAAACGCGATGTCTCCTCAAGCATTCACGGTCAACCACTTGATTCCCGTGGCAACGTCGTCAATCAACCTGGCTGGACAATCATAGGAGACTCAAGATCGACCGTTCTCGGCCGCCCTGAGCCGTCCCCAGATGGCAAATTGGTTGTATACAACAGCACGAGTGGAAAAATCGACTCGATCGTTACCGATGATCCGAGTGGAGCTCCTCCCATTGAGGTAGTCCATTCAGATGGTCTCGACAACAGACCACCTTGGTGGCGTTGGGTTCTTGGCAAAGGGCCGAGTTGGTCCCTCGACAGAGGACCAAGATGGTCCCCGGACGGCAAGCAAATTGCATTTTTCTCAAACCGCAACGGCAAGGAATGGGAGGTTTGGAGTGTTAGCAGTGACAACAGCAATCCGGTTCAGTTAACCAACTGTGAAGGTCAGGACTGTTTTGGAAATCTTTACCCGGTATGGTCTCCGTTTGGCAATCGAATCGCCTATACTCGTCGAGGCTCCAAGACCACCGACATGCAAACGCTAATCTCCGATGTAGGCCCCGATTCAAAGGGCAGTCCGGGAATAGCTATTCCAAGGGTCCCCAATTATCCAGACGAAGGATTCACGGCGTGGTCCTGGTCCGGCAATGGACATGCTCTGGCTGGATACACGCTGCATTCGGACGGATCTCTGGGCGGAATCTATTCCATTACATCTCAAAACGGTACTTTCAAGGACGGGCAGTATCATGCACTAGCCAAATTCGGCATGGATCCAGTCTGGATGAAAGACGATCGACATCTGCTTTTTCTCAACAAGGGCGCTATTTACATCCTGGATGCTTCGGTCTCCGATCCAGCTTCTACCATCCACGTCATTTACGCTCCGACAAATTTCGACGTGGCTAAGCGTGGTTTTGGGCTCACGCGCGACGATAGCGAGATCGTTTTTGCGAGTGAAAAGCAAACGACAAAACTTTACGTTGGCGCCCCGAAGCCTTAGAGCGCAGCAAGAGAACTGGGTTGCACCGGTGCTCGGATCGCGCTTGCGGGTTCAATCGTATCGGCAGGCCCGAGCCCTTTTTCATTCCCTAGGGACTGTATAGGTCAGCCCAAGGGCTGGCCTATACACGATACCTATTGGCGGAGTCGGCGGCCTTACTGGTTGACCACCCTCTTGTACGCATTCCGATTGGCATCATAGAAAAGACCACCGAGCGACCAAGGGTGCTGTGAACCCTCACTCCCCTAAGATCAGATCTCGAGAGTTTCTTGCTCACATGCCATGATCGTATGTTCGAAGGGTTTCTGCGCCCGGCGCAACATGACGTCAAGAAAGGAATCGTCGTGTGCCGGATCGTGATGAAATAATGCGAGGCGGCTAACCTTCGCTTTTTAGCTATCTCTGTGGTGACGTGCCCCCGAATTCTCATCCATTCATAACTGGAGATTCTCGGTTGAGGTTTGGCTTCGAGATCGTCTCGTCGCCGCCGAGGCTGTGCGAATGTGGGAA
>Ga0181528_10001161_pt1 | contig 16606 bp, 13 predicted proteins | sample PEATcosm2014_Bin_47_FD_119742 | JGI IMG/M metagenome (GOLD analysis project Ga0181528, IMG submission 119742) | Peatland microbial communities from MTU Mesocosm Facility, Houghton, MI, USA - PEATcosm2014_Bin10_10_metaG | ecosystem: Environmental > Terrestrial > Soil > Wetlands > Peat | place...
GAGAACTTCGCGGGCACGACCCATGGCGGCCGGATCGTACGCACAGATCTGGCTGCCCTCTTGCAGAAGCGTTTGCACGAGCATCAGGGCAGGGGATTCGCGGATGTCGTCGGTGCCGCCCTTGAAAGCGAGGCCGAGCACGGCAAGGTTCTTGCCGCGCAGCGTCCAGAGCGCGCTGTGCACTTTCCGGAGAAAGCGATGACGCTGATCTTCGTTGATGCGCATGACTTCATCGAGCAGACGGAAATCATAGCCGCACTCGCGAGCCACCGACCGGAACGCCATTACGTCCTTGGGGAAGCAGGATCCTCCGTAGCCGATTCCGGGATTCAAGAAACGTGAACCGATCCGGGAATCGGTACCGACACCGTGGACGACTTGGTTCACGTCGGCACCCACCGATTCACACACAGAGGCAACGGCATTGATGAAAGAGATCTTCATCGCCAAGAAAGCGTTGGAAGCGTGCTTGATTAGTTCGGCGCTCTTGGTACTGGTGACGATGATGGGCGGCGGCGTTATCGCGCGGTCGGGTCGCGGGATTGCGTCAGCGCGATCATAGTAGGTGCCTTCGGTAACAGGCGAATATATCTGCCGCAAGACTTCGGCAGAACGCGGGGTATCGCAACCGATGACGATGCGGTCGGGGAAAAGGAAATCAGTAACCGCGGTTCCTTCGCGCAGGAATTCGGGATTGGATGCGACGTCGAAGGATTCAGGGCTGGCGCCGTTGCGCAGGATGATTTTGCGAACCCAATCACTGGTGTAAACGGGTACGGTGCTTTTTTCGACGATGACTTTGTAGTCATCGATGCCGCCGGAAATCTCCCGGGCGACAGACTCAACGTAGGACAAATCGGCTTCGCCACTTTCCGTAGGTGGAGTGCCTACCGCGACGAAGATCGCAGAACTCAATTGAACGGCTTCCTTCAAGTTGTCGGAGAAGGTCAGGCGATGACCGCGGTGGCGGCTGAGCAGTTCGGGCAGAAACTTTTCGTGGATAGGAACCAGGCCGTTATTCAATGCCGCCAGTTTCTGCTGGTCGTTGTCGACAAGAATGACGTCATGACCGAGATCGGCAAAACAGGCACCCGCAACCAATCCTACGTATCCGGAGCCTACGACAGCGATGCGCATCGATAATCCTCAGAGCTTTAACGTGGCGAGCACGGGAGAAACGGGACGTAGAGTGCCGCCTCGATTCTACAAAATTCTAAGGTCCGTCTCAGGTTTACGCACCGGAATAATTGCGGTATCGGGTGAATCGGATCAATTTGGGAATGCAGAAGTTTTCATGTTGACAAGCCTGCCGATTCGCGCAAGACTCCGCACAGTTCGTCCGGGCGCTGCTTCGAAAACAGGATTGAAGTTCGCGGCGGCAGCCTCATAATGACGAGAGTTCGGGCTTAACTAGCCCGGTCACGGAATGACTCAAGACCCCATGTTGCGGCCGGATTCGTCGAACAGAAAAATATCTCCGGAAGAAAAGCCTGCTGAAAAAAGACCCTTTTTGACCGTAGCGCCCCGTAACGAGGTGACGGAGGTTGCGAAGACGCTCGCCGCGTACGGGGGCGGGGCCGTGGCCTACGATCTGGCGCTCGACCTGATCCTGAATGAAGTGGTCGAGAAGGCTCGGCGCGCCACAGGCGCGACCGGAGCGGCTATTGCGTTGACGCGTGACGGCGAGATGGAATGCCGTGCTACGACCGGTGCAGCTGCTCCGGACCTTGGGGTGCGGCTCGAAACCGAGTCCGGGCTTTCGGGTGCGTGCCTCAGGACGGGCGAGATCCAGCATTGTGAGGACACGGAAACCGACGAACGGGTGGACGCGGATGCATGCCGGCAGTTGGGTGTGAGGTCGATGCTGGTAATGCCGCTCGCGGACGGCAAAGGTGCGTTCGGGATTCTGGAAGTGTTGTCGGCTGAATCAAATGCGTTCGGAGATCGAGATATTGAGGTCTTGAGGTCGCTGGCACGCAGGATTGTCGCGAGTAAGAGGGAGGCGGAGGCGGGACCAGCCGTGGCGCTGGATGTGCGGATGCCAGCGGCGGTGCAAATGCGAGACGACCCGAGAGATTCTGAAGTTCGCTTGGCGTCCGCGGCGGATGTATTCGCCGAGACGGAGACACGGAGAGCGAGCGACATCTGGACGACAGTGTTGGTGGTGCTGGTGATTGCTGCTGCGGTCGCGTTGGGCCTCATGATCGGGTGGCGAGGCGCAGCCAAGAGATGGATGTCTGAATCGCGCGTCCGACAAAGTGTGGCTCCGCTGGCTTCAGTTAGCCAGGTTGCGCTCGCTCCGCAACCTGAGGCTTCGCCGCCAGCGCGGCTCGCGGTGCCATTGAAGACGACTTCAAGCGCGGCCGCAGTTGTTAATCGCGGAGAAGGCCAAGCGAGCGGAGATTTGGTGGTTACGCAGAACGGGAAAGTGATTTACCGTTTGCCACCAGCTACTCCGAAAGGAACGACAGCAGTTCCGGCGAAGAGTGCGACATCTGAAAGTTCGTCCAACCGGCTCATTCATCAGGTGGAGCCCGAGTATCCGAAAGATGCGAAGGCGCATCGGATCCAGGGGCCGGTTGTGCTAGAAGTGCAAGTTCTGAGCGATGGGTCCGTGGGGAATATCGGGATCGTGGAAGGAAATCCGCTATTGGCCGATGCGGCGGTCCGCGCAGTCCGACAGTGGAGATACCAGCCGAACTTTGTGGACGGCCGCCCAGTTGAGAGTCAAGCCAGAATCAGGATCAACTTCACCCTACCGCCGGCGAAATAATCGTTAGAACCCTTCGCATCAACCAGGACTTTTAAACGAACAGAGCTCTGGACCTCAAGCAAATAAGAAAGGCACGGCTCGAAAGCCGTGCCTTGTCTAAGTCTCAGGTGAGTTGGCGAAACCTAGAGCGATCCGAGGAACGCCAGTAGGTTTGCCGAGTCGGTCGAATCCAGAGCCTTGTAGTTACCGACGACGGTTGTGGCTTCTCCGCCGTGCCGAAGTATGGCTGCGTTGATCGACGTCGAACCGTTGTCATGCATCAGACCGCCCGACTTCGCCAGGATGTTGGACAGACCCCACAGTGGCGATGTCCTCCACATGGTCAGACTTGCTTGTCCTGTGCCATGCGGCTGGAAGGGAATGCCGCCGGAATCGCCCGATCCCATATCGTGCAGCAGGAAATCCGAATAGGGATTGAAGGTGACATTGCTCAGGGACGGAATGACGGAGGTCTTGCTGCCCGTCGTGGTCTTCAAGGTTACGTTCTGCTGGGTTGTGAAGCTTTCCATGTGGCAGACGTTGCAACCTATGCTGTTAAACACAGCCTCACCCGCGGTGGTTTGCGAGGTCGGCGGTTGCGGAGGGATCGGCGCCAGCAGGGATTCGAACTGGGTCATCTTAATCATGTTGACCTGATTGACATCCTGAGGCGAGTTTGGATCCGGCTGACACGCTGTTGGGTATGACTGGCCTTGCGGCAGGTGCTCATTCGGGTTGAACGCGCTAGCTGTGCCAAAGAGACTGTTGCTGGTGGTGATGCCAAGCTCGTTGAATTCGGCATTGGCTGTGAACTGGAAGAGGGTCACGGAATCCAGCTTCTGTCCGAAGCGTCCGGGACGAACGACGCCATTTTCGTCAGCCACCATGTTGGCGACACCCGTGATCCCGTATTTCTTGCTGATGCCGACGTTGGCCGTGATGGCGGAGTCTGGAATGTTGTCAACCAGACCCAGACCGAACAGCTGGGGCGAACGAACTTCGTTGTTCACCGTCGCGTCAGAAGGGACGACCTCGTGAGGCAGGTTCTGCGCGGTACCCCCACCAGACGCGGCCAAACCTGAAGTCGTATCGGTGTAGGTGAAAGTTGTTCCGGTCGGAGTCGACACAATAGTAAATGTTCCGTTGTATCCGGATACCGGGACACTCTGGATCTGGACAAATTGTCCGGCTTTGAACCCGTGGGTCTTCGTGGTGGTGATTGTGACCGTCGTCCCGGACTCAGTTGCGCCGCTGGAGGCAATCGTCATCTGGCTGCAATTCGGCAGCGTACCGAAGGCGGCGTTGGAGATGCCGTGCATCACGGGACCGCCTTCATTCTCGGGGAACGTGCCGTTGCCGTCGAGATAATTGAAGGTGTTATCCGGATTCCATTTACCGAAGCGTGTACCGGTGACGGTGCTGATATCGCCTGCCGTACCGGTCAGCACGTCGACGCCGGCGCCATGGCAAGTAAAGCAACCTGTCTGGGTTGAGACTGGGCCCAAACCGCGGATCGGATCCCACTTGATCACGAACGTTCCGTAGCCGCCGTTAAACAAGTTGGTGATGCTCGTGGACAGGCCCGCGAGAGGACCACCGAACTCACCCACAGTAGGCGGAGGAGGCGGAGGAGGCGGACAGGTCGGGCATACAGCTTCAACTTTCTTAACGTAGTGCGATGGAACAGCCAGCATGCAAACGGTGGCCAGAACGCAGAGAGCAAGTGGTGCAATACAACGGTTCATAGCGGCTCCTAATGCCTTTTTCGAATGATGGAAACTGCCTTCGCGAAAAGGGGGGAGGCGCGAAGAGCTTCGTCTTGCCTGGGCCCTAGGTTCTGTAACAGATGCCGCAAGCACAGCACTGCACTGGGAAACCCAACCCACACCGCAGATTGTCCGGAAAGCGTGGTAGTGTCAAGATGAAATTTCTTGCATACTGCCCCGGAAAACTTTCCCCTCTTTTGTTCGAGATGCGCCTACGGTCCATGTCCATCAACACGTATTCGGGAAAAGTGTTGCGGTGGAATTCTGGCAGAATTCAGAGGTCTAGAGTCTTTCTTCTCTATTGAAAACAAGCCATTTACCCCTAGTGAAGTCTTTGGTCACCACCACTTTCTTCCCATTGCAAGAACTTGCAGGACTCTTATAGATTTACATCACGGGTTACTAGCGCCGACACAAACAAAAGCGGCGTTTTCACTGGAAGTCATATCCCCCCTTTAACCATAGCAAGCGAAGGGTTCTCGCTTGTCCAGCGACCAAGGAAAAGCTGCATCCGTTGACGCTTGTTTGAGCAACGAATGTGACTGAGAGGGCGGAGCTGTGAACGGAGTAGCACAAGTGGAATCGAGCAGTTTGCCAGTCGGGTGCGATGTGGTTAGCAATCAAGCCCACTGGTACGCGGTTCGGACCCGCTCCCGCCATGAAAAACTTGTAGCCCGGCAGCTGGAAAAGCTGGGCATCCAGGCCTTTCTCCCCGTCGTAACCAAAATCAATCAATGGAGCGATCGCAAGAAGCAGGTTGAGGAGCCGCTATTTTCGGGCTATGCCTTCGTGCGATTGAACCACTCCTCGAGTGATCGAGTCCGCGTTTTGCAGACGCAAGGCGTGGTGAATTTCGTAGGAGTGCAGGGCTCCGGCGTTCCCATCCCCGATCAAGAGATCGAAAATATTGCGACCCTTCTCGCCAGCAAGGTTGCGTACCAAGAGCGGCCGTATCTCCACGTGGGGCAGCGGGTGAGGGTTAGCGGCGGTGCGCTGGACGGATTAGAAGGCATCCTGACAGCGGAAAACAGCGACAGCAGCGTGGTGATCTCGATTGGATTGATTCAGAGGTCGCTGAGTGTTCGAGTGGCAGGTTACAACGTCGAACCCCTGTAGTCTTTCTCTCCCGGTGTGAAAAACGTTCTGAAGGTATTACGAGGTGCATTCCTATGAGCGAAACTGAAACCAAAGCCATTAAAAACGATTCCCCGATGCCGAATACGAAACCGTCGCGTAACAACGGCGCCGCGGCCGAGAAGCAGGAGGGGAATCCGCCGTCCCTGCGTAGCCTTCGGGTGGAGGCTGAAATCTACGCCATCAGCCGGACGCTCGAATATACGGGCTGGAACCGGCGAAGGGCAGCTCAATTGCTCTCCATTAGCTATCGAGGGATTCTCTACAAGATCCGGCAGCACAATTTGTCGCCGCGTCCGCGGGGCCAAGAAGAATCGGTAGGCGAGATTTTGAAGGCCGATTCGCAGAGTTAATGCGTATCGGGCCGTTCCGATACATTTGACCCCCTACTCAGGGGAAGCAAGTTGGAGGTTTTGCAATGGGTAAGAGTTTCGTGTCACAGGTGCAAGTGCTTGCGATGTTACTCGCGGCATGTTCGCTTTGCGCGGGCCAGGGTAACCAGGCGTTAACCGCAACCGCCGCGCCAGCACCAGATGCCGCCAAGTCGTCGACTGCAACTCCGGGATTCAGCGATCGCAGTCCGCGTTACCGGATCGAACCTGGAGACACCTTTGATCTGACCTTTGAATTGAGCCCGGAGTTCAATCAGACAGCGGTAGCCGTGCAACCGGATGGATTCGTGACGTTACGAAGCGTAGGCGATGTGAAGGTAGCCGGCCAGACCGTGCCGGAAGTGACGCAAACGCTGCGGCAAGCTTATTCCAAAATGCTGAACAATCCGCTGATTTCCGTGGTCCTGAAAGATTTCGAGAAACCCTATTTCGTTGCGGACGGCCAGGTCGCGAAGCCAGGCAAGTACGAGATGCACGGCAACACGACGTTGACACAAGCGATCGCGATCGCCGGAGGATTTCAATCGTCCGCAAAGCACTCGCAAGTTCTGTTGTTCCACCGCGTAGATGATCAGTGGACCGAAGCAAAGCTTATCGACGTGAAGAAGATGCAGAAGAGACATAACCTGTCTGAAGATCCGGTCCTGCATCCCGGCGACATGGTGGTTGTGCCGAAGAATACATTGTCGAAGATTGACAAGCTGATCCCGAACATGAGCATGGGTACGTACATTCCCCTCGCCATCCCGTAGAGTTCCGGGATCGCCATTTCGACGATTACAGATACGGACAGGAATTACGGAGAATATATGAATGAATCGTTAACCAGCTACGGGCAACAGCGAAGCTACTCCATTACCGCACGAGACGTAGCTGCGATTGGATTTCGTCACCAGAAGGTCCTAATTCTGTGCTTCGTCGGAGTCGTTCTTGGAGTAGGCCTGTCTTCGCTGTTTCTGCCTACGAAATACAAGTCGGAGACGAAGCTCCTGGTAAAGCGCGAACGCGTCGATCCTGTGATCAGCGCGCAGTCGAACGTGCCGATGACGGTGCATGACACGGTCAGCGAAGAAGAAATCAATTCCGAAGTCGAATTGATCACGAGCTCAGACGTCTTGCAGAAGGTCGTGACGACTTGCAATCTCGACAAGAAGAAGTTCCTGTCGAGCATTCTTCATCCGTGGCAGACGCCGCAGAACCGTACTGATAAAGCCATCGCAGATTTGCGAGCGGAGTTGCAGTTGGAAGTGCTGAAGAAGACGAATGTCATCAGCATTGGCTACGAGTCGCACGATCCCAAAGTGGCGCAGAAGGTTTTGCAAACACTCGATGAGGCGTATCTGCAAAAGCACTTGGACGTGCATCACCCGTCAGGACAGTTTGAGTTCTTCGACCAGCAGGCGGAGAAATATCACCAGGACATGATGGCCGCCGAAGCTCAGCTGAAACAGTTCGCCGGACAGGGCGGAGCCGCTCCTGCGACACTCCGGGATATGACGCTGCAGAAACTGGCCGACTTCAACAGTTCGCTGGAAACGACCAGAGCATCGATCGCAGAATCGAAAAAGCGGATTGCGGATCTTGAAAAGCAGTCCCAGTCGGTGCCGGCTCGGTTGACGACTGAAATGAAAGAGTCGGACAACTCGTCGGTACTCGAGAATTTAAAGTCGACGCTGCTCACCCTCGAGAATAAGAGGACTGAGTTACTGACCAAGTATCAGTCTTCGTATCCGCTGGTGGCCGAAGTGGACAAGCAGTTGGCCGACACGCGCGCGGCGCTGGCGAAAGAAGAACGTTCGCCGGTGAAGGAAGAAGTCACGAACACAAATCCGACGTTTGCATGGGTGAGTTCGGAACTGGCGAAAGCGAAAGCGGACCTGGCTGGATTCGAGGCGCGGGAGATTTCGCTGACCAGCATCATCAGCACCTATCAAGCCCAGGCGACGAAGCTGGAAGAGCAGGGAATCCAACAGGGCGACCTGACGCGCACCGCGAAGGAAGACGAAGCGAACTACGAGTTGTACACAAAGAAGAAAGAGGAAGCTCGGATTGAAGACGCGATGGACCGGACTCGTTTGCTAAACGTTTCTGTGGTTCAGAGCCCGATGCTGCCAAGCATCCCGACCCGTTCTCCTTTGATTCTTGTCGTGGTCGCGCTTCTGCTGGCCACGGCGGTCAGCTTGGGTGTGGTATTCGCCGTTGACTACGCGGATCAGTCGTTCCGGACACCATCGGAAGTCATGAGTGAGTTGAGGATCCCGGTCCTGGCTGCGGTTCCGATGCATTACGACGGAAACCGGCTGCAGGGATCAAACGGGAATGGCAACGGCCATGGCCGCGGCGACAACAACGACAGCGGTATGAGTGACGATCATTTCGAGCCCACGACCACCGGGACGATCATTGAGGAACGAGGATAAGAGCGATGTTCTTAGACTTTTTCGGCCTTCGAGAACAGCCTTTTGGGGTTACGCCGGACCCGCGGTACTTGTATCTGGGGACGGGGCATCGTGAAGCGCTCGCATCTCTTTATTACGGGATCGAGGCGAATCGCGGCTTCCTGTCCTTGATTGCAAGGCCTGGGATGGGTAAGACCACCTTGCTGTTTCATCTGCTGGCGAAGTTTGACCGCACCGCGCGCACGGCGTTCCTGTTTCAGACGCAATGCAGCTCGCGCGAGTTCATGCGCTTCCTGCTGGCAGAAATCGGGATCGAAACCGAGTCCCAGGATTTTGTCAGGATGCATGAGCAGTTCAATCGTTGCCTGGTGCAGGAAGCCCGCGCTGGCAAGCGGTTCATCGTGGTGATCGACGAAGCGCAGAACCTGGACCCGACCGTGCTGGAAACCGTCCGGCTGCTATCGGACTTCGAGACACCGCAAGCGAAATTGCTGCAAATCATCCTGGTCGGTCAACCTGGTTTGGCGGACAAGCTGGCGAGCCCGTCGCTTGTCCAATTACGGCAGCGCATCACTTCAGTCAGTGGACTGAGCCCGCTGAATCAGGAAGAAGTTGCCCGCTTCATCGAGCACCGGATGCAGGTTGCGGGCTATAAAGGGCCGGCGCTGTTTACTCCAGATGCCCTGGAGCTGATTTCGCACGTGAGTGAAGGCATTCCGCGGCAGATCAACAACTATTGTTTCCATGCGCTCTCGCTGGCTTGCGCCATGCGGAAGAAGTCGATCGACGCCGGCATGGTGCGTGAAGTGATCCAGGATCTGGATATCAGCCGTTTCGTATCTGATGTGGGATCTCCGCGGTTGCACTTGGGCTTAAGCAAGGGCGATAACGATCCCTTTCGTCCCGTAGAAGAGTTGACCGGACCGGCTCGAGAATATGTGAACTCCGAGATGCCGTCGGAAGGCGGGGTGGCAAAGGACTACCTCAGCCCGGCGGAAGCGATCGAGCACATGCGCGACGTTGCGCGCCTGCTGCACAACTGGCGGGGATCCGATCGGCAATCAGCCTAACCGACCAGGGTTCAGCGACGAAGCAACGGAACGACGAGACTAGAGCAATCCCGAGAATCTTATGAGCAGAAATTTTGAGTTGTTGCAAAACCTGGGTAGGGAACGAGAGATGTTCGAAAACCCTGTGGTCGAAACGAGCACGACGACTACGGTCGAAGAGCCGGTCGCCGTCAAGCCCGTGTCGGTGCCCGTAGAGCTGCATCCCTTGCAGCTGAAGATGGAAGGGTCGCAGCGAGACGAGATGTTCAAGCTGGTGCAGCGTGTCTTTATGGCGCCTGGCGCGGGACGGGGACGCATGGTGGTGGTATCGGCGATGGAAGCCGGAAACGGATGCAGTTGGATCTGCTCGCGTATGGCAGAAGTTTTGGCGTCCCAGGTTGCCGGTTCGGTTTGCGTGGTGGATGCGAATTTGCGCTCTCCGGGCTTGCATCGTGAATTCAATGTGCCCAATCACTATGGACTGACGGACGCGCTGCAAGTGAGCGACCCAATTCGAAGATTTGTGACCTCGCTCTCGCGCCCGAATCTGTGGTTGCTCAGCTGCGGGGCGGAGGTTGAGGGAATGCACTCGATGCTGAGCTCGGAGCGTATGCGGGCGATACTGCCGGAATTGCAGCGTGAATTCGATTACGTTCTGATCGACGCGCCGCCGATTGAGTCGGGTGACGACAGCATCATGCTGGGGCGAGGCGCCGAAGGAATTGTTCTAGTTTTGCGGGCGAATGCGTCGCGGCGCGAAGCGGCACGCAAAGCGGTGCAGAACCTGGAAAGCGCGAACGTTCGCGTTCTGGGTGCGGTGCTGAATCGCCGGACGTTCCCTGTACCTGAATCCATCTATCGCAAACTGTAGGGAGAGAAATGTTCGAGAACCTGAGGGAAGATATCAGCCGGGCGATGCGCCAAGCGCGGCCCGACGACTGGAAGCCGACGCTAAAGCATCGACTGGAAGTGTGTGTGCGGCACTCCACGTTGCCAGTGATCGCCTATCGATTCGGGCATTGGACCTTGGGCGTGCGCATCCCGGTGATCGGATTGTTGCTCCGGATTGTGGGACTGTTCTTTCGCAAGTTTGTTGAAGTATTTACGAGCGTGCATATCGATGTGCATGCCGAGATAGGCCCTGGGTTTGTGATCCATTCGGTTTACGCGATCAACTTGGGCAAAACGAAGATTGGAAAGAATTTCACGATCGCTACGGGTTGCTTGATTTCTCATGCCTGCCGGGGAATCGGGGACGATGTTTACTTTGGGCCTGGAGCGAAGTTGGTGGGCGATGCAAAGATTGGCAGCAATGTCGTGATCGCGGCCAACAGCCTGGTGCTCACCGATGTGCGCTCGAACATGATGGTGATGGGAGTTCCGGCGCGCATCAAATTGCCAGGTGGTCGTCCGCAAAGGTTTGTGAAAAAAGCTGCTCCGGTTGCTGTTCCGCCGAAGGCAGTGGCGTCTGCACCCACAGCTGAACCGGTGCCGGTTGCAGCGAAGGCAGCGACCGCATCAACATCAAGTGAACCATCCCCCGCTTCCGCATCTGCATAAACAAAGCTCAAAGGGTACTTGGGCCAGATCGACATAGGAGAAAGAGACCTTGGACTTTGCATGGAGTGAGGAACAAGCGGCGTTTCGTAAGGAGGTCCTGCGATTCGCTCGCGAAGAGCTGAAAGATGACGTCATTGCTCGGGACCGCAATGAGGAGTTCTCGAAGACGCTGTGGAAGAAATGCGCGGATTTTGGAATTCAAGGATTGCCCATTCCGACGGAATACGGCGGAGGCGGCGCCGATACTCTGACCACAGTTTGCGCTCTCGAAGCGCTGGGTTACGGATGCGCAGACAACGGACTGTTGTTCTCGATCAACGCGCACATGTGGAGTTCCGAGATCCCGATCTGGAATTTTGGCACCGAGGCACAGAAGAAGAAGTATCTGCCGGGCCTGGTGAGCGGCGGATTGGGCTTGCACGCGATGACGGAGCCAGGGTCGGGTTCCGATGCGTACAGCCTGAAGACGCGAGCGGAGCGTAAGGGCGATAAATATGTGCTGAATGGCTCGAAGACATTCAGCAGCAATGCGCCAGATGCGGACGTAACGATCGTGTTTGCGAATCTCGATCCCAGCCGCGGTCCGAACGGCGTTACGGCGTTTCTGGTTGATAAAGGAACTCCCGGATTCACGGTGGGGAAAAAGCTGCACAAGATGGGATTGCGGACTTCACCCATGGCGGAACTCTCGCTGCAGGATTGCGAGATTCCGGTCGAGAATTTGCTCGGCAAGGAATTTGGAGGTCAGGCGGTTTTCACGTCCTCGATGGAGTGGGAGCGGATTTGTATTCTGGCCAGCCATCTCGGCGCGATGCAGCGGATCATGGAAACCTGCATCAAGTACGCCAAAGAGCGCAAGCAGTTTGGCGAGCCGATCGGAAAGTTTCCGGCCATCAACAACAAGATCGCCGATATGGATGTGCGGCTCGAGACCGGGCGCCTCGTGCTGTACAAGGCTGCATGGTTGAAGAGCCAGGGGCGGCATCCGATTCGCGAAGCTTCAATTGCGAAATTGTATGTCAGCGAAGCCTGCATCAAGAGCTGCCTGGAAGCGATTCAACTCCACGGCGGTTACGGCTACATGACCGAGTACGAACTGGAGCGGGAACTGCGAGACGCAATTGCAGGGACGATTTACTCGGGTACCTCAGAGGTACATCGCGTGATCATTTCAAGTTATTACGGGCTGTAGTAGTTGTGAGTAGTTATCCCCCACAATAAATCCTAACTGGGCTGGGTCTCGAATCATGGCATACGTACTGCAGCAGTTGCTGGGCAAGAGCGCGAAAGCTTATCCGGATAAACCGGCGGTATGGGCTCGTGGCAAAAGCATTACCTATCGGGAACTCGACGAGCGGTCGAACCAGTTGGCTCATTTGTTGCACCAGCGGGGAGTTCGGAAAGGCGATAGGGTCGGGTTGTTTTTCCCGAAATCAGTTGAGTCAATTGTCAGCATGCTGGGCGTGCTGAAGGCCGGCGGCGTTTACGTTCCGCTGGATCCGCAGGCACCAGCCGATCGCGTAGGCTACATCATCGGCAACTGCGGTATTCGAATTCTGATCACCAAAAGCGAGAAGCGGGCTGAACTTTCCGCGGATGTTCAGGGATTGCTGGAATCATGCGTTCTGGTCGAAGGTGAGGGGAACGGCAGCGACCTGATTGAGTGGTCGCGACTCGCGGAATTTCCTGCGTCGCATGCACCACAAGTCACAATGATCGAAACCGATCTGGCTTACATCCTTTATACGTCGGGCTCAACTGGACGTCCGAAGGGTGTAATGCTGACGCATCAGAATGCGTTGACATTTGTCGAGTGGTGCGCAGAAGAGTTTCAGGTTCGCAGTGAAGACCGGCTTTCGAACCACGCTCCGCTGCACTTCGATCTCTCGGTGTTCGATGTTTACAACACGCTGGAAGCGGGCGCAACGGTCTATCTGATCACCGAAGACCTGGCGCTGTTTCCGACGAGCTTGGCGAACTTCATCGATACGCAGAAGATCACGATCTGGTACTCGGTTCCTTCCGCGCTGATGTTGCTCTTGCTCCATGGCCGATTGACGGTTGAAAAGCTGAAGAGCCTGCGAGTGATCCTGTTTGCGGGGGAAGTTTTCCCGATGAAGTATTTGCGGCAGTTGGCGGAGGTTTCCCAGCAGAGTGCGCTCTATAACCTGTACGGTCCAACGGAAACCAACGTTTGCACCTATTACAAGGTCGAGCGCGAGCGTCTGGCGAGCATGGACAAATTGCCGATTGGGATTGCCTGTGCGAATACCGAGACGTTTTCTGTCACGCGGGAGGGACGGCTGGCGGAGAAGGGCGAAGCCGGCGAACTCTATGTGCGCGGTCCTGCGGTGACCTACGGTTACTGGGCTGACTCGGAAAAGACCCACAAAATGGTTGTGCCCAACCACTTCCAGGAGAATTTTGAAGAAAAGATGTATCGCACGGGCGATATCGTCACGGTGGGAGAGGACGGCAACTACTACTTCCAAGGACGCCGCGACAGTATGATCAAGAGCCGCGGATATCGGATTGAACTCGGCGAGATCGAAACCGCGCTGCTCAATCATCCGGGAGTGCGAGAGGCGGTCGTGCTGGCGGTTCCGGACGAAATTATCGGAAATCGGATACGCGCGGTCGTAGCGCCTCATGTGGCCGGCTCGCTTGGAGTTCTGGAGTTGCAACAGTTCTGTGCCTCCCGGGTTCCGAAATATATGATTCCGGAACTTGTGGATCTTTACGATGAACTGCCGAAGACATCGACCGGAAAGATCGATCGAGTAAAGCTGGCATCGGAGCCCGTAGGTGCCGGTAGAAGTTAAGAACAAACGCCTTTCGCTGTTGCAGTAACAAATTCAAAGTCAATTGGGGAGAAGACAATGATTCAGTCCGCAGAAGTGAAAGACCGGATTCGTGAGTACGTGCTGGAGGAGTTCGCCAAGACCAAGGGCATCGACCAGATTACGGACCAGGAAGTGCTGACCAAGAACGGGATTATCGACTCGATGGGAATTTTCCGCCTGGTCGCATTTCTGGAAGAGACGTTCAACGTCCGCATCGGCGACGAAGAAATCACGCACGACAATCTGGAGAGCGTCGACGCAATTGAGCGGCTCGTACTCGCAAAATCGAAGAAGTAGGCGCTCCGATTCGGTTGGCCTAGCGGGCATCCACGACGTTGCCCGCATTTCCACTCACTGATCCCTCCCCAGAACTACGAAGCACTTGTAACCATCTCCTCAGGATTTCTTATGCGTATAGGCCGCAAAATCTTTTCGAACCTGGTCAAGCTGCTGGATTTGCTCTTGATGATGGTGTCGTTCGCCATCTCCACCCTGCCGTTGTATCACCGGGTAGGCAAGATCAGCCTGGCGGAATTCTTCGAGTTGCGCGTTAAATTAGGCAACTTGATCTTATTCGCCAGTTTCGCCCTGATCTGGCACATCCTGTTCAGCGTCGTGGGACTGTACGGATCGAAGCGCCTGACGAGCCGCTGGGATGAAATCACCGACATTGCTCGCGCCACGACGCTGGGAACCGGAGTGATTGCGGCGTTCGGCCTGGCGTTCCGGATCTGGGTTGTAAACCGGACTTTCCTGGTGCTGTTCTGGGTACTGACCACCGTACTGGTGATCCTCAGCCGCACGATGATTCGCGGATCGCTGTCCTATGCGCGCCGCCGCGGCAAGAACATGCGCAACATGCTGGTAATTGGCACGAATCCCCGCGCGTTGCAGTTGGTAGAACGAATCCAGCACAAACCGGAGCTTGGATACCGAATTCTGGGATTTGCGGACGAAGACTGGACCGGACTCGAAGAATTCAAGAAGCAGGGACTGCCTCTTGTATCGAACCTGGATGCACTTCCGTCATATGTGCGCCGGAATGTGGTCGACGAAGTGGTGCTCGCATTGCCGATTCGCTCGTTCCACACGTTCGCATCGCAAATCGCGGCCGCATGCGAACAACAGGGAATCATCGTTCGCTTCCTGCCCAACATCTTTGACCTGAAGGAAGCGCGTCATCGCACCGATGAGTTCGACGGCGATCCGCTCATCAGCCACGAGTCGACGATTACAGACTTCTGGGGATTGGCGATCAAGCGGGCGATTGACATAGTTGTTTCACTGACGGCAATCATCCTGCTTTCACCGGTGATGCTGCTGACGGCGTTGTTGGTGCGATTGACGTCGCCGGGTCCGATCTTCTTCGTGCAGAAGCGCCTTGGCCTGAACAAGCGAATGTTCCACATTTACAAGTTCAGGACGATGGTAGTGGATGCGGAAGCGCGGCTGAAAGATCTCGAGCACCTGAACGAGGCGAATGGTGCTGTGTTCAAGATCAAGAAAGATCCTCGCGTCACGATGATCGGAGCCTTTTTGCGGAAGACCAGCATTGACGAACTTCCACAGCTCTTTAACGTTCTGAAGGGCGAGATGAGCCTGGTTGGTCCGCGCCCACTTCAGGTTCGCGACTACGAATTGTTCGAGACCTTCTGTGGCGACTGGCAGCGCAAGCGGTTCAGCGTTCGGCCGGGAATCACGTGCCTCTGGCAGATCAAGGGCCGTAGTTCAACCACGTTTGAGAAGTGGATGGAGTTGGATCTGCAATACATCCGGACATGGTCGTTGTGGCTGGATCTGGAGATCCTCGCCAAAACAGTTCCCGCGGTATTGAAGGGTTCTGGCGCAGCTTAATTCGATCGAAACAAAATCAGCAATCAAATGGTGAAGTTTAGCGCATGACGTCCAGGGAACTATTGGGGAGTTTTTGCATGTACGCAAGCCGGAATCGGGTGAAGGAGTGTCGATGAAGTTGCAGTTGCCGACAGACCATCCGCGACCGGCGGTGCAAAGCTTTCGTAGCGCCGTGCATTCTTTCAATCTTCCGAAAGAGTTGTCTGAGAGCCTGTGCCAGTTTGCCGAGCAGGAACGCAGCAACTTGTTTGACGCAAGCGTAGCTTGCTTCGCGGCTTTGATGGGCCGATACAGCTGTCAGGACGAATTTGTGATCGGGACGTTATCGTCGGGCGGTCAAGTGGTCGCTCTTCGCGCGAAACTGGGAAGCGATCCGACATTCCGAGCGATGCTGGCGCATCCGCCGTTCGACATTGTTCCCTATGAGAGTGCCTCCAAGGGAAGTTTTAGCCAAGCTTCGCTTTTCAGCGTGATGTTCTCGTTCACCGCGGCCGAAGCGGCGATTGAGGCATCCAAGTCTGAAACGTCCGAGCGCGACCTTGAGCTTCAACTGCAGGATCGAGCGGCGGGAATCGTCGGACGCATTGTATACAGCACGGAGCTCTTTGAAGCAACGACGATTGAGCGCATGGCCGGGCATTTCCAGACGATGCTTGAAGCGATGGTCGCGAATCCGAATCAGGCGATTTCGGCGTTGCCGATGCTCACCGCAAAAGAGAAGCTGCAGTTCGAAGAATGGAACCGGACGGAAGTCGAATATCCTCGCGAATTATGTGTTCACGAATTGGTAGAAGCACAAGTTCTGCGAACGCCCAATGCGAGTGCGGTGGAGCATAGTGGCAAGCGACTGACGTATC
>Ga0181528_10001162_pt1 | contig 16592 bp, 14 predicted proteins | sample PEATcosm2014_Bin_47_FD_119742 | JGI IMG/M metagenome (GOLD analysis project Ga0181528, IMG submission 119742) | Peatland microbial communities from MTU Mesocosm Facility, Houghton, MI, USA - PEATcosm2014_Bin10_10_metaG | ecosystem: Environmental > Terrestrial > Soil > Wetlands > Peat | place...
ATGTAACAGAAATCAGGGCATTCACCGTGTCTTTTAATTGTTAAGTTGCTTAACAATAGTATACTTGCGAAAATTGGAGGCGCGGGTCGGAATCGAACCGACGCATAGAGGTTTTGCAGACCTCGGCCTTACCACTTGGCTACCGCGCCGAACTACAAGGACGGGGAAGTTGGGAGATTTGCTCGAAGCCTGCAAGTTTGGAAATAGGAATCCAGCAGACGCGATTCAGGCAGGGCAGGCCGCGAAGAATGGGACCGGCCGTGGGCCGCCGTGAATCAGTGGGCTTACTCTGGACAAGCGGCCAAGTCCATTTTCCAAGAGCCGCGGGGCGTCCGCTCGGCGGCTTACCGTGCGAAGAACGGATTGTGCTTTCTCTCCTGCGCGAGCGTCGTGAGGGGGCCGTGGCCCGAGGCGATGACCGTGTCGCGAGGAAGCGTGAAGATCTTGTCCAGATTGTTGCGAAGTTGCTCCTCGTACGAAACCAGCCCGCCGCCCATCGAACTGGCAAACATCGAGTCGCCGCAGATCGCCAGCGGCCAGGCAAGGCCTGAAACCAGATAGGTGGTTTGCCCTGCCGAATGCCCCGAGGTGAGCAGCGTCTTGATGGAGAGGCTCTCGAGGTGAAACGTCTGATTTTCGTGAAACGTCTTTCCGCCGGCAAACGGTTCGAGTTCTGATGAGTACAGGTCCGCCCCGGTGGCCTTCACCAGCCTGGCGGCATCCGCAACGTGATCCTCATGCGTGTGGGTGAGGAACAGATAGCGCACCGTGAGCTTTTCATTCCTAACGATGTCCAGCATCGGTTCGCAGGTGGCGCCGGTATCGAAGGCCGCCGCGAGCCGCGAGCGAGGATCCCACACCAGATAGCTGTTCACGGTCATGTCCTCATACGCCGTGTTGATCATAGCAAAGCCGCGCGGCGGAATCATCTGGTCCGGATACCAGCCCTTTTTCGCCAACGTAACCAGCTGATCGGCGCCAAGGCGGAGGGCCGCCGCGACAGCTCGGACAACCTTCTCGTCAAAGGTTCCGCGTCGGACCGCCTCCACATCCGACGGAGCGACTCCTGCGCGCTTCGCGAGATCGCCGTCATTGAGACGCAGCCCTCGCTGGGCCTTCTTGATGACATCATCAAAATTATCTTCGAGCGGAATACGCGGCATGGAGTTCAAGAAACCACGATGGACCGAAAACACAATCGTCCGTTGCCCGGCCGGCCCCACGGTCCATTGTTTTGTCGAGGTAACTTGATGGAGTTCACGGGCAAGATGCCAAATTGATGATCCGGTCGTATCACAAGATTGGCAACGATTTCGGCCGGCAGAACAACAGGCCATGGGACGGCCCAAGACGTTCGCCGTATTTTCGATTTCAAGGATCGATAGCCCTGTTACGCCAGTCGTCTTTCTTGTATGGCGCTCGCGCCTGAGCAACTTTATCATTTAATAAATGACATCACCACCATGACTATCTTGAAGTCTCTCGCCTCCATGTTCTCACCATCCGACGCCGGCGTGCGCCGCCTCTCGCCGGCTGATGCCGCGCAACTCGTGCGCGACAAGAAGGCCGTGTTGGTTGATGTTCGCGAGCCGGAAGAGTGGGCGGAAACCGGCGTCGCTGAACCGGCCTCGCTTCTGCCGCTGAGTGATCTCTCGGGACCCCGATTGCAGTGGAAACAATTTCTCGGTCAGGTCGGCGATTGCGAAATCATCCTCTACTGCAAGTCCGGCGGCAGGTCTGGGCGCGCCGCTTCGGTCCTGGCCAAGGAAGGGTTTAGGACCGCCAATGCCGGTGGATTTGGCGACTGGACGGCTGCAGGGCTTCCCGTGCGCAGAATTGCCACGGCTGGCAATTAGAAGTTCAGTCGGCGCAGGGAAGTGAGACCTCCGTTGACTCCTCTGGAAGCTGCACGTCAAGGCGATTGGCGAGTTTCCTGGTAAGCCGCAGCATCAGCATTGGCACGGACTGTGGACCAACCATTGCAATTGTTCCGGCGCAACCGCGTCGATTAATGTCCGGCGGATTTGACGACGGAAGGGAATGGCTGATCGTGTTCTGTTATCCAATCATGAATCCTGGATTCTGGGCGCCTGGGTGGGTGAGTGGCAGGATCGTTCCCGTCCCGCTAAACGGCCCGGCGCTCGGGGAAGCCTTGGTTGATCAAGTAGCCAGGCGAATCCGGACGATGATCACTACTGATTCCGGTTGGCGGTCTTTGCCCTGTCGATTGAAGCTCTCACATTCAAGGTCATGGATGTCCTTACGCTGTCCCGCCTGCAGTTCGCGCTGACGATTGCGTTTCACTACCTCTTCCCGCCGCTGAGCATAGGGCTGGGGCTTTTGCTCGTCATTGTCGAAGGCATGTGGATCGCCACCAAGAAGCCGATCTACCATCAAATGGCCCGCTTCTGGACGAAGGTGTTCGCGCTGACCTTTGCCATCGGCGTCGCGACCGGAATCGTGATGGAATTTGAGTTCGGCACCAACTGGGCGACCTACTCGCGTTATGTGGGGGATGTCTTTGGCAGTGCCCTTGCCGCGGAGGGCATTTTTGCGTTCTTCCTTGAGTCCGGCTTCCTGGCGGTCCTGCTGTTCGGCTGGGACAAGGTCGGGCCGAGAATGCATTTCTTCGCAACGTGCATGGTGGCTTTCGGGGCGCACTTCAGTGCGATCTGGATCGTTGTCGCGAATTCCTGGATGCAGACGCCGGCCGGTTTTCACATCGTGGGACAGGGTCTCGCGGCGCGGGCGGAGATCACCGACTTCTGGGCCATGGTGTTCAACCCGTCGACATTGGACAGGCTCAGCCACACGCTGGCAGGGGCGTGGCAGGCAGGCGCCTGGCTGATGGTCAGTGTTGGCTCGTGGTATCTGCTGCACCGTCGCCACCGCGACTTTGCGCTGGCTTCGGTCAGAATTGGACTGAGCGTGGCCCTGGTGGCGGTGTTGGTTTCGCTGGTCACGGGTCACGAGAGCGCCCGCGGCGTCGCTCGAAACCAGCCTGCAAAACTGGCCGCATTTGAAGGCGTGTGGGAAACCGCTGCGCAGGCGCCGCTGCATTTGTTCGGGTGGGTCGACGAGAAGAACGAGCAGACGCATGGCGCGGCGGTTGCCGGAATGCTGAGTTGGCTGGCCCATGGTGATACAGCACAACCGGTGACCGGCCTCCATGCGATTCCCCGGGCGGACCGTCCGCCGGTGAATCTTAGCTTCCAGCTGTTTCATCTTATGGTGACCGTTGGATTCGGAATGATCGGACTCGCGGGGTGGGCGGTTTTCGCTCTGTTGCGCGGTCGGCTTCAGGATTCAAGGCTGCTCCTTTGGCTGCTGACCTTTTCGGTTCTCGGTCCGCAAATTGCGAACCAGGCCGGTTGGTGGGCGGCCGAAGTCGGACGGCAGCCATGGATTGTCTACAATCTGCTGCGAACATCTGCGGCGCTTTCGGCCGTGGTATCGGCCAACCAGGTTGCGGCCTCGATCGTGATGTTCATGGTCGTATATCTGCTGCTATTCGCGGTTTTTCTCTTCTTGCTCAACGACAAGATCCGCCATGGACCGGACGATTCTGACCTGGAGCCCTCCGGGAAACTGGCGCTGGGCTTCGCGCCGAAGGGAGGTGCGTCATGACCTTCGGCGGCCTCGATCTCAATACCGTCTGGTTCGTCCTGGTCGGAGCCCTTTTCACGGGTTATGTGATCCTCGATGGCTTCGACCTGGGTGTGGGCATTCTGCACCTGTTCGTCGTTCAGCGCGACGAAGAGCGGCGTGTCTTCATCAATGCGATCGGCCCGGTATGGGACGGCAACGAAGTCTGGCTGGTGACGGGAGGCGGCGCGTTGTTCGCGGCGTTTCCGGCGGTGTATGCGACGGTGTTTTCGGGCTTCTACATCGCGTTCATGGCGTTGCTCTGCGCCCTGATCTTTCGAGCGGTGGCAATCGAGTTCCGCAGCAAGCATCCGTCGCGGCGATGGCGCGCGATCTGGGATGCCGGCTTCGCTGGAGGGAGCGTTGTGTCGACGCTCCTGATCGGCGTCGCGATGGGCAACATCGCCCGCGGCATTCCGATCGACGCCCGCGGTGAGTTCGCCGGTAGTTTTCTGGGATTGCTGAATCCCTACGCCTTGCTGATGGGCGCAACGACGGCGACGCTCTTCGCAATGCACGGCGCAATGTATCTGGTGCTCAAGACGGAGGGCGACTTGCAGGCGACCGTGCGGCGGTGGGTGAACCCGCTGATCATTGCGTTCACGCTGTGCTATGTGATCACCACGCTTGCCACGTTGCTCTACGTGCCGCACATCACCGAGGCGTTTCGAAAGGAGCCCTGGTTTTTCGCGGTGGCTGTCGCCGTGGTGCTCGCGATTGCAAACATTCCTCGTGAGGTCAGCCACCGGCGGGAATTTTTCGCCTTTTTGTCGTCGTGCGGTGCCATGGCAGGGCTCATGGCGATCTTTGGGATCGGAATGTATCCGAACCTCGTTTTCTGCAACCTGGAGCCGGCCCACAGCCTGACGGCCGTCAACGCCGCGTCTTCGCAAAAGACCCTTGGTGTCATGCTGACGATCGCATTGCTGGGAGTTCCCGCGGTGCTCGCCTACAGTGCCAGTATTTATTGGATCTTCCGTGGCAAGGTGAGAATCGACCGCATGAGCTATTGATCAGATTTCCGTGACGCGGCCGGAATGGAACGGGTGTCCGCTGGCAATGACAGACGTGAGCCCGACGCAGCCATCAAGGTGCCGCCTGTCATGGGACCAGATCGAAGACGGGCAGCGTAACCTTTTGCTCATCGTTGCCGTTGATGAACGTGTAGGTAACGCGCTGCGAGGTGCGGACGAGGTCCACATAGCGCTGGTAGGGCCACGCGGACACCGGTTCATCGTTGATTCGCGTGCAGAGATCGCCGGATTGCACCCCGAGTTGTTCGGCGGCGGAGCCTGCGACGATGGCCGCCACGCGCCAGTAGGCTTGAATCTTGGTGAAGCTGAGTCCGGTGCTGCGCATGGGGGGCACAGGAATCGGATCATAATTCGGCCGGAAGAAAGTCACCTGATTCCGCTTTTGGTCAAACGTCACTGTGAAATGGCGCAGCAGGCCGCCTCCGATCGAGGACAGTTCATCCGTCACGTTGACGATCGGTTTTTGGATGACGTAGGGGCCGATCGTTAGCGACTGCGCCAGGCGTCCGGTCATACCAAGATGGTCGCCTGCCAGCGTGGCCATGAGCACTCCGGGTTTCGGTCCGGAAAGGAACGTGAGGTGGAGACCGACGGTGTTCAGGCTCAGCGGGGCGTCGCTGCCGGAGTCGACCAATGCAATCAACGACTCGGTGCCGAGCTGGATGGGAATCAACGGCGTGTTCTGCTCGTTGTTGAACGGGACTGTGACTCCGGGTTGTGCCGTGGGCACTCCGTACGGGGTGATGATGATCTGCGACTGGAGGTAGTCCAGCGTCAGCAGGGTCTGGCGGAAGAGCGGAAAACCGAGCACTCCGTCTATGCGGACGCCAAGATGATTGGACAAATCGTCGAGGTCATGGGTGAGCACCTGAACCCCTTCGAAGCGTGCTGCGCCAAGTTGAAGACGCTTTAGGGTCACCGGGTTGAGCAACTTGACCTCGCCGTTGGACCCACGGACCCGCATTGGAGACTGGTTGGCCGAGGGGGCGCCGCCAAAGCGTTTCACCAGGTCCGGTGTCATCAGCGTGACGGACGAACCGGTGTCGATTATGAAGTGATAGGAACTGTGCTTGTCGGCAGGAGTCTCGATGACGAGAAAGTTCGACACCAGCGTGGCCGGCAGCACGGTGCGCGCAGATTCCATGCTCGTGTGGCGCGGAGGAAGATGAAAGGACCCGCACCCTGGGAGCAGCAGGCATGCAATGACCAGAAGCGCGAGCGTGGAGAGGCGGGGAAATGCGAAGGGGTCCAGGGTGCGGCAGTGTGGGGACGATGCCTGTGGATCCATGGAAGGCGGCAAACTCATTTTTGGGGCTGGGGCAGACGCAGGCCGACGATGAAAGGGACCAGGAGAAAGAGGCCGGTCAGCGCATAGAGAAAAGGCCCTCCCTTCCACCAATAAATCAGACAGGCCGTCAGCGGAGCGAGACCGCGCGCCAGTGAACCGAGGGAGCGGAAAACACCAATCATGCGACCTTGTTGCTCAGCGCCGCTGTAGAGCGAAACAAGGGCGGAGACCGACGGGTTGACGAGGCCGGAGCCGGCGCCAAGCAGGAGCAGTCCCACGTACAGCCATGCGATTGTGGGTGCGAAGCCCGTGACCAGCATGCCGGCCACCGTGGTGAGCAACCCGGCCAGCAGCACACGTCTTTCGCCAAAACGCGGCACCACCCGGCGCACTATGCCGCCCTGGGTCACGATCAGGACAACACCGAGAAACACGAAGATCTTGAACATCGACGTCGGCGTGTAACCGAATCGCTCGGCGGCGAGGAACGTGAGGGAGAATTCCATGCCGCTAAATGCCAGCGTGAAGATGAAGTAAAGCCAGTCAGCGCGGCGGGTGGGCCCCGCCTCGAGTGCGAGCAGCGCGTGGAGCGGATGCCGGATGCGCTCATCTGCGCCGGAGCGATGGCGCGGATCCAGGGTCTCGCGGAATTGAAAGGTGATCCAGACCAGGTTTACCAGGCTCAGCCCGAACGCGGCGATGCCAGCCGTTGAGAAGGGATTGATCCCAATGGCGGCCAGTTGCGGATAATGCGCGAGCGGATTGTACAGCGCCGCAATGCTTCCGAGCGCCGGGCCGAACATAAACCCGAGGCCGAAGGCAATGCCGACCAGAGCCATGCCCTTTGCGCGATTTTCACGGCTGGTGACATCGGCCACGGCTGCAGTTGCCACCGACAAGTTGCCCGCAAAGCCGCCGCCGATGAGCCGTGCGACTATAAACAAAGCAAACGACCCGCTGAAGATCCACAGCAAGTAGCTGAAGGCCGTGCCGGCCACGGTCACAAGCAACACCCGCCGACGGCCGATCCGGTCGGAGAGCGAGCCCCACACGGGTGCAAACAGAAACTGCAGAAATCCGTACAACGAGCCCAGAAGACCGCCGAAAAGAACTTCCCGGTAATTGTCATGCGATCCGGTCAACCGGGCGAGCGCGTCAATTTGAGCGAGAAGCCAACCGAGAAATCCCCCCGTCCCGTCAACCTGCAAGTAATGGCTGAGGAGCGCGGGGAAGAGCGGAAAAATGATCGAGAAGCCCAACAGATCGATGAAGATCGCGAGAAAGATCGCGCCGAGCGAAGCCGGCTTGGTCGGGAGTGTCTTGGCGATGGTCACGGAATTTATGAGGGTTAACCGTAACAAAAGCGTCGTCAGGTGCAATCGAAGTCTCGCGACGACAAGGGAAATGAATCCCGGTTGATTGCAATTCTCACAACCGGCTCAAGGCCCCGAGCCGGACTCATGCAGTCGGACCGCGTCTCACGAAAGATGCCGGCGATCACCGAATGGTGTGTAGATGCCGACGCTTGTCGCCGGGCCACAGTTCATCGGGAAAACGGCCCGCCGACAAGCCCCTCGACCCTCTCGGGGCCTTGCGCCTGTCGAAACGGCGGCGACCCTACGTCCACAGCATCGTTCCGACTTAACCGAGCCAGTGCAGAACGCCCACGGTGGCCAGGGGGCGATTCCGCTGAACGGAGATTTGCCCCCTGCAAAAAGTTCGCCCCCGGAAGTCGCCGGAGGAGCGACAGGAGCGGATCGTGGCGACGCCCAAACACGACCGTGCGCGCCTACAGTTTGTACGGCAGCGGGAACTGCGCCATGAAATGGATGACCCGGTCCTTGACTCCGCCTATGATGGCGTCCTGTTGCGGCGTACCAATTGCGCGAAGCACAGCATCAATGCAACCGGCTATCTCGTCCATATCGGACTCGACCAGGCCGCGCGTGGTCATTGCGGCCGTTCCAAGGCGGAGACCCGAGGCTTGGAATGGCGAACGCGTTTCGAACGGAACAGTGTTCTTGTTGCAGGTGATGTTGGCCAGATCCAGGGTCTCCTGCGCCTTCTTTGCGGTGAGTTCCGGCAAATTGGTGCGCAGATCGACCAGGAACAGATGATTGTCGGTGCCGCCGGAGACGATCTTGTAACCCCTGGAAGCCATCGCCGAGGCAAAGGCCTGCGAGTTCCGGACAATTTGCGCTGCGTAGACCTTGAACTCGGGCTTGAGGCATTCGCCGAAGCACACCGCCTTTGCAGCGATGATGTGCATGAGCGGGCCGCCCTGGCCGCCGGGAAAAACCGCGGAATCGAGCGCCTTCGCATGCACTGCCTTGCAAAGGACAAGGCCGCCCCGGGGACCGCGCAAAGTCTTGTGCGTGGTTGTCGTGACGAAGTCGGCATGCGGCACCGGGGAAGGATGAACGCCTGCGACAACCAATCCGGCTATGTGCGCGATATCGGCGAAAAGCAATGCGCCGACGCTTCGGGCGATCTCACCCATGCGCGCAAAATCGATTGTTCGCGAATAGGCGCTGGCGCCCACCGTGATCATCCTGGGCTTCTCCTTCTGCGCAACCTCCGCGAGCTGGTCGTAGTCGATGAGTCCGTTGTCCTCGCGCACACCGTACTGGCAGAACTGATAGAGCTTGCCCGAGAAATTGGCGGGATTGCCATGAGTGAGATGACCGCCGTGGCTCAGATTCATGCCGAGCACCTTGTCGCCGGGCTGCAATACCGAGGAGTAGACGGCGAAGTTGGCCTGGGATCCGGAGTGCGGCTGCACGTTCGCGTGCTCGGCGCCGAACAGCTGCTTTGCCCGTTCGATGGCCAGTATCTCCACCTTGTCCACCTGCTCACAGCCGCCGTACCACCGCTTGCCGGGATACCCTTCGGCATATTTGTTGGTCAGCACGCTGCCCTGTGCCTCAAGCACGGCCGGGTAGGTGAAGTTCTCGGATGCGATCAGCTCGATGTGGTTCTGCTGGCGCGCGAATTCGCCGGAAATCGCGGCGTAGATTTCGGGATCGAGCTGGCGGAGGGGAGTTGCATTGAGCGGCATGAGGAAAGGCGTTATGAGAGAAATGCAGATCAATGCAAGACACGCCATCGCCTCGCGGACTTTTCCGCCAGGCAGATGAAGCGACGGGGCTGCGCCAGTCTGGCGGACGGAGGCAGGCGCAGGCGCGGCGTGCGAAAATCGAACCGCGACTATTTGTCAGGTACGATGGTCTTGAGAAAATTGACGATGCTCGGCACCGCCTCGACGAGATTGTCCCGGCACGATTCGTACAGGCTGAGCGGTCCACCGAAGGGATCATCGACCTCTGGATCAACCGGGCGCGGAAGGAATTCGCGGAAGAGGTAGAGGTGTTTCGGCGTCGGATCGAACTGCAGTTGAATCATCGCGCGGTGCGATTCCGTCATGCAAAGCACGAGCAACGCGTCGTCCAGCAAACGCTGAGTCAAGGGTTTGCTGGTGTGGTCCTTCAGGTCGATGCCGACCTTTTTCATCGCAACAACCGCATTCTCTGAGATCGGATCACCTCGGCGGGCGGCAATGCCAGCAGACAAGACGCGGAGCGACTTGAGCGGTTCGCCTTGTCCGGCAAGAAAGTGTTGAAGCAACCCTTCTCCCATGGGGCTGCGGCAGATGTTTGCCGTGCAAACGATAAGAATATGGCCCGGTCCTGACATGCGCGAGAACGGTGAATAAGCAGACGCGGTTGACGCTTGTCGAGGGAAGAAACGATCAGTTGCGCGGCAGTTTTCCGAGTGCCAGCAGAGCGCGGTCAAGCCGGACTGCGCGCAGCAGGACCGCGTCGATCGGATCGGGTGGCGCGGCAGGCTTTGCTGACGAAGCCTCGGCTGTTGTTCCCGGGTGGCCCGGCGGTTGTTCTGCAGGACCTGGGGAGGTAGGTGCTGCGTCGGCGGCTGGCGGCGAAGCGTCGGCCTGATCTCTTGCCCGACCGCGGACAAAGGTTGCCTCGTCGAATCGCGGTTTGACCAGGGTTTCGTTGAGCAGTGACTGGACCGAGGTTCCGGAATCGAGCGCTTCAAACGCGCGGCGGTCATCCGCCGGTTTGATTGCAACCGGAAGGTCCGGCGTCAGTTCGGGCGTGGTCAGGCCGATCGTGATCAGAGCAGGTGCGTGGGTTCGAAGCGCGGCGAGCGCCGCTGCGGGCGAGCCGGAGGCGACGAGAACAAACAGCGGCGCGGCAGGCGCCCGGATGGGAAGATCGGCGGGAATGATATGCGCGGCGTCGGCGGCAGGATAGCGCAGGTCCACGATCAGGGCAGAGCTGCTCCACGCGGTTTTCAGCGATTGGGCGTCATCATGGTGACCCTGGAGGCGGACGTAGATCAGATTCTGGCCGAGATCAATCGCTGCGCCCAGTGCACGGCTTGAGAGCAGGAACACCAGACCGACCGCCAGCATCATTCTGGACGATAACAAAGAAATGCGGGCGGGCGTCATTTCCGGTTCAGCTGGCGCGCGCCGATGTCGCGCCGAAAATACTTGGACGCGAACTCGATTTGTTCGCATACGGAATAGGCCTGGTGCGCGGCTGCCTGCAGAGATTTTGCGCGTGCACAAACTCCGAGCACCCGGCCACCCGCTGAGACGACCCTTTTATGGGCGTCAAGGGCGGTGCCCGCATGAAACACCCATGTCTCAGGCGGCAGCACGGGCGGCAGCGTGATCGGTTCTCCCTTGGGGTATCGACCCGGATAACCGCGGGCAGCCACAACGACGCACAAGGTGTAATCAGGCTTGATTTCAAGTTTCACGTCATGCAATCGCCCCTGTGTGGCAGCCCACATGAGCGCCAACGGATCTGTTGCGAGACGTGGCAGGATGACCTGGGTTTCCGGATCGCCGAAACGAGTGTTGTACTCGAGCACCTGGGGACCTTTGGCGGTCAGCATCAGGCCAATGAAAAGAGTTCCGCGGAAATCAATCCCTTCCGAAGCGATCGCGTCAACCGAGGGGCGGCAGATCTCGCGATCGATATGCGCCAGCAGATCGGGGGTAACAACCTCGGCTGGCGAATACGTGCCCATGCCGCCGGTGTTGGGGCCGGTGTCATTGTCCCCGACCCGTTTGTGGTCCTGCGCGATGGGCAGCATCAGGTAGTCGTTCCCGGAGACGATCAGGTGGATCGACGTCTCCTCGCCGACCAGGCAATCCTCAATCAAAACGCGACGTCCGCTTTCGCCGAACAGTCCGCCTTCAAGCATGTCCCGGATGGCGGTTTCTGCCTCGGCCAAGGTCTGGGCCACGATCACGCCTTTGCCGGCGGCCAGGCCGTCGGCTTTTACAACAATTGGAATCGGTCGTGTCCGAAGATAGTCCAGCGCCGGCGCCAGCTCGGAAAATGACGCGCCAGGCGCGGTCGGGATCCGATATTTCTGCAGCAGTTGTTTCGTGTGGATCTTGGAAGCCTCCAGGCGGGCACCATCCTTTTTCGGCCCGTAGGCCGGTATCCCGGCGGCGGCCAGGGCATCGACGAGCCCGAGCGAAAGAGGAACCTCAGGACCGACGACAACGAAGTCGATCTCCTCTCGCCGTGCCAATGCGACAATGCCAGGAACATCTTCGGCTGCCACTGGAAAGCAGGGCGCTTCGAGTGCAATGCCGCCGTTGCCCGGAGCAGCAATGACCTTGGGTCGGGCCGGCGAAGCAAGGCAGGCTTTGACCAGGGCGTGTTCGCGTCCACCAGATCCGACGACGAGAATTCGAGCAGGGAGAGGCATGGTTGGGTGAGTGAAAAACCAGGTGTTCAAGATGAGGGGATGGCGCGGGCCGGTGCAAGCCTGACGGATCGAACAAGGCCAGCCCGAATGTGTCGTGCTGCAGACTCGGCCCGAGAGTTGTCAACAGTCTGCACGCAAGCTGTCGCGCGGAGCTAGAGCATCCGGGCTGGGAACAGGGGCAGCCAAGATCGCGTCACACGGTCGCGGCGTGCAACGCGACGATCCCCACGCTCATCCTCGTCGACGTGACATCCGAAAACCCGCTGTCGCGAATTTCGGCGGACAAGGAAGCGTGATCGGGAAACTCTCCGATGGTGCGTCCAAGATACTCGTAGGCCTGCCGGTCTCCGGTGATGAAACCCGCCAGGCGGGGAAGGACCCGTCGCAGATAGAAATAGTAAAATGGCCGGAACCACCGCGCGGGCTGCGAGAATTCGAGCACGTACAGCCGTCCGCCCGGGCGACGCAGCACCCGCCGCATTTCACTCAAGGCCCGGCGACGATCCGTCATGTTGCGCAATCCGAAGGCAATGGTGACGGCATCGACCGAGGCATCTCCCATGGGCAGGAAGAGACCGTCCCCGGGACGAAAACTCACGTTGGCGAATCCGCCGGACCGGCGTTTCTTGGCCTGCGCTTCATCCAACATCGGCTGGCAAAAATCCATTCCCGTGATTTCAACATTTGAAGGCAAGCGGCACGCCAGCGCAAACGCGACGTCGCCACTGCCGGTCGCGATGTCGAGGACCTGGGTGGGCCTGCCTGCGCACACCGATTCCACCAGACGGCGGCGCCAACTGCGGTCGATTCCGACGCTGAGCAGACGGTTCGCAAGATCGTAACGCCTCGCGATCCGCGCAAACATTGAATTGACGGTGGTTGAATCAGGCATGATGGACTCGGGCAAGAAGTCAGGGCTTGTCCGAATGATTCTCGGGCAGGCGGAGGCTGCAATCAAATCCACCGTCCTCGGGCTCGGCGTGGTTCGATTTCCACCGGAAGCTGCCTCGCCAGCATCCCCGGCAAATGCCGAGGAACAGGCGATGCTCCCACCGGATTCTCATCCGCCCAGACGCCGAGAACCGGTCGCGAGCAAGCCGGCCTTCTGTGAGCCACTGCGAAATGGCGCGGCCGGTTCGGGGCGGCAACACGGATCAAACGGACGCCGGGCCATCACCTTCCCGAAAGCGATCCACAACCCAGCGGGACAGAACTTTGTCCGGGGAGTCGATTACCTCGCTGGAGATCACAAAACGGTGCGGTTCGCCGTCGCGTGCAATAAGTTTCAGGCCGTGATGAAAATCGCGAAACTTGTCCTCGCACAATGCACGGATTGTTTTGTCGGCGGCCAGGCTCAACTCGATAAGACGCTCGATCGCCGATTCATCGAACACGAGCTCGAAGCCGTGGTCCTTCTGAAATCTCGCGACAAAAGCCGCAACGTCAGCTTTGAGAACATCGCGCTGTCTGGAGGCATTTTCCTTCAGCAGGACCTGGAGTGTTCCGGTCGGCGCGGCGACGGTTGCCCGGTCGATTTTGAAAGATTTCACTGCCGTGGAAGGCAACTCGAATTTGAAGTCGCGCAGCACCCGCTCCAAAACAGTCATGAGTCCTCGAGCGCCGGTCCGCTCTGAGTGCGCCTGGCTTGCGATTTCATGCACGGCATCAAGGGCGATCTCAAAATCGATGCCGTACCCGGCGAAATCCGCGCGGTATTGCTGGAGGATGCTTCCTTCGGATGTCAGAAGGATTTTTGCCAGGTCATCGGCGGTAAGCGTCTGGCAGGCGACGCGCACCGGGAGGCGGCCGACGAATTCAGGCTCCATCCCGTATTCGATGAAATCGCGGCTGTGGGCGAGGTTCAGAAAGTCGCTGTCGTCGCTGGCGCGCTCACGACCGGCGGCGGCAAAGCCGATCTGACTCGCCTGCACGCGCCGCTTGACCTGTTCCGCGAGCTTATCGAAGGCACCGCTTACGATGAACAGGATATGCCGCGTGTTGATCGTGCGCTTGCGGGGACGGGAGCGGCGTTGAAAATCCATCATGGCCTGGATCTGACCCGCAATGTCGTTCTGGCTCTGCAGATTCACCTCGGTCTCCTCCATGAGCTTGAGCAGGTTGATCTGCACACCGCGACCGGAGACGTCGCGACCGACGGTGTTTCCTGACGACGAGGCGATTTTGTCGATCTCGTCGATATAGACAATTCCATACTGCGCCAGCTCGACATCGCCGTCCGCGGCTTTCACAAGGTCGCGCACGAGATCTTCTACGTCGCCCCCGACGTACCCGGTTTCAGAAAATTTCGTTGCATCCGCCCTCACGAAGGGCACGCCGATGAGTTTGGCGATACACCGCATAAGGTATGTCTTTCCCACGCCCGTCGGGCCCAGCAGAAGGATATTCTGCTTGGCGTAGTCGCGTTCATTCAAACTGGGGTTTTCGATGCACTGGCGCACATGGTTGTAATGATCGCAGATCGCGACGGAGAGCACCTTCTTGGCCGCGGATTGCTGGATGACAAAACGGTCGAGGTAATCGCGAATCTCCCTCGGTTTGAGATTGAATTCGCGAATGAGGCGAAGTGAGGCCGCATGTTGCTTATTTATTTCGTCGTCAGCGGATTCTGAATCTTCTGCAGATCCAGCCGTTTCTGAATGGGAGAAAGCCGCTTTAACATTCGACCCTCGAAGGAGTTCCTGGATTTGTTGGGGCAACTGCTCGAAAGGAGTAAAGGGAGGTTTATCACTCATTTTCAGGGAATTGTAAGCCTTTGCGGTTGACGGAGTTCACTCTTCGAATAGGGTAATGTGTTTTCACTTTGCACGCTACCGAAAGGAATCATCATGTCGACTAACCTGACAAAACGCGAGATTGTGCTGCAGATCTACGAGAAGACTGGATTTCCGCAAAAGGAGGTCCAGACCACGGTGCAGATGACCTTGGATATCATCATGAACGCATTGGCTGCCGGCCGCAATGTGGAGCTGCGCAACTTCGGGGTGCTCGAAGTGCAGGTGCGCAAGGCGCGCGTCGGCCGCAATCCCAACAAGCCCGAGACGGAGGTCATCATACCCCAACGGGCTGTGGTCAAATTCAAGTCCGGGAAGATCCTGAAAGCGAAGCTCAAGAAGCTCGATTTGGGTCCGCTGCAAAATAAGGGTGGCGAAACCCCGTCTGCGCCTGCAACCTGAGCGGTTGCATGGCATTATTCCAGTCGCTGCCAGGATTCAGGGAGTTTCCGCCGGACGCATTTGCCCGTCGGAATCATGTCTTTCGTGTTTGGCGCCGGACGGCGTCGGCGTTCGGCTTCTCCGAGTACGATGCCCCGGTGCTTGAGTCGCTGGATTTGTACAAGACCAAGTCGGGCGAGGAGATTGAGCAGCAATTGTTCAGTTTCGTTGACAAGGGAGGCCGGGAGGTGGCCCTTCGTCCGGAAATGACGCCCACGGTCTGCCGGATGGTAGGAGCGCAGGCAGGCAGCCTGAAGCGACCGATCAAGTGGTTTAGCATAGGAGAGTTCTACCGCTACGAACGGGCCCAGAAGGGCAGGGAACGCGCGTTTTATCAGTTCAACGCGGACATTTTCGGCGAGGCCGGGGTGGAAGCGGAAATCGAATTGATTGCGCTGTTGGTGCAGTGCCTTGCCGGTTTTGGGCTGACAGAGCAGGACTTCTACGTGCGCCTAAGCGACCGGGACCTATGGTTCTATTACCTGGAGTCGTTGGGCATGGACGAGAGCCATATCCGGGGGCTGCTGGTTGCAATCGACAAGTACGAGAAGCTCGGCGATGACGCCTTCAAGATTTACGCGGATCGCTTTGGCCCGTTGGAGGCCGCGCTGAAGGACAAGGTGCTCGCATTCCTGGGCATCAAGAGTCTGCAGCAGCTCGAAAACGCTCTGGCGCCGGTGGGCGGCGATAAACTCATGGCCCGTGTCGCCGAATGGCGTCAGTTGCTCGATGGCCTAAGCGCCATGGGATTGGGGCGATTTGTCGAGGTCGACCTCGGGGTTGTGCGTGGCCTCGCGTACTATACGGGATTTGTGTTTGAGGCGTTTGACCGGAAGGGCGAATTGAGGGCCATCGCAGGGGGCGGGCGCTATAACGCTCTGGTGGCCAAGCTCGGCGGACCTGATCTGCCGGCTGTCGGCTTTGCTATCGGCGATGTGACGATGGGGTTGCTGCTTGAGGCGCGCGGTATGATGCCGGCCCAGGTCAATGCAGCTGACGTTTATGCCGTTCTGGGGGGCGACGATGAGCGCAAGTCTGCTTTTGGGGACATCCATGCGCTGCGATCAGCAGGATACCGCGTCGATTATCCGCTGAAACCGTTGGCCTTCGGAAAGCAGTTTAAGGCAGCTCTGGAGTCCGGAGCCAAACTCGCTCTGATCTACGGCAGCAACGAACTGGCGCGCGGCGTGGTCAAACTGCGCGATTTGCGCGAACGGACGGAGAACGATGTCCCGCGTGACCAGGTGCTGGTCGCGGTGCGAAGCGCCCTGACGGGAACCTGATCAATTCCCGCTTTGGACCCTGGACGTCAGCCCAGCTTGCAGCCTCGGAGCTTGCAGTCGACGTTGACGATATGGGCGCCGATCCACTTGGAGATCTCGCGGTGAACCTCAAGGACGAGCGGCAGCGAGGCGCCTGATTGAAGCTTCGTCAGCCATCCGTCGAGGCGAGCCACAAACTCCTTGTGGGCCTGTTTGTTGGCCAGCGCTGAGGGACATTGCACCTTGGCCATGTGAGATTCCTCCCGCGCAAAATGATCGCGGGCATAGCGATTGAGGAAGGCAACCAGCGGCACAACCTGTTCTTTTCCAGCGCCCAGCTTCAGGGCCGACTCGAGTTCGTTAAGGCTCGCAATTA
>Ga0181528_10001164_pt1 | contig 16576 bp, 18 predicted proteins | sample PEATcosm2014_Bin_47_FD_119742 | JGI IMG/M metagenome (GOLD analysis project Ga0181528, IMG submission 119742) | Peatland microbial communities from MTU Mesocosm Facility, Houghton, MI, USA - PEATcosm2014_Bin10_10_metaG | ecosystem: Environmental > Terrestrial > Soil > Wetlands > Peat | place...
CCCCCGGCGCCGGATCCACATTCTACTTCACTGTGCCCGCGGAATAACGTGGCGCAGACTTCAGTCTGCAGCGCCGGCACTCTTGCCGGCGTTCTTAGTCTCTGCCGCCAGAAACCAAGTTTGTATCGGCACATTGCGTTTCCGAGCCGCGCGCGTAAGCAGGCGGATTGCCGGGATGGGGGCCTGCACCACGAGAGTCTTCACGCCACCAAAGGCTCCGGGCCGGCCAATTCCTGAACGTGCTCCACGGCCTCCGCGAGGCTGGTGGACAGCCGATCGGGCTGGGTTCGCTCGAAACGAGCCATCGCCTTGTGCGTATCGCCGCTGAATCCCCACACGCAGACTACCACTTTGAGTTTCGGGGACAGTTCCCTGATCTGTTTGCACATGGCCCGCGCCGGCGCAAACGCGTAGGGCGGCAACGCCGAGATGCAAACCACATCGCCCGGGTCGGATCCCATCGACGCGAGACACTCGTGGAGAGAGGACCCGAGAGGAAAGGATAACGTCGCGAACCCTTTTTGATCCAGGATCTGAGCCAGCATTGCGCTGGTAATCTCGTCGGCCCGATCGTGGGCGGGAAGACAGACTATCCTGTGGTCCGAACGGTCCGCCGCGTCCGCCTGTCGATGCTCGCAAAGCTCGACCACCATTTCATTGATGCTCAAAAAGAGGAACTCTTCCCTGGCCGCGTCGATGGCTCCTTTGTGGCGATCCTGTTCGGCCATGCTCAGAGTCGGGACCAGCACCAGGTCGTACAACTCCACCAGCGGACGTCCTTTCAGAAATTCGTCGGCCACCGCCTGCGCTTCCACTTGATCCATGGCCAGTAACCGCTGGTAGATCTGCGCTTCGGGCGCGAGCACAGACTCATCTCCCAGCAGCGTATGGAAGAAAGACAGTTGCGGGAAATAGCGTCCCAGAACCACCACACAAACCGTTAGAGGGGTGGACAGGATCAAGCCCGCCGGCCCCCACAAAACGGTCCAGAAGACGGCCGTCACCAGCAGAGCCAGGGAAGAGATCCCCACGCGCGTGCCGTAGAGCCAGGGTTCGACGAAGTTGGCGGTGATCAGTTCGAGGCCTGCCACCAGGAGGAACACCAGCAGTGGGCGCAGCCAGCCATCGAACACGGCCAGCGAGAGAGCCAGCGGCAGTGTCGCCGAGATCATAGTTCCCACGTACGGCACATACCGCAGGATGCCGGCGACCGCTCCCCAGAGCGGCGCATACGGCACGCCAATGCAGAAAAGACCCAAACCGAACACTGCGCCGAAGCTGGCATTCACCAGGAACTGCATCAGCAGGTAACGGCTGACGCGGGCGGATGCGTCGTCGAGCGCCTGCGTCATGAGGTTCAAGTGGCTGAGCCCGGCCAGCCGCAGAAAGCGGTTTCTCAGGTCTTCCCGCTTCAGCAGCATGAAGATGGTAAAGATGAGGATCATGCCCGCCCGTCCCAGAGGCGCCAGAACCGGCGTGCCCAGATCGCGAAATTCCGTCCAGCTGCTGGCTGAAGGCTCAACGATGCGAACGGGCGTAGGAGGCACGGCCGGAGGCGGACCAACCGGCTTGTTCTGCTTCCGGCCTTGCAAGGCCGGGGATGGCGCGCTCGCAGGGTTGAATACTTCTTCAATCTCCTGCACGCTTTTGGCGGCCTGGCCTATCTGCCCGGTCGATGGGAGGTGAAAGGCGGTGATCCTGGCCCGAATGTTCTCGCTGTAAAGAGGGACCCGGTTGGCGACGTCAACCAGTTGTGTCGCGATAACCCAGCTAATGCCGCCGGCCACGCCAACCGAGACCACGACGGCAGCGATCACGGAAACGATGCGGCCGGCGTGCAGTTTCTGCAAACGCGCCACCACGGGGGTCAGCAAAAACGTCAGCGTGAGCGCAAATGCCAACGGGATCAGAATTTCGCGCGCAAAGTACAGTGCCGCGATGGTTCCGAGCAGTACGATGGCCCCCGCATCGCCCCGGAGCCTGGGTGGCGCGGAGGGTGCTGCTGGAGGCCGGTCGTGTTTCATAGGTTACGAGGGATCTTTTCCACGCGTGGCTTGCACACCCTTCAAAATCGCGAGGCCAAACAGCACGATGGCGCCTACTGCGATCCAATGAGCGGCGACGTGCAGGATCACGGCTCCGTAAATCAGCCCGCCGATCAGGATCAGGAATCCGAGAATGTAAATTCCAAATGACACGCCAGTTCCTCTTTCGCGGCGCGAGCTAAAGCTTATCCCACATCACGGGTTTGTGGGATAAGCTTTAGCTTGTCCAAGCGAGCGGAGCTCGCTCCCGCGGTCCCTTAGTGGAACATGCCAAACATATAGAACACCAGCAGGATGACGAGTATGGTGCCTAGCCCGATGCCCGCTCCGCCGCCATACCCCCAGCGGCTATGGCCGTAATATCCGCCACCGCCGCCGATAAGCAACAACAAAAGTATCAGTAGTATTAACATCGTCGATTTCCTTCTCTCTCGAGAATCTACTTCTCGAAGATCTTTTCCACCTGGCCGACTTTTTTCTGGATCTTGCCGCCGAGGCTTTCCACCTGGCCTTCAGACTCCAGGTCGGGATTGTCGGCGACCTGGCCGGCCGTTTCCTTGATTTTGCCCTTCACTTCATGAAACGTGCCCTTGATTTGATCGTTCGCGCTTTGACTCATTTGTCTTTCTCCAACCTTTATTCCGAGGAACTTGCCTTTTGATTCTTGACCTGTAGTTCGTTCACCACCTGTTGGACGTTGGGAACGGAAGCCGCCACCTTTTCCACCTCGCGGCGCTTGGACTGTGAATCAACCTCGCCGGTCAACGTGACGACACCGCTCTTTACCGTACACTTCACGCCCTTGCGCAGCTTGCTCTGGATCAGCGCGGCATCCAGGTTTTGCACGATGCCGTTGTCGAGATCGGAATTCATGGTCCGGGCATCGCTCTCGGCCCCCAGCGGGAGCACGGCAATCTGGTCCGCCACCACTTCTCCGCCGGCGAGCGACTTTGCCAGAGCTTCCGCCTGCGCCTTGCCGGCATCCGCACCGACGTTTCCGCCCAGGGTCACAACGCCTTTGCCGCGATCCTCGTCAACCGAAACTTTCTTGAAGCCGGCCTGATCCAGCGCGCGGCGGATACTGGCGGCAACTGTGGGTGGTTTCACGGTTTGTGAGCAAGCTGCCAATATTCCGGCGGCAACCACCGTCAGGCATGCAGACCAATGTGCGAGAGTCTTCATATTCCAACGCCTTTTCTGTCCGGCCGTTACTAGAGCAGATTGGGGGCCAGACGGTCCCGCGTCTAAGGAGGCTTCTCCTGCATTTCCTTTGAGAGCACGCAAGCGCCGTAACTGCACTCGTAAGTGCACGTTTTAGCTACATCAAAAGTGGGCGTGATGACGAAGCAAGGTTTACATGCGGCCACCCAAGTGCGTGTCAGGAGAACGGAGGAGAAGAGTTATGGTTCTAAAGAGATTGATCGGATTGGTTTTTGCAGGCGCGATGATTTTAACCGCGTCGGCCGATGTTCTGGTTCGCATCGCGCCACCACGCGTTATTGTCGAAAGACGAGGGCCCCCGCCCAGCCGTACGCATGTCTGGATTTCCGGGTATCAACGTTGGGATGGCAATGCCTACGCCTGGAATGCGGGAAGGTGGGAGCAGCCTCCACGGCCTGGCGCTCACTGGGTAGCTCACCGCTGGGTTCACCAGAAGGGTGGCTATGTCATGGTCGAAGGGCACTGGCGGTAAGCTAGTCTGGACCTTCGGAAGGATCCGGCAGGCACGTTCCGCTGTTACAACCCATAGGAAATAAATCGCGGTACCGGGATGTCCCAAATCCTTGTCCACGGACTAGAGGAGAAGAGCTCTACCTATCGGTGGCCGGGGATCCGGTCGAAACTCCCACGATCCCGGCCTTCCCCACGCGGCTAAGTCGCCGCTGCGAACATAGTGGGTCAAGTCGCTGCTTGCCGCCGAACGTAGGTCCAGGCGTGCGCGTGCCTCAACTCTTTCCGGGTTCGGTTCTCACTCACCGATCAAACCGCTGCTGCCCGGGCGATTCCCGGGACAGCCTGTCTCCCGCTTTTGGCGCATCAGTGAGTGGTCGACACTCCAACTACGTCCAGCAGGCCATCGGACCACTGCTCGACTTGCCCTTCCGCTTCCTCCCGCGTGACTTTGTATCGGTTCTGGATGCGCCCAATCAGATGGCCCCTGCTACCGGTCATTGCATGCCAGTCATCGTCGGTGATCTTGCTCCAGTGCGCGCGCGCCGAACCTGCGAATTCTTTCCACCGGCTTTCGATCCGATCCCATTGCATATCGTTTGCTCCTTTCAGATCTCGTTATTATTGAGTCTCGCAGATTTGGGTGACAAGTCGCCGTGGCGCAGGCACTCTTGCCGGCTGCGTAGGCACTCATGCCGACGTGTTCATTCGGCGCCGAAAACGATACTGAATATCCGAAGTCAATCACTTGATTCTGCGAGACTCAATAGCTTCTGCACGAGCCCAGCCAAACGCTCGGCGCTACCCATACGCAGCGGGTCTGACTAGTCGTTCCGTTGTGCGAGGCAGGGCAGAGTGCGGATTCGGCAAGATCCGCACTTTTAGATGCAAACCGTGCACTTCAGCACCCTGTTGCATCCGCCAATTCCAATGGCTGCCACTGGCCCATGCCGTGCTGAGGAAACACCAGAGGATCGCGGCGCTGGCGTTCGAGTTCTGGCTGCGAGAGCCCTCCGGGATGGGTCAACCGGATTGATTGGCTTCGGGCGCAAGATGGGGCGGTGTCGAGAAGGCGAACAAGGGCCGGAACGTTTCTCTTGCCGCCGAGAACTCATCCGGCAAGGTCTGACTCGCGACCATCAGAGGTCGTGCTTTCGGGGAGGACTATTAGCATGGATTTGGAATACGTGCTGGCTGAATTGCGCAAGGAGCTGAATTCAATCGAAGCGGTTATCCGTAATTTGGAACGTCTCCGTCGCCCTGGCAACGCGCGCCTCGACGGCCGGCTGGATTTGTCGGCGAGGAGCCGCTCGGAGGGCACGAATACCTTCCCCAGGAGTTCGGCACCCGAAGAGAGCAGCTAAAGAGCTTCTCCAGGTTCGAAAACGGGCCGTCAGGCACGTGACTTGTCGCTTTCCTGCGACTCGGCATGATCCTGCACGCTCCACCAGAGCGAGCGCATTCCGCTGGGACGCACTTGCAACAAACCAGCGGCAGCCTCTGACGGTCGTTTCTGAGTGCCGCCACATTGCGTTTCCGGGCCGCGACCGTGAGGGAGCGGTTTTGCGGCGTCAAGCTAAATTCCCCGAGGCCTTTCCAGAAACTGCGGAATTGATTCTGAGCCGGTTCTTCGCAAAACAAGTTTGGCCATAATGTTTTCCGTCGGCGTGAACAGATCTCATGCAAATTCCACGGCCTCAGGAGCTCTGAAGACTCAGGCGGCGCATTTACTTCGACCTGCCCGCGACCCGCTGCGCTACCGGCGGCCGCAATTTGGAATCGGCAAATCCCGCATTTTCAAGTGCAGATAATGCATTTTGGAATCGCTGAATTCCCTCTAACTTCAACCGCTTCAGCGGGCGCCGCTCCAAAGACAGGGGTTCCGTTATGGACTATCCCGTGCCTAAAGATAGTAGAAAATTCACGAAAGAGGAACGTTGTGAACATAGCATCCGCGAAAGGCGAGGTTCAGGAGATCCTTGAGAGAAAACAGGCCGAACTGATGGGAGGATTGCGGAACCGGGAAGGCATTGCTATCGAGAAGAGCGCCGACCAAATGGACGAGATTCAGTATGCGGCGGAACGCGATCTGGCGATCCGCAACGTAGACCGCGAGTCCACTTTACTGCGCCAGGTAAAGGCCGCACTGCGGCGGATTCACATCGGCACCTTCGGAACGTGCGTCGATTGCGAAGAGACCATCAGCCCAAAGCGTCTCACCGCCGTGCCATGGGCGACGCGTTGTATCAAATGCCAGGAAACTGCCGACCGCGAAGGACAGGAGACCGAGGATGCTAGCGAGACTTTCAGCACTGCTGCGTAATCCAATCGCAGGAGTTCCCTTCGGAGTTCGAACAGTCGCGTTTCTCGGCGATTATTTGCCGCGCAAATGCGGCATTGCCACTTATACGTCCGACTTGCTGGGAGCGGTTGCGGCGCGTCATCCCGAAAGCCAATGCTTCGCGGTGCCGGTCAATGACATCGAGGGCTGCTATGGATATCCCGACGTCGTTCGCTGCGAGATCGAGGAGCAGGATCTCGATTCTTACCGGCACGCCGCTGACTTCCTGAACTCCAGCAAAGTAGACGTGGTGTCGCTCCAGCACGAGTTCGGCATTTTTGGCGGGCCGGCCGGCAGCCATCTGTTGACCCTCCTGCGCGAATTGAAAGCGCCGGTGGTCACCACGTTGCATACTATTCTTCTGAAGCCCAACGCCGACCAGCTTCGCGTCATGCGGGAATTGATCGCCCGTTCAGCCCGCCTGGTCGTCATGACGGAGCGCGGGCGGACCATCCTGCAGGACGTATACCACGCGCCGCCGGCCAAGATCGATCTCATTCCTCACGGCATTCCGGACGTACCATTCGTGGCGCCGGATTTCTACAAGGGCCAGTTCGGAGTAGAGGGAAAGAAGGTGTTGCTGACGTTCGGGCTGCTCTCGCCGAACAAAGGCATCGAACATGTGCTCCATGCGCTCCCGGAGGTGGTGGCGGAGTTTCCCTCGCTTGTGTACATGGTGCTGGGCGCTACCCACCCTCACGAGTTGCGCACCCGCGGCGAAGCGTATCGCCTCAGCCTGGAAGCCATTGCCAGGAATAACCAAATCGAAAAGAACGTCATCTTCCACAACCGCTTTGTGGAACTGAAGGAATTGACCGAGTTCATTGGCGCAGCGGACCTTTATGTTACTCCCTATCTGGACGAAGCCCAGATTACCTCGGGTACACTGGCGTATGCTTTTGGCGCCGGCAAAGCCGTGATCTCGACGCCGTACTGGCATGCCGCCGAATTGTTACGCGACCAGCGTGGCGTGCTGGTGCCGTTCGCGGACCCGGGCGCGATTGCGCGCGAAATAAGCGGATTGTTGCGCGACGGGACACGCCGCAGAGCCATGAGCGACCGCGCCTACAAACTGGGCCGCGCCATGGTCTGGAGTAACACGGCGGGCCTCTACATGGGCTCCTTCCAGGCAGCGCAGAAGCAGGAAATCGCGGCGCCGCGCGCATCGGCCGCGGTGAACGGGTTCGGCCCCCGCCCACACGAATCGCCGGAGTTGAATCTCGATCATCTTTACCATATGACCGATTCGATGGGCATTCTCCAACACGCGAACTTCACGGCCCCGAACCATGCGGAAGGCTACTGCACCGACGATAATGCCCGCGCGCTCATTCTGGCGGTGCAACTCGGCCAGTTGGAAGAAGCTCCCCTGCGCGTCCGGGGGCTGGCCACAACCTATGCCGCGTTCCTCGACTACGCCTTCAATTCCAAGACCGGCCGGTTTCACAATTTCCTCAGTATCGGCCGCCATTGGCTCGATGAGCGGGGGTCAGAAGATTGCCATGGCCGGGCGATTTGGGCGTTGGGCACCGCCGTGGGCCGCTCGCCCCATTGGAGTTCCCAGGCGAAGTCCGAACGGCTCTTCGCGCAGGCTCTGCCGGCCGTGCCGGCGTTCACTTCGCCGCGGGCTTGGGCATTCAGTCTGATTGGCATTCATGAGTATCTGCGTCAGAGGAAGGGTGACTGCCTGGCCATCGGCGTCCGCCAGGAATTGACCGGGCGATTGATGAGCATCTTCGACCAGGTCGCCGGGCCGGGCTGGAGTTGGTTTGAAGACGGGCTCACGTACGACAACGCCAAGCTGCCTCACGCCCTGATTGTCAGCGGACGCGCCACCGGTCAACAGAAAGTGTTCGAGCGAGGCATTGAAGCGCTGCGCTGGCTTGTGGGCGTGCAGACATCCCGGCAGGGGAAGCTGCGGCCCATCGGCAGCAACGGATTCTATCGGCGCCACGGCGCACGCGCCGACTACGACCAGCAGCCCATCGAGGCGCACACCACCATTTCGGCCTGCCTGGAAGCGTACCGTGCTACATCCGACCCTTGGTGGTACGAGCAGGCGCAACGCGCCTTCGACTGGTTTCTCGGTTGGAACGACCTTGGGCAGGAACTCTATTGCCCCGAGAGCGGCGGCTGCCGCGATGGCCTGCACGCCGACCGGAGCAACGAAAACCAGGGAGCCGAATCGATGCTGGCCTTCCTCCTGTCCCTGACGGAGATGCGGCAGATACAAAACACCGCGAGCGCCTTTCAACCAGTATCCCTGGCAGTCCCGATTGCCCAATGCAACCAATCGACGTAACTCCCGGCACCCTCATCCGGACCCGGACCGAGACAAGAAAAGTACATGTTAAAAGGAGAACACAATGGCAGCCAGCATCCTATCCGAAAACACATCTACGCGCTTTGAAGACGTTCTAGCGCATTTACCAATCTCCAAGACCAGTGAATATGCAAACGGCCAGATGATTTATGGATTGGACGCATATCCCATGAGTATCTATCTGGTAGTCAAGGGTACGGTGGGAATCTCGCACATAGCTAACGACGGAACCGAGGTGCTGCTGGATATCGTCCGGCCCGACGACTTATTTGGCGAGTCGGCTTTCCTGCAGGCTCCTCGCCGCCAGGAACGGGCCGAAGCCCTCGAAACTGCCGAGGTGATGAGTTGGTCCGTATCGGAGATGGAAGATCTGGTCACCAAGCGGCCGCGCCTGGCGGTGGCATTGCTCCAGGTCCTCGTGCAGCGCAACGTCGATTACACCTTGCGGATCGAAAGCTTTGCGACCGATAGCATTGCCCGGCGGCTGGCCCGTTCGCTCCTCCGCCTTTCTGACCGGCTGGGAACCCCGGAGGAAAGCGGATCCGTACGGATGATGCCGCTCAGCCACTACATGCTGTCGCGGTACATCGGCACGTCGCGCGAAATTGTCACCCACCATATGGTCGAGTTTCGGAAAAACGGCTACGTAGACTATTCGCGGCGAGGCATCAGCCTCAATCGCGACACCTTAAAGCGCGTCCTCGACTAGACTCCGGAAACGCAGTAACCAGTGGGGGCATTTCTGCCAACGCACATCCTGCACTTGCCGCCGCAGAATCTGCATTTCAGGAGGCCACACAACGTGTTCGCTCATCGCGAAGCGCGTCGCCCCTTTTCCCGGCTTCCATTCAACCCCTTTGCCTGCGCGCTTCCCGCATCCGCGGCGCCCAGTGCCGGAGATGGTGCCAACAGTGCACTAACAAAGCCGTCGCGGCGAATATGCGGCAGAAGAAGGCAGAAAACGTGAGCTCGGCAATTGCAGCAGGTTTGGCTCTGGCGACATCATTGTTGGCCGTCCACTTGATGTCGCTGCTCACACGTCATCCGCGCCTCTGTGGCGCTCCTGCATTAGTATTCGTGGCGAGAGCGGAAGTCGGAAGAGAACAATAAGGACATAATGAAACTCATCATCGGTTTGCTGACGGTATGTGGACTGGCAGCGGCGCAGTCGGCGCAAGCTCCCAGCCCCTTACAGCTGTCCACGGGCAACGGGCCTCAGACGGGGACCGGCTCGATGCCCATTTTTCGGGTTACCGTGGTGGCCCGAACCATGAAGGCCATCAATTACAACCACCGCAGCGGAGCCACACGGATCGATTTCCGTGGAACCGCGCTCCAGCCCGGCGCCCGTGGCGAGGCAACGGTGGAAAGCAAGCAAGGCGTGATCAAGATCGATGCGCGCATGGAAAAACTGCAACCCGCCACTGATTATGGCTCCGAATACCTGACTTATGTGATGTGGGCGATCACTCCCGAGGGGCGCGCCACTAATGTTGGCGAAGTGCTCTTGAACGGCGACAAGAGCAAGCTGGATGCCACTACGGACTTACAGTCGTTCGGCCTGATCGTGACGGCTGAACCTTATTTCGCCGTGACCCAACCTAGCAACGTCGTAGTCATGGAGAACTTCGTCAGGCGCGACACGGTCGGGACCATCGAGCAAGTCGACGCCAAGTTCGAACTCCTGGAGAGGGGCCAGTATGTCATTAACGTAAACCCCGCCGAGGTCAAACCGATGCGGCTTGGTTCGAAAGTGCCTTTGGAGCTCTATGAAGCGCGAAACGCCGTGCGGATTGCGCGCTGGACCGGCGCGGAGCAATACGCTCCCGATACCTATCTGAAGGCGGTTCAGGGCTTGGAAAATGCCGAGGGCTATCTGACCGGCAAAGCCGGAAGCAAGCCCATCGGCACGGTGGCTCGTGAGGCCGTCCAAATGGCCGAGGATGCCCGCATCATCACCATAAAGAGGATGAGTGAGGAGGCGCTGGCCAGCGAGCGCCAGGCTGGAGCGGAGCGCGAGGCGCGCGCGGAGATCGGCCGTGCCGCGGCACAAGACGACGCCGCCCGTATTGCACGGGACGCGGAAACGGCGCGCATCGCCGCGCAGGCGGAAGCCGACCGCTTGAAGCGGGAGAACGCCGCGACGGCGGATGCAGCTCGCATTGAAGCCGATCGCCTGAGGCAGGAGAACGCCGCACAGACCGCGGCCGCGCAGCATGACGCCGAATTGTTGAAAACTCAGAACGACGCCCGCGCGGCTTCCGCCCGGATCGAACTGGACCAGCTGAAAAGCGACAACGCGGCGCAGTTGGCGCTCTCGCAGACCGAGGCCGATCGTCTGAAGCGCGAAAACGAAGCCCAACGGGCCAGCTCGCAAGCCGACCTGGATCGCGCTGCGAAAGAGAAAGCGGAGCTGCGGGCTCAACTACTGAGCCAATTCAACGCCATCCTGCAGACTCGCGACACAGTGCGCGGCCTGGTGGTGAATATGTCGGATGTCCTCTTCGACACCGGCAAGTACTCATTGCGGCCTGTCGCCCGCGAGAAGCTGGCCAAGGTGGCCGGCATCGTCTCCGGGCATCCCGGTCTCCGGCTGGACGTGGAAGGTTACACCGACAGCGTAGGCGGCGATGACTACAATCAGCAGTTGTCCGAGCAGCGCGGCGGGGCCGTGCGCGACTATCTGACGCAGCAGGGCATGGCGTCGGGATCGGTCACGTCAAGGGGTTTCGGAAAAGCTCAACCTGTTGCCAGCAATGACACCGCGGAGGGCCGGCAGCAGAATCGGCGCGTGGAATTAGTGATCTCCGGCGAAATCATCGGAACGGAGATCGGCGTAGTAATCGCCGCCAGGTAATCGGGACGATGAGAAAGAGTAAATAAATGATGTCCACCGGACTTGCAGTCGAGGAGTTACCGGAAGTTCTGGAAACGCCAACGTCGAGGCCGCTCGCCGATGCCGGGTGGCAAGTTTGGCCCGTGGAGCAGCCGCCGGCGAGACGGGTTAGATCCACGGCCGTAAAAGTCGTAAAGTGGGCCTCGATTGTCGGGTTGCTGGCTCTTGGCGGGCTATGGTCCCGCGTCACACCGTTCGAGGTAGCGGCGAGATTTCTGGTAGCGGCCGGCGCCATCATCGTGATGGCTCGATCCCTCCCCGCCGGGCGCTATGCCGTGGTGGCCGTCGCTGCTGCTCTGGTCTTGCTCTACAACCCATTCGCGCCCCTGTTCGACCTGTCCGGTGACTGGCAGCGCGCTGCGTTTGTGGCCGCTGCCACTCCGCTTCTCGCCTTGCTCATCTGGCGCGATATGAAGCCGGGTGGCGCGGGCTTCCCGCCTGTTTCCGAGCCGCGCGCGTAAGCAAGCCGATTCTCTTTTGAGTGAAGACGGCGAGGTTTCCGGAAAGTCTCGGCGCCGGGCAACAGTGCCTGCGCCACCAATGAAGGAGTTTACCAACATGCTAGACGACAAGACGGATGCCAGTACATTTCACGAAGGCGACATGGTTGTACTTGACCAGGGCACATATCAGGGCACTCCCGGGGTATTTGTCCGCCTCGCGGAAGACGTCAATTGGGCGGAAATCAGGGTGAGCGATGGCAGCCTGTGGAGCCACCCGGTGGTTTGGCTCGCCCACGTCCCAAGTGCGCCCCGGTCTGTACTGAACTGAAGATGGCAACCCAAATGGAGGATGGAAAAATGAATATTCGACCCTTATACGACCGCCTCGTGGTGAAGCGGATTGAAGAACAGGAAACCACGCGCAACGGCATCGTCATCCCCGATTCCGCCCAGGAAAAGCCGCAGGAGGGTGAGGTCCTCGCGGTAGGCTACGGCAAGAGGCTGGAGGATGGCACATTGGTGCCGCTCGACGTCAAAGTCGGCGACCGCATCCTTTTTGGGAAGTATTCCGGCACCGAGACGAAAGTCGTGGGTACGGAGTACATCATCATGCGCGAGGACGACGTCCTCGGCGTCCTGGATGGCGCTTCCCAGTCAAAGAAGACCTAAGCAAACTGATAACAAGGAAACCATTCATGGCAAAACAGATTATCTATAACGACCACTCCCGGCAAGCGATTCTTCGCGGCGTCAATCAACTCGCCAATGCGGTGAAAGTGACCCTCGGACCTCGCGGACGCAACGTCGTGCTGGAGAAAAAATACGGCGGACCGACGATAACCAAGGACGGCGTCACGGTCGCCAAAGAGATCGAACTGAAGGATCCGCTGGAGAATATGGGCGCGCAGATGGTGCGCGAGGTGGCGTCGAAGACCTCCGATGTCGCCGGCGACGGAACTACCACCGCCACGATTCTCGCACAGGCAATTTACCGCGAGGGTGTCAAAGCGGTCACAGCGGGGGCCAATCCGATGGCCGTCAAGCGCGGCATCGACAAGGCCGTCGAAGTAGTCGTCGCGGAAGTCCAGAAGCTCTCCAAGCCGGTCTCCGGCGACATGATCGCGCAGGTGGGCAGCATCTCCGCCAACAGCGACACCACCATCGGCAACATCATTGCCGAGGCAATGAAGAAGGTCGGCAAGGACGGCGTGATCACGGTAGAGGAATCGAAGACCATGACTACCGAGTTGCAGACCGTGGACGGCATGCAATTAGACCGCGGCTATCTCTCACCGTACCTGGTGACCGACGCCGAACGCATGGAGTGCGTCTTCGAAGACCCCTACATTCTCATTCACGATAAGAAGATCGCCAACATGAAGGATCTGCTGCCCATTCTCGAACAGATTGCGCGCGCGGGCAAACCGTTGCTGATTATCGCCGAGGACGTGGAAGGCGAAGCGCTGGCCACGCTGGTGGTGAACCGTTTGCGCGGTACGCTGAATGCCTGCGCCGTGAAAAGCCCCGGCTATGGCGACCGCCGCAAAGCCATGCTGGAAGATATCGCCATCCTGACCGGCGGCAAAGCCATCATGGAAGAGACCGGCATCAAGTTGGAAAGCCTCAAGATCGAGGATCTCGGCCACGCCAAACGTATCACCGTGGATAAGGACACCACCACGATCATCGACGGCGGCGGATCGCAGAAGGATATCGAGGGACGGATCAAGCAACTCCGGGCGCAGATCGAAGAGACCACTTCGGACTACGACCGCGAAAAATTGCAGGAGCGCCTCGCCAAGCTGGCCGGTGGCGTATCCATCATCAAGGTCGGCGCGGCCACGGAAACCGAAATGAAAGAGAAAAAAGCCCGCGTCGAGGACGCTCTGCATGCCACTCGCGCGGCGGTCGAGGAAGGCATCGTGCCGGGCGGAGGCGTCGCCTTGCTGCGAGCTTCGGCCGCGTTACAGAATCTCAAGCTCGATGGCGACGAGCAGTTCGGAGTCACCATCGTGTGGCGTGCTTGCCAGGAGCCCGTCCGCCAGATTGTGCTCAACTGCGGGACCGAGGGCGCCGTGGTGGTCGAGAATATCAGGAGCCACGCGTCTCCCAACTACGGATTTAACGCTTCCACGGAACAGTACGAAGATCTCGTGAAGGCCGGCGTGATCGACCCCACCAAGGTAACTCGCACGGCTCTGCAGAATGCGGCATCCATCGCATCGCTCATGCTCACCACCGAGGCCATGATCTGCTCCATTCCGGAGGAGCTGGAAGCGGCGTAGAGCAAGTACCGAGGCTGGCGAAAGGACGCTCATGAACAAGAGAATAATGAAACGGCACAAGCGTCAGGTTTCGCGCGCCAGAGAGCATATTAGACTCTCGCAGCCGGACCTGAGAACACCGGAACAGGTCGCCGCGGCGCGGGAGGTGAGCCGCAGCGTCGCCAGCCGGCACAGCCTTCCCCACGTGCATTACAGCAGCCCGTCGATCCGAAATCCGGCCGGACGTTCCGCCGAAGAAGCGCCGAAAGCTGAAGAGAAATGACACTTCCCGCGACACGCTGCCCGCACTGCAGATCGATTGAGTTCAGGAGTGTCGGTGTCCGAAACGCCATCGAAAGGACGCTTCACTGGCTCCTGCAACCCTATCGGTGCGATCTTTGCGGGCGGCACTTTCTCCTCTTCCGATGGCAGGTTCCTGTCGGGGAGTCGACCTAGAGTTGGCGGTCACAGCCGCTCGGAGGATTTATGGAAAAGCAGATATTGAATCAGGCAAGCGTATGGTATTCGTACGGCTTGGTGCTTTTGATTATGGTAGTCGCAGTTGCCGGAGCGGCGATCAAAGACGTTCGCTTGGTGAACGCTGCTGCCAAAGCGGCGCCGAACCAGCCTCGGCCCTCTGGAAGCCCGGACCGCTAATATTCAAGGATCGGCGACTGACTCTCCACTCTCCCTCTTCCACCGGGTCGCGCCTGCATGCGGTGGGTGCCCTTCACCTTTCCAGAAACCTGACGTGGCGCGGACTTTAGTCTGCGGCGCCGGCATTCTTGCCGGCGTTCTTGGTTTCTGACGCCGGAGACGTTCCTGCCAATCGGAAAGTCGCCGTCGAACGCATCCCGTTTGCCTGCCGCTGGGGCCCCATGAGCGACAAGTCGCCATCGACCTGTTGACCCGTCCGGATCAGCTTGCCCGGTATCCTGATTCGGCCACGAGAGTTTTTTATCTGTCTCTCTTTTCAGCGGCTTGCGTCCGGCCACCGGAGTCCGGCGCGGGCCCGTGTGCCACCATGGGATCGAGGAACAGCAACGTACCTCCATGGGTTCGTTTTCCCCCGGCGCAACCGCCTGCAATCAATGCAGTTAACCCCAAACGATGGGTTCGTTTGGTAAAATCTCTGTCCAACCCATGCGATAATCGTTTTGCGCCAGCCCCTGGGAGCGCAATCGTAAGGAGCAGCATGCAGTCTCGCCGTAATTTCATCGGCAACATGGCCACCGGACTCGCCGGCACACTCGCCGCGCCCAATGTCCTCGGCGCCCACAATCGGGTTCGTTTCGGAATTATCGGCGCCGGCGCCCGCGGAACCGAGCTCCTCCGCGACGCTCTCGCCTGCCCCAACACCGAATGCACCGGCGTGGCCGACATCTACACCCGCCGCCTGGAAGAATCGCGCACCATCGCCCCCAGTGCCCGGCAGCACACCGATTATCGCCGCCTCCTCGAAGATCCCGCGGTTGACGCCGTCCTGATCGCCACTCCCCAGCACCTCCACGCCGCGCATTTCGTCGCCGCGCTCGACGCCGGCAAGCACGTCTACGTCGAAAAGACCATGGCCTTCACCGTGGACCAGGCGAAGCAAATGCGCGCCGCTGTGGAGCACGCCGGCAACCAACGCGCCATCCAGATCGGCCACCAGTTCACCTCCAGCGGCCACGCCGCCGACGCCGCGCGCTTCCTCCAGCCCGACCTCATGGGCAAGGTCACCTTCATTCAGGCGCGCATGTATCGCAACACGCCCAACGGCAAGCCGCAGTGGGCGCGTCCCGTCTACCCTGACATGACGCTGGAAAACATTCACTGGCAATCCTTCGTCGGGGATTCCCCTGAAATTGGGTTCGATCCTCAACGCTTCGTCAACTGGCGCTATTTCTGGGACTACTCCGGCGGGGGCGTCTTCGAGAACATGAGCCACCAGCTTGCCTTTTGGTACAAGGCCATGTCGCTACGTATCCCCCGCGCTGTCACCATGAACGGCGGCATCTATCTTTGGAAGGACGGGCGCGAAGTGCCCGACACCATGACCGTCGCCATGGAACACGAAGAAGAACTCCTCTTCACCTGGGATAGCGGATTCGGCAACGAGCGCCTCAGCGTCACTGAGGACGTGATGGGCACCGCCGGCACCATCTCGCGTACCCCGCAGACCATCCGCTACGCTCCCGAGAAGAAGAACCGGCCCGACGGCAACGAAATGGCCGGCGTCACCCGCACCGATCCCAAAGCGCACATGCAAAACTTCCTCGACGCCATCCGCTCCGGCCGCGAACCGAACTGTCCCTTCGAGCTGGGCTATCGCGTCTCCATCGCCTGCCGCATGGCCGTCGAAAGCTATCGCCAACAGCGCACCGTCCGCTGGGATCCCGTTCGCGAAGAGATCGTTTAGCATGGTGCAGAGCACTCGAACCAGAAGGACCGCAACTCGCGCGTCAGCATTCCCCTCTGCGCTCTCGGCCAACTCCGCGTTCTCCGGTTTTGACTTTTTCTTTCCTCAGCGCCTCTGCGTCTCTGCGGTGAAATTGAAGTCGCCGCGGTGCCTTACTCACAACTAACATGGATTTCGAGTACACCCCGGAAC
>Ga0181528_10001165_pt1 | contig 16573 bp, 6 predicted proteins | sample PEATcosm2014_Bin_47_FD_119742 | JGI IMG/M metagenome (GOLD analysis project Ga0181528, IMG submission 119742) | Peatland microbial communities from MTU Mesocosm Facility, Houghton, MI, USA - PEATcosm2014_Bin10_10_metaG | ecosystem: Environmental > Terrestrial > Soil > Wetlands > Peat | place...
ATCAGATCGTTAACAAACTGAAAGATCTCATCAAGGAATGCGACGAGGCTCAGGAAAGCGTCAAGAATCCTAAGATGCTGGTGGAGAACAAATGGCAGCGTGTCGGGGAACTCTCCGCCAATCAAGTCTCCCTGCTGAAAATCGAAAAGGAAAAAGCCGAGTCCCTGGAATCCAGCCAGCTATGGGCCCAGGCTGCGGACGCGTATAAGAAGCTGCTCAAGAAAATCGACCAGGCCATTGAGATTGTAGCCCTGGCGCCGAAACGTTGGGAGCTCCTGGAAGTGGAAATCAGAGACATGGAGAAGACGCTGGAGTCTGCCGCGCCTTTCCCGGCCCTGAGCACCGTCGTATCGCACGCCTCGGGAGAGATTGGGAAAGGGCGGAAGCTCGCCGAGAGCAAAGACTACAGCGCCGCCTGCGAAGCCGTCGAGGCCATCCGGAAAGACGTTCAGGGCATCGGCAAGGCAGTTGGTGAGTTGGGTAAGGGCGACGGCGGAAAGCCTCCCACCATCGAGTTCCCGGACGCGAAGCGCACCGTGGAAGTCAAGCTCAACAGCATGCGCTTGATGCTGGAGAAGCAGGTGGGAGAGGTCGAGAATGATGCCGTCTATTGGCTCGGAAAGGCCGGGGGGGACGTTTCCAAGATGAACGCGGATTGCCAGACCCTGCTCAAGGACATGCTGGCTTTCGTGGTCAACACCCGCGAGGAGTTCGAGAAGAAATATAACCGCGCTACCCGCCAGACCAATCAGCAAAACCTGCTCCAAGCTTATCTGAAGAGGATCGACCAAAAATACGAAGTTATGGCCGCGCGCGCGAAACAAATCGGCGAGGCGGCTGACGCAGTCAGAAACGACGGGGACGGCCAGTTGGTTACCAGCCGCAAAAACGCGAAAGCCGCCAAGGCGCTGAAGGGATCGCTCGATGCCATCGCAGGGGCACTCAAGGTCGCCGAAGAAATCGCTGCCCTCCACTTGCGCGAGGGCCACATCGCCGCCAAATCGGTAAGGGAATATCGCAAAATCCTCGGTGAGCTCAAAATCAAGGCCGGAAATGGCGAGGACGTCTCGGACGAGGCCAACCTGGCGCAGGACCAACTGAAAGAGCAGAAAAAGTTAGCCGAAGAGGAAATCGAGAAACGCCGGAAAGAAGCCAAGCAACGCTCGGAGGCGGTGCTTCAGAAAATCGAAAAACTAGAAAAGGAAGACGAGAAGTACGCGCCATTCTTCAACGAACTGCGTACCGATGTGGCCTCCGCCGCGACGAAGTACTCGAGCAAAGTGACCACAGTGAGTGCCAAAGGCGAAGAGGCTCTGAACGAGATCGAAAAACGCATCGATGACTTGAAGAAGACGTTGAAGGACGATAAAACCAACTTCACGGCGGTTGACAAGAAGATCCAGTCCATTCAGAAGTTGATCCTCGCCATCAAAGACCAGGATCCCAAAGGCCACGCCAAAGTCGATCACGCGTTCCAGAAAGTGACTTTACCGCAAGCGCGGAAACTGCTCCCTGACAAGGCCCTGGCCAAGCTGGTGGAATTCGAAAACGACCAACTGAAGAATGCGCAAGACGCCGGAAATCTTCTGGCCAAGGAGCAGAGCGATTTCAAGCTCGCCGCCACGGCTTTTCGGGTGGCGTTGGAAAAATCGGGACTTAAGGACACAGCAAAGCAACTCTACGCTTCCATGATGGAGCGCCGCGAGGGGGCCAAGGCGATGGCGGCCGGGAGTCTGCTCCAGGCCCAGAACGAACTGACTGCACTGGAGCTGCTACTGGACGGCATAAAGAAGGACCCCCCACAGGCCGACATCCTGAACAAGGACGCTGAAAACGAGAAGTTCGAACAGAAGCGCCGCAAGGAGGAGTACGACGCCCAGAGCCACTTGTTCGAGACCAATTACAAGCAGAAGGCCGAGGAGTTTCAGGGAGTCCGGGCTGACGAGTACAAGGCCATGAAGAAAATGGCCGACCAAGCCGACAAGATGTCCAACAAGAAACCGCCAGACTTCGCCGGCGCCCGCGAAAACCTCGAAAAGGCAATCGAAATGGCGAAATTCATTATCGAAAACGGCAAAGATGACAGCTCGCCGCGCGGCCGGAACCTGAAGAAACTAAACAACTCCTGGAAGAACCGGATCAGCGTTTATCAGAAGCAGATTGTCGAACTGGGGGACACCCTCGAGGCGGCTAGCCCTCCCGACAACGGCGTTGACATCAACCACGCCGCGGTGCATAACGCGCTCGCCCCCCTGCTTTCCCTCTTCGACCCGAAGGCTTTCGATAAATACGTGGTTGCCCTCGGGCAAACCAAGCCAAAACCCGAGTTGAATGCGCATCGCAAGACCAAAGAGGAAGCTTTGGCCCGCATCCGCCGCATGCAGGGCCAGTTTAAACGCAATGTGGTATTAAAACATGTTGGCGCCAATACCATTGCCAAAGTTGTTTTGAGACCGCTACAGGATACCTTGCGCGGCTTGGAAGCGGAAGTACTGGGCAGCTAGACGGAAACCGAATCGAGGAACTGGCAATGGGAAAAAAGCTTGACTCCGATCAGATGAAATGGGTCGCCGGCCTGAACGCTAAGATTGTCCAGCAGCAGGAGAACGACAAGATCGACGCGCAGAAACGACAGATCCTCGAAAAATTTGCCCAACAGCGCGAATTGTCCATGGACAGCATTATCGATGGGATGAAAATCCGCCTGGGCAGGCCCGACGAGAATAAAGACGGCAAGCTCGAAAAGGAAAAGCTGGATATGTACCGCAAGGACGGCGATTCCCTCAAAAGCGGCGACGTAAGGGATGACCTGCTGGGATATCGCGTCCTCTCCAAAGGCGGCAAGAAAATCGAAGGCGAACTCACCGACGATTGGAAGCATGGCAAGGAACTGGTGGAATTGCCGGAATTCGGGAAATTCTCCAAGGCCCGCCACCGCTTGCTCGAGATGACCGACGAAGCGGTGACGACGAAGATCGAAACCGATAAACTCGACAAAAATGGAAAAAAGGTCAAAAAGCCGCTGTTCACCGAGGAGGAGCTGACCAAAGAGATTTTTGATCCGCTGGTGCGCCGCGGCGTCCCGGAGACTTTAATTGGCAATCACTACAGCCACACGCATAAAATGCTCAAGGGATCCTTCGAGGAATACGGCAAGCGCCTCGAAAAGGAGCAACTGAAGAGTTTCTGCGACGAGAACAAAGGCCTCGGCGTCGCCCTGTTCCGCATGGGCGTATCCCTTCCCGGCAACATCATGCAGGCGGACGCCGTCACCAAGCTGACCGCCGGCCAAGTGCAGACCACCACGCCTGACCCTGTCCACGTCATCCAACAGAACTACGGCATCGTCAAGAACGACGATGGTTCTATCGCCGACAACCTGCAAAAAGCGGCGCAAACCTGGGCCTTCATCCAGAATCTTTCCGACCTCGGTTTCGACGGCGTGGTCGAAGGCAAGAACACGCAAAACGAATTGACCGCGATGAAGCAGGAGTTGAAAGGCGGGGTCGAGGAAGAGGAGGAAGGCGAGAAGAGCAAAGAGGGCGAAGAGGAAGAGAAAAAGCACGATCACAAGAAGTTTGCGCCGATGGTCACGGTTTCCGCTCTCACGGCGTTCTCCATGAACGTCGGCAAGGGTCTATCGGGCTTGGGAGCAGCGGGCAGCACGATTTTCTCCGGCTTGGTGCAGCGCGGCCCGATCAACGCCCTGCTGGCAACTGAAGAGCTGAAAGAAAAAGAGGTTGAGGACGTCCTCAAGCTGGTCGGGAACGCCATCGAAGCCACACTCGATAAGCTGCTCCCCGACGATGTGGACCGCGCCGAAATCAGCAAAGCGGTGGTCGCCGCGAGGAGCGAACTCGACAAGCTGAAGAAAATAGAAGTGGTGAAATTCCTGAAGGAAGGGGAACTCCAGAAGGCCGTAGCGGAATTCAATGCGGTCGCGAATGAGGTTGGCAAGGCCATGGGGAAAGAGCTCGCCTTGTTCGTGAAGGCCAACGCCGTCGCCATGAAGCAGAAGGCAACCGCCTATGTCACCGAGTCACTGAAGGAGGACCAGGAGAAGTCGCTTAAGCCAGAGGACGACGAAAAGCACAAAAAGCAGTACAAGCACGATCCGGACTGGGTAAACAGCAACGGGAAGCCCGTCTGCCTGCGATGCTCCGCCGATATGAAGGATGCCAACCTGTTCGCCGGCATTCTAGACCAGAAGATCAAGGACCTCAGGCAGCAGGAGGCCTACTTCAAGATGGCGGTGAATCTGGGCGGCATGGCCTTCGACGTAGCTGCCAACTTTTTGGCCCCACTGGCCATGGGCGGATCCTTGCTGAGAATGTCGAGATTCATCTTTGAAGCGGTGAAGCGCTGGATCGATTTCCACAATTTCTGCCAAAGCAAAGCAGCCATGCTCAACGCGGCTAGCTCCTATTCTCCCGCCGTGCGCCAGTTCCGCGAAAACTCCCGCAATCAGGGCCTTCACTATTCCATCAACGCGGCCTGTGAGGGCGTCAGATTCGTGGGCGCGGCCTTGCAGTGTACCCCGGCAGCCATCGGTGGGGTGGTGGCCGCCCAGGCGGCCTCGGGCACCGAAGCCGTCGAAGCGGTGCTCTACGAACTCAACAAGAGATACCAGCTGGAGCACGCTTGGACGACCTACAAGACCGCCCTGAACAATCCTGAGAACCGCCGGCTTGGCCTCGTCGCGATTCGCGAAAACCCGACGCTGGCCAAGTATTCGGTTGCCTGGGGCGCGGTGGTAGAAGACGACCCCCTGGTCGGCGACTTCATGGAGTATTGCAACCTCAACTCGGACACCATCAAGGGCAACGCCAATATCGATAAAGTAGTGAGCTATCTCGAAGCCCGCATGCCGGACGACGTCGAGGTGACCGGCCGCCGCTACGCCAAGGGGGATACCCATTGGGCCGCCGGCGTGAAAGTGGCACTGACGGCCGAAGCCTGGATCGACGCTAAATCACGGGCAGAAACACTGGGCAACGTGAAGGAGGTAGATACCGCCGCGATCGAATCGGCGCTCACCACTTTTGAGAACGCCAAGGAAAAGATCGTAGCAGTTCAGGGAATGGGCCGCAAAGTTCGTGAGATGGGGACCAGCACCGCCTGCGAAGCCCTCAAGAAAGTGAAGGGCCCGCTGATGGCGTACATCCCCAAGGACTCCCAGGGGGTGTCGGACGAGATGAAGGAAATCCAGGCGCAGTTCGTTAAACAGTTGGAACTCGAGCTGAAGGCGCTGGAAGTGAATCTGGATAAGATCAAAAACGAAATCGAGTTGCCGCCGAAGCAGGTACAGAAGAATAAGCGCGTCGCCATTCCAAAAATGACCCTGCCCAAGGTCGACACGGCTACCGTGGGCGGTACCAACAAATAGGCTCGGCGAGGGGACTCCGCGCTATGGATGACCATTCGCCACAGTGGGCGCGCTGCGGCGAACGGCAGCTTCGATCGAGGCCGCGGCGTCGGCAAGCGCTGGGGTGATATCATTCTTGGTGTTAGGTACCTCCAGAGCGTTTGCACGCTCTGCGGACGGGGCGAGTGCTAGAACACTCATCCCGGCCTTGCTTTCTTCCGGCGCGTTTATCGCGGCGGCCTTACCGTTTAGCCATCCATTCACGCCCGCCAGCGCGTGCACATAGATCCGTGCGGTAGGTGGTGTGCTTTACTCACCCACCGTGGAAGATTGTGACGAGTGCAACAAAACGCGAAATACAGGGCGTTCGGGGTGGCTGGGTGGTACAGAGAATCAATAAGTTGGCGGTAATTTGTGGGTCCTTGCAGTTCGACTCCCACCACCCACCCCAACGCGCTTCTTCCGAATAGCGCCGCACAGCCTGCACCGCCGTAAAATTTCCCCGCGGTCGTCACCAGCACGAATATAATGGCAGTCTGGTGGACCATGTCCTCGGACAATCGCCGTTATTTCTTGGGGAAAATGGCTGCGTTGGCCGCGCTTCCAGCGGCTGGCCGGGCAGCCCGGCTTCCGGCTCCCGGCTCGCGCCCGGAGCAGGCACTACGTCTGCGGGAGGCCGCGGCCGTGTTTCAGGGCCGGCAGGCGCAGGCCAGCCATCCCACTAATGGCGATGAAAGCTCGCTGCCCAATTACATCGGTAATTTCGGCAAGGGCCTGCCTCATTCGCAACTCGGCGAAGTCGAGACCAGCGCTTACCAGAGCCTGCTAGCCGCCCTGGCTGCGGGCACGCAGACGGCGATCGAAGGCATCGAACGCGGATCGGGCGCCAAGCTGGTCGATCCGCTCGCCGGGCTGGCTTTTCAAATGGAAGGGGAAGATTCTCATTGCCTGGGCATCGCCGCACCGCCAACGTTTGCGAGCGCGGCGGCAGCCGATGAGATGGTGGAGCTTTACTGGCAGGCGCTCGCGCGCGACGTGCCGTTCACCGATTACGACACCAACCCTATCACCGCTGCCGCCGCCCAGGACCTGAGCAGGCTTTCCGCTTTTCAAGGCCCTACTTCCGGCGGCCGGATTACCGCCGATACTCTCTTCCGCAGTAACGTCAATGGCGGACTGGTTGGACCGTACGTGTCGCAGTTCTTCTGGCAACCCGTGCCCCTCAATTCGACCTACACACCGCAGATGTATCGCGAGCCGATGGCCGGCATCGACTACCTGAATAACTTCGCCGAGTGGCTGGCGTTAGAGACCGGCGTGCCGCCGTTCATAACCTGGACTCCCGATCCCCAGCTGCGCTACATTCACGACGGACGCTCCTTGGCCGAATGGGTGCATTACGATTTCCTGTACCAGGCCTACCACAATGCTGCGCTGATTCTGCTCGACCAGACGCCAGACACGGTGCTCGACACCAATCCGTATCTCAATCCGGCCAATCCGTACAAGACGACGAAAGTGGAGACCGGCTTCGGGACCTTCGGTGCTCCGCACATCTGCTGCATTTTGGGCACCGTCACCACGGCAGCTTTGTACGCGGCGTGGTATCAGAAATGGTTCGTGCATCGGCGATTGCGGCCGGAAGAGTTCGGCGGACGGGTTCATCAGACCAAAGTGGGCGCGGCGCAATATCCCATCCACGCCGACCTGTTGAACTCCGCGGCGTTGCCGATGGTGTACGCGGCCAACGGCGGTTACCTGCTGCCGCAATCCTATCCGGAGGGCGCTCCTCTGCATCCGTCGTATCCAGCCGGACACGCTACCGTAGCCGGGGCCTGCTCGGCGACGCTAAAAGCGTTTTTCGACGAGACGCAAATTTTGACGAACTGCGTGGTGGCGAGCGGCGACGGGCTATCGTTGAACCCGTATACGGGGCCGGCCTTGACAGTCGGAGGAGAGATCAACAAGCTCGCATCCAACATCCACATGGGGCGCGATTTTGCGGGCATTCATTACCGCAGCGACGGCGAGGCCGGGTTCCTCCTCGGAGAGCAGGTAGCTGTCGCGATCCTGCAGGATATGGTGGACACCTACGCGGAAGACTTCACCGGCTTCCATTTCACGCTGATGGATGGGACCCAGGTGACCATCGGTACTCGCACCTGATGTCCGACCTCCCCGAAGCCGGACATTGGGGATCTCACGATTGCGCCTGAGCAAAACACGAACTAATGGGCCACGGCTGGACATGGATTCACACGGATAAGAAAAAGGATAAGAAAGGCCTTGGTGTTGTCCGCCTGAACGTAAGTGGCCGCAGCCCACATCGCAAATTTACAGTCTCAAATACCTTGAACCGTGTCGACTTCGATGATAGACTTGACCCACTTCGTATCTCTGGGAGGGGGCGAATAGGCTACCGGGGCCAATCTGCAAACGGTGCAAACCGGCTAGAGCGCTCCCCCGCTCTGAAGGCGCTGGTCCTATGCGTCGCCAGTCTAACCGCGGCGTGGGCGCATCCTCCAGTCTCCAAATGCAATGTAACCGGAGACCTGACCACCAGTGTCGCCGACGTGCAGTCGCTAGTGAACCAGGCGCTCGGCCTAAGCTCGGCCGCGAACGATCTGAACAATGACGGTGTGGTGAACGTCGCCGACATCCAGATCGTAATTGTCTCCGTGCTCGGCGAGGGTTGCGCGCCGGATAATAGCGGCGGTTCGCCTCTGGTCATCAGCGGCTTCAGTCCGTTTTTCGGGCCGGCGGGCACGCTGGTCACCGTGCAGGGCAGCAATTTCGGCGTCTCACCACAGGTTTCCATGCCGGCTCAGGCCGGCGGAGCTATCTCCGTGCCCCTGGCGAGCGTGACCGCCACTTCGGTGTCTTTCGTCATCCCGGCGGGCGCGGCGACGGGACCCATCACGGTGGCCAACGGCGGCGTGGGCGCGTCCACAAGCTCTGCCTTTACCGTGACGCCAGCCAGCAGCTTCACCATGACGGTGACTCCTGCGTCGGCGACTCTGATTCAGGGGCAGTCGGTTGCTTATTCCGTGCAGGCGACCAGCACCAACGGTTTCGACCAACTGGCGCACCTCAGCGTGAGCAGTCTTCCGGCGGGTGTCACCGCGGCCTTCGCACCGCCATCGGTCGCCTCCGGTGGGACGTCCATTCTGACCCTGACGGCGCCGGCAAACCAGGCGGTCGCGGTGACGAATCTTTCGATCAATGCCGCGGCAACCGTCCAAGGCTTGCCGGTGACGCAATCGTCGCCTGTCTCGCTGGCGGTGGTGGCACCCACCACGTCACTGATCGGCCGGACGGTGGTTTCCAATCCGCAGGAAGCTCCACTTGCCGGCGTGACGGTCTCGTCACTGGGATTGAGTGGCACTGTCGGGTCGGGTGGCGCCCCGCAGACCACCGGTTGCACCGGCTTCACCACGGTGTCCGATGCCGCCGGCAATTTCGCCCTGACGAATCTGCCACAGGCCTGCACCGGCACGCAGTTGTTCGAATTCAACGGGACCACCGCCACGTCGCCGGCGGGCCAGTATGCCGGCGTGAACCTGGTTTTCACTCTCACGCTGGGGCAAGTTACTCCCTCTCCGGTGCTGGTGCATCTCCCGCGCATCGACAACGTGGAGACATTCAATGTCCAGCAAAACGCGGCCGCAAACCAAACCTACAACTTCACGACCATCCCTGGATTATCCGTGACGGTTTACGCGGGAACGACTTTGACCGCGCCCGATGGCTCGACTCCCAATCCGTTCCCGCTGTCCGGCGTACAGGTGCCAGTGGATCGCCTGCCCGATATGAAACCCAACGTCCCGACCATGGTGCGGGTGTTCATCGTGGCATTCCAGCCGGCGGAATCGACGGCCAGCCAGCCGGTGGCGATCACCTTCCCGAATGTCTCCAACACCGCGCCGGGGACGGACATGCCGTTAATGACGTTGAACCCGCAATACGGCCAGATGGTGCCGTACGGCACGGGGGCCGTGTCGGCTAACGGCGCACAGGTGGTGCCCGATGCGGATCCGGCGCATCCCGGACATCTCTATGGGTTGGTGCACTTCGATTGGCACGGACAAATGCCGCCGCCGGCGAATCAACTGAACCCCTGCCCTCTCTGTATGGCGGCCCAGGCGGGCGATCCGGTCGATCTCTCCTCGGGGCTGCAGGTACTTAGTTCCACCGACGTTTCAATCGCCGGGGCACGCGGCTCCCTCGGCATCGAGCGCGTTTACCGCAGTTTGAGCACTTACAACGGAGCTTTCGGGCCAGGCCACGAGATCCAATTCGCCTGGCAACTCAATACCGGCGCGCCCAACAATGCGGCATCTATCGAACTGATCTCGCCGGACGGCAACCAATACCTTTTCGGCCGCCAATCCAACGGCACCCTGACGAATGCCACAATGCCGGATTTTCAGGGCGCGGTAATGACCACCAATTCCAGCGGAGCGACGTCGCTGCGCTTCGCCGATGGGACGGTCTATCAATTTCAGGCATTCGCCGGGGTTTCCTACCTGGCCTCGGTCACCGACCGGGCTGGGAATACCACCACCTTCACCGTGACACCGCTCAACGCCACCACTCTGCGGATCACGAAGATCACCGATCCCGTGGGAAGATCTCTGAACCTCACTTATAACTCGGCGACGAACGTCACTTCCGTCACTGATCCCATCGGCCGGACGGTCACTTACACTTACAATTCCTCCGGCACGCTGGCCACCTTCACCGACGCCAACGGCGGCGTTACCAGGTATCAGTACGACAGCCAGAACCGCATGAACGGTATGATCGATCCGCGCGGCGTTCAGATGTTTCAGGACACCTTCGACGCGAATGGCCACGTGCTCACGCAAACCCGGCCCGATGGCGGAGTATTCCAATTTGCGTACATCTTTGCCAACTCGCTGGTGGCGACCAGCCCGGTGATTTCGACGGTGGTTACGGACCCCCTCGGCAATCAGACCACTTACCGTTTTAACATCCAGGGAATCCTTACCGACGTTACCGATGCGCTGGGGCAGATGAAGAGTTTTACGCTCAGCGCCGGAACCAATCTTGTGACCAGCGTGAGCGGTTCGGCGCAGTGCGACATTTGCGGTCCCCCGGGCCAGGGGAACATGAGCTTCACGTACGACGCCAACGGCAACATCCTGACGGTGACGGACGCGCTGGGAAACTCCTATACCCGTACCTACGATCCGGTCTTCAACCAGATCACTTCCTACACCGACCCCCTGGGCCACGTCTCAACCTTCACCTATGACGCCAGCGGCAACCTGATCACCGGCACGGATGCCGATGGAAATGTAACCCAGTTTGCCTATACCACCGGGGGGCTGGTCTCGCAGATCACCGATCCGCTCGGCAACGTGACCATGATCGGACGGGATTCTCTTGGCAACCCGACATCCGTGACGGACCCGCTCGGCAACGTCTCCACGTCGTCGTACGACGCGGTTTCACGGCCGGTGGGGGGCACCGACCCCCTAGGCCGCCACGGAACCTCCACCTACGACCCGCTGGACCGGATCGTTTCCAGGACCAATGGAAAAGGCAATCGGACGCTTCTGTCCTATGACCCTGCAGGAAACCTTCTATCGGTCCGCGATGCTCGCGGCAACATCACCTCCTATGCTTACGATTCGCTGAGCCGGGCCGTCAGCCGGACCACCCCACTGGGCACGTCGGAAACTTACCAATACGATCTCGACGGCAATCTCACCCAACATACCGACCGGCGGGGGCAGGTAGGGAGCCTGCAGTACGACGCGCTGGATCGCCTCATCCGGGAGCAGTTTCAGGATGGAAGCTCGGTTACCTGGACCTACGATCCCTACAGCCGCCCCCTGACCGTGACCGACTCCCTCAGCGGGATGTTTGCTTTCAGCTACGATGCCAACGGCGGGCTCATCTCGCAAAACGAACCGAACGGCACGGTGCAATATACCCGCGACGCCCTGGGCCGCGTCGCCTCCCGGCAGGTTGCGGGCGAGCCGGTGGTGACCTATTCGTACGATGCCGCCGGCAATCTTCTTGGCGCGTCTTCGACCTCCGCGGGAATCACCTATAGCTACGACAGGCGCAATCTCCCCGTGAGTTTCGAGCGAACCAATGGTGTCACCACTTCTTACGGTTACGACGCCAACGACAGAGTGCTTTCCATCATTCACGCCAGGGGCGCAACGGCCATCAATACGCAAACCTACGCTTATGATGGTAGCGGCAAGCGCATCGGCGCCAGCAACGATCTCGCGCAGCCCTTGATCGCGCAGTCCGCCGCTTCTACCGTGGATGAGGCGAACGAACTTTTGAGCAACGGTCAAACCACCTACACCAACGATGCGAACGGGAACCGCCTGACGGCGTCCACCGCCAGTGGAACCACCAGCTTCGTGTGGGACAGCCGCAATCGGCTCACCTCGATCGCGGATGCCAGCGGCAATCTCACAACATTCAAATACGATTTCGGTAACCAACTGATCGAAATCGACAAGACCTCGGGCGGCGTCACCACGGTCCAGAAGTTCGTCCTCGACGATCTCACCAATACCGCTTCGCTGACCGATGCCGCCGGCCTGCCGGTCTCCGTTCTAACCGGCCGCACCATCGACTCGCACTACGCCTCGGTCGACTCGGCGGGAATTGTGTCGTTCGGCATCGAAGACGCTCTGGGCAGCATCGGTGGAGTAGTGAACGGCGCGGGAGCGCTGACGGCGAACGCTGCGTTCGACCCCTACGGCCAAACCGGCAGCACGCCGCCGCTGACATTCCCGTTCGGTTATACCGGGCGCTTACCAGTGGCCGGCAATATCGCGTATTTGCGGACGCGGTTCCTGGACACCGCAACCGGGCGCTTCCTGAGCGAGGATCCTGCCGATTTCGGCGGCGGAGACGTGAACCTCTATGGCTACTCATCGGAAGATCCCATCGACTTCAATGACCCCGCGGGACTGGCGCCCCAATATCCCTTTCCGGATCCTACCTGGTCCCAGGTCCTTGGAGACTACGCCTCCAGCAAATTATCGGCCTTGGGAGACGGGATCGACGACGCTGCCTGGGCCGTAGTGAATAACCAGAATCTGCTGGATTTTCTTGTCGGCGCCGAAGATGACGTAACCCTTGGCATATCCACCTGGGCCTTGCGACAGCTCGGATACGGAGACCGATTCCGCACCTGCTCTTCGGCCTTTGCATACGGCCAGGCCGCCGCTCTCTTCCTGGACGCGGGCCTCCGGGCCGTCCGCGCGGGGGGCTCCCGGATCTTTAAGCTGACGCAGTTCAAAAACGGCAAGTTCTTCGGTGGAATACGAGGTTCCTCGAAGAAAACCACCATTGCCTATATGGGCGCGACCGTCGTCTACAACATCGCTCGCATCGATCGCGACATCGCGACCGCCCTGAACAAGATCGAAGGAACCTGGGCACACTGAACATGCGCGCCGTCCGTCAAGCCAGCCGGAAGCTTATCGCTGCGCTGGTATGCCTTCTGCTGGCGGCATGCGCCAGCACATGCTTCGCTCAAGCGGTTAGCTTCCGCTATTTCTACGACGACGCCAACGAACTTTTCCGCGTGCTCGATTCTACCGGCACACTCGTCGAATACGATTACGACCCCGCCGGCAACATCACGCAAGTGACGCGGTCGACCGTGCCCGCCGCCTCTCTGGCGATTCTCAATATTACGCCGCTGAGCGGCACAACCGGGCAGACTGTCACCATATACGGACAAAACTTCAGCACTTCGGCGGCGGGAGACCTGGTTCAGTTCGGGGGTGTGACGGCGACGGTGGTTTCGGCATCGTCCGGGGCCCTAGTAGTGCAAATCCCCGCCGGCTTCCTCAACGGAACGGTGACGGTCACCGTGAATGGCGTCACCGCGAGTTCCGGCTCTCTGTCGTTTATCCCGCCGCCGTCGATTACTTCCATCTCACCCATTTACGGCGCCATAGGCCAGACTCTGAACGGCGTCGTCGTCCAAGGCTTCAACCTCGCGGGAGCGGCTTTCAGCCTCTCGGGCGGCGGAACGATCACGCCAATCACGATCAACTCCACACAGGCCACTGTCAACATCACCCTCGGAACAACTCCGGGCACATATATCATGGTCGCCACGACTAGTTCGGGCAGTTCAAGCACGCAGACGGGAGCGGGCAACTTTTTTATCGTGTATAACTCGCCCGGCAGTAACTATACAGACTCGTTGTTCTCCACATTCAACGCCAGGGGCACCACTCCTCTCTTTCCGCCGGGAACGAACGAGGCGGATGCCACCTTCTCGGTGTTCAACGCCATGGGTACCACTCCTCTCTTTCCGCCGGGAACCAACGAGACAGATGCCACCTTCTCGGTGTTCAACTCAATGGGTACCACTCCCCTCTTTCCGCCGGGGACCAATTATACCGGCCAGTTGTTCTCGGTATTCAACGCCATGGGCGCCACCCCGTTGTATCCGCCCGGTTCCAATGAGGCATGGCAGTTGTTCTCGACGCAGAATACGGAATCCGGGGGCACGGGGCAAGTGGTCATTTCCATGGACCGGAACAAGCGCCCCGCCGGCCCGATTGCCGTAGCCGGAGGGTCGACGCCAGGCGCCTGGCCGCCGCTTCGTTTGATCGCGGGAGAAACCGTACAACTCAGCGTCCAGCCTTCCGTGTTCCTGCACGATCTGGAACTGGATATTGGCAAAGCTACTTTAGCCTCATCGATAGCCGGCGCGCTGAGTGTGCCCCTGACGGCCCCGTTCGGACTGGAGTCCTTTGACCTGAAGGCATTCGGTTACACCGCTAATGGCGCGATTACCGGTTCGCTCGCCGAGACGGTCGACGTGGGGGCGGACCCCGGGCGGACAGTTAGCGGCCAGGTGGTGGATGGCAACGGGTCTCCGGTTGCGGGGGCCATTGTGACGTGGCAGGCCGAAGGTCTGGCGGCCGAATACTACCGGATGGGCGGCGAGTTGCGGGCCGTTCCCGAGTTGAAGAGCCGAGCGTCGCGCGTGTCGTTCCTCGGCGCCCTGAATTATCCCAATCCGCAACAGGTCTTCGGACGCGATCCGATGGGCGTTAATTTGGGTGGGAATTACGCTGCCAAGTTAGCGGGGAAGATTCAAATTGCCGCCGAGGGAGTTTATCAGTTCGGCTTGTTGGCTCATCAGGGCGCCCGGCTGTCGATTGACGGGGAGCTCATCGCCGAAGCGGTGGCGACGGGCTCCGACGCCGTCACCGCCATGGGGACCGCGAATCTGACGGTTGGCCCCCACGATATCGAGGTGACGCACTTCGAATCCGGAGGGGCGGCGGCGCTGCAGCTGTTGTGGACGCCTCCCGGCGGCGCGCAGACAATAGTGCCGCCATCCCTCATCAGGTCCGAGGCGCCGGCTTCATGGCGAGCGCTCACCGGCGGCGACGGCCGGTTTGCGTTGCAGGTACCCGCGGCGTTGGATGGCGTAGTAGTGAAGTTGGTGACGGGCGAAGGGACCGTTCACATAGATCAGTAGGAGGGAACACAACATGAGATCGGCATTGACAGGATTGTTTCTATTGGCCCTGGCGATAGCGCCGGCAGCGCGGGCGCAGTTCAGCAGCGGTTCCACCGGCTCGGACGGGGCGCTTAATTACCCGACGGCCGGAACCTACACTTTCGATCCGCAGGTACTGAACCTCGATCCCGCGGGAGACAATATTTTCAACTTCACCACAATCAATATCGGCGCCGGCGTCATTTTGAACATGCCGGCCGACGTATTGCGCAACCGGTCGGTGATCTGGCTGGCAACCGGCAACGTGACCATCGCCGGAACATTGAACCTGGCGGGCGCCAATGGCTCGGCGGAATCCGGTGGTACGGGCAACAACCCGGGCCAGGGGCGTTACCCGGCGATGCCTGGTGCAGGCGGTTTTCCCGGAGGCGTCGGCCAGTACCTGAGCTCGCCGGCAACCAACGGCGATGGCTATGGCGCCGGCGTAACCACCACCACGAACGGCGGAAGCGCGGTGTACGCCTACAACAGTAATATGCTAGATCCGTTGGTTGGAGGCGCCGGCGGTGCGGGCGGAGCGGTTGGCACTGGCACTGCCGGTGGGAACGGTGGCGCCGGCGGAGGCGCTATCCGCATCGTCAGCACGACTTCCATCTCGGTAAGCGGATCGATCCTGGCATATGGAGGCAGCCCGACTTCCGGGGTTAGCGGTTACAGCGGCGGTTACGGCTCGGGCGGAGCGATTCATCTGGTTGCTCCCACGGTCACCAACACGGGCACCCTGAACTCCAATGGCGTAGTCGTCCCCATTGGCGTCGTCAAGGTGAGCGCCAATACAGCCAGCATCGGCGGTAGCGTTACCGGTCAGTATACCTTGGGGCCTCTCTATAATCCTCCGCTGCCTGCCGGAGTTCCGGTGGTGAAGGTGGTGAGTGTGAACGGCACCAACGCCCCTGGTGACATTACCGGGAGCGCTCTCAATCCCGACTTCACCATCGCCACCACAAGCACGGTAACGGTGAACATTTCGGCCGCGTACATCCCTATCGGCACCGTAGTTACACTGCACCTGAACTCCGAACAGGGAAACGACGCCACCATCAGTTGCTCCGCCCTGGCCGGGGTGCTTGCCAGCTCAACGGCGAGTTGTATGGGGGTCACCTTCCCGCAAGGGGTAACCATTACGGACATTAAAGCGGTCTGGTGAGGGCGAAGGCGGCGGATGAACTCCACAGCAGCTTGAGGCCGGTTGGCGGCGACCGACGCGGCGCGGGCCGCCGATCCTTGCAGTACAATCGTGGTTCCATGAAGCTGCTGATCGTGGAGGACGAAACCAAAACGGCGAGTTTTCTCGAGCGGGGTTTTAGCGAGGCCGGCTTCGTAGTGTCAGTGGCGCAGGACGGGCTGGAGGGTATGCGCCAGATCGAGACCGGCGCCTTCGATCTCATCGTTCTTGACATCATGTTGCCGGGGATGGATGGCTGGCAACTTCTCAGCTGGATCCGCGCTCGCGGATTGCAGACGCCGGTTTTGATCCTGACCGCCCGCGATGCCGTCAGCGACCGGGTTCGCGGCTTGGAAGTGGGCGCCGACGATTACCTCGTCAAGCCGTTTGCGTTCTCCGAGCTGCTGGCGCGGGTGCGCACCATCCTCCGCCGGCCCCCGTTGCGGGAATCGCCGGTGCTCCGCGTGGGCGACCTGGAACTCGATCTGGTGGG
>Ga0181528_10001166_pt1 | contig 16569 bp, 14 predicted proteins | sample PEATcosm2014_Bin_47_FD_119742 | JGI IMG/M metagenome (GOLD analysis project Ga0181528, IMG submission 119742) | Peatland microbial communities from MTU Mesocosm Facility, Houghton, MI, USA - PEATcosm2014_Bin10_10_metaG | ecosystem: Environmental > Terrestrial > Soil > Wetlands > Peat | place...
ACGATGAGCGGGATGACGGCGCTGCGGAATACCGGTTTTTGATTATCGAATTTTGAACTCAGCAGTTTAACAAGCTGCCAAAGGGATTTCCGTAGGGCATTACCTTCGGCTGATTGCGCGAGCTCAATTCCCGCCGTGGCGGCGGCGACGGCGGCGGGAACGGGCGCGGTGGAAAAAATAAAACTGCGCGCACGATTGACGAGATAATCAATCAGCGACCTCGAGCCGCAGATATAGCCGCCGCTCGCGCCGATCGCCTTGCCGAGCGTGCCCATTTGGATTTCGATGCGGCTGCTGACGCCGAGTTCGTCCGCCAGACCGCGCCCGGCCTTGCCGTAAAGCCCGGTGGCGTGCGCTTCGTCCACCATCAGCCATGCGCCGTATTTTTCCTTGAGCGCGACGATTTCACCGAGCGGAGCCGCGTCGCCATCCATCGAAAAAATGGATTCAGTGACAATCAGAATTTGCGATTTGCGATTTGCGATTTGCGATTTGACCGTCCACTTCAAGATGTCTACGAGGTCGTTCAGGTTGTTGTGAGCGAAGACGCGAAGTTTTGCACCGCTCAAGCGCGCGGCGTCCACGATGGAGGCGTGAACGAGTTTGTCCAAAATAATGATGTCGTCATTGCCAACGAGTGCAGTGATGGTGCCGAGCGCGGTGACGTAACCGGTGGAAAAAGTCAGCGCGGCTTCCGTGCCTTTGAAATTGGCCAGCGTTTCTTCCAGTTCATGAAACGGCGCGAGCGAGCCACAAATTAACCGCGACGCGCCTGCGCCTGCGCCAAATTTTTCAATGGATTTGATCGCAGCTTCTTTTAGCGCCGGATGATTTGCGAGGCCGAGGTAATCGTTGGAGGAAAAATTGAGGAGCGATTTGCCGCCGATTTCAATGTGCGGACCCTGCGGAGAATCCACGCGTCGAAGTTCCCGGCGCAGACCTTGTGCGTCAAGTGTGGCAAGCCGCCGGTTCAATTCCTCATCGAACGGATTCATTCAACACAGATAAACACAGATGGACACGGATGGAAAGAGAGCGTCGGCTAATCAATTGGCGGGACCGCCCATCGGCCGTCAATCATGCTGGCGGTCACGTTGCCGGTGTGCGCGAGAATGGTTTCGTAAGGGTCGTCGTTTTTTTTGCCCGAAGGAAGTGCGATTAAATCGGCGAACGCATTTTTCGAGATTTCACCAACTTCTCCGGCGAGCCCAAGCGCACGAGCGCCGTTGACGGTCGCCATGCGGAGGATTTCCGCCGGGGAAACCGCCTTGTCGGCGGCGGCGAGCAAGCGCATCTCCTCAAACATGTCCAACTCGGGTTTTTGTCTCCCGGTCTTGCGCGTGGTGGCGAGGCTGTCGGTGCCGAGACAGACATTGACGCCGGCGTTGACGAGGCGGTCGCGTAAAAACGGTGAATGATGGAAATAATCATGGCTGCGCGGGCAGTGGACGACGTGTGTTTTATTTTTGGCCAGCAGCGATGCGTCGCCGCGCGCGAGGCAGTTGACGTGGACGGCGAGGACGTTTTCGCCGAGCAGCCGCTGGCGCGCAAGGTGGGCGATGGGCGAGCCGTGGCCGCAATCGGAATTGTCCCGCTCGTTGCGCTTAAGCCAGTCGTGCATTTTGCCGCGCGCATGCATGAACATTTCAAATTCCTGATCGGACTCGGCAACGTGCGTGGTGACACGCCATTTTCGTTTGCGCGCCATTTTGGCCGTGAGCCGCAACAGTTCCGGCAAGGTGGAGTAGGGCGCGTGCGGCGAAAGCGACAGCCGGTTGCGGGCGTGGGCGAGCGAGCCGATTTTTTTTACGGCTTCGTGTAAAACTTCCTTCGGGTTTCGTTTGGCGTGGATGCCGGTCATTTCAAGAAACGAAAGGACGCGCAGCGGCGTGGCATCCCAGACTTCCGGCAGCAAGTCGGGCATCACCTCGATGTCGGCGACGGTGGTGGTGCCGGTTTTCAAAAGCTGGTGCGCACCACGGAGCCAGGAGCGGGCGTATTCGGAATAGCTCCACGCGGTCTTGGCGGCGGTGATGAGTGAAATCCAGTCGGTGAACGTCTTGGGCGGCGGCAGGTCGCCAGCCATATCGGTGTAATCAAGATGGCAATGAGCGTTGATGAGGCCCGGCAGCAAAATGACTTCGCCGAGGTCTAATACCGTTTCGGCGGATGATGCCAAATCCCGCCACGCGCCGACGGCGCGGATGCGATTTCCTGAAACAACCACGGCGCCGTTTTCGATCGGCGGCTGCGAGATCGGCAGAACCGTGCGGGCGCGGAGAATCATTTCAAAATGTCAGGTGCCAGGTGACAAGAAAAGCGTGCTGATTTCGGCGGATTCGTCATGCCACTTGCCAACCGTCACTTGTCACCTTCAGACTCCGGCAGCATGGCGGACATTTTTGAGCTTGGCGGCGTCCTTGTGCTTGTGGGTCTTATACCGGCTGTGCTGTTTGCGGATCTGCTGCGCGATTTTTTTTGTCACGAGGTCAATCGCGGCGTAAAGATCGCTCTCCACGTCCTTGGCAAAAAGGTCGGGACCATGAACGGCCAGGCGGACTGAGCAGCTGAATTGTTTTTCCGGTGCCCGCGTGTGGTCGTGTTCGAGCGTGACGCGCGCGTCAATCGCCTTGGGATCAAAATGGTCGAGCTTGGTGATGCACTTGACGACGTGGGACTCGATGGCTTTGGTCAACGTGAGGTTGTGGGTGGAAAGTATCAATTTCATGTGTTTAAGATGGATTTGCCACACTCAAAAATCCAGTTTTTACTTTAACTTTTCCACTTACAGCGAGACTCGTGCCAATTTTGCTTGTCTTTGTTCGGAACTGGAGTAAGTTGCCACGCAAATGGTTCAGGGGATGCAACTCTCAACGCGCTTGACGCAGTCCATGGTGCTCGCACCGCAGCTCCAGCAATCGCTGGCGTTGCTGCAGGCGCCGATGCTGGAACTCAAGGCCCTGGTCGAACAGGAACTCCAACAAAATCCCGTCCTTGAGGAAGTCGAAGGCACGGACGTGGAGCTGCCGGACAAACCGGTTGAAAATGTCGGCGAAACCAGTGATGCCACTGCGAAACTTGATCCTGCCGAACGCGCCGATGAAGTGACCGGTGACACGGATTTTCAAAAAGCTGAAAACGCGCCGGCGGATGATTTTCAGGAGGAATTTGACAAGCTCGTGCAACTAGACCAGGAATGGCGAGACAATTTTTCCCAGACCAGCTCCCCGATCCGATCCTCCACCGAGGATGATGAGAAGCGGCAGTTTATGTTCGACTCGCTCACGGCGGGAACGTCTTTTGCGCAGGTGCTGATGGATCAGGCGCGCGAATCCGATTTGAACGACGATCAGCGCGCCATCGCCGAACTGGTCATCGGCAACATTGACGACTACGGCTACCTCAAGGCGACGGTGGACGAACTGGCCGCTTCCAACAATTTGCCGGCGGAAAAAATCGCCGAGGTGCTCAACGTCATTCAAACCTTCGATCCACCTGGCGTTGGCGCCACCGACCTGCGTCAGTGCTTGATGCTCCAGCTCGAACGCGCCGGCAAGCAGGAATCGCTGGAATATCGCATCATCCGCGACTACATGGAAGCGCTCGGCAAACGCCGCATTCCTGAAATCGCGCGCGGCACCGGCCACGACGTAGACGAGGTTCAGGAATCGCTCGCCAAAATCGCCCGCCTTGAGCCGCGGCCGGGGCGCGCCTTTTTGCCGGATGCCGACCAATACGTTGCGCCCGAAGTCTTCGTTCAAAAGGTCGGTGAGGATTTTGCGGTCACGACCAACAATGACAACGTTCCGCACCTTCGCATCAGCAATGTCTATAAGGACCTGATGTCGCAGGGCGAAAACAACGTCGAGGTCAAAAATTACATCCGCGAAAAAATCCGCGCCGGAAAATTCCTCATCAAGAGCCTGCACCAGCGGCAGCAGACCATTTCCAACATCGGCAAGGAGATCGTCAAGCGGCAGCGTGACTTCATGGAAAAAGGCGTCGCGCACCTGAAACCAATGACGATGGCGCAGGTGGCGGATGTGGTGGGCGTCCATGAAACCACCGTGAGCCGCGCCGTTTCAGGCAAATACATGGAAACGCCGCAGGGCATTTTCGAGATGAAATATTTTTTCACCGCCGGCCTGCAGACCACGGCGGGCGGCGAAGGTGTTTCCAACGCGAGCGTGAAGGACATGATCGCCGAAATCTTCAAGGCGGAAAATGCCAGCAAACCGCTGTCCGACCAGGAAGTCGTGAAAATGCTTGGTGAAAAAGGCATCACGATCGCCCGCCGCACCGTGGCCAAATACCGCGACGAACTCAACATTCTCCCTTCGAATCTCCGCAAGGTGTATTGATTTCGGGAATCAGCCGGCGTCCGCTTGTTTAGCGTAAAGTTCGTTTTTCCAGGCAGTCACGGCGGATTTTATTTCGCCGGAGCAATTTGCTTTCGGTTTCACAAATCGCGGCGTGAACCATGGAAATGCGCCGACCAAGTCGTGTGTCACCAAAATTTGCCCGTCGCAATCCGGCCCGCTGCCAATGCCGATGGTGGGAATCAAAATGCTCTGCGAAATCTCCTTCGCCACCGGCGGGGTCACCAGTTCCAACACAATGGCAAACGCACCAGCCTCCGCCAAAGCCTGCGCATCCTCGAGCAGCTTCTGATGTTCGGCATCTTTTTTACCTTTGATGTGATAGCCGCCTTCTTCCAGGACATGCTGTGGCAACATTCCCAGATGGCCGCAGAACGGAATGCCTGCCGCGATGATGGCCGCAATCTGCGGTAGGATTTCCCGTCCGCCTTCCGCCTTCACAAATTCCGCGCCCGCCACAACCAGCCGTTTTGCATTTTCAACGGCACTGGAAATAGCCTCGTAACTTTTGAACGGCAAATCCGCGCCGAGCAGCGCATCCGGTTTTGCGCGCGCGGCGGCGCGGACGTGGTGTTCCATTTCCGCCTGCGTCACATGCGTCGTGTCGGGATAACCGAGCACCACCATCCCGAGTGAATCGCCGACAAGAAGCAGGGGAACACTCGCTTCATCAAGCAGCTTCGTCATCGGAAAGTCATACGCGGTGAGCGCGGCGATTTTCTCGCCGCGACCTTTCATCGCGCGGATGGTTTCAACGGTGATTTTGGAATTCATTTGCCGAAGCTCGCCAACAATTCCTCCGGCGTGGTGACCGCCGTGCCGACTTTACCGACAACGATTCCGGCGGCGTGATTGGACAAAATTGCCGCTTCAATCGGCGACGCGCCCGCCGAAATCGCCAGCGTGAAGCTCGCGATGACCGTGTCGCCGGCGCCGGAAACATCGAACACTTCCTGCGCCACCGTCGGAATGTGAAACGGCTTCTGCCCGCGCTGGCACAGCAACATGCCCAGTTCGCCCAGCGTGATGAGCAACAGTGCCGGATGCAGTTCCTTAAGTAACCGTTCGGCGACGAGCATCAGATTTTTATCGGCGAACGGATTTGCGTTCCTTGTTTCGTCCGGCAGATTTGCCAGTTCAAACGCCTCCTTGCGGTTGGGCGTGATGAGCGAAAGATTGCTCAAATTCAGGCGATGCACCGGCTTCGGATCGAGGCTCAACCAAACGCCGCGCTCGTGGCAAAGTGGCTTGATCTCGTTCAACAACTGCTGCGTGACCACGCCCTTGCCGTAGTCGCCAACAATGACAGCATCGGTCTTGACAAGTTTTGCTTTGAATTCAGCGAGCAGCTTCGTGGCGGTTTTGGCGTCGAGCGCACTGCGCGTCTCCCGGTCAATCCGCACGACCTGCTGTTGGTGCGCCACGATCCGTGTTTTGACACTCGTGTGCCGCGCGGAACTTTTTACCAGGCCGGTGCAGCCGATGTTCTGTTCGCCGAGAAGTTTCATCAGCTTGCGCGCCGCGTCGTCATTGCCGATGGCGCCGAACAACTCCGCCGGGGTGGCGAGGGAAACCAGATTGCGCGCGACATTGGCCGCGCCGCCGGGCATGAAGCTCTCGCGCGAAAACTCCACCACCGGCACCGGCGCTTCCGGCGAGATGCGCGACACGCCGCCCCAGATGAACTGGTCGAGCATCACGTCGCCGACAACTAGCACGCGGGTTTTTTGTGCGGCGGTCAGAATCTGCCGGGCGCGCGAAGCGGATAAAGTTTTGCCATTCATAATTAATTTAAAAACGCCGTCAGCGGGCTCGTCGCGCTCGACGTTTCGCTCGGTGCGCCCAGACCAATTTCAAACCCGCTGCGGCCGGCTTCCGCCGCCAGCTTGAACGCGATGGCCATGCGGTTTGGATCGTTCGCCACGGCGATGGCGGTGTTCACCAGCACGGCGTCCGCGCCGAGTTCCATCGCTTCCGCCGCGTGACTCGGCGCGCCGATGCCTGCATCTACGACCACCGGCACCGTCGCTTGATCAATGATGATGCGGATTTGGTCGCGCGTCTGGATGCCGCGATTCGAGCCGATGGGCGAACCGAGCGGCATCACCGTCGCGCAGCCGACTTCCTGCAACCGTTTCGCCAGCACCGGATCGGCGTTGATGTAAGGCAGCACGATGAAACCTTCTTTCACCAGAATTTCCGCCGCTCGAAAAGTCTCAATCGGGTCGGGCAACAGATAGCGCGGATCGGGATGGATTTCGAGCTTCACCCATTTCGGCAAACCGGCGGCGACGGCGAGGCGCGCGAGGCGGACGGCTTCCTCGGCGTTCATCGCGCCGCTGGTGTTGGGCAGAAGCAGATATTTTTTCGGGTCAATAAATTCGAGGATGTTCGCGAACGGATCTTTCTTCCCGCTCAAATCCGCGCGGCGCAACGCGACGGTGACCATTTCCGTGCCGCTGGCGGCGAGCGCATCGCGCATGGCTTCCGGCGACGGAAATTTCCCGGTGCCGAGAATCAGCCGCGAATGGAATTTGCGACCGGCAATGACCAAAGGTTTGAACGACATCTGCAACAATTTAGAAAATTGCGCCCGTTTGTCGAGGCGGGAACCGAACCTGTTTGTGCATATTGGCGACCATCAGGTTGATCACACGCCCGATCCGCCTTTTTTGTTTGCCTTTCCGTGTCCGCGAATGTTCTCATTGAATCCCCGCGTGAATAACGATCCCAAAGCAAACAGCCACGTAATAAATGCATCGGCCAGCAAACCGGGCGGTCAGCTATTTTCGCGGATTTGGGTTTCCATCGGTCAAACCTTGAATAATTCCGAAAGCCGTCTTCGGTTTTGCTTGGGCGCGGCATTCATTTTTGCCCTCGTCCTGATTGTCTATCGGCCGATCCTGCCGGGAGGTTTTGTAATAGACGACGAAAGTCTGGTTGGCCGGGACAATCCGCTGGTGAACGGGACCTATACGCCGTGGACGATCTGGTTCCAGACGGATTTCACGCTGGCGACCTTCGGTTGGTGGCTCCAGCGGCTGGTGTGGGGCGTAAATCCTGCCGGCTATCATGCCGTGGGCCTGGTTCTTCATGTCATCAGCGGAATTTTGATCTGGCGCGTTCTGGCGCGGCTGAAAATTCCCGGCGCATGGCTGGCGGCGGTCTTGTTCGTGGCGCATCCGGTTTGCGTGAATTCGGTCGCCCGGATTTCCGAATTAAAAAACACGTTGTCGCTGCCGTTTTTCCTGTTCGCCTTTTTGGGATACCTGCACTATGAAGCTGTGGCGTTATATTCCGAAATCTCTGATCAGCCTGAAAGGCATCCATCGCGTTCTCGCGCCACGCTCTGGTATGTTTTTTCCCTGATTGCGTTTGTGCTGTCGCTGTTGAGCAAGACCACTTCGGTCATGCTGCCCGTGCTGTTGCTGGCCTGCGCGGCCTGGCAACGCCGGCGGATCACGCGACGCGACATGCTGCACACGATTCCGTTTTTCATCCTGTCGGTGGCCTTCGGGCTGATGTCGGTCTGGTTTCAAAAACATCAGGCGCTGGTTGCCGCCCGGTTGAGTCTTCAATCAACAAGTTTTTCGGAACGGCTGGCGGGAGCCGGCCAGGATTTCTGGTTCTATTTCAGCAAGGTATTTTGGCCAGTGGATTTAAGCGTGGTCTATCCGGCTTGGAAACTGGAGCCGGGTTCGTTCGCGGCCTGTCTTCCGGCCTTGCTGGCCGTCGCGTTCTTTGTTTTGTGCTGGTGCTTCCGCCGAAGCTGGGGCCGGCCTGTGCTGTTCGCAATTGGCTGTTTTGCCATCAGCCTGTTTCCGGCACTCGGATTTTTTGACGCGCAATTTCTGACGATGGGCCGGGTTTCGGATCATCTGCAATACCTGCCGATGATTGCGCTCGTGGCGCTGGCGACGGCGGGGCTGGCTTCGCTGCCGGGCAAAACCATTTTTCGCTGCGCGGCAGTTTTACTGATTTTGATCCTGTCGTTCATGTCCTTTCAACGCGCCCGAGTCTTCGCCTCGCAGGAAAGCCTCGCGCGCGACACGCTGGGCAAAAATCCGGCAGCGTGGACTTCTTACAATGATCTCGGCATTGTCCTCGCCAAGCGGGGAGATTATGACGCGGCGATCCATGAATTGCAAAATGCGCTCCGCTGCAATCCCGATTATGCCGACGCGCGTCTGAACCTCGGCCTTGCGCTGATGCTGCAAGGCAAGCCCGCTGAGGCGCAGCCGGAATTTCTGGCGGTTTTGAAGGTCAAACCTTATGAACCGCTGGCGCACCGGCAGTTGGCTGAAATTTTGCAAGCGGAAGGGAAAGATCAGGAGGCGCTTTATCATTTGAAGGTGGCGTTGTTGTTCAAGCCAGACGCCGAAACGCACATGGCACTGGCGACATTGTTCTACAAAACCGGCGATGCCCGGTCGGCGGTGGAGCAGCTCCACCGGGCGCTCGCGCTCAAGCCGGATCAGGTGGATGCGCTCAACAATCTGGCCTGGATTCTCGCCACCGGTTCAGAGGGCACCGTGCGGAACGGAAGAGAAGCCGTCTCGTGCGCCGAACGGGCCTGCCAGTTGACGGACTACAAACAATCCGCCCTGATCAGCACGCTGGCGGCGGCCTACGCGGAAGCCGGACGATTTCCCGAAGCCGTCATCACCGCAGAAAGGGCGGTGCAAATGCAGGCCGCCACTGGCGAGACCGGCATGGCGGACATGAATAATCAACTGTTGATTTTGTATCGCAGCGGCAAGCCCTACCATTCAAGTCCGGCGAACAACGCCAGCCGATAAGTCGCCGTCGGCGATTTTCATTTCACCGTTTGTGGCTCGGGCTGGATCACTTTTTTCTTCTCCAGTTTTTCGAGCTTGGGCGCGATGACGACCTGGCAGTAACCTTGATTGGGATTGTTGTCGTAATATTCCTGGTGGTAGTCTTCGGCCTTGTAGAATTTCTTCAAGGGCACGATTTCCGTGACAATCGGATTGTGAAAATTTTTCTGGGCCTCTATCTTCGACTTTTCCGCCAGCAACTCCTGCTTCTTGTCGCGGTAAAGAATGATGGAGCGATACGACGTGCCTTCGTCCGCGCCCTGCCGGTTCAACGTCGTCGGGTCGTGCGCCTGCCAGAACACTTCCAGCAGCTTGTCGTAGGAAATTTTCGCCGGGTCGAATTCAATCTCCGTCACCTCGGCGTGGCCGGTGGTTTCGGTGCAGACCTGCTGGTAGGTTGGGTTTTCCGTGGTGCCGCCGGCAAATCCGCTGGTCACGGAAATGACGCCGGGCAGCCGTTCAAAAACCGCTTCCATGCACCAGAAGCAGCCGCCGCCCAAATCGGCGATTTCAGTTTTGTTTGTATTCATGGCATTGGTCGGTTGGGCGGGCGCGGTGAAATTCAGCGCGCCGGTCGCAAGCAAAATCCAGAGGAATGGTTTCACGAGCTTTTGACCATTCACCGACGACTTCATTCAAAGCGGTCATGAATAAAATCAGTTTTCACATTCAGGTTTGTCCAGATGTTCGCCGGAAGGCAGGCCGGCGAACTTTTCAAAATGCTCCGGGCGCAGCGGCTCGGAGATGGCGTGTTCGCCGCTGAACCATTTGCCAAGATCCACCAGCTTGCAGCGCTCAGAGCAAAACGGTCCGAATTTTCCGGCCAGCCAGTCGCCGGATTTTTTGCATGTCGGACATTTGGTGGGCCGTCCCATTGGTCATTTTGTCGCCGTGGCCACGGCCTTGAGGTCGGCGATGATCTTGGTGACGTCGTCGTCCGAAACGCCGCCGTCCGATAATATCCTTTTCACGGCGTCCAAAACCGACTGCTGTTGCGCCGCCGACAGGTGGGAGCTGTTGAAAATCGCGTGGCTAAACTGCGCCAGTTTCTGCTGCTGGGCCTGGATTTTTTTGTTTCCGGAAACGACCGCCGCCAGATCATCGGCCAGCTTCGTGACCGCCGCCGGTGACGGCCTCGCGGCCTGGGCCGCCGTCGTCAAATCATTTTGGAGCGGCAGCGTGTTCGTCCGGCCGGAACCCAAATCGTCGAAATCCGCCCGCAGGTTGCTGATGTTTTGAAGTGTGGCCTGGAGCGCCGGATCGGGCTGCTGATTGTTTTGTGGCGGTGGCGCGGATGGAGACTGGCCGCCCGGATTTATGGCCTGCTGGTTTCTTTCTTCGCTGGCCACGGCGTTTCTGGCCTGCTGCTTGGCCATGTTGTAAACACCCTGCGCCGGCACCGAACCGGCCAGGAACAGCGCGCAGAAAAATGCCGCGGATGTTTTCATAAAACCTTTCTCATTTCGCAATCAGGACACGGCTGGCCTTCATGGCGGAAATGTAGTCTTCAAGAATGTTTTCCGTCTCGGTTTGCATTGGATCAATCTGCGGCTCTGATTTTTTTTCGGGTGCTGCCGCGACGGTATTTGTTGATCCGGCGGCGGCACTTTTATTCGTTCCTGTCAAAGTTGAATTGAAGGTTGTTTTAGCGAGTGGTTCCGGCAGTCCCGGCTTGTCCGCGTTCTCGACGGTGATTTCGTAAATGGTGACGCCAGGATTTTTGCGCGCCTCGCGTTCCTGGTCGCGCGCCTTTTGGCGTTCCTGATTGGCGAGCCGCTCCTTGATCTGCTCGTGTTCATTGAGGGACATGGTCTTGTCGGCCTGCAGTTTTTTAAATTGCTCGATGTCCTGCTGGATGTAGATGAAATCCTGGTTCGTGGCGATGCGCGCGTCGGAATTTTGCCGCAGGGCGGGAAGATAAGGTTCCACCAGGTTCAGCTTGTTGTATTTGGCGTTGGGAATGTTGTCAGTGGGAATCGTGTCCCACGGCAGGGGGTTTTCCAGCGCGGTTTCACCGATCTCGTCCGAGAAGTTCAAGATGTCCGGCAAAATGATGTCCGGCACGACGCCTTTCAACTGGGTGGAAGCGCCGCTGATGCGATAAAATTTCCGGATTGTGATTTTGACGGTGCCCGGGTCGCCGGTCGCGGAACTGTTGGCGGGCCAGACAAAGGGTTTGAGCGGGTTCAGATTTTGCACCGTTCCTTTGCCGTGCGTGGAAATGTCGCCAATAATGATTGCGCGCCCGTAATCCTGCAACGCGGCGGCGGCGATCTCGGCGGCGGACGCGCTGAAGCGGTTGATCATCACGGCGAGCGGACCGTCATAAAGCATGGAGGAATCCGTGTCGGAATCCACTGTGACCTGACCGTTCGGGTCGCGGGCGAGGACGACCGGGCCGTCCTTGATGAACAGGCCGGTGAACTTGATGGCTTCTTCCAGCGAACCGCCGGGGTTGCTGCGCAAATCCAAAATGATGCCGGCGACCTTTTCCTGCTTTAGTTTTTTGATTAGCTTTGTGACGTCCTCGGTGGTGGACTTTGGTGTCGAATGGTCATTGCCGGACAAGGGAATCGTGGCGTAAAACGACGGCAGGTCAATGACCCCAATCCGGTTGGTGCCGCCGTGCCCGTCGGGCATTTCAATCAGCTTGGCCGACGCCTCGTGCTCAGAATCATCCAGTTTGACTTCGTCACGGATCAGCGTCACGACGCGCCGGGCGGTGCGGTCATCGGCGGGGCTGATGGTCAGCCGGACCTGCGTTCCTTTCGGGCCGCGGATCAACTGGACGACGCGGTTGAGTTCCATGTCCACGACATCCACCGGCGGCTTGTTGGCTTGCGCGACGGCGACGATGTGGTCTTTCTCATTGAGCTGTCCGCTTTTGCTAGCCGGGCCATTCGTCAGGACTTTGCTGATGGTGCAATAGCCGTCGTCCTCTTGCAGTTGCGCGCCAATGCCGAAGAGCGACAGGCTCATGTTGATGGAAAAATCCTGCGCGTGTTCGTTGTTCATGTAATCCGAGTGCGGATCATAAGCGTGCGCGAGCGCATCGAGATACTCTTGCAGGACATCGGTGCCGTCCCAGTTGGTGTAATAATGGAGGTTCCAGCGGTAGTGCCTGGCCAGTGCGTCGGCAATTTCGGTGAGGTTGGTTTTGTTCAGCTGCTTGAGGCCGTCACTGTTGGTAGTGGCAAACTCGGCATTCAATTTTTCCTGCAAATACTGCTGGCGCAACTGCTGGCGCCAGAGCTCCTTCGCCTCGTCCAAATCCTTCGGATAGGGCGCGTGGCGGCGGTCAATCACGATCCGGTCGCTGCCGTTGAACTTGAATTTGTCCTGCTTCAGCAAATCATCCACATAATCGTTGTGCTGCTGCAGGCGCTCGATGAACCGCTGGTAAATCTCAAACGCCGGCGTCAGGTCGGCCGTGCCGCCGCCAATTGTCAGCTTGTCGAGGTTGGTGCGCCAGTGCGCGAACGAATCAATGTCGGATTGCAGAAAATTTTCCCGGCGCGGGTCGAGCATTTCGAGGTAGCCGTCAAAAAATTTCGCCGACATCTCCGCGTCGAACGGAAGCTGCGAGTAATGATAATTGTCCAGCAACCGGGCGGTGACATAGGCGATGCGCCCGTCGTTCGGACCGGGCGACACTCGCGGCAGGGTGTTGATTGCCGACGGGTCGGCGAAGCACGAAACGCCTACCAAGACGTTGAAAACAATGGCGACCGACAGGCTTTTCTTTAGATAACGCATGATAAATGACACGACTTTGACCCATTATACCCCAATCTGTTCAGCAAGGAAAACAATTTGAACGAAGATGCGATCCGGTGCCGCAACGGGTGCAGACAAGGGGCGGTTGCCGGCAGGGGAGATTTACGCGCCGCTATGCGGACACGCTGCCGGCAATATATTGTTCCATTTGCTCGATGGCCGAGTTCTGCGCCGAAATGATCCAGTTCACCAGGTCGCCGATGGAAATCACGCCGAGGACTTTTTCGCCTTCGACCACCGGCAAATGCCGGACGCGGTGTTCCGTCATCAGCCGCATGCATTCCTCGACGGAATCATTCGGCGAGACACAATTGAGTTTGCCGGACAGCACTTCCGCCACGCGCGTGTCGCGGGAATTTTTTCCCATGAGCGCGATTTTCCGCGTGTAATCCCGCTCGGTGAAGATGCCGGCGAGCCGGCCGTGCGACAGGACGAGCAGCGCGCCGATGTTCTTTTCCGCCATGAGCTTGATGGCGTCGAAGACCGTGGTTTCCGGCGCAATGTGCCAAACGGCCGAACCTTTATGATGCAGCAGCGAACTGACTGGAGTTGGGTTTTTCATAGTCTTGATATTCTTATCCGCCTGTTCCGCAAACCTTGCAAGTAAAATCTATCCGAATGATTAGCGCCGGTTTTGCTTTCCGACCGGGCCGGTTTCTGGTTTCATCTAGTTTGGAATGCCGGGCAAAACCCGGCGTGCCAAAACCAAACTGTTTACAAACTATGGAATCACTGCCAACGGTCCTGTTGAAGCCGGGCGAAGGCGACCGCATTGTCGCCGGCCATCCGTGGATTTATCACGGCGAAATCCTCCGCCTCACCGCGCCCGTCGCCGACGGCGCGCTCGTCCAGGTCAAGGACCACCGCCAGCGGCTGCTCGGCGTCGGCTTTTTCAATTCGCGCTCGAAGATCAACGTCCGCCTCCTCGCGCCGGAACGCGTCGAGGTGGACGAAAAGTTTTTCGAGGAATGCATCCGCACCGCGCTCGCCGTGCGGAAGAAACACCTGCCAAACGCGACCTCGTTCCGCGTGGTGAATGCCGAGAGCGATTTCTTGAGCGGCCTCATCGTGGATAAATACGAAGACGTGCTCGTCATTCAGATTTCCGCGCTCGGCATGGACCAGCGCAAGGCGATGATCATGGCCGCGCTGCAAAAAATCTTTTCGCCGCGCGTCATCATGGAACGCAGCGACGTGTCGTCGCGCAAATTTGAAGTCTTGCAGGAATCCAACGGCGTGATTTTTGGTGAATTGACCGGGCCGGTTTCTGTCAACTTAAATGGCCTTAAATTTGAAACCGATTTGGTCGCCGGCCACAAAACCGGCATGTATCTTGACCAGCAGGCCAATTACCAGGCCGTCTCGCAGTTGGCCAGGGGCGGGCAGGTGCTGGACTGCTTCAGTTTTCTCGGCGGGTTCGGTTTGCACGCGGCGAGGGCAGGGGCGGCGCACGTCCATCTGCTCGACCAGAGCGCCGAAGCGATTGCCGCCTCCCAGCGCAACGCCGCCGCCAACGGTCTCGCGGACCAATGTTCCTTCGGCACCGTCAATGTATTCGACTGGCTCAAGGAAAACACCGCCGTCAAGCCGCACGAACGCGTCATCCCGCGCTTCGACCTCATCGTTCTCGACCCGCCGTCGTTCACCCGCAACCGCGCGTCCGTGCCGGACGCGTTGCGCGGCTACAAGGAGATTCACCTGCGCGCGTTGAAGCTGTTGAAGCCCGGCGGCACGCTGGCGAGCTTTTGCTGTTCGCATCATGTGGACGCCGGGCTGTTTCTGGATTCGCTGCTGTCGGCGGCGTATGACACGCGCCACATCTTGCGACGCGTGGCGACCTACGCGCAAAGCCCCGACCATCCGATCATCCCGATGATTCCCGAGACGGAATACCTGAAGGGCTTCGCGTTTGAAAAGGTGCGGTGAGGTATGGTTAAAAGTTGCTGGTCGAAGGTTGCAGGTTCTTCGCGCGCGAACTTAATTTGCAACTTTCAACTTTTAACCTGTAACAAACCCAGCTGACCGAATTGCCGCTTGCCCGTCGAGCGGCGTGGTTTAACCTGTCATCGTGAACTGGTTTACTGACCGGCATTGTTTTCTGCTCGCCGTGGCGTTTTACGGCCTGGCGACGATCTACTCGGTGTTTCTCTGGCGCAAGGGGTTTCGCCGGGACGACTGGGCGAACTATTTCCTGATCGCCGCCGGCGTGGCGCTGCACACGCTGGCGATGGCCAAGCGCGGGATGACGCTGCACAGCTGCCCGGTCAACAATCTTTACGAGGCAACCACGTTTCTGCTCTGGGCGCTCGGTTTGGCGTGCCTGGTTTATTCGCTGCTGCCGCGTTTCAAGTTTCTCGCCGCATTCACCGCGCCGGTGCTGTTCACCGTCGGAATCTTTGCCTTGATGCCGTCGTTGGATCCGCCGCACGGGCCGAAGCCGGAATTTTCTGGCGCACTCCGCAGCCTGCACGCGGCGACTATTTTGCAATCCTACGGCGCGTTCGGCCTCGCGGCTGTGGCGGCGGCGATGTTCCTGATGCAGCGGCACGATTTGAAATTTCACAAGCTCCGTGCGCTGCTCTCGCTGCTGCCGTCCATCCAGCGGCTTGAGCTTATCACGTTCCGGCTCGTCGCGGTGGGTTTTGTGCTGCTGACCATCGGTCTGGCCGCCGGCTCGCAACTACCGCGTCACGCGGGCCAGCCGTATTTTTCCGATGCCAAAGTCCTTTGGTCCGCGCTGCTCTGGCTGGTGTATCTGGAAGCGCTCGTGGCCTATAAAGTTTTTGGTCGGTCCAGCCGGCGCTTCGCCATTGGCGTTGTCATCGCCTTCGTGCTGCTATTGCTCACGTTCGGCATCACCAACAAGTTTTCGCCGCTGCACCAGAACAATCCGCCGCCGGCAACCAACAGCGTGGGGTCAATTTCTGCGTCGCTTCTTGCCACTCGCCACACGTCACTTGTCACTGTCCAATGAGCGTCGTCGTCATCGGTTTGAGCCACCGCTCCGCGCCCGTCGAACTGCGCGAACGCTTCGCCTTTGCCGAAAGCAGGATTCCTGATGCGTTGAAACAGTTGCGCGACTCCGGCCTCGTCACCGAAGGCGTGGTGCTCTCCACCTGCAACCGCGTGGAAATTTACGCCGCCACCGCGCTCGCGCCGGACGACCAGTTTTTTTTACGGATTAAAAAATTCCTTGTCGAGCATCACGCCTACGACGGCGAACTCGGCGACGAACTTTACACCTTCGCCGAGCCGCACAGTTTGCAGCATCTCTTCAAGGTGGCCAGCGGGCTTGATTCCATGGTCATCGGTGAGACGGAAATTTTCGGCCAGCTCAAGGACGCCTACGAACTGGCCTTCACGCACAAACACACCGGCGCGCGGCTGAACAAGGCGTTCCAACGTGCCTTTAACGTCGCCAAGCTCATCCGCACCGAGACGAATATCCAGCGCGGCAGCGTCTCCGTGATGTCCGCGGCGGTGGAACTGGCGGAGAAAATTTTCAGCTCGCTGGCCGAACACGAGGTGCTGATCATTGGTGCTGGCGAAACCAGCGAGAAGACCGCACGCGCCCT
>Ga0181528_10001167_pt1 | contig 16569 bp, 9 predicted proteins | sample PEATcosm2014_Bin_47_FD_119742 | JGI IMG/M metagenome (GOLD analysis project Ga0181528, IMG submission 119742) | Peatland microbial communities from MTU Mesocosm Facility, Houghton, MI, USA - PEATcosm2014_Bin10_10_metaG | ecosystem: Environmental > Terrestrial > Soil > Wetlands > Peat | place...
GAGGAGAAGCGCAATACCGCCTATCACGAAGGCGGACACGCCCTGGTTGCCTCCAAGGTGCCGCACGCCGACCCGCTGCACAAGGTCACCATCATCCCGCGCGGCATGGCTCTGGGCGTCACCATGCAGTTGCCCATCGACGACAAGCACACCTACGACCGCGTCTATCTGGAGAGCCAGTTGGCTATCATGATGGGCGGTCGCGTCGCCGAGGAGATCTTCCTTAAAACGACCACGACCGGTGCCGGCAACGACATCGAGCGCGCCACCGATATGGCCCGCAAGATGGTCTGCGAGTGGGGCATGAGCGAACTCGGTCCGCTGAGTTTCGGCAAGAAGGAAGAGCAGATCTTCCTGGGCCGCGAAATCGCGCAGCACCGCGACTATAGCGAAGAGACCGCTATCCGCATCGACGAGCAGGTGAAGAAGTTCGTGCAGGGCGGATACGATACCGCGGCCGGCGTCATCGAGCAGCATTCCGCCGCCCTGGTGAAGATCGCCGAAATGCTGCTGGAACGCGAGATCCTGGACGGAGCTGAGGTGTTGTCGCTCATCCGGGGCGAGAGCCTTCCGCCACGCTCCAACGACGGCGGCAAAGATGCCGAAGACCATACCCAGCAGGTGATCCGGCCCGAAGGCGGGCGGCGCATTCCAGGACTGTCGGAAGGCGAGCGGCCGCAACCGGCGTGATTCCGCGCTTCCCGGTTTACCTGTTCGATATCGACGGGACGCTGCTCGATTCGGCGCGCGATATCTGCGGGGCAGTGCAGGACGTCATCGTCGCCAATGGCTCCTACGAACGGGAATTCGCTTACCTGAGGAGTTTCGTGGGGTTGCATCTTATCGATCTGTTTCAGGATGTCTTCCCGGCGTTCGACGCGGCGCAAATCGACGCGTTGATCAAGCAATACCGCACCAACTATCTGGGCCGCGGCCACCGCGAGACCAAGCTTTTCCCCGGCACGAAGGAGGCGCTGACGGCGCTCGGCGGGCGGAAATCCACGGCGACCACCAAGGGCACGCCAACCACCCGCGCGGTGCTCACGCAGTTCGGATTGATCGAGTATTTCCACCACGTGCAAGGCACCGACGGAATTCCGTATAAACCCGCGCCGGATGTGCTCCAGGCCGCCATGTCGGCCCTCGGCGCCCATCCCGAAGAGTGCCTGATGGTGGGCGACTCGGTCGCCGATATGGCCGCCGGCCGCGCCGCCGGCGTAAAGACATGCGCGGTACGCTATGGGTACGGCAACCAGGAAGAAATGGCGCGCCTCCAACCGGACTACTGGATTGACGACCTGCGCGCCCTCGTTAGCTAAACAACTACCGGATCAAGCCGGTAGGTTGCGCTTGCGACTGAAAGCCGCCTGAAGTTCGCGGCAGCTTGCATTGGGTGAGGCGGACCCACAATGGCGAAGGGATTAGACCTTGAAGCTGGAAACTGAAGATCGGCTAGGATAGATGATCGCGGTACGAAAACCCGAAATCATGAGCCCGGCGGGCTATTGGCCGCAGCTCCGTACCGCTATCGAAGCCGGCGCCGACTCGGTCTATTTCGGACTGAAGCACTTCACGGCGCGCGCCAAGGTTGGCTTCGATCTGGCCGAATTGCCGGAGGTCTTCACCACCCTGCATCGCCGCGGTGTGAAAGGCTTCGTCACTTTCAACACTCTCGTGTTCGAGCATGAATTCGACGAAGCGGCGCGTGTGCTCGCGGCCATCGCCGAGGCGGGCGCCGACGCGGTCATTGTGCAGGATGTGGGAGTACTCAAGCTGGTTCGCGAGATTGCGCCCTGGCTCGAAGTCCACGCCAGTACGCAGATGAGCGTCACCAGTGCCGATGGCGTCCGCCTGGCACAGAGCCTGGGCGCGAGCCGCGTGACGCTGGCACGCGAGCTCTCGCTCGATCAGGTGCGCGCCATTCGCGCCGTTACCGATTGCGAACTCGAGATCTTCGTCCACGGCGCGCTGTGCGTGGCCTATTCGGGCCAATGCTTCTCCTCGGAAGCCTGGGGCGGCCGCAGCGCCAACCGCGGGCAGTGCGCCCAGGCCTGCCGACTGCCGTACGAGATGGTGGTCGATGGCGAAACGAAGCCATTGGCGGACGCGCGCTATCTGCTTTCGCCCGGCGATCTTTATGCTCTTGAGCAGATTCCCGAGATCGTGCAGATCGGCATCTCGGCCATCAAGATCGAAGGCCGTTACAAGGATTCGGATTACGTGGCGCTCACCACGCGCGCCTATCGCCAGGCGGTGGACGATGCCTGGGCCGGCCGCGCGATCCACGCCGATAAGCAGTCGCTGGAGCAAGTTTACTCCCGCGGTCTGGGTCCGCACTTCCTGCTGGGAACGAATCATCAATCCGTAGTGCAAGGCCGCGCGCCGCGCCATCGCGGTGTGTTGATGGGAAAAGTGGCTCGGCTCACGGAGAACGGCGTTGTGCTCGATCGGCCATCGCATTTGAAGCCGGGCGATGGCGTGGTATTAGATGCGGCCGACTGGCGCAGTCCCCAGGAACCGGAAGAAGGCGGGCGCGTTTTCGAGGTGCGCAACGGCGAGTTGCGGTTCGGCAACGGCGTGCTGAACTTCCAGCGCATTCGCCGCGGCGATCTGGTGTGGCGCACGCACGATCCCGACTTGGACAAGCTGGTACGGCCTTATATCGAGGCGTCCACGCCGGTGCGCAAGCAGCCTGTCTCGGTACGCGTGATCGCGCGCGAAGGTATGGTGTTGGTTACCGAGTGGCGGGTGGGTGACGTAGAAGTAGCCGTGGAATCGGACGCACCGTTGGGAACGGCGTCACACCGTGCCGTGGACGAGCAATACTTGCGCGAACAGTTGGGACGCCTCGGTAACACGCCATACGAGCTGACGGGAGTCGAATTGGAGATCGCCGGCCACCCGTTTGCCCCGAGTTCGCTGCTGAATCGAATGCGCCGTGGGGCGGTGGAAAAGCTGCAGGTGGCGCAGGGGGCAAAGCCAAACGGGCAAGCTAAAGCATGCCCCACGCAGCGCCGTGAGGCATGCTCTGGCTTGCCCACCTCAACTTCACTCCACCTCCTCGTCCGCACGCTTGCGCAATTGGAAGCCGCCATCGACATCCGTCCCGCCGGCATCACCCTCGACTACCTCGATCTGTACGGTCTGAAGCCGTCCCTCCAACGTGTCAGCGATGCCGGCATTCAGGCGCGCGTCGCCAGCCCGAGAGTGCTCAAACCGGGGGAAGAACGCATCGTCGACTTTCTGCTGAGCTGCGATTGCACCATCTTGGTGCGCTCGGCCGGACTTCTGCACGCGCTGCGCGGCCGCCCGCATCGCTCACTCGCCGGCGATTTCAGCCTGAACGCCGCCAATGCCGCCTCCGCCGGCGAATTCTTCGCCCTGGGACTGGCCTCGCTTACGCCCACCCACGATCTCAACGCCGCGCAAGTGGCCGACCTCGCCCGCGCCGTAGGCGGCGAGCGAATCGAGGCCATTCTGTACCAGCACCTGCCGGTCTTCCACACCGAGCACTGCGTCTTCTGTCGCTTTCTCTCGACCGGCACGAGCTTCAAGGATTGCGGCCGCCCATGCGAACATCACGTCGTCGCCCTGCGCGACGAGGCCGGGCGCGCCCATCCCGTAGTTGCCGACGTGGGCTGCCGGAACACGGTCTTCGGAGCCGAGGCGCAAGAGGCCAGCCGTCATCTCGACGACTGGCGCGCCGCCGGCATCGCGCAGTTCCGTCTCGAATTCGCCCATGAAACGCGCGAGCAGACGGAACAAATCGCGCGCTTATTCGCGAGCGCGCTGGCCGGCCGCCTTCCAGCCCAGGAACTTGGGCGGCAACTGCGAAGCGTCTCCCCCCAAGGCGTCACCGAGGGCAGTCTCCACGTCCCCGCGGGGTACAAGGAACTTCCGATTTTGCAGTAGCCGCTATTTGCCCGCGCTTGGATCTCCGGTTGGCGGAGGCGCGTGATCTTCCTTCGCCGGAGGGCCCAGCAGCTCGCTGAAAATCGGCTTCAGGCCATCCGCCCAAACCTGGTATCCGGGCAGCTGCGGATGCAGCTTGTCGCGAGCGTTCATCATCCCTTCGATCAGCTTGCCGTCCTGGTCCGCCAGTTTGCCATTGACGTTCAGGAAGCGCACTCGCTTGCCGTCGGCCAGCTTGGCGAGATTGGCATTGATCTTGTCGATAGTCGGCATGACCGCCATATTGTCGTTGCGCGGGAAGATGGCGGTGAGGATGATGGTCGCGTTGGGCGCTTTCCATTGCATCGTGTGAAGGACGGCCTCCAAACCCTGCGAGATGTCGTTCACTTTGGCATCGTCGCCGTCGGGGGGAACTGTCGCGCCGACATTGTTTGTGCCGGCAAGCAGCACGATGGCTTTCGGATTGACACCATCGAGCTCGCCGTTTTCCAAGCGCCAAAGGATATTTTGAACTGTGTCCGCGCCCCAACCGAAATCGGCCGCATTCCAACCGAAGAAATTCTGCTTCCAGTTCGCCAACAGGTCGGGATAGTCGGTGGCGCCCCAGCGGCGAGTAATGGAATCGCCCTCGAAATAGACGTCGATGCCGTCCTTCCTGGCCTTCTCCAATAACTGGCCGTGGGCAAGCATGGAGTTGCGATCGGTGCGCGCTACCGCCATGCCGGCGGGGTAACCGCCGCGCGGTACTCGACCCCACGACCGATCGGCCCAGGCGATGAAGTACTTGAAGTTCGGACCGTCGGTATGCCCGCCTTCATGCTGCCGCCAGGCAAGCTGCCCCTCGAGCAGCGGCACATTCACGGGAGGCATTTTCTCTTTGCGGTAGTCGTCCGGCTGGCCGAGGTCTTTGGCGCCGAGCAGGCGGAAGACCGGCTGGGCGGCGATGGCGGCCATGTAACTGCCCTGGTGATCGAGCCATTTGGCGTCGCCCTTCTCGGGCACGCCATAACTGATGAAAGTCAGGCGGGGCGCGCAGAGCGCAATCAGTTCATGCGCGTCCACGGGAAGATCGCCGGGGTTCTTGCTTCCGAAAGCCGCGTCCGACGCTCCATACTTGAGGAAGTTACCGGCCATCCAATGGTATTCGCCCGACCCGGTCAGATTCTCCACCGCTTCGCCCCAATTGCGGCGATGCAGTTTCGCTCCACCCTCGCCCGACGACCCCACCAGCACGACGGCGAAGCGCGTGTCGTAAGCCATGGTGACCAATGCCGCCTTGCCGTAGCGCGATACGCCTTCGATGCCGACATGTTTCGCGTCCACGGCGGGGTCCGTTTCCAGATAGTCCAACCCGCGCGAGGCGCCCCACGCCCAGGCGCGCAGTGCGCCCCAATCGTCGGGCTTGCGGGGCTGGCCGTGATTCACGAGGCCGACGATGCCTTTGGTGAGGCCCGCGCCGTTGTCGGCCTGCACGCTGTTGGGATTGAGAGTGGCGTAACCCCAACCGTCGGCGATGAGCTGATCGGTAGCCGGCGGATCGCCGCCGGTCAGGTTAGGCATGGCCCGGCCCGCCGGAGCGGGTGTGCCGGGGAGCCGGGGAAACCCGAACATGATCATCACTGGCACCGGACCCTGCGTGTCGGCAGGAGTGACGAGGGTCATTTGGACTTCAACGTCGATCGCGGGAAACGCGGAGTGATCGACGTGTCCTACCAGTTGTTTGCCCACCACGGGGCGCGAGCCGACAGTCGCGTTGACGGTATTGGTGACGGTCCACGTCACTTTGGGGACGGTCTTGGGGACGCGGCCGAGGACCTCGCGGTCGAAGTCCTCGACGATCTCGGGGCGGCGCTGTTTCCACCACAGGTCGGGTGTCGTCACCTTCTGCCCATTTTTGAGCGCGAGGACATCGGGAAGGTTGGGGAAGGGATTGGCCAGCGATTCGTCGTAGTTGGCGTGATTGGGCTGGTTTTCGTTCCCGGAAGGACCGGGGCGGAGGGCCTTGATGCCGAGCTGGTCCATCATGTTCTGATGGTCCTGCTCTGCGGTCCAATTCTTGGGCTCGGCAGCATTGTTGGTTTGCGCCACCAGCAAGCTTGGCGCAAGCGCCAGAAGAAGGGTGACTGCGGATCGCAGGAGATTCGTCATTAGTTGTACGGTAATACAAAGTTGGGCGGTTTGGGGAGGCTGCCTGGACCGCCTTGCGTCCGCGCCTGCATTCCGGGTATAGTTTGTTACCGCAACGAAGCCGAGTGCCGCGATCTATGAAGAAGCCGTCCACCAAACTCCCGTCCTACCGCAACCCCGCGCTGCCGCCGGCGAAACGCGTGAAAGACCTGCTGGCGCGTATGACGATCGAAGAGAAGGCCGCACAAATGATGTGCGTCTGGCAGAAGAAGGCCGAGACGCTGGTCGACGATAAAGGCAATTTCGATGCAGCGAAAGCGAAGAAGGCATTTCGGCAGCGCCGCGGTCTGGGCCAGGTGGGGCGTCCCAGCGATGCCGGCGGCGCGCGCGATTCCGCCGACAATCGCACCGCGCGCACCTTGGCAGAGCTGACCAACGACATTCAGAAATTCTTTCTGGCACACAGCCGGCTGGGCATTCCGGTGATTTTTCACGAAGAGTGCCTGCACGGCCACGCCGCCATCGGCGGCACGAGTTTTCCGCAACCCATTGGCCTCGCCGCCACGTTCGATCCCGAACTGGTGGAATCGCTGTTCTCCATGACTGCGGCCGAAGCTCGCGCGCGCGGCGCACACCAGGCGCTCACGCCGGTGGTGGACGTGGCGCGCGATCCGCGCTGGGGGCGAGTGGAAGAGACGTACGGCGAAGATCCGTTCCTGGTGTCGCGCATGGGCATTGCGGCGGTGCGCGGATTTCAGGGCGATGCCACCTTCCGTGACAAACGCCACGTCATCGCTACGTTGAAGCATTTCGCGGCGCATGGACAGCCCGAATCGGGAACGAACTGCGCTCCGGTCAACGTCTCCGAAAGGGTGCTGCGCGAGACTTTTCTTTACACATTTGGAGAGGCGATTCAAAAGGGCGGCGCGATGAGCGTGATGGCCTCGTATAACGAGATTGACGGCATACCGTCGCACGCCAATCGCTGGCTGCTGCGAGACGTGCTCCGCAAGGAGTGGGACTTCCAGGGCTTTATCGTCTCCGACTATTACGCCATCACCGAGCTGAAGTCGCGCAAGGACGTCGGCGGACACGCCGTAGCGCGCGATCTGAAGGAGGCCTGCCGGCTGGCGGTGGAAGCCGGCGTCAACATCGAACTTCCCGAGCCGGATTGCTACCTGCACCTGGTGGAGCTCGTCCGCAAGGGCGTCTTGAAAGAGAAGCAGCTCGACGAACTGGTCGCGCCGATGCTGAAGGCGAAGTTCCAACTGGGGCTGTTCGACGATCCGTATGTCGATCCTGCTGCCGCCGACGCGCTGGTGGGATGCGACGAGCATCGCAAGCTGGCGCTGCAGGCGGCGCGCCAGACCATCACGCTGCTCAAGAACGAAAACAACATGGCGCCGTTCTCGCTCGATAAGATCAAGACGATTGCGGTGATCGGACCGAACGCCAAGCGAAGCCTTCTTGGCGGATATAGCGGGATTCCGAAACACGATGTCAGCGTGCTCGAAGGGATCCAGGCGCGCGTGGGCGATCGCGCCAAGGTGCTGTACAGCGAAGGGTGCAAGATCACGGTGGGCGGCTCCTGGGTGCAGGACGAAGTAGTGGCGTCCGACCCCGCGGAAGATCGCAAGCAGATTGCGGAGGCCGTCAAGGTGGCGAAGAAGGCCGACCTGATTGTGCTCGCCATCGGCGGCAACGAGCAGACTTCGCGCGAGGCGTGGGCATTCTGGCATTTGGGCGACCGGCCGACCCTCGACCTGGTGGGACGCCAGGAGGAATTGGTGCGCGCCATGCTCGCGACGAGAAAGCCAGTGGTGGTCTTCCTCTTTAATGGGCGGCCGCTCTCGATCAATATGCTGAGCCGCGAAGTTCCGGTGATTTTCGAGTGCTGGTATCTGGGGCAGGAGACAGGCCACGCCGTGGCCGAGGTGCTGTTCGGCGATTACAACCCCGGCGGTAAGCTGCCGATCACGATTCCACGGTCGGCCGGCCATATCCCGGCTTTCTACAATCACAAGCCGACAGCTCGCCGCGGCTATCTGTTCGACGACGTGTCGCCGCTCTATCCGTTCGGCTTCGGGCTGAGTTACACTACCTTCACCATCGATAACGTGCGCCTGGATAAGAAGAAGATCAGGAACGGCGCTTCCACTCGGGTCTCGGCCGATGTCACCAACACCGGCGACCGGGCCGGGAGCGAGACGGTGCAGATGTACATTCGCGACGTTTTCAGCTCGGCTACGCGGCCGGTGAAAGAACTCAAGGGATTCCAGCGCGTGGTGCTTGAACCCGGTGAGAAGCGCACCGTCAGCTTCGATATCACACCCGAACTGCTGGCGTTTTACGACGCCAATATGAAATACACGGTCGAGCCCGGCGATTTCGAAATCATGGTCGGCAACTCCTCGCGCGATGGCGATTTACAAAAAGTGACTCTGGCGGTCCAATGAGCGAGCCAACAGTCCAGAAGCTGTCGTTTTTCGAGAAGGCCGGCTACAGCCTGGGTGACGGCGCAGCCAATTTCGTCTTTCAGACGATGATCCTGTTCCAGTTGAATTTCTACACCGACACGATGGGGATCGTGGCGGCGGTAGCGGGGTCGTTACTGCTGGTGGGGCGGCTCTGGGACGCGTTTTTCGACCCCATGATGGGCCTGATGGCGGACCGCACGAACACCCGCTGGGGCAAATTCCGCCCGTGGGTTTTGTGGACCGCGCTGCCCTGGGGCGTGGTGATGGTGGTGGCGTATACCACGCCGAATTTTTCGGGCGCCGGCAAAATTGTCTATGCCTGCGTCACCAACATCATGCTGATGACGCTGTATTCGGCCAACAACACGCCGTATTCCGCCATGACCGGCGTGATGACGGGCGACGTCAACGAGCGCACCAGCCTGTCGTCGTTCCGCTTCGTCTCGGCGATGATCGCGCAGTTGATGGTGGGCGGATTCACTTTGCCGCTGGTGGCGAAATTCGGGCATGGCGATAACGCCAAGGGCTGGCAGATGACCATGGGCCTTTGGGCGTCGATCTGCGTGGTGCTCTTCCTGATTACTTTTCTGACCACCAAGGAGCGCATCCAGCCCGACCCGAAACAGAAATCCGACGCGAAAAAGGATTTCAGCACGCTGCTGAAGACCGGACCGTGGGTGGCGATGTTTATTCTGACGCTGGCGCACTTCTCCGTGCTGGCGATGCGCGGCGGCACGCTCTCTTACTATTTCCAGTATTACGTCAATCACGACCGGCTCTTCGATTTGCTGCAATCGGTGGGACTGGCGAATGCATCGGGGCGCGGAGTCTGGCCGTACCTGTTGAATACATTCGGACTGGTGGTGGATTCCAGGCAGACGAATGTCGCGTCGGTAGGATTCAGTCTCTTCAATATGTCGAGCCAGTTCGTTACCGTGATCGGCGTGCTGTGCTCCACGTACTTGTCGATGAAGTTCGGCAAGAAAGCTGTGGCCATCGCGGGCTTTTCGCTGACCACCGTATTTATGGGGCTGTTCGCTCTGCTTCCGGCGGACGCGGTCGGCTCGATCTTCCTGCTGGAGTATGTTCGCGCGCTCACTTACGCGCCGACGATTCCACTCATCTGGTCGATGTACGCCGATGTGGTGGACTATTCCGAATGGAAGACCGGGCGGCGGATCACCGGCGTCATCTATGCCACGATCCTGTTTGGGCTGAAGTTCGGATTGAGTCTGGGCGGCGCTATGGCAGGATGGCTGCTTTCGGGCTTCGGCTATCGCGCCAACGCAGTGCAAACGGCGGAGTCGTTGACCGGCATCCGGCTCACCGTCAGCCTGTTTCCGACGGTGCTGTTCGCGGTCGTGATTGTCTGTCTGATGAGTTACAAAATCGGCCGGAAATTGAATATTCAGATTCAAGACGAACTGGCGGAGCGAAGAAAGGGCTTCGCGCCGGCGGGATGACAACCATGCTAAGAAAATCGAATCCGATACCTCACGGTCGCGGCTCAGTAAGAGTTGGTCGCGGCTCGGCAAGCACCTTCCGAGCCACGCGCGTAAGCAAGCGATTTTGCGGATTATTGCAGCTTGCCCTGTCGGCGGCCGGCATGGTGCACGCCCAACCAGCCACGTTGAAAGACGCTTTCCAGGGAATTTTCCGCATCGGCACGGCGGTAAACCCAAGCCAGTTCGAGGAACGAAATGCCCGCGACGTGGCGATCATCGCGGCGCAGTTCAATACCATCAGTCCCGAAAACGTGCTCAAGTGGGAAGCCATTCACCCGCGGCCCGACGGCTTTAACTTCGACCCCGCCGACCATTACGTCGCGTTCGGGGAGAAGTACAAGATGTTCATCGTCGGCCATAACTTGGTGTGGCACAGCCAGACGCCGGGTTGGGTATTTAAGGACGATCAAGGCGCGCCGCTTAGGCGCGATGCTCTACTCGAGCGCATGCACGATCACATCCGCACGGTGGTGGGCCGGTACAAGGGCCGCATCGGCGGATGGGACGTGGTGAATGAAGCGCTCAATGAGGACGGCACGCTGCGTAAGTCGCAATGGCGGAACATCATCGGCGACGATTACATCGCCAAGGCGTTCCAGTTCGCCCATGAAGCCGACCCGGCAGCGGAACTCTACTACAACGATTACTCGCTGGAGAACGAAGCCAAGCGCAAAGGCGCCGTGGACCTCGTCAAAAAGCTCAAAGCACAGGGGATTGCGATCACGGCGGTGGGACTACAGGGGCACGATAAGCTGGAGTGGCCGACGGCCAAGGAGCAGTCGGACACCATCGAGGCCTTCGCGGCGCTGGGCGTCAAGGTTTGCATCACGGAACTGGATGTCGACGTTTTACCGCGCAATGCGCCTGGCAATTCGGCCGATGTTTCCGCCACCAGCGCGGGCGGCGCCGGCATGAACCCGTATAGCGCAGGGCTTCCGGAAGCAGTTCAACAAGCATTGGCGCGCCGCTATGCCGAGCTGTTCGAGATTTTCGTGAAGTACCGCGCCACGGTCAGCAGGGTGACATTTTGGGGAGTTACAGACGGCGGCTCGTGGCTGAATAATTTCCCCGTACGCGGCCGTACGAACTACCCACTGCTGTTCGATCGCGAGGGTAAGGCGAAGGCGGCTTTCGAGGCGGTCATGGGGACGGCCAAGGGCGCGAAATAGGACGAACTCCGCTTCCTGAAGGCATGTCCCGCATGGCCCCTGTACAATGGTGTTTGTGTATCGTTTTGCCGTCCCCGCGCTGCTAGTGTTCGCCAGTACTCTGTCTGGACAATCGCTGTTTCCTCTAAAAGACGTCCGGCCGGGCATGCACGGTGTGGGCCGCACGGTCTTCTCGGGGGATCGCATCGAAGAGTTTCAAGTAGAAATTCTGGGCGTGTTGGAGAATACCGGCCCGCACGAATCCATCATTCTGGGCAAGCTCTCCGGCGGCCCGTTGGCGGAGACCGGAGTGATGCAGGGAATGAGCGGCAGCCCGGTATACATCGACGGCAGGCTGGTGGGCGCGGTAGCGCTGGCCTACGCCTTCTCCAAAGAGCCCATTGCCGGAATTCGTCCCATTGAAGATATGATCCGGCCGGTCGCCACGCGCGCCGCCGTCTCCGCGCCGCGGGCGCCCATCGCGCTCGCCCCTAACGAGCTTCTGCGCGCGTTTCCGCAGCCGGGGCTGGCCATGGGTGGAGGCGCGCAGATGGTCGACATCGCCACGCCGCTGTCGTTCGGTGGATTCACGCGGGCCGCGCTCGATGCGTTCGCGCCGCAACTCCGCTCGCTCGGGCTCGAGCCTCGCCAGGCCGTAAGTTCCGCCGGCAAACTTCCCGACACCATGGGCAATCCGGCCGACGTTAAGCCCGGCTCGATGATCAGCGTGCAGCTCCTGTCGGGCGACTACAACGTCGGCGCTGACGGCACGGTCACGTATATCGACGGCAATCGCATCTACGCCTTCGGCCACCGCTTCCTGGATGTCGGCGCGACCTCGCTGCCCTTCGCGCGTTCCGAGGTCCTGGCGCTGATTCCCAATACCAATACGTCGTTCAAGCTTTCGGCCGCGCGCGAATGGATGGGCACGATCGGTTACGACGGCAATACCGCGGTCTCCGGGGAGTTCGGGAAGCGCGCCGCCACCGTGCCGGTGTCGGTAATTGTGACGCGCGATAGCAAGCATATCGAGAGCTATGAGATGCAGATGGTGAACGACCCGCTTCTTTCACCGCTCCTGGTGCAGATGGCCGTTTTTTCCGCCATCGATGCCACCGAGCGGACGGTGGGCGCGGCCACGCTGCGCATCACCGGCGAGATCGCCTTTCAGAACGCGCCCTCGCCCGTCCGCATCAATAATATGTTTTCCGGCGACAACGGCTCCGCCACGCAGGCATCGCTTTCCATGGCCGTCCCGGTGGCGTATGTGATGCAGAGCGACTTCGATACGCTGCGGCTGAAAAGCGTGGCGCTCAATATCGAGGCATTCGAACAGAAGAAAGAGCTGACCATCGACGGGCTGACCGTTTCGCAGCGGGAAGCGCGCCCCGGCGACACCGTGCGGCTGAACGTTTCCCTGGTGGGCGAAAACGGCGCCGAAACCTCGCGCCATCTGGACTACAAAATTCCCATCGGCGCCGAGCCGGGGCCGCTCTTCTTCACCGTAGCCGACGCCGGCACCACCAACGTCACCGATTTCCATCAAGTCCTCGGCGCGACTGTGCACACGCCGAGCCAGCTCATCAGCACGGTGAACAATCTGCACCCCAACACCCGCGCTTACATCCGCGTGTGGCGCACGGACCCCGCTTTCCAGCTCGAGGGCGTCGATTTGCCCGCGCCGCCGGCCTCCGTCACGCTGGTTTTCTCGGAGTCGCAAACCAGCCTAGCCGGTATCTCGCAGACCCGCAACTCGAAAATCGCCGAGATGGAAATCGATGCGGGCGAAGTGGTGGTTTCCGGCGTCAAAACAGCACAGGTGGAAATTAAGGAATGATTGTCTTCGTGCGTCATTTGGTCCGCCCCGCCGCAATCGCCGCGGTGCTCGCCGCCGGGCTCTCCGTGGCCCTGGTGGGCAGCGGCACGCAAACCTGGGAGATGGACTCCTACAACGATTTCCTACACGGACATTTCGACGGCATTTCCTTGAGCAAGGAAGGAAGGTTGTCGCTCGCCCCCAAGGTCGACACGATCTTCACGTCCGACCAGCCGGTAATCTGGAGCGTCGCGCGGGCCTCCGATGGAACGTTGTATGCCGCCACGGGCAATCGCGGCCGTCTCTATCGCATCGATCCTTCGGGAAATTCCTCGCTCATATGGACGGCCGAACAGCCGGAAATCTTCGCGGTGGCGGTGGACGCCGCGGGCGTGGTGTACGCCGGGTCGTCGCCCGATGGCAAGGTTTATCGCATTGCCAACGGAAAAGCGGAAGAGTACTTCGCCCCCAAGGCGCGGTACATCTGGTCGCTTGCAGTGGCGCCCGACGGCGGGCTCTTCGTGGGTACCGGCGATCAGGGAAAGATCTTCCGCGTGGAGAGCGCCGGCAAGGGTGAGGTCTATTACGATACCGGCCAGTCGCACATTACTGGCATGGCCATCGATTCGCAGGGGCGATTGTTGGCGGGCACGGAGCCCAACGGCATCCTCTATCGCATCAGCGCCAAGGACAAGGCGTTCGCGCTGTACGATTCGTCGCTGCCGGAGATCCGCGCTATTGTTCCGATGCCCGATGGCACGGTGTACGCGGCGGCCCTCGGCGGGTCGGTGGCCAAGCGCGCGCAGGCCGCGCAGCAGGCGGCGCAGGGACTCAACGGAATTCCCACCATCGCCTCTACCACGATTACGGTGGAAGCACAGGCCGGTGGCGAAATCAAACCGCCCGACGCCAAGACGCAGCCGCAACCGCTGATCGCGCCGCAACCGACTGCGTCGGCAGCAGCCAGCACGGACGCCGGCAACGTCGACAAGTCCGCCGTCTACCGCATCAATCCGGATAACACGGTGGAGACGCTGTGGAGCTCGAAAGAGGAGAACGTCTATGACCTGCTGGCGCTGCAGAACCAGGTGCTCTTCTCTACCGACCAGAACGGCCGCATATACGGTCTGTCGCCCGACCTGCGCATCACGCTTGTCACGGAGACCGGCGCCAGCGAGACCACGCGCCTGCTCCCCGGCGAGCATTCCATTCTGGCGGCCACCGGGAATATGGGCCACATTTACCGCCTCGGCGATCGGCCTGGCACGAGCGGTTCGTACGAAGCGCCGGTGCACGATTCCGGTACGGCTTCGCGTTGGGGAAGCTTGAGCTGGCGCGGCGATACGCCGGCCGAATGCGGGCTGGTGTTCCGCACGCGGTCCGGCAATTCCGCCCGTCCGGACCGCACCTGGAGCGATTGGTCGGCCCCGCTCACCAATTCGGTCTCTTCGCGCATCGCCAGTCCGAACGCGCGCTTTATCCAGTGGAAAGTGGAAATGACTGGCGCCGGCGGGGCCACGCCGGTGCTCGATAGCATTACGCTAGCCTACCTGCCGCAGAATTCTCCTCCCGTGGTGCGGAGCATCAGCGTGATCAGCCAGGCCGCGCTCACTTCGCCATCCGCCAAGGCATCCACCGGATCTTCCTCGGCGGCATACAGCGTCACGGTCAGCGGCGATACGGCCGATACCAGCGGCACGACCGCCACTTCCGCCGGCACGCCCACGCAGACGCTGACGCGCGCGGCATCGCAGCAGATCACAGTCAGCTGGCAGGCGGACGATCCCGACGGCGACCGGCTGGTCTACAATCTCTATTTCCGCGCGGAGGACGAGACGCAGTGGATGCTGCTGCGCGCCGGCACGCACGATAATTCCATGACCTTTGACGCCGACATCCTGGCGGACGGCAAATACTATTTCCGCGTAGTGGCCTCCGACCGCGAGTCCAACCCGCCGGCCAGCGCGCGCGAAGCCACGCTCATCAGCACGCCGGTGATGATCGACAACACGCCGCCTTCCATCGCCATGGGCGCGGTGCGCTACGCAGCGGGCGCGGCGCACGTGGAATGGGAAGCGGTGGACGCGAGTTCGGCGTTGCGCCGCTGCGAATACTCGCTCGACGCCGGCAATTGGGTGCCCATGGAGGCGGTGGACGGCGTGATCGATTCGCCGCGCGAGAGATTCTCCGTTGATCTCCCCGCACTAGCCGCCGGCGAGCATCTCCTGGTCATCCGCGTGGCCGACAGCGCTAACAATACAGCTACCGCGAAGGTGATTCTCAAATGACGCAAACCGCCGAACGCCTGGCGCGCATACTCGCCACCACACCTCTCCGCCTCGCCGATATTTCGGGGGACGACGCGTCGCACTCGTCCGCTTCCGGGCATTGGTCGAAGAAGCAGATTCTCGGCCACCTGATCGATTCGGCCGCCAACAATCATCAGCGATTCGTGCGCGCGCAACTGGCGGCGAGTTACGAAGGTCCCTCGTACGAACAGGAAAGCTGGGTGGCCACGCAGAGTTACGCCACCGAAAACTGGCCCGATCTGGTGAATCTGTGGCTGCTATACAATCGCCATCTGCTGCATATCATCCGCAACACGCCGGAAGCGCCGCTGACAGTGCCGTGCGCCATCGGCGGCAGTGCCCCGGTGCCGCTGGCGGAAGTGATGGCCAGCTACGTGGATCATCTGGAGCACCATCTTGCCCAGATCCTGGGGTGAGACGCGGCCGTGCGCCTGACTCCGCGGAACCTTGCATGGCTTCTCCACCGCAGTGCAATCGCGGCTTTCGACGACGGCTGTCTGGCGATCGCTAAAGGCGCTGCTTATTCCGCGCTGCTTTCGTTTTTCCCGGTGCTGGCGTCGGCCGCGACCATTCTGGTGCAGACGCGCGCGGACTTTGTCTCGAAAATCCTGGAGGACACGCTCGATCAGATCGTCCCGCCGGGCAGCGAGGACCTGGTGATGCAGCAGTTCCGGGTTGCGGGCGCGCGCCCCATCTCGCTGCTGATTGTGGCATTTATGATCTCGGTATGGGCCGCCTCGGGAGTAATCAAGAGCTTGATGGAGGGCTTCCAGGCCATCTACCGGATTCCGCGTAGCCGGGGCTTTCTGCAAACGCAGGGCGTCTCCATTGCGCTCGTGCTGCTGGCCGCATTTCCGCTGGTGTGCGCCACCGCGCTGGTGATTTTCGGGACGCAAGTGGAAGGCACGATGCTGGCGTGGATGAAGGTGGATCCGATGTTGTCGCCGCTGGCGGGGCTGATGCGCGCCGTCAGCCGGGGAACGCGATACCTGCTGGCGTTCCTCACGACGGTGTCGGTCACTTGCACGTTGTATTGGTTCGGACCCTATCGGCAGCAGCGCTGGCGCTATGTCTGGCCGGGAGCTGTGCTGGCGACGATCTTCTGGTTGCTGGCCACCGCAGGGTTCGCATGGTACGTGCGCAATATCGGCCATTACAACGTGATGTACGGGTCGGTAGGCGCCGGCATCGCGCTGCTGGTGTGGATGTACCTGATGGCGGTGATCGCGCTGATCGGCTGCGAATTTAACGCGGAGTACGAGAGGGCGGAGGGAA
>Ga0181528_10001169_pt1 | contig 16561 bp, 11 predicted proteins | sample PEATcosm2014_Bin_47_FD_119742 | JGI IMG/M metagenome (GOLD analysis project Ga0181528, IMG submission 119742) | Peatland microbial communities from MTU Mesocosm Facility, Houghton, MI, USA - PEATcosm2014_Bin10_10_metaG | ecosystem: Environmental > Terrestrial > Soil > Wetlands > Peat | place...
CAGCCTTCGGCGGCAAACGCTTCGGCGGTGGCAAGCCCCAGTCCCTGGCTGGACGCGGCTACCAAGGCAACACGATCTTTCAGTCCCAGATCCATAGTTGGTGAATTGGGCATTATAAATGGTGCGTGGCGAGCTTTTGCTTGCTCCAGTGGAATCGCCGCCATTAGTCTTGAGGGGAGGAAGCCATGAAACCCCGTAATCGTAATCCTGAAACCGCTGCCGTCCGTGGGGCATCCGACTTCAAAAAGAAGAATGGCCCAGTCGTCCCGCCGATCTACCAGACGTCTACCTTCGAGGTCGCGGACAACGATGAGCAAGTGCAAGTGACATCGACCGACCGCTATTACACGCGGTGGGGCAATCCGACGATCACTCTGGCGGAGCAGACTCTGGCGGCGCTGGAAGGCACGGAAGGGGCGCGCACTTTTGCCTCAGGCATGGGAGCCATCACCACAACGCTGTTGGCGCTCCTCAAAGCCGGGGACCACATCGTTGCCCAACGCGACATCTACGGTGGCGTCACGAAATTCCTTTCCCAGTGGCTACCAAAGTTAGGTATTGAAACCACGTTCGTGGACACGACAGACTACGAACAACACGCGCGCGCGATCCGGCCAAACACGAAGATGCTCTATCTTGAATCGCCGACGAATCCTTCGCTGTGCGTGGTCGACTTCAAGAAGACGGCGGCTTTGGCAAAGCAGGATGGCCTGATCAGCATGGTCGACAGCACCTTTGGCACACCGATCAACCAGCATCCCGCGGAATACGGTATCGACCTGGTGATGCATTCGGGGACCAAGTATCTGAGCGGGCATGCCGATCTGACGTGCGGCGTGATATGCGGCCGGCAAGAATTAATGGATCAGCTTTGGGAGACGCGTACAACCCTCGGCAATTGCATGGATCCGCACGCGGCTTGGCTGCTGATTCGTGGCATGAAAACCGTCGCCGTTCGCGTGGCGCGACAGAATGAGAATGCGTTGCGAGTTGCTGAATTCCTGGAGCAGCACTCTAAAGTGCGGCGCGTCTATTACCCGTTCTTGAAGAGCCACCCTCAATACGCGGTTGCGCGCGAGCAGATGAGTGGCGGCAGCGGTATGGTCACCTTCGAAGTCGAAGGCACGGGCGATGACGCGCGCCGCGTCAGCGAGGCGATGCGCTTGTTTACCTTGGCTACGAGTCTGGGCGGCGTGGAGTCGCTGGTTTCGATCCCAGTGCTGACATCGCACGCAATGATCTCCGCGGAGCAGCGCGAAAAGATGGGCGTGACCGAACAGATGGTGCGACTGTCGGTCGGGATCGAAAGCGCCGACGACTTGCTTGCGGATCTTGAACATGCGATGGAAGCCGTGGGAGCGCGCGTAACAGTAGGCTCCGGCTCCCGTTCCTGATCTTTAAACTTGTTCGCGCCATCAGGCAAAAAAGAACCGGCCTCTTACGAGGCCGGGTTTTTTAATCCGCTGAAGGTCGCTCTAGAAGAGTACCTTCAGGCTGAACTGCAGTATGCGTGCGAGGTGGGCGTTGTTGATTTCGCCGAATGTCGCCCCGCCCGGTCCAAGGCAGCTCGGGTCGCCGGCCGAATTGTTCGCTCCACCCGTACAAGTCATGGAAGCGGTGATACCTCCAGCCGTGCCTTCGATCGGCGCGAGCGAGAATTGAGTATGGTTGAAGACGTTGAACGCTTCCGCCCGGAACTCAATCGCCTTGCTTTCGGTGATCGCGAAGTGCTTGAACACTCCCATATCAAAGTTGAGGCGGGAAGGATTCCGGATATCGTTCCGTCCTGCATCGCCAAAGGTTAGACCTTGCGGCAAGACGAACGCGCCAGGGTTAATGCCGAACTTGGCATAGCTGGGGGATGAAACCTGGCTCGCAGGTGGAATACCGGATGTCGAACTGCCAATCACGTCCGGGAAAGAAATGCCAGCGGTTCCAACCCCGTTGCCCACGCCCGAATTGTCACCGTAGGTAGTGCCGTTGACGACGGTGAGCGGCACGCCCGTTGCGAACGATTCGATACCAGACCACTCCCAACCACCGAGCAGCGAGTGACTCAGTCCGGGCTTTTTGAAGAATGGCAGATCGTAAACCCATCCGACGTTCAGCATGTGCCGCTGGTCAAAGTTCGAACTCGCGCGAGTCAAAGTCGGATCGTAAGAGTTGACGAACGTCGCGTCGTAACGGTCCGAAGAATCGTCGATCGAGTGGCTGTAGGTGTAGGCAGCGGTCAGGTTCAAGGAGCCTACGCTTTTGCGAGCCGACACTTGCAACGCGTTGTAATTCGAGTTCGCCTGGTTTTCAAGACGGGTGATGGTGTGGATGCCGGGGAACGGCCGATACGGATCGGCGCTGTTACCGCAGGCGACCGCCAGATTGTTAGCCCAACCACCGACCTGGGTGGCACCATACGTGGTTCCACCGCCTGGAGTCGCTGTCGCGATGCCAGTCGTCGGGTCGAGGGAGATTCCGTTGCAGTCCGCGGAGGTGATCGGTTGTCCCGGACCATAGGGATTCAGCGAAGCGGCCACTGGGTACAGCTGATTCAGGTCCCGTTGTAGTCCGAGGTGAGTGCCTTTGCTGCCGACGTACGAAACAGTCATCACGCTGTGTCCAGCAAATTCATGCTGAACGTCCAAGTGCCACTGTTGCATGTAGGGCCAAATGGCAGCGGTTGGAATCGACAGGAAGCTTGAGGGGAAGGTAGGCGCAACGCCGGTCAATGCAGTGTTTCCGATGTTGGCGTAGCCGGGGATATTGTTCTGCGTCGAGCTCTGCAACAGCGGCGACGTCTGTCCTTCCATTCCCTCGGTGTCAGCTTCGTTGCCATTGGCATGTTCGTAGAACATTCCATAGCCGCCGCGGATCGCCGTCTTGCCGTCGCCGAACAGATCATAGGCAAAACCAATACGCGGGGCGGGATTGAAAAGATGTCCCTTCAAGCAACCCGGGTTGGGATTGCCGGCGACAACCGCGTTGTATCCAGCAAAATTATAGGTTCCTCCGGGGCCTCCGCATTGCTCCAGACCGAGCAGCGGATTGCCGACTCCCGGGATAAGGGCACCTGCGTTGCCAGTGATCGCGCCGCTCACGTCGATCTGAGGCGCGGTGGATGCGTTCGCCTCATAAACTCCGGGATCCCAGTTGTAGGCATGGTGATATCGATCGCGGTAAGTTCCGAAGAGACTTACGCGAACACCGAGGTTCAAGGTCAAACGATCGGTGACACGCCAGTCATCCTGGAAGTAAGGCTCGACGATCTTGTAGCGGTTATAGAACTTCAACTGGTTGCTACCTTGCGCAAAGCTCGCAATGTTTCCCATCAGGAGGTCGGCGAAGGCGTTGCCTGTGCCCAAGGGCAGGCCGGTTCCGGGCACGGTCACACTGGCCGACGCTTTATCGAACGTCAGCGAGCCATTGACCTGTACGCTGCTTAGTTCGTTCTTCTCAGCGGTCGCGACATAAGCACCAAACTGCAAATTGTGCCGTCCGACGATCTTCGTCATATTGTCGCGATAGGTATAGGTCGGGTTGGAGTTGTACGGTCCTTCAGGCCAGATGCCATCCGGATCGAGGGCGAAACCTCCGCCGTATGCCGGTCCGACGGACGCACCGACGTTGATTGCCGGCAATTTTCCGCCTGCACCATTGTTGTACAGATATCCCATCGCGAAGCCCGAAGGAAGCTGCCAGTTGCCTTCCGACTTAAACGAGATGTGATCCGTCGTATAGCTGGCGACAAATTCGTTGAGCAGTGTGGGTGAAATGGTGCTGGTCAAGCGCGCGACAAGGCTGATCCCAGGTCCATTAAAGAAGGTCTGGACAGTTGGGAAGGATGCGGAATCCCAGATGGGTCCGGGCTCTAGCGTCGTCCACGAATCGTGGATGTAGCGGAAGGTCACACGGTTGTGGTCGTTAATGTTGTGGTCGACGCGGAACAACTCTTCCCGCCAGTTCGTGGGGAGCGATACGTTCGTGTTGTAGATCGCTTGGCCAGGCGTATCGAGCGTGGGCGCGGGGATTAGTGCAAGCAAAGCCGTTCCGGTTGCGGTCGGGGTGATCTGATTCCCCGGGAAAGGCAGTCCCGTCGCGGGATTAATAGGGCAATCTGCTCCCGGACACAAATCCGAGAAATTTCCGGTTCGCTCGGCATTGGACGGCACCGGCGTGTTGAAGCTCGCCGGAAGCCGATCTCTCCGCCATTCCTGCGACCAGAAGAAGAAGGTCTTCTCTTTTTTCTGGTTGTACAGGCCGGGGATGAATACCGGACCGCCGATCGTGTAGCCGAAATCATTCTTCTTATATGGGGCTACAACACCGGTTCCGCCGGCCTCGGCGCTGTTGAAGTAGTTTTGCGCATTGAACATGTCGTTGCGCACAAACTCATAAGCATCGCCGTGGAACGACTTCGTTCCACCTTTAGTCTCGACTTCGACCGTGCCCGATCCGTTACGGCCGTACTGCGCGCCGTAGTTCGACGTGAGCACCTTGAACTCCGAGATCGCGTCGATGCTGGGATACACGTTCAGTGTTCCGTTGCTGCCGTTATCCATGTTGTCGCCGCCATCGAGCTCCCAGTTGTTGTACTCGGTGCGGCCGCCATTCATGCTGAACGAAACGCTACCATTGATACCGACCGACGGTTCGTCCTGTCCGGTCTGGTTACTCACGCCGGGAACCAGGCTGACCAGCGTCGTAAAGTTGCGGCCATTGAGCTCGAGCTGGGTGATTTCCTTGCCCGTAACCGTGCCTGCCAGCTCTGAGGATTGCGTTTCTACTTGGGCGACGTTCTCGCCCTGAACAATCACTTCAGTGCTGATCGCTCCGACTTCGAGGGGAGCATCGACGCGAGCCTTCTCTCCGACATCGAGCTTCACGCCCCGGGCTTCATACTTCTTAAAGCCTGCCGCCGTCACAATGATGTCGTACGACCCGGGAGACAGAGCGGATTCGTTGTACTCGCCCGTCGAGTTCGATGTCGTCTGGCGCGTGATGCCGCGCTCAGGACTGGTGACGATGACGGTAGCTCCGGCGACGGCCGCCCCGCTCGGATCTTTCACGGTGCCGGTGATCGAACCGGTTTGTGCCCAGGCGCCGGCGCACAGCATCAGGACTAACGACATCCCTAATAGCACACGAGAAGATTTCATGATCGCTCCGCAAGGCGCAGACGTATGCCCGCGCCGATTCAGTCGGCTTTGCCGTTTTTCTTGCGAGCCTTCCAACTGGCTCGCGCTTCGACATCAATTCCCGTTTGGTTGAGACCCTAGCGGGGACTATTAAAACGTATGAATAGTGCGTTTATACGACATCGACTGTCAAGAAAAAACGACGCCCGGTGACCGGAATCACAGTTCCTTGAGCATCCATTCAGTCCGCCCGGCTTTACAAAGGCATTCATCAAACGCTGCGGGTAGACTCCCGGACCACCAGTTCTGGCGCGACTTTGCGATGCGTTGCCGCGATTTCGCGCTTTTCCAGCACCCCATTGATCCCGTCGACCACGATCCCCACCGCCGAGGCTCCCATCGCTTCCATGGGTTGGCGTACTGTGGTCAGTGAGGGGGTATAGATAGCAGAAGTAGCGACATCGTCGAAGCCAATCACGGAGCACTGCTCCGGCACGCGTATCCCAGCCCGCGTCAAAGCACGAATCGCCCCGAAGGCGCTCATGTCATCAAAGGCCAACAGCGCGGTAAAGGGACGTTTCTGCCGGATCAGGTCTTCGGTGAGTTTGTAGCCGGACTCGAAGCTCGAAAGTGGATCGCGCGATTCGGGCAGGTCCATGATCAAGCGCGAGTCGAAGTCGAGGCCGCATTGTTTCGCGCAGTTCCGGATTCCCCGCCAGCGCGGAGAGCTGTCTGTAAGAGCCTTCGGGCCCCGGATAAATGCAATCTTGCGGTGACCCAGCGAGTGCAGATGTTCGAGTGCGAGGAAGCCTCCGACTTCATTGTCGACGATCACTGAACTGATCGAGTCGGTCTTGAGTTCGCAGCCGATCATCGCGGTTGGTATGCTGCTTTTTTCCAGATCGCCCAGCAGGTTGATATCAAGAAAGAGCCAATTGGCCAGCACGATCAGCGCTTCAATGCGGCGGTCAAGCAGCATCTCGAGATAACGCTCAAAGCGTCCGCGCTCGTTGTGAACATCGGTGAGAATGGGAAGATAGGACGACTGATAAAGAGTGTTCTCGATGCCCCGCAAAACCAGTGTGCAATATGGATCGGTCATGTCAAAGACCATGACTCCTACCGTATGACTGCGCTTGCTGCGCAAAGAACGGGCGAATTGATTGGGGCGATACCCAAGCTTCTGCGCGGCACGTTCGATTCGCTTCTTGGTAACCGCGGGAATGTAGCGCGCCAGAGGCGCGTTATTCAGTACGATCGATACCGTGGTCGAGGAGAATCCGCTCTCCTTCGCCACATCGCGAATCGTCACCATGGCCAGGCCTTGCACCGGATGCGAAGTTGATAGTTCCGGAAAAATTGCGGAATGCTCGCAGCGTCCACACCGTAGCTTGAATTAAGAGCGAACACTGGCGGACACTACAGCAGAGAGTAATACGAGTGTCAAGCGCACGTATCACATCGCGATGTTTTGTTTTGTTTCTGCTCGCAGGCATGGCGTCCGCCAGTCCGGTGAGGCAGTCTACGCCCGCATCGAGCCAAAGATCGTCGCGTTCCGAAGTGCAGCCTGCTGATCCTGCGCAGATCTTTCAGCGCGGCCAAGATGCCTTGTCCCAGGCGCGACTGGACGAAGCCGAACGCGATTTCCGGCAAGTGCTGCAGATTGATCCAAAGGCGGGCGCTGCCTATGCCAATCTCGGCGTCGTCTACATGCGGCGAAGGCAATGGGCAAAAGCCTTGGATGCTCTCCAGACCGCGGATCACCTGATGCCGCAAGTCTCGGGCATCCGGCTCAACATAGGTCTCGCCTATTACCGGCAGAATGAATTCCTGAAGGCCATTCCGCCGTTCGAATCCGTCGTCCACGATCAGCCCGACGCGCTGCAGCCGCGCTACCTGCTGGGCTTGTGCTACTTCTTCGCCGACCGTTGGGCCGATGCCGCGAATACGCTCGAACCCCTCTGGACACAGGAATCAAGCCACATGCCCTATCTGTACGTGCTCTCCAATGCCGCGCACCGCGCCGCGCAGAAGGACCTCGACGAGCGCGCCACGGCAGAACTAATTAAATTGGGCAATGACTCACCTGAGTACCATCTCTTCGTCGGAAAATATCATCTCAACCTCGATCAATATGATCTGGCGATCGCCGATTTCGAAGCTGCAGCCAAGGCCGATCCCAAACTGCCTTTTGTCCACTTCAACCTTGGGTTCGCGCACTTGAAGAAACAGGAGTTGGCTAAGGCTCGGGATGAATTCGTGAAGGATGCAGCCGTCGAGCCAGACCTTGCACTCAACTATGACGAACTCGGAGAGGTCTACTGGCTGATGCAGGATGACGCGAATGCCGAGAAAAGCTATCGCGAGGCCGTGCGTCTGGATCCGCACTTGGTGAACTCTCGGCTTGGACTGGCGAAGATTTATCAGCGTCAACAAAGATATTCGGCCGCGCTGGCCGAGGCCGACGCGGCGGTCAAGGTTGATCCGGCACGCCCCGACGCTCACTACGTTCGAGGACAAGTCCTGCTTCACCTGGGCCGCAAAGAAGAAGCCAAAAAAGAACTCGACGCCGCAGCCCAGGCGAGCGGCGCCCCTGGCAATCAGTCGGAAGGAAGCTCGGTTCCTTCACCTGAGCTACTACAGGATTTGCAGTGATACACTTACGGCGACCGCACGTTTCCCTTCAACAACAACCGCAATTTCGCCGCTCGAACCGGAGGTACACATCATGAAGCGCTTAGTGAAAATCGTAGCCATCGTAGTGGTTTTGCTAATTGTGGTTGTGATCGCGATTCCTTTCCTCATCGACGCAAACACTTTCCGGCCAAAGCTCGAATCCGAGCTGACCACTGCGTTGGGACGCCAGACGAAGGTGGGTAATCTTTCGCTGTCTCTGTTCTCAGGAAGCGTGGGAGCCGACGACATCTCGATCGCGGACGATCCGCAGTTCAGCAAGAGTGCGTTTATTCAGGCGAAGTCGCTTAAGGTCGGCGTCGAGATGATGCCGCTGATTTTCTCGAAGACCCTGAATGTTACCGAACTCACCTTGAACGAGCCGGAAATCAACCTGGTCAAATCGGAGAACGGCGAACGCTGGAATTTTTCCAGCTTGGGAGGGAACAATTCGTCCAAGCCCGCGACCCCGGGTCCAGCCACCCCGAGCAGCAATCCCAATCTCTCGGTGGCCAAACTCAATATCGAAAACGGCCGTCTGACGGTTTCGCAGCAAGGATCCTCTGCCAAGCCCCGCGTTTACGACAAAGTTGATGTAGACGTACAAAACTTCTCGTTCACATCGTCGTTCCCGTTCCAGATGACGGCGGATCTGCCCGCCGGCGGCAGCATGAAACTCAGCGGCCACGCGGGCCCCATCAACTCGGAAAATGCGGCCGCCACTCCACTCGATGCCAAGATTTCCGTGCAGAAAATGAACTTGGCGGCCTCAGGATTTATTGATCCGGCTGCGGGAATCGCGGGGATCGCCGATCTCGACGGGACGCTGACCTCAGACGGCCATGAAGCCAAAACCTCCGGTACGCTGAACATCACCGGACTACAAGTGGTACAGAAGGGTTCTCCAGCAGGCAAGCCGGTGGTTTTGACCTTTGCCGTCGTACATAACCTGGCCAAGGAAAACGGAGATATCACGCAAGGCGATGTTGCTATGGGCAAGGCAGTTGCGCACTTGACCGGATCGTACGACGCTCACGGAAAAGTAACGTCGGTGAATCTGAAGTTGAACGGGCAGGGCATGCCAGTGGATGATCTCGAGGCCATGCTTCCGGCGGTTGGCGTCATATTACCTCCAAAGGCGACGCTAAAAGGCGGCAATTTAAATATCACCATGGCCAGCTCTGGAGCGGTAGACAAATTAGTAACCACTGGAACAGTTCGTATGGAGAATACGACTCTCGCTAACTTCAACTTGGGATCCAAGCTATCCGCCATCTCGGCCCTATCCGGCAAGAACACCGGGAACGACACCACGATCCAGAACTTTAGCAGCGACGTTCACATGGCCCCTGAGGGGACCCAAGCCAACAATATCAATCTCACGATTCCCGCTGTCGGAGTGTTAACCGGCGCTGGGACGGTGAATCCTTCGAACCAGCTCGCCTTCAAGATGAAGGCGGACGTGGGAGGAATGGGCATCCCGTTTGGCGTTACGGGCACAACTTCCGATCCCAAATTCACTCCCGACGTGAAAGGCCTGGCAACGGGCCTCCTTCAGAACGCACTCGGGGGCAAGGGTAATACCCAGCAAAATCCCGTCAACAACGTCATGGGGCTCTTCAAGAAAAAGCAGTAAGGGACACCTTCTCGTCAAATCAGCGATGATCGGCGGCGGAAACGCCTTGTTTTATGTATTTACTATTACGAATATTTATTTTATTATAGAGAAATTATGGCTGGCGTCTCTGACACGATTACTGACGGCTTAACCCGTTATTCCATTGGCGAAAAACTACGCACCCTCCGTTTGCGCAAGAGTATGGGCCTGGTGGAATTGGGTAAGCACACCGGGCTGTCGGCGGCCCTCCTCTCGAAACTTGAGCGGGGAAAGCTCTTCCCTACCTTGCCGACTTTGTTGAGGATTGCTCTGGTGTTCGGAGTCGGACTCGATTACTTCTTCACCGACGAACGAAAGCGGCGCGTAGTGAGCGTGGTACGTCATGGCGAGCGCGTTCGTTTTCCCGAACGGCCCGGAACGCAGGACGTCCAATATTTTTTCGAATGCCTCGATTACCGCGCCACAGAGCGCAAACTAAGCGCTTTCGTCGCCGACTTTCAGGAGATCGCCCCAGAAAAACTCAAACCGCATCAGCACGCCGGCGTCGAGTTTCTCTACGTGATTAAGGGATCATTGGCGGTCAAAATCGGCAGCGAGGAATTCCTCCTCGACGCGGACGACGCGATCTACTTCGACTCGGCGGTGCAGCACAGCTATCGCCGTCAAGGCGAGAAACCCTGCACCGGTGTGATCGTCACCGTCCCCTAAGCCCATCGGCAAACAGAAGTTCCTCTGCAACCTCCAGCACAACGCCCCGAGCACCGGACCGGGATGGTACTATGAAAGATTCCGCGGGCTCGACTGCATAGAGATGATTGCGCGTCACGGACTGGAAGTGCAGTCCTTTGCTTACGATAGAATGGAGCGCAGTCTGCTCGTATTCATTCAATCGGGATTTCTGTAACTCAGCGAAACCTGATGGCGCGGCCGGGCAGCTTTTTTGTAGTCCCAGGAATCGAAGGTACTTGAAATCAAACCTGTTCATGTTGAACTCCCAGGGGTGTGAATCCAAGTTGAAACTCTGGACCGGTCGCACCGGCGCGTTGATCTTTGGCCTATTCGTCGCGTTTTCCGTTCTGCCCGCGTCCGCTCAGGTGGACTTCACGCTCTCGGTCTCCGCTTTCAATCCCGCAGCCATGGCCCCGGGTGGCACGTCTTCGTCGAACATCACGGTCGTCACGAATACCGGATTTGTCGGCCCTGTTTCTCTCACCTGCGCCGTAGCCGCGGCGGTAACAATTCCTCCAGCGGATCTTCCGACCTGCACGATCAGTCCGGCGTCACTGACGGCTTCGGGCGGATCTTCCGCGACCATCACGACCTCCGGCAATACTTCGACTATCGCTTATACCGTCACCATCACGGGCACCGACGCTTCAGGAACGCAGTCACAAGCGCAGCAGGTGACGGTTCTTTCCGTAACGCCGCAATACACGATCACAATTCAGACTCCGATATCGCCGAGCAGCGTCGTCGCAGGCACTGGCGCTCAGGGTGTGATCACAATCAATCCACTCGACGGTTATACGACCCCAACCGGTGGCTACATCACGCTCTATTGCGCTTCGATCACTCCTCTAGTCACGATTGCGCCAGTCTGTTCATTCACCTATCCGGCAAATCAAAAGGGACTCGTGGTTACGAGCGACACTCCCGTGACGGCGACTCTCACCATCAATACCTTCGGGCCCATCCCCAACGGATCAGCCGCACATCCTCGCATCTTCTACGCGTTGTGGCTCTCTGTGCCGATGCTGGGATTGGTTTTCCTGGGCGCGGCGGTGAGCGGCAAAAAGTCCAGGAAGATATGGGGAGTCTTAGGGTTGTTCGTGATCAGCGGCGCCCTGCTTCTGCTTCCCGCCTGCAGCAACACCAACAGCACCGTAAACACAACCACGCCCAACGGCATTACCCCAGCGAACACTTACACGTTCACGATCGTCGGTGTCGACTCAAATGGCGTGGTTTCCAGCAACACGGGAGCTACGACTGGCGGCGGGCCTACCGTCAGTTTGACGGTCACGAAGCCGCCGTCATAACCGGGCAACGGTCACGAACTTAATTTGAAAGGAGTACGGCCTCTTACGATGCGGCCTTGCGGGTCTGACGCTCGATTTCCGCTGCCTGGTGCATCAGCACGTCCCGCAGCGAAACCAATCCCTTCAGCTGTTTTCCGTCGACAATAGGAAGGTGGCGGAATCCAAACTCGCGCATGATGAAGAGGCATTCCTCAATGCTTTCGTCGGCAGCAACCGCGCGAGGATTCGCAGTCATCACCTCGGATACAACCGTCGTCCCGGGCGTACGCCCCACCGCGACCACGCGGTTCATGATGTCGCGCTCGGAGATAATCCCGGCAAGGTCTCCATTCCGCATCACGGGAAGCGCGCCCACGTTGTGCTCCATCATGTAGCGCGCCGCTTCGAGCACGGTACGCGTGGCTTCCACAGAATAAAGTTTGCGGTCTTTCACCAGTTCGCGGAGGGTACTCATGGATGACTCCTTCGGCAATGGATTACTGCGGACCGGGCCAAATCCCCATGGCCAGCCTGCTGCGGTGGGCATTACTCTAACACAAGAAAAGACCGAATAGCCGCGCCCCGCAAGCAAAAACCCAGGCTGCAAATTACCCCTCGGGTCAGTGCAGGACGAGATGATGTTCTTCTTCGAATGACTCTTGCACGGCATCTTTCGCAACAAATCCGCCGAGATCAGACGAAACAAGTTGCGGACGAGTCGCGGGGACCGGCGTCGGCTTTTTCCTCGGCTTGGAATATTGCAGCAACGGTAGGAACGGCAGCATGAGCAGAAACACGACTCCCATCAGCCAAAAGGCTTCTACGAACGCTAGCATCGCGGCATGCTGCTGCACCATTCCATAGATGGCCGCAATCGACTTGCGCGAAGCCGTCGCGGCATCGGCTCCATGCGCGTAGAAATCCGCTCGCAGCCCCTGCAACATTCTGTAGGTCTGTCCGCTTCCCGCAGTGATGTTCGCCACCAGATGGTTCTGGTGCACTTGCGAGCGCCGCGCCAGGAACGTCGTCATGAGCGCAATGCCGACGCTGCCGCCGATATTGCGCATCAGGTTGAAGATGCTGGTGGCATTTCCCATTTTTTCCGGCTGGATTCGTGACATTGCGAGCGACATTAGCGGAATAAACAGGAAGCTCAATGCGACGCCCTGCAACACCTGCGCCCAAAATATGTCCCAAAAGCCCGCGTAGAGATTGAGGCCGGAAAGCTGGAACATCGAGATCGAACCGAGCACGATTCCCACCGCAAGCAGGCGCCGCGGATCCGTCTTGGTCGTCAAATGCCCCGCCAGTGGTGTGAATAGCAGCGCTCCCAATCCTCGAGGGGACAACGCCATTCCCGAGTTATAGGCGGGATATCCCATGAGCGTCTGCAAATACAGCGGAAGCAAAACTAGGCTGGCGTAAAGAACGAATCCCAGCATGCTGATGAGAAAAACGCCCGCACTGAACGAACGATTCCGGAGCACCCGCAGATCGACAACGGGGTGATCGGTCATCAACTCCCTGGCAATCAACGCTATCAGCCCAAAAATGCACAATCCGGTGAATATGCGAATGTAATCCGACGAGAACCAATCCTTTCGCTGGCCCGTATCGAGCATCACCTGTAACGATCCAATGCCCAATGCCAGAAATCCGATCCCCCACAGATCAACTTTTCCTTCGCCGCGTTTCACGTAATGCGGATCAAACACGAACCGGTTCATGAGAAACAGCGAAAGGATACCCACGGGTAGATTGAGATAGAAAATCCAGCGCCAGCTGTAGTTGTCGGTGATCCATCCGCCCAGCGTTGGACCAAGAATCGGCGCCAGCAGAATCCCAATCCCGAATGCCGCCATCGCATGCCCATGACGCTCTTTGGGAAACGTTTCCAGCAGGATTGCCTGCGCCAAAGGTTGAAGTCCGCCGCCAGTCAAACCTTGCAGCACGCGAAAGATGATTAATTGCGTCAGCGACGTCGCCAAGCCGCAGCAAAGCGACGTCACCGTGAATCCCGCAACGCAGGCCAATAGCAACCGCTTGCGTCCCACGCGATTGGCGAGCCATCCGGAGATCGGCAGCACAATCGCATTGGAAACCAGGTACGACGTGACGACCCACGTGCCTTCTTCGTTCGTGGCTGCAAGATTTCCGGATATGTGGGGAATGGCGACGTTAACCACCGTCGTATCGAGCACTTCCATGAAGGTCGCCAGCATCACAGCGCAGGTGACGACCCACGGATTTACGGCGCGTTGTGGATTGGCATCCACTCAAGAAAGCCTGCGGAGGGCTCCGCAACTCGTAACTTCGAACTCTAGGAGAAGGTACTAGGCTGGTCGGTGATTCAAATCACAAGACGAAGTGAGCAGATGGATGTGTCGCTACTGACCCGAATTTGCGGCGTCCCGCCGGCGGCATTTGTGCCGCCGGCAAGACATCGCAAGCAACCGTTGAACAAAACTTCGATGCTGGCAACCGCTTCAGAAGCGGAACTGCGGTCCAAACGTCACCCGCATATTATTGTGCGCACCGCCATTGAAAAAGATGTCGTCGCCAATTTCGGCGCGCAGCCCAATTGGTCCGGCGAATGCTTCAATGCCGCCGCCCGGGTACAAAGCGAAATAGGTCGCGCCACTCGCCAAGCCGACGCTGTTCGTGAAGCCCGCAGGCGGAGTCGCATTGGTCACTCCGAAATTATCGAATCCGACTTTGCCGGTCACGAATACGCGAAAAGGTCCCGAGCCCGTCTGGAATTTTGGTCCGAAGAATCCGTGCAGAGTGCGAAGGCGCGACGTCACGTTTGTGGTCGTGAGGCCATCGCTGAATGTGCTGGTGTAATCACGCTTGAAGTCGTATGCCATCTCCGCTTCAATCTGCACATTAGAAGTGATTCCGAACGCGGCTCGTCCGCCGAGTCCAACAAAGTTTCTGGTTGGGCCGGGATCGGTGAGGCGATAGTAGTCAAGAAAACCGCCGATCTCGACGTGGTCCATATCGTGACTCTGGGCGACCACCATTGGAACTGCGAAAAAGAGCGAAACAACAAACAAACCTAGACAACGTTTCATGATTATCGTGCACTCCTGAAATAAGTTTTTCCCGCGCACACTTCTCCCCGTACACGGCGCAGGGTGAGCGGACTACTGAGCGGCAGAATTACTGACTTGGATGCCACTCCACTCGGGTGGGTTGGAGGCAAATGGCTTGCCAGCAAGCCCGAGTGCGACGTTCACAACAAGGCAAACGGCGCGGATATCAGCTCCGCGCCCGCTCAAACTTTTTCATTTTGTTATGTGGATCTACTACTGAAGATGGTTGACGTGGAACGGCGTCGCATCTGCGGTGTTGGTCTCAGAACGTGGCGTCATCGACACCACAACATAGGCACGCTCTTTGCTGTCCAGACTTTCTCCGCGCAGCAGCATCTTGTCCTTTTGCAGGCGGAACTCCGCGCGCTCGCCGACCGAAAGCAGAACAGAATGTTTTTCGTTTCGCGGACGAATGCGATACGTGACGCGCTCGCTCTGCAGCACATATTCTGGGCAGGTTTCGCTCGATCCGCATTGCACCGATTCCATCTGCACAAGCGAACCCACCTGATACGCCTTCGGATCCTTCGCATACGCGAGACCCGCAAGACTCAGCACAACGCACAGAGTAAGTTTGAAGCCCATTCGATTCTCCCAGAAATTCAAGAAGAGGCAACACCCGCATAAGCGGAAGTGCCAGCCTGATATGTATTGTCTATGCCTGGAAAGAAGAAAGCAGGTCACCGCAGTAATAGCCCGGAAGTTACCAGGGATCGCTGGCTTTAGCCTGCGCGCCTCTGCTCCCCCGTGATGAAAGGTCTTGGTCTTCGAATCAGATTTTCAGCGTTCGGTGACTTCTTCGAGAGTCTGAAAAAATGCAGGATAAGAGATCGCCGCCGACTCTGCCCCCGAGATCACCGTTTCGCCGGAAGCTCGCAGCGCCGCGACCGCGAAGGCCATTGCTATCCGATGGTCGTCAAACGAATCGAGCTCTGCGCCATGCAGCGACTGTCCACCAGGAATTTTCAAACCATCTTCAAACTCTTCCGCCGTGGCGCCCATCTTTCGCAGGTTCGTCGCGACGGCCGCAATGCGGTCCGATTCCTTTACGCGAAGTTCTTTCGCATCGCGCACTTCGATTCCCTGCTCGGTGAATGGAGCAATCGCCGCGAGCACCGGAATCTCGTCAATAAGCGCCGCCGAATCCCCGCCCGAGATTCGAGCCCCTTTCAACTTTCCGCCTTCGACCTGAAGTGTCCCAACCAGCTCGCCGTTAATTTCCTCCAGTTGCGTAACCGAGATTCGCAGCCCCATCTGCACGAGGATGTCGAGCAAGCGAGCGCGCGTCGGATTCATCAGCAGGCTGGGCACCGTGAGTTCCGACCCGGGAAACAAACCAGCTGCGCACAGAAAAAATGCCGCGCTCGACAGATCGCCCGGGATGCGCGTCTCCAAACCTCGCAAGCGCTGCCCTCCTCGAACGCGCACTTCGTTTCCCGCGCCAGCATTTTTGCGATCAAGGTGAACGCCGAATGCCCGCAAGGCCACTTCGCCGTGATCGCGCGTGCGCAAAGGTTCCTCGACGCATGTCTCCCCGTCAGCAAAGAGTCCGGCAAACAGGAGACATGACTTCACTTGCGCGCTCGCCACTGGCATTTTGTAGTCGATCGCCTTCAGCGACCCGCCAGTGATATGCAGCGGCGGTTTGCCTTCCCGTGAAGCGATCTGCGCTCCCATTGCCGAAAGCGGCTTGATCACGCGCTCCATGGGACGTCGGGACAGCGATGCATCACCGATCATTTCGCTGGTAAAACGCTGCCCCGAAGCGATCCCGCTCAACATCCGCATCGTCGAACCGGAGTTACCGCAATCCAGTGCTCTCGACGGAGCAGTCAGCGACATCCCGCTGCCTTGCACTTCAATCACGTTATCGCCGTCTGGCTTTCGCTCCCACTTCACTCCGAGCGCGCGCATGCAACCCAACGTGCTGGCACAATCAGCGCCCGTCGAATAATTTTCCAGGCGCGATGGCCCTTCGGCGATGCCCGCCAACATCGCATAGCGATGCGAGATCGACTTATCCCCCGG
>Ga0181528_10001170_pt1 | contig 16551 bp, 13 predicted proteins | sample PEATcosm2014_Bin_47_FD_119742 | JGI IMG/M metagenome (GOLD analysis project Ga0181528, IMG submission 119742) | Peatland microbial communities from MTU Mesocosm Facility, Houghton, MI, USA - PEATcosm2014_Bin10_10_metaG | ecosystem: Environmental > Terrestrial > Soil > Wetlands > Peat | place...
GGAGAACAACAATATGAGCAACCTCCCCGCTCCCGGCGTCTACAACGTCGACCCCGTCCACTCGACCGTCAGCTTCATTGCCCGTCACCTCGTCGCGGCGAAGGTCCGCGGTAACTTCACGGAGTTCAGTGGCACGATCACGATTGGTGACAGCATCGAGGCATCCTCGGTCGTCGCCGAGGTCCAAGCCAGCAGCATCACGACCGCGAACGAGATGCGCGACGGCCACCTCAAGAGCGCGGACTTCCTTGACCTAGAGCACTTTCCTACGCTGACTCTGAAGTCGACCAAGATCACGGCCAAGGGCGGCGACAACTACGAACTGCTCGCCGACCTGACGGTCAGGGGTGTCACCAAGCCCGTGACATTCCAACTCGAGTACCTCGGCACTGGGCCGAGCATGGCGCCGGGCGTGAACGTGACTGGTTTTGAAGTCACGGGAGAGATCGACCGCCGCGACTTTGGCGTGAACTTCGAAGGAACGCTGGAGAACGGCAGCCTCGTGGTCGGCAACAAGATCGGCATCGAGATCGCCGTCGAGGCCCACCAAGCCGCCTAGGCGCAGGATCATTGTGGCAGTGCGGCGGGGGCCCTCGGGCCCCCGCCGTTTTGCTCGTTACGATGGGTCCATGTCAGATTCTTCCAAAGGCAAGGGCGTCAAATCGACCCTTGGTGTGTTGGGAGCTTTGGCCACCATTGTCTCGGTCTGGTGGTTCGCTCTTCGCCCGGCCAAGAAGAAGCGACAGGGCTAGACCCACCCAGTCGAACCGGGCACTGGCCCAATGAGCGTTAGCGTCTTTCGATGGCTTCGGTTTCGCTCGCACCGCTGCACCACCGGAGTTTCAGCCTCGCCCTCGGTTCCTCGCTGATCTCCTCGACCGGAACCTGGATGCAGTCGGTCGCACTGGGCATCTATCTCACCACGACCACCAAGGACGCTCTTTGGCTCGGGTTGATCACCTTGGCGGGTTGGCTGCCGGCGATCGTCGGTTCACCCACGGGCGGAGTGATTGGGGACCGTTTCAATCGCCAACACTGGATCCAATCAATGAATTCGGTGATGGCATTGACCGCCTGCACGCTCGCGGTCGCGAAGTACACCAATCATCTCTCACCCCAACTCTGCTGCTACGTCGCCGCGATCGAGGGCTTGTGCGGCTCGGCGTCTTGGGCGGCCTGGCAGTCGTTGCTACCCGATTTGGTCGCGGCCGACGAGGTCCTCGCCGCGGTATCACTCTCGTCAGCCCAATTCAATCTCGGGCGGGTCATCGGCCCGCTGTGTGCGGGCGTGGCGTTGGCCTTCGGTTCCATTGGCCTGTGTTTCGCACTGAACGCGGCATCGTTCATCGTGGTGGTGGTGATGTTCTCCTTCGTCAAGAGCGCTTCGCGCGAGAAGGTACTCACCAAGGTCCGACCGTTTCACGAGACCTGGCAAGGAGTGCGAGTCGCGTGGTCGGTGAGGGGTTGTCGCAATCCCATTATCGGCATCGCGGCGGTCGCCCTCATCGCGAGTCCCTTCATCACGCTGGTTCCCGCGATGTCGATCCTCACGTTGCACGCCGGCAAGGTCGGCACGGCCTGGCTCGTGACCGCTCAGGGCGTGGGAGCGGTGATCGGGGCCCTGACGTTGCCAGGCGTGGCGCACCGCACGTCGCGAGTGTTCGTGTTGCGCGCCTCGTTGACGACGATGATCGGCGCCCTCGTGTTCTACGGGCTCGCCCCCGACCTCGTGCTCTCGGCGCTCGCCCTGGCCGTACTCGGCGGCGCCTACGTCGGAACGTTGACCGGACTCAATACGTCGGTGCAGTTGCACGCGCCTCGAAACGAGCGCACGCGCATACTCGCCCTCTATACCCTGTCGCTGTCTCTCTTCTATCCCGTGGGCGCCGTCATACAGTCGGCCTTCGCGAGGACCTGGGGGGTGCGACCAGTGACCATCGTCGCGGCGCTCGTGCTCGCCGTGCTTCTCTTGATCGTGAGCGTCGCGCACCCGCGTTATTGGCGTGAGATCGGGGCCGTCCCGTCAAGTACCGCAGAAATGCTGGCAGACTAGAAGGATGCCGTTCGCCTCGATCAACCCGTACACCGAGCAGTTGGTTTGTGAGTACGAGGGTCTCGACGAGAGCGCGATTGACGAAACCTTGTCGCGCGCCCACGAGGCCTATCGCGCCTGGCGCGACGTCGAGGTGAAGGATCGCGCGGTGCTCATGAACCGCGCCGCCGAACTGCTCGAGAGCGAGATCCCGGTGATCGCCGAACTCATGACCAGCGAGATGGGAAAGACCTTCGCCGCCGCCAAGGGTGAGGCTGCTAAATGCGCCCTCACGATGCGTTACTTCGCCGAGCACGCGCCCTCGATGCTCGAAGACGAGGTCATTGACTCGATGGCCTCCGCGAGCGGCGTGCGCTACGAGTCGATTGGACCGATCCTCGCGATCATGCCCTGGAACTTCCCGCTCTGGCAGGTGATACGTTTCGCGGTCCCGACGATCATGGCCGGCAACGTCGTCCTGGTCAAACACGCGCCCAACGTGCCCGGTTGCGCGCTCTACCTCGAAAATCTGTTTACCCGCGCGGGTTTCGCCAAGGGCGTCCTCAGCAATCTGTTCGTTGAGGTCGATCAAGTGCCCGCGATCATCGCCGATGCGCGCGTGGTGGGCGTGACGCTCACTGGTTCAGAGCGGGCCGGGCGAGCGGTCGCCGAACTCGCCGGGCGTCACCTGAAGAAGTGCGTCCTCGAGCTCGGTGGATCTGACCCCTTCATCGTCGCCTCTTCGGCGGACCTGAGGCGCACGGTCGCCCACGCGGTGACTGCACGCATCCAGAACAACGGGCAGGCGTGCGTCGCGGCGAAACGTTTCATCGTGGTCGCCGATCGGAGCGAGGAGTTCATCGATACCTTCGTCGAGGCAATGTCCGACGTCGTGGTCGGCAATCCCATGGACCCCGCCACGGTACTCGGGCCCCTCGTGAACCGGGCGCAACTCGAACTACTCGGTGAACAAGTCGCGTCCTCGCTCGCCCAGGGCGCCGTCCTTCGCACGGGTGGTGCGCCTCTCGAAGGAACCGGTTTCTTCTATCCCGCCACGGTCCTCACGAACGTGCCTCCGCACACTCGCGCGGCGACCGAGGAATTGTTCGGTCCCGTCGCCGTCGTGGACGTCGCCACCGACCTCGAGCATGCTCTGGCACTCGCCAACGCCACGCCGTGGGGCCTCTCCGGCTCGGTCTGGGCGAGCGATCCGCGCGAGATCAACGCAGTGATCGAACGGCTCGACGTCGGCATGGTGTTCGCCAACGCGGTCGTCGCCTCGATGCCCGAACTGCCCTTTGGCGGGACGAAGAAGTCGGGATTCGGCCGCGAACTGTCGACGAGCGGACTGCGCGAGTTCACCAACGCCAAGACCTTCTACGTCGCATGACCGAGCAACTCTACTTCGACCACGCCGCTTCGGCCCCGCGTCGCGACGAGGTCGCCGACGCCATGGAACGTTGGCAGCACGGTGTCGTGGGTAATCCTTCGGGGAGTCATCGCGCCGCGCGCGACGCGCGCCGAGCGGTGGAAGAAGCGCGCGACGAGGTGGCCGCCTTCGTCGGTGCCAAACCTGGTGGCGTCATCTTCACCGGTGGTGGTACTGAATCGTGTCACCTCGCCATCGTCGGCTCGACGCTGGCCCATCGCGCGACCCATGACCGGAGCGTCATCGTCACGTCGCGGGTCGAACACGACGCAGTGCTCGACGCCGCGCAGTTCGCGGCCAGCCAGTACGAGGGCGTCGAGCACCGTCTCGTGGACGTGGACGCCGAAGGGGTGGTCGACCTCGAGTCCTTGCGCGCGGCGATCGATCCGGACGTCGCGGTGGTGAGTGTCATGACGGTCAACAATGAGACTGGCGTCTGTCAACCCCTCGACGGCGTGAGTTCGATCGCTATGGGTACGGTTCCCGGGGGCGTGAGCACGCACACCGACGCGGTCGCGGCGGCGCCCTGGTTGCATCTACCCACCGTCACCGCGTCGATGGACCTGATTTCGATCTGCGCGCACAAGATCGGCGGTCCGGTCAACGCGGGTGCGCTGGTCATGCGACGCGAGGTTCCCCTACTCGGCGTCGTTCCCGGCGGCGGTCAGGAGCGGGGACGACGCGGTGGGACGGTGGACGTCGCGGCGTGCGTGGGACTCGCCACCGCGGTACGCCTCACCCAGAAGGAACTGGTTGACGTGAACGATCGAGTCATCGACCTTCAGCGCAAACTGTGCGCGGCGCTGAGCTTCCTGCCGGGGTGTGCGATCACCGCTCCGGCGGCCCGAAAGGTGCCCGGAACGGTGCACGTGACCTTCGAGGGCGTGGCGAGCGACGAGGTCTTGTTCCTGCTCGATCAAGCGGGCGTGTGTGCCTCAGCCGCGTCGAGTTGTTCGAGCGGCGCCGCAATCACGAGCCACGTCCTGGCGGCGATGGGCGTGGCGCCCGAACGGGCCCGGGGTTCATTGCGGCTCTCCATGGGACCCGAGACCACCGAAGACGAGGTCGACCAGCTCATCGCCATACTCTCCTCGGTGATCTACCGGCTAGACGCCGGGGCCTAGAAGTACCAGCCGGCTGGCAGAATGGAGCCGTGAAGGTCCTGGTCGCCATGAGTGGAGGAGTGGACTCGTCGGTTGCGGCGGGTCTCGTACTCGAGCAGGGTCACGAGGTCGTGGGCGCCACGCTCAAACTCTGGGGCGGGGTGTCGGATTCGGGGTGTTGCTCGGTCGCCGACGTCGACGACGCGCGACGAGTCGCCCAGACGCTCGGCATCGATCATCACGTCTTTAACTACACCGACGAGTTCAACCGACACGTGGTCGAACCTTTCGTGCGAGCCCACGTCGAAGGCACGTCGCCGAATCCGTGCATCGAGTGCAATCGGCACATCAAGTTCGACGTGCTCTTTGATCGCGCCCGCCGCTTGGGATTTGACGCAGTGGCGACTGGACATCACGCCCAGGTCCTCGAGCACGATGGCGTGCACGAGCTCGCCCGAGGGGCCGACGAAAAGAAAGACCAGAGCTACGTGCTCGGTTACCTGGGTGAGGAGCAACTCGCTTCCTTGCTGTTGCCGATCGGAGCCATGAAAAAGGGCGAGGTGCGCGTGCACGCGGAGCGATTGGGCCTTCGCACCTGGGACAAGCCCGATAGTCAGGACGTCTGTTTCATCGAAGCGTCCAAGGGTCGAGAAGCCTTCTTGCGCCAGCGCGTGACGCTCACCCCGGCCAAGATCGTCGAGCGCGCGAGCGGCGACGTCGTCGGTGAGACCGACGCCGCTGAGCTCATGACCGTAGGACAACGACGCGGAATACTGCCGGGCCGTGATGGTGAGAAGCGCTACGTCGCCCACGTCGACGTCGCCCGTGGTCTGGTCGAAGTGGGAAGGCTCGAAGACGTGGTGATCAACCACGTGAACCTCGTCGAGTCGTCGCTCAGCTTCACGCACGACGAACCCGGAAATCGCGACGAGGTCCTCATCCAGTGCAGCGCGCACGGCCGCGTCGTGCGCGCCACCGTCGTGCGCGATCCCTCGTGGGCCCTGCGCCTGCACGAACCCGCTCGACCCGTGGCGCCGGGACAGACCGTGGTGATGTACCGGATCGACGAACCATCGATCGTCGTGGGCGCGGCGATCGTCGCTTCCCCGTGAGTTCCGCGCGCGAGCGCGTCGCGTTCTTGCGCGAGGAGATCGCACGACACAACGAGGCGTACTACGCCCACGACGCGCCTACCATACCCGACGCCGATTACGACGCGCTGCTCGTCGAATTGCGCGAGCTCGAAGGCGAGTACCCCGAGTTGGCCAGTGACGCGTCGGTCACCCAAAAAGTCGGCGCCGGCTCGGTGACGCTCTTTGGCGAAGTGACCCACGCCGAGCCGATGCTCAGTCTCGATAACGTCTTTGACGTCGGCGAACTCGCGTCGTGGGCCCAGCGCGCCGCCAAGGGCCTTGGCGTACCGTCCTCGACGCTGGAGTTCGCGGTCGAACCGAAGATTGACGGACTCGCTCTGTCGATCACCTACGTGGACGGTTCGCTGGTCCAGGGCGCCACCCGGGGTGACGGACGAGTGGGTGAGGACGTCACCGAGAACGTGCGAACGATTTCGAACCTGCCGCCACGACTTCACGAGGGCCACCGTGGTCGCGTGGAGGTGCGAGGCGAGGTCTTCATCGCCAAGGCGGACTTCCTGGCGCTCAATGAACGACAGCGAGCGCTCGGCGCCAAGGAATTCGCGAATCCGCGCAACGCCGCCGCGGGAAGTCTTCGACAGAAGGACCCCGCGATCTCGCGGTCGCGACCGCTCTCGTTTCTCGGCTACCAACTCGTGGATCTAGACGGTTCGCTGACCTTCGGCGCGTACTTCGACACCATCACCCAACTGTCTCGTTGGGGATTTCTCACCGCCCACGAGACCGTCGTCGTCACCGGCGACGAGGCGATGGTCGAGCGAAGCGATTGGTTCGAGGAACATCGTCACGACCTGGACTACGAGATCGACGGTGTCGTGATCAAGTTGAACGACCTCAGCCAGCGCGTGACGCTCGGTTTCACGAGTCGCGCGCCGCGTTGGGCGATTGCGCGCAAACTGCCCCCCGAGGAGCGTTCGACACGTCTTGTCGCCATTGAGGTCTCGATCGGGCGAACGGGTCGAGCCACGCCCTACGCCGTGCTCGAGCCGGTCGTCGTCGCGGGTTCACGCGTCTCGATGGCGACCTTGCACAATCAGGACCAGGTCGCCGAGAAGGACGTGCGACCGGGTGATCTCGTCATCGTGCGAAAGGCGGGCGACGTCATCCCTGAGGTGGTGGGTGCCGTGAGCGAACCCGGCCGTCGTCGAAAGCCCGCCTGGAAGTTCCCGACGACCTGCCCCGAGTGTGGGGCGCCGCTCGTGCGCGTGGATGAAGAAAGTGACACCTATTGCGTGAACCCCGCCTGTCCCGCGCAACTGCTCCAACAGATCGTGCACTTCGCTTCGCGAGGCGCCCTTGACATCGAAGGACTCGGGGAGAGTCGCGTCGGTCAATTGCTCAGCGAAGGGCTCATCAGCGACGTCGCGGACCTTTTCACGTTGCGAGTGGACGATCTCTCGTCCCTTGAGGGCTTGGGCGAGATATCGGGTGCGGCGCTCGTCGGCGCGATCGCGAGAGCCAAGACCGCACCGCTCAGTCGAGTCCTGGTGGGTCTGGGCATCCGACACGTCGGGCCCGTCGCCGCGCGAGAGCTCGCCAATACCTTCAAGAACTACCCGGCCCTCGCGGACGCTCCTCTTGAGGTCCTCGAGAACATCGATGGCGTCGGGCCGGTCATCGCCGCGTCGGTCTATGACTACTGTCGCGAGCCCGAGAACCGTGAGCGCATGGCGCGCCTGACCTCGATCGGTCTCACGCTGGTCGAACCCGTGGGCGCGAGTCTCGAGCAAACACTGGCGGGTCGCGCGGTGGTGGTGACGGGCGCGCTCGAAGGCTACTCGCGTGACGAAGCCGAAGAAGCGATCAAGGCGCGCGGAGGAACGTCGCCCGGATCGGTCTCCAAGAAGACCTATTGCGTGGTCGTGGGCGACGCGCCCGGCGCTTCCAAGGTCACCAAGGCGACCGAACTCGGGGTGGCGATGATTCCCGCCGCGGGCTTTGGCGAACTATTGCGAACCGGCACCTGGTCAACCACCCTCGCCTAGCCCGTCCTTACTAGGGTTGTCGGTGCATGGTGTTTCCTACTTTTGTCAATGGCCACGACCTCGCGGGTCGCTACCGCATTCTTGAGCAGTTGGGTGTTGGTTCTACCGCGGAGGTCTATCTCGCCGAGGACCTCTCGCTGCACCGTCGGGTCATCGTCAAGGTCCTCCTACCGTCACTGGCCGCGCACGAGGGCGTACGTCGGGCCTTTCGAGATCGGATCGTGCGCGCGGCCACGTTGAGTCATCCGCACCTGGCGCGCGTCTTTGACGGCGGCCAGGAGTCGGGCGCCATCTTCATGATCACCGAATACCTCGACGGCGGCTCGCTGGAGGACATCCTTTCGACTGGTCGGGTCCTCAGTGTCGATGACGTGGCTCGCCTCGGGCGCGACGTCGCCAGCGCGCTCAGTTACGTTCACGCGAACGGGTTCGTGCACGCGGACCTCTCACCGGACAAACTGCTGTTTGACGACGAGGGCCGCGTTCGCGTGAGCGACATCGCTTTGGCGGGACTCGGCGACGCGTACCGTGACCGGCTTTCGCTCGAGGACGTGCGCTACCTCAGTCCCGAACAGGCCTTGGGCGAACCGGCGGGTCCCGAGTCCGACGTGTATTCACTCGCGTTGATTCTCTTCGAGGCGGCCACGGGGACCTCGGCCTTTGACGGCTTGAGCGTCGACGCGGTGCTTCGTGCACGGGTTAACTCGCCGCTGCCCGTGCGCGTGGAACTGGGCACGTTGGATATGCTGCTCGCCCAAGCGGCCGTGTCCGACCCACGCCTTCGACTCAACGCCGAACAATTCTCCAATCGACTCGGGGCGGCGGTGAGCGACACCGCACCGCTTACGCTGCGCAACGCGCACGGTGAGGTGCCGATCCTTTCGAAGTTCCCCCCGACCGAGGCGCGCACGTCAATCGGCTTTCGTCCGCCGTCGCCCGAGCAGGTCGCCGGCACCGCGCCACATCCGTTGACGTCTCCGCTCTCGCCGCCCGCTACGTCGCCGGTGCGCGTACGCGCACCGCGTTTCGACGAGCCCGACGGGGGAGCACCACCGAGCCAAGGTCCACCACGTCGCACCGCCCCCTACGGCTACGAACCCTTGCCGAGGAGAGGGGTGTCGCGACCACGTCGACTCGGTTACCTGGTCGCGGCCGCGCTCATCGTGATCGTCGCCATCGGTGCGGGCGTGGTCTGGAAGCTCGGATTGTTGAACCAGGACCACGTGGTGCCCAACCTCACGAATCTCACCGTCGCCCAGGCGTCCCAGCTCTTGAAGGGTGACGGCTTCACGCTCACGGTTGACCAGCACTCGATCTCCCAGACCGTTCCGGTCAATGACATCATGAATCAGTCGCCGGTAGCGGGTACGAAGTCCAAGTCCGGACTCGACATCACGGTCACCATCTCGAGCGGTCCGACGCTCGTCACGTTGCCGACGGGACTCCTCGGTCACAGTTGCGCTTATGACACCGCCAAGCTCAAAACCGCCAACATCACCGCACAGTGTCCGAGTTCGGAGACCGAAGCGAGCGCCACCGTGCCCGCGGGCGACGTCGCGGCCGTGCTCTATCACGCGTCGCGCAACCCGGTCTCGGTACCCAAGGGTTCGACCGTCGTGCTCGCGTTGAGTAGTGGACCGAGCACTGCGACCACGACGACCACGGTGCCCTCGAGCGGTACCACGACGTCAACGACGACCACGACGCTCGCGGGCGAAGGGCTTCGACCGATGCCCAACGTCGTGGGCTTCTCCCAGTCCGAGGTGAACGCGGCGATGCATCAGGCGGGGCTCTACTACGTCACCAAGGGTCCCGGGGCGGACTCGACGGCGTGGAAGACGGTCGTGTCCGAGGTGCCCGCCGCGGGCACGATGGTCAAATGGCACTCGACGGTGACGCTGAACGTTCAGGAATGAACTGTGAGCTCTGCGAAGCCGCGCCGATCACGACGCGCTACTTCGAAGACGAGATCTGCTGGATAGCCGACTGTGAGATCTGCGTGGTACCGATGGTGGTATGGCGAGAGCACGACGTTTCGCCACCTCCTGACGTGAAGTCCCGATTGCTCGAGAGCCTCGGCGTCGTGGCCGATCAAGAACTCGGAGTGGGCAACTGGAAGGTCGACGACCACATGAGAAACATCCCCGATCACTACCACGCGCACGCTCGTCCCGCGTCTTTCTGGCGCCGCGACCAGATCCGGTAAATGTCTCGTGGCTCATTACAATCGGTGAATCACATTTGAGGGGGAGGCCATGGGTGCACTTGAGGGCCGCGTCGCGATCATCACCGGCGCGGGACGAGGGATAGGTCGAGAGCACGCGCTGCTCTTCGCGGCCGAGGGTGCCAAAGTCGTGGTCAACGACCTCGGAGGAGGTCTGGACGGTTCGGCTTCCACGACGTCACCCGCCGAGGAGGTCGTCGCCGAGATCAAGGCCATGGGAGCCGAGGCGGTCGCCAACCACGACAACGTCGCGACCTGGGACGGTGGTGAGCGCCTGATTAAGACCGCGCTCGATACCTTTGGCGACTTGCACGTGCTCGTCAACAACGCCGGTATCCTGCGCGACCGCGTGCTCGTCAACTTGAGCGAAGAGGATTGGGACTCGGTGATCAACGTGCACCTGAAGGGTCACTTCGTGCCCACGCGTCACGCCGCGACGTACTGGCGCGAGCAAGCCAAGGCGGGTCACCCGGTCAAGGCGTCGATCATCAATACGTCCTCGACCTCTGGTCTGCTCGGTAACGTCGGCCAATCCAATTACGGGGCCGCGAAGGCCGGTATCGCCGCGTTCACGGTGATCATCGCCGAAGAACTCGTTCGCTACGGCGTGCGCGCCAACGCGATTGCCCCCGCGGCGCGCACGCGAATGACCGAATCCACTCCGGGACTATCGGACTACGTGGTCAAACCCACCGACGCGGCGGTCTTTGACGTCTGGGACGCCGCGAACATTTCGCCGTTGGTGGCGACCCTCGCGATGCAAGACTGCGAGGCCAACGGCCAGGTGTTCTTCGTCCAGGGCGGCACCGTGCGAAAGTTCCAGAACTGGACCATGACCGAGACGCTCGAGAAGAACGATCGTTGGGAAGTAGCCGAACTCGCTCGACAACTGCCGACGCTGCTGAAGTGAGCGACCCGCGCTCACCAGCGCACCTCGACCGTGACGATCCCGAAGGGCTGCTCAACGCGCGTACCGACCCGGCGAGCGTCGCGTTTGGCACCCTGGGTAGCGAAGCAGGCAGCGACCTCAACTGGATACTGCTGCTGCGCCAGCGCGTACAAGCGCGAGCGGAAGGTTCGAGTCGCTACGAGTGGTGGGTCCTGTGGTCGTTGCTCGCGGGACTCTTCGCGCTCAACTTCACCTTTACCGTGTTCATCGTCGCCCTACCCACGGTGGCGACGCAGTTCCACACGAGCGTCACGGTCCTCACTTGGACCATGGTCGGGCCTCTGCTCGCCTACGGACTGGCGGCTCCCATCCTCGGAAAGACGGGCGACATCTTCGGACATCGACGCCTCTACCTCTTTGGTCTCGTGGGCGCGATGGTGTCGGCGATCCTTACGGCGCTGTCGCACAACGTCGACATGCTGCTGTTCGCTCGAACGCTTGACGGTGTCCAGGGTGCCGCAACGGGAACGGCGTCGGGAGCGTTGATCAACATGGTCTTCAGTCCCCAGGAGCGGGTCAAGGCAATGGGCTGGTGGTCGCTCGTGGGTGCGGGTGGTCCGGTGATCGGCGGCTCGCTGGGATCACCGATCATCGCTGCCTTCGGGTGGCGTGCGTTGTTCTGGTTCCAACTCGTGCTGATCGTGCTCGCCTTCGTCGTGGTGGTGATCTTGCTGCCGCGTCGGCGAGGTCTCGACCACGAGGAGGCGGCGAAGAAGGCCGAAGCGCGCGCCGAGTTCAAGAAGATGGACTGGATCGGTAGTTGGTCGCTCTCGCTCGCGGTGACCTCACTCATGCTCGGGCTCTCGGTGGGACCCTCGATCGGCTGGACCAACTACTGGACGATCGGGTTGTTCGTGGGATCGGGCGCGCTGACGGTCGCCTTCGTGCACCGAATACGACACGCCGAGAACCCGCTCATCCCCGCGCATTATTTTCGACGGCGTAACTTCGTGATGCCGATGGTCTTGCGCGCGACGTCGAACTTCGCGTACTTCGGCGCGTTCTTCCTGTTTCCACTTCTCATGGAGAAAGGCTACGGCTACTCGATACCTCACGTCGGCGCACTCGCGATCGCGCGACCACTCACGTTTGCGTTGTCGTCGCCCATAGCGGGTTACGTCGCGGTGCGGATTGGCGAGCGAGTCAGTGCGCTCGCGGGTGCGACGTTCCTGACGGGTTCACTCGCGATGTTCTCCCTACTTCATCCGAGCAGCGGGGCTTGGTTCGTCGCGATCGCGCTGGCGCTGTCGGGACTCGGCATGGGCACCGCGATGCCCTCGTCGAGTTCGGTGATGGCCAATGAGGTCAAAGTCAGCGAATTCGGCGTGATGTCCGCCGCGCAGTTGCTCGCCATGCAGGTGGGCGAGGTAGCGGGTATTCAGGTCCTCGAGACCGTCCAACAGGCGCTCGTGCGACGCCGGGGGCTCGAGAACGCCAAACCCGGACCGGTGTTGCTGGCGACCTTTCACTTGCCGTTTCTCATCGGCTCGTGCGTCGCGGTGCTCGGACTGATCGCGGCCACGTTCATGCGCTCGATTCCTCGCGACCATCCTCATCGACGCTCACCCGACGACCGGTAGGCTTGAAACCTATGACGACAGCGATTATGCCGGGCTGCGAGCCCTATTCGGCCAAGAACGGCCCCCTCGGGGTCCTGGTCCTGCACGGTTTCACGGGCAATCCGACCTCGATGCGTTCGCTCGCCGAGCGAATCGCCGCCGAGGGTTTCAGCGTGGAACTGCCCCGTCTGCCCGGGCACGGTACCTCGGTCGAGGACATGATGACCACGACCTGGGCGGACTGGTCGGGATCGGCGCTCGAGGCCTTCGACGAACTCGAGAAGCGCTCGAGCCACGTCGCGGTCGTGGGCCTCTCAATGGGTGGGGGACTGACGGCCTACGTGGGCGAGCGTCGCGACGTCGCCGGACTGGTCTTCATCAACCCGGTCGTCATGAAGCCCGGTGACGAACTGGTCGACGGCTTGCAGGCCCTCATTGATTCGGGTATGGAATCCATTGAGTCCATTGGCTCGGACATCAAGAAAGAGGACACCGTCGAGGCCTCTTATTCGGCGACGCCCCTGCGCTGTGTGCTGAGCCTCTTCGAGGGTCTGATTGAAGTCCATCGGGACCTCGGCAAGATCACCGCGCCGAGTCTGCTGCTCTCGAGTCGCGAGGATCACGTCGTCACCTCGGATAACGGCGACGAGATCGTCGCGAAGTCCTCGGGCACCGTCGAGCGCCTCTGGCTCGAGAACTCGTATCACGTGGCGACAATCGACCACGATCAGGAGATCGTCGAGTCGAGCACCGTTCGCTTCCTCCACGACTACTTGAAGTCATGACCCCGGCCCTACGCCGTGAGGACGTCGCGCACGTCGCGAAGTTGGCCCGTCTGAGTCTCAGTGACGCCGAGCTGGACCGCTTCACCGAGCAACTCGGCCAAGTACTCGAGCACGCCAATGACATGAGTTCACTCGACCTCGAAGAAGTCGTGGCGACCTCGCACCCGTTCGGGCTCGTCAACGTGGTGCGCGAGGACACGGTGCGTCCATCGTTGGCTCGCGATGAGGTCCTCGCCATGGCGCCCGACGCGCAAGACGGACGCTTCGCGGTGCCGCGCATCATGGGAGAGGCGCCGTGAAGACCGCCCAGCAAACCGTCCAGGACGTGACGAGCGGCGCCTCGACGGCGACGGCCGAACTCGAGACCGCACTCGTGCAGATAAGGGCCCGTAACGACGAGCTGAACGTGTTCCTCTACGTTGACGAGGAGGGGGCTCGACGTCAAGCGGAAGCCGTCGACGCCGCCAGAGCCCGGGGCGACAGCGCGGGCCCACTCGCGGGCGTGCCCATCGCGCTCAAGGACAACCTCTGCACGCGCGGTATTCCCACGACCTGTTCGTCGCGCATCCTCGAGGGCTGGCGTCCTCCCTATAACGCGACCGTGGTCGACCGGCTCGTGGCCGCGGGCGCGGTGCTGGTGGGCAAGACCAATCTGGACGAGTTCGCCATGGGTTCTTCGACTGAGAACTCGGCGTTCGGTCCCACGCGCAACCCGCTGGACCCCACGCGCGTGCCCGGTGGTTCCTCGGGCGGTTCCGCGGCCGCGGTCGCGGCGGACATGACGCCACTCTCGCTCGGCAGCGACACGGGGGGCTCGATTCGCCAGCCCGCGGCCCTGTGCGGTCTCATCGGCGTGAAGCCCACCTACGGCCTGGTCTCGCGCTACGGGTTGATCGCCTTCGCGAGTTCGCTCGACCAGATCGGTCCGTTCGCGAAGAACGTCACCGACGCGGCGATGCTGCTCGAGGTCGTGGCGGGTCACGACCCCCTTGACTCGACCTCGTTGCCCGAGCCCTCGCCGTCGCTCGTCGCACACGTGAACGACGGCGTCGTAGGTAAGCGCGTTGGACTCGTTCGCGATCTCGTCGACGGAGCCGACCAGGACGTCGTCAACGCCGTCGAAGCCGCGGCCGGTGCCCTGCGTGACGCCGGGGCCACCGTGGTCGAGCTGTCGATACCAGAGTTCCGTCTCGGGCTCAGCGCCTACTACATCCTCGCGCCCGCCGAAGCGTCGAGCAACCTCGCGCGCTACGACGGCGTGCGCTACGGTCTGCGCGTGGACGCGGACGACGTCGCGGCGATGAACGAGGCGACGCGTACCGCGGGTTTCGGTGACGAAGTGAAACGACGTATCATGCTCGGCACCTACGCGCTCTCGGCGGGTTACTACGACGCGTACTACGGACAGGCGCTCAAGGTCCGTACGATGATGATCGAGGCCTTCGCGAACGCCTACGCGCAAGTGGACCTGCTGCTCGGCGCGACGACGCCGTCGGTGGCCTTCGAGCTGGGTTCTAAGACCAGTGATCCCATGGCAATGTACCTCTCGGACATCTTCACGATCCCCTCGAATCTCGCGGGGGAGGCGGCGTTGTCGGTGCCGTTTGGCACCGGCGAACACGACTTACCCGTCGGCGTGCAGCTGCTCGGACCCGGTCGTAGCGAGGCCCAGTTGTTCGCCGCCGCGCGCGTGCTCGAGATCGCGCAGGGACGATGACGCCGCTACCCGGTGACTGGGAGATGGTGGTCGGACTCGAGGTGCACACCGAACTCCAGACCGCCACCAAGATGTTCTGTGGCTGTGCGAACCACTTCGGTGCCGAAGCGAACACCAACGTCTGTCCGGTGTGCTTGGGACTTCCCGGGTCGCTGCCGGTGCTGAACGAGAAGGCGGTCGAATTGGCGATGGCCATTGGCATCGCGCTGCACTGCACGATCGCCCCCTCGACGTTTCACCGCAAGAACTACTTCTATCCCGACATGCCCAAGGACTTCCAGATCAGTCAGTACGACCTGCCCATCAACAAAGGTGGTTACCTCGACCTGCCTGACAAGAGTCGCGTGAGCATCGAGCGCGCGCACATGGAAGAGGACACCGGCAAATCCACCCACCTCGGTGGCAGCGGTCGCATCCACGGCGCTGATCGTTCGCTCGTGGACTACAACCGATCGGGCGTGCCACTCGTCGAGATCGTCTCGGGACCGGACATCCGCTCCTCGGCCCAGGCCCGCGCGTACGCGTCAGAGCTACGCGGGATCTTGATCGCGACCGGCGCCTCGGACGGGCGTATGGAAGAGGGCTCGATGCGTATCGACGCCAACGTCTCGGTGCGTAAACCCGGCGCCCCTTTCGGCACTCGTTGCGAAATCAAGAACTTGAACTCGCTACGCAGTCTCCAGCGCGCCATCGACTTCGAGGCGCTGCGTCAGGTCGAGTTGATCGAAGCCGGCGGCACCGTTCGCCAGGAGACTCGACATTGGGACGAGAATCTAGGTGAGACCTCGACGATGCGCACGAAGGAAGAGGCCGAGGACTACCGGTACTTTCGCGAACCCGATCTGGTGGACCTCGCGCCCAGTGAGCAGTGGCAACAGCGGGTGCGCGACGGCCTTCCGGTGATGCCCGCACAACGCCGCGAGGACCTCGCGGCGTTGCTCAGCGAACCGAGCCAAGCCCAGCTCGACGCCGTCGAGGTCGTGATCGACCTCGGGCTCGAACACTACGTGCACGCGGCCGCGCTCGCCGGTGCGGACGCGTCGCTCGCGCTCGCGCGCGCGGCGAACGAATTGGCGGCGGGCATCGAGGGATTGGCGAATCTGACGCCGTCGGCCTTCGCCGCGACGGTGCTGCTCGAACAAGACCAAGCCCTATCGGCGACCCAGGCGAAGACGGTGCTGGGAGAGTTGCTCGCTCGCGGCGGCGACCCCGCGTCAATCGCGGCGACGTTGGGTTTTGAGAAGTTGTCCGTTGATTCGCTGGGTGCCACGGTCGATTCATTGATTGATGAGTTCCCCGACGAATGGGCGCGTTATCGAGACGGTGACGACAAACTGGCCCAGTTCTTCGTTGGTCAGGTGATGAAATTCACCAAGGGCCAAGCGAACGGCAAGTCCGTGATCGCCGCGTTGCAAGCGCGTCGCTAGGGTGATTTCGTGGAGTTCATGCCGTGCCGAGCCCCACGCCACCGCGCGCAAGACGCGGTCGCCAAGGGGCAGGCTGCGCTCGGAAGCCAGCGCCTTGCCGTTGCCCACTGGGTGTGCTTAGATAGGGGGGTGACGACCCAGAACATTGCTCTTTCTGTCGTAGTAGGCGCCTGGCGCCGGTAGTCAC
>Ga0181528_10001171_pt1 | contig 16541 bp, 12 predicted proteins | sample PEATcosm2014_Bin_47_FD_119742 | JGI IMG/M metagenome (GOLD analysis project Ga0181528, IMG submission 119742) | Peatland microbial communities from MTU Mesocosm Facility, Houghton, MI, USA - PEATcosm2014_Bin10_10_metaG | ecosystem: Environmental > Terrestrial > Soil > Wetlands > Peat | place...
AGATTGGGAGCTGAAGGCCGTCATTCTCGACGGCGATTGGACGTTCGTCACCAAGAACAGCGTCGATTTTCGCGGCCCAGACAAGTCGCCCGGTTCCAATGGGCAGTATGCGGATGTGGCGGTTCATGCTGGCCTGATATGCCTCAACGGTCCGGTCGGTATGGATCTCGATCTCCAGCTCGAGTTGTTCGAGGCCGCCCTAGATGAGCTCGACCTCGATAGCAACCTGGTAAATCAGGTGCTAGACGTCACCCTGCGTGATTTAGAGGACGAAATCGAGATATTGCGCTACATGTTGCCGACCTGAGACACCGTTCTTGACAAATGTGGAAGCTGGCCGACGATTAAAACTGTATTCATCGTTTCAGGAGTGCAACACATGAAATGCATATATGAAATGCTACCATGCTACGCGATGCAATCAGCGGGAATTAGTAAGTTGATAAGTTCACAAAATTGATTGACGCGGGTTTCTCGTTACTCTATATAAGAGGCTAAGTGAGTATACGTCTTCAGGGCGGGGTGTAATTCCCCACCGGCGGTGAAAGCCCGCGAGCGCCTGCAGGAATGCAGGGTCTGCAGATCTGGTGAAATCCCGGAGCCGACGGTAATAGTCCGGATGAAAGAAGATGTATCGACGCAACTTAGGATTCCAGCCTTCCATGCTGGAACTAATGTGCGCGTAACTTCGCCCTGAAGCGTTTTTCGCCATCATTCTTTATTTTGCGAGGAGCGTTTCAATGTCGTTTATCCCGTGTAGTGCCCTCATTTCTGAGTTAGCGAGAATTCCTTCCGAAGAACGATTCCGACAAGCACTCGCCGATATGCGTCGTGGTCATCCAATCATTCTCATGGACGACTTCGACCGCGAGAACGAAGCCGACCTCATCGTCGCGGCAGAAAAGATCTCTGTCCAGACCATGGCTCTGATGATCCGGGAGTGCAGTGGCATCGTTTGTTTGTGCCTGAACGATGATGTCTTAAGGAGCCTCGATCTTCCGCCGATGGTCTCCGACAACCAGAGCCGCTTTCAGACTGCATTCACGGTCTCAATCGAAGCGCGCCGCGGGGTTACTACGGGTGTATCGGCGCAGGACCGTGTGACTACCATCCGTGCGGCGATCGCCGATGATGCACGTCCTGACGACCTTGCGCGTCCCGGACATGTCTTCCCGCTAAGAGCTGTCGCTGGCGGTGTTCTGAGCCGCCAAGGTCACACCGAAGGCTCTGTTGACCTGGCGATTCTGGCGGGACTAAAGCCGGCTGCGGTACTGTGTGAAATTACAAATCCCGATGGCACCATGACCAAGGGAGATGAAATTTGGCGCTTCGCAGAATTGCACCAGATGATCGTCCTGACAATCGAAGAACTGGTCCAACACCGCCAACGCCTGGCCGAGGCAGCATACATGAAGCCAGGCGATGGGTGTCCTATGCATGGGCACAAGCGGCGGCTCCCCGAACGTCCCCGAAGTGCCCCTTCTCCACGTGAATAGATGAGGCGCGTGTTCGATGAGGGCAGTGTTGTACTGCCACCGCCGACCGAAAGTTCTCCAGTAACTGCCGGCATTACACGAACTGCTGCCGGCGAATGAAGGCAAGCAATTATGACTGTTGAAGTGTGTGATTCCAGTGTTCGCCAAATCACGTCGGCTGCGTTACCCGCGAAATGGGGAACATTCCGCGTCCTCGATTTTGAGCGGGAAGCAGGTTCGCATGCCCGAGTTGAAACGCCCTAGCACTCATCATCGGCGATCTGACAAGGGCTCCGCCATTGTTGCGGATCCATTCACAGTGTCTGACTGGTGATGCTATAGGTCGCGGACAGGCGAATTCGTCAGCATCCCTTGTTCCGTTTCCGAAGTTCTCGTTCCAGCAGGGCGATCGCCATTCCTGGTTTCACGTACCCGTACTTAGTGCCATTGATTGCAATGGTCGGGCCCGAGGGGCAGTTCCTGACACAGAGCGTCCCGCAGGCTCGAAAATTGACGCCAATATTGTAACGTTCCAAGTAGGCCTTAAGATCGCGAAGGTTCTCTGCATTGCCACGTGTGAAACAGGAACTGCCGAGGCAAATCACGATATCAATTGGATTATTGTCCACGGAATGCAGCTCCTCTCTGAGATACTCGACTAGCGCGGCTACGGACGCGAGATTCATTCGCATATTGTCAGGTGCACACGTTGCTGACCTATCAAGGGGTTGAGGCCAATGCCGCAACCTAGGGCCGACACGGCTCGATCCGCGCCTCCCACATCACCTTGTAGTTCTGCCAGTCGAGGTTGAGGGCTAGGTAAGGCTGTGGAATCGCAAGTTTCGGCGGATTCATGAGGTCATTGCCGTTGGCGAGGCGCGTGATCGCTTCAGCGCACACCGGGCACAATATCCGACCCGGAACCGGCTCATCTCTCTGGCACAAATCGCACAGACACATAGCTCATCCCCGTAATGAAGAAACTTCCGACCGATCCGGAACCTAAGCCGGAACCGAATCTCAATTTTGCGGTGAGTGACTTGACCAGATAAGAAGGAGCACACGTGTTGCCACTTCGCGCCAATTGGTACGAATATCGTTTGAGGCGGAACGGCCCTGATTATTTCGAGAAGTCGTCAGGGTCGAAAGCTCCTTTTCTGCTGGCGAGGCTGCTTGGGGGACGGGCTATTTTCGCCATTGTTATGGACGACACCGCAACGCGGACATCGCAGCCATTCTGAAAAAATTGTAGGTGATGCCGCATCGCCTCACGTGCGTTGTCGGGATTGCGTTGCCGAAAGCTTTCGAGGATCTTGATGTGGCCCCGCAGGGCACTCTCCATTCCTTCTTCCATAAGCAGGCCTTTGGTGATCAGCTCCATCGTCTGCTCACGCATGCTCGAAAGTTTATCGAGCACCGCGTTCTTTGCGGCCGCTGCCATGGAGAGATGGAAAGACAGATCCAGCTTCGCGAATTCCTCCACGTTGTGGACCGAAGTCTTCATGCGCTCCACCAGAAGTTCCAATTCAGCAAATTCTTCCGGGGTAATGCGTTCGGCGCACAGACCAGCAAATTCGGTCTCCAAAAACACCCGGGCTTCGACAAAGTCGGCCAGCGACTTTTCGTCGGTTAGCACTCCGCTATGAGGCCGGCTGATGAAGTGGGCCGATGGTTGTTCGGCAACATAACTTCCCCCACCGGCACGCACGCGAATCAGGCCAATAAAGGCCAGCGAAGCAAGTGCCTCGCGCAGGCTGGAACGGCCAACATCAAGGGCCTTGCAGAGCTCTGCTTCCGAGGGAAGTCTCTCACCGGGTTGCCATTGGCCGGAGGTAATTCGGGCAGCAAGACGCTTCGCTACTTGTCCACTCAACGTGGAGCGGGATACCGGATCTATACACTTCACCATGATTAGTACCGCCCATCGCACCCGCGACTCACCGATAAATTCCTCTCTGACGTTCGCTCGATTCAGATTCTAGCGAACGTCAGAGGTGCGCTCTGCAAAGAGGTACGTACTGACCTTTGCAGACGAGCCTAAAATTCTCATCAAGGCGATTCCGTAGCGCTCTATGTTGCTCGCCCAAATTCATCAATTCAAAAAGGTCCCTCAGTATTGACCGAGGAATGCGGGAAGCAGGCGCTCGACGTCATCATCAGCAATTGCGGAGTTGACGTCATTTTCTAAGGATGCAAATGACCGCCGCCTCCAAATCGCCGCGACCCAGCTATCAGCGTCTACTCCAGTGATTTCCAGACCGTCAAACTTAGTCATGCGAAGGGCTACGTCACGGGCGCGTCCAGCCGCTGTCTTGAACACCACACCAGCGACGCACCTAGTGTGCGTTTGAAAACAACGGTATTCAGCGGGCCTCGTTGCCGGGTCGAAAAAGTTGGCTGCTTCGAAGCACATCACACCTCCGGTCTCCGTGGACTTAGCGCCCCGCACAGCAATCGCCTTCCCATCTTGCATTCCGACATTCACGTTGCAAGCAAGGCTGCAATGCCTGCATTGCCGGTCAACCCATCGGAAGCTCTCACCCCAAGTCTCCCAAGGGTCCATACCTGGAGGGACTCCAATCGCCTCTGCCGCTGCTGCTGCGGCATGTCTTTGCAGAAAGTCCCGTTTTGAGATACTCGTTCCTCGCTTCACTTTAGTCCCAATAAAGCTCTTTAATCTGACGTAAGTTCCATCCGGACCACAATCATTCCGTTCGAAAAAAAATGCGGACCCCGCTTTCAACGGGGCCCAAGCGCTACAGTACAGAGGAGACACCACCGACGCGGTCTACTTCGACGAACCCAGAAAGTTGCGTGACGCGGAAGAGAGCTAGGAGTCTCTGCAAGCCGGCCGCCGCAACCGCGCATCCATCGCAGTTTCAGGAGGTACGTCGATTAAGTAGGCAGGTTTTTGGCCAAACTCAACGGAGGCGCAAATCGATGATGATCCAGTCAGTTAGAAGACGGTCAAATCGGCAGGCGAATGTTCGTCATTCAGGATTGATAGTTCATAGATTTCAAAACTGAATGATGTGATGAAACATTTCCGTTTGACAGATGCACAGGTAATGAGAGAATTTAGCCGGCTCACAACAGATGAAGTTTGAGCGCTTTACCAAGGAGAATCTGCCGCGGAAGGTTCCACGTGAGCGGGTCAAGCGCGTCCTTATTGGTTGTTGGCGGTACTTTTTGCAGGGATTGAGAGAACCTTTGCAATTTTGCTTGCTTATGCTTCACTACACAATTTTGCGGTTTATTCGGGCGGTGCTGTTGTGAAAAAGGGAGACCTCAGCGTATTTGGACTCGTGGAGTTTCGTCCGGACGTCGGCGCCATGTTTTTCAAAGATAGGCGTATGGTGATGCTGAGCGCATCCGGCTTCGAGGGATGGCGTTCCTACCTCGTGAAGATTTTGGGCGAAAAGGAAGGTCGAAAAGCGGTAATACGTTTTGGGTACCGCGAAGGATTCTTCAGCTCTCTTGGCGCTCAGAGCCTGTTTGGCCGCCATGAGGGTTTCGTCGTCGCACCGCGACTGGAAGAAATTATGGGTATATTGAAGGCGGAAGTACATTCCGTCTGCGAGGACCCGTCGGCATTCGAATCTGAAGTCCACCACTACAATTCCGTAGAAGCGGAACAGAGCGTACTCTTTTCTGGCCCGAGCAAGACGCCTGTCTGCTGGTGGGCCACCGGCTTTGCAAGCGGATACTGCCAGGCTGAACGGGGTCTGGAAGTCTACTACAAGGAAACGGAATGCGCTGCTTGTGGTTGTGATCATTGCGTAGTCGTTGGCCGCGATGCGGGAAGCTGGAAAGATGAACTTCAAGAATTTCGAGAGGACTACGGCTTTCGCGACTTCGCCGATGTAGAGGATTGTTGGAAAGAACTGCGCCAGAGATACTCTGTACTTGTTAGCCGCAGAGAAACGTCTGGAGTCGGTTGTTCCCCTTCCAGCTCGATGCGAAACGTTGCCCTCCGCAAGCAGACTTTAAAGGCTTTAGAAGAAGGGCAGTTCATCGTTCGCGAAGAAACAATGTTGGAGATCCTCGACCAGGCTGTGTGTGTGGCGCGTTTGAATACCCCTGTCCTTATACAAGGTGAAACAGGCACTGGTAAGGAATTTTTCGCCAACCTGATTCACGAGCATAGCGCGCGTGGGAGACAAGAACTGGTATCGGTGAACTGCGCGGCACTCACAGAGTCGCTTCTGGAATCTGAACTCTTCGGCCACACTCGCGGATCATTTACCGGGGCCGTCACTGACAAGCCGGGATTATTCGAACTCGCCGCCAACGGAACGTTGTTTCTGGATGAAATTGGGGAAATGCCGCTTGCCCTCCAAGCGAAGTTGCTGCGTGCAATTGAGAATGGTGAGATTCGCCGCGTCGGTAGTAATAAGACACTGAAGGTCAACCCAAGGATTATCGCCGCCACAAATCGTAACCTCCAAGCCTTGTCTGCAGCGGGAAAATTTCGTGAAGATTTGTACTTCCGGCTGAACAGTTTCGTGATCCAGATTCCACCGTTGCGCGAGAGGCGTGACAGCATCCCTGCGATGGTTCAGCAATTTCTGCATGAAATCAGTCGCAATTTCGACAAGACCGTGAGCAGCGTTTCCCCAGACGCGATGGCGCGGATCATCTCGTACCATTGGCCGGGAAACGTTAGAGAATTAAAGCATGCCTTGGAACGGGCAGTTGTCGTGACACGATACGAAGCTATCCAGGTACGCGATCTTCCCTACGAAATAGCATCCAGTTCCAATGTGTCAGACGAGGAGAAGATCGACTTAAAATGCGGGGAAAAGCAGATCATAGCTACAACTCTAGCAGAGCATCGAGGAAACCGTACGGCTACCGCCCACGCACTAAACATCAGCATGTCTACGTTGTGGAGGAAGATGAAGCGCTACGGTCTGATGCGATAGCTGCTGTCTCTGTACCTACCTGATGCGTTTTCTCAGCTTCTGAAGATGGCGATGTGCCCCTCCATGGTGCACAAAACATTGAGCTCTATCTCCCCATTCTGGTCACTGCCGACGCTACCCGCGATAGTTCCACCGGTGGTTAAATCAAACACAGTTCCTATTGCGAAGGGTGATGCCTTAACCTCACGTCCTCTCTTCTCACGATACGCTCGCAGAGCCGACTCGCCCACTTCAGGATCAACTTAGCTGACTGCGCGTTGCATTTCATTCTTGCATTGTCAGACTGTCACTTTTGAACGCCCCGTACTCCGGTTAGCTGTTGATTGCCGACTTAACTCCTTGAAACATAAAGCTGGAGTGGCGGGTTCGACATTGGTCAACCAACTGCATCTTCCACGAGTGCGTATCTCTCAAATCAACCGTAACTTGGCCAATTGGCAAAGCTGAAAACCAAGCTGGTTTGACGCCTGCCGAGTACAGAACGGGCCGAGGCGGAGACAGATGCTATCGGAGTTAAAGGGACCTACGCATAGGTGTGAGTGGAGAGGACCAAATCTGCTCCTCCGAGGAAGCTATCTTGAAAACTTCATCTCAACTACGAGTCATTTCTTGTCTTTTGCTCTGTGTCGGTCTCACAGGGTTCGCAAGCGCGCAGGTAAACCTCCCTGTTTCTAACTTAGGGATGACTACATTTGAAGATGGTCTTGCCGGACCAGGGGGCGCCATTGAGGAGTACATCGGCTATGCACCCGCAAGTAGTATCAGAGATTCCCAGGGAAATAAAATCGCCGGAGCCAATAGTACTGTAAATGTCTTTGTTACTCACCTAGCGTACTATACTTCGTACAAATTTCTAGGCGCTAACGTGGGAACGGAGGTTCTGGCACCACTTGCAAACGTAGTCTTAACGCAGCCCCAGGCGGGTGGCACTTACCAGATTCGAGGCGCCGGAGATATCTCAATATCGCCCATTATGATGTCGTGGAAACCAACGAACATCTTGGGGCGGCTCTATTTTCATCGTTTTCACGTTACGCTAACGGTACCCACCGGCAAGTACAGCGACCAACGAATTCTCAACCCAGGCAATCACCTGGTTAGTCTTGAACCGTGGTATGCCTTCACTATCTATCCGATAAAGCACTCTAACAAATTGGAAATCAGCGGCCGGTTGCATTACTTGTGGAACAGCGCAAACGAGGATCCATTCGTAGGCTATGGATTCAAGAACATGCAACCCGGACAGGCGTTACATGAGAACTATACGATCGGCTGGTTAGTGAAAAAGGATATCCGCGTTGGCTACAACGGTTACGCAGTAAACCAAATTACTAAAAATAGGTACAACGACGTCGCCAGCATAGGTTCTGAAGAGCGGCTCTTTGGAAACGGTCCTGGAGTTGAAATTGGTTCTCCCGACAAGATCACATTCTTCGCAAGTTTCTATGTTGAATCGGGAGCGCACAACACCTCGGAAGGAACCCGGCTTCTATTTCGTGTGCGTAAGGTCTTCGGTCCAATAGGCGAGCACTGAGAGTATCTCGCGCCGTGCGGCGTTTTTTAAAAAAGCCAGCATGCTGAGTCTCAGCCGGACCCTATAGTGAAGCCCAGTATCTTGCCCTAATCATTGTTATGGAGGAAATATGAGAGACAGAACGACAATTCCCCTGGAAAAGCTCACTACGAGCATATCGGTAAATCTTGCAGAGGACATGCAAGAACAAGGGAAAGAGTTTATAACGCTAAAAATCAATGGACAGGAGTATGAATTCTCGGTGGGAAGCAGGTTGGGACAAGTGGCGCCTTGTGAAACGCTCTCCAGAACTCTGCGCGACCGTCTGAATCTGACTGGTTCGAAAGAATCCTGCGGCCAGGGCGCGTGCGGTTGTTGCACGGTAATCATGGATGGCGATGCTGTGACGTCCTGCATGCTTTTGACCGTGGAGTGCGCCGGCAAAGAGATCACGACGATCGAAGGGTTGAGAGATCCTGTTACCGGAAAGCTATCTGATATCCAGCAGGCATTCATCGACTATTACGCTTTTCAATGCGGATATTGCACTCCGGGCATCATCATGACGTCCAAGGCGTTGCTGGATAAGAACCCGAACTCCAGTAAAGAAGAGATTGCCGAGGCTCTGGCTGGCAACTACTGCAGGTGCATCAGCCAGTATCACGTGATCGACGCGGTGAAGCATGTTGCAGAAGCGCAGAGGGGGAACTGACTCATGCCAGCATATCCAGAATATCGTTATATAGGCAAGAACACGCAACGTATGGACGCAGTCGATATCGTTACCGGTAAGACTACGTTTCTCGACGACTTCAGATTACCGAAGATGCTGTGTGGCAAAGCATTGAGAAGTCCCCATGCTCACGCCATGATTAAGCGCATCGATGCAGGAGCGGCGAAAATGGTGAAGGGCGTTCATGCCGTTCTCACCTATAAGGAAGTTCCGCAGTCGTGGCGCGTGGGATGGCCACTGTACAGACCTTTCATGGACGCGAAGCTCGCGTATGTCGGCGACATCGTTGCCCTAGTTGCAGCAGACACGGAAGAAATCGCTGATGAGGCGATCGATCTCATTGAGGTCGAGTACGAAGTATTACAGCCCGTCTTTACTGCCCTTGAGTCACTAGCACCTGGCGCACCGCAGGTTTATGAGACGCTACCCGGAAACGCCGTGCCTCCCGGATACCCTCCATTTCAGCCGCATGGAGCTTTCTGGCAGATCAAGCGCGGAGACATAAAGGAGGGCTTCGAGAAAGCGGCGTATATTGCCGAAGACACAATCCATTTCAATAAGATGTGCCCACCCCTATCACCGGAGCCTCCAGGGGCGATCGTGCGCTGGGACGGAGGAAACAACTACACGGTGTGGGCCACCACCCAAAGCAACTACATCCTCAAGGTGCTGAACTCGGCAAGTATGCTGGACGCCAATCTCAGGATTATGACCTTCAACACGGGTGGAAGCTACGGCAACAAGCAGGCCTTAGTAGGCGATGTAGTTCCCGCCGCTCTGCTTTCGCGTGTTACGAACCGGCCGGTAAAGTTCTTCCTATCGAAGACCCTGCAACTGGGCACACACGAGACCCGCTTGGGCGCCACGATCCAGGCTAAGATCGGCATGGACAAGGACGGCCGTGTTTGCGTCGTGCAGGGCGCCTGGTTGCTCGATTCAGGCGCGTATTCCGACAGCATTCAGGGTCAGGTGGGTGTCGGCCTCGGCGAAATGCAACTTGTAACTTCCAAGTGCAAGTACTGGGATTTCGACACGAACATCGCAATAACCAACAAGATTCCGGCAGGAATCGTGAGAGGTTACGGCGGGCAGGAACTGAATAGCTGCCTGGGACTGCTGATTGCCAGGGCGATGAAAGCCGGTAACTTCGATCCAATCGAGTGCTACAAGAAGAATTACGTTCAACCGGGCGACAGGTATCAGTGGCGGGATGGCCTCTGGTGGGAGTGCAAGGGGTCTCATGATTATCCGCAGGCCATGGAGGAGTCTGCCCGGAAGTTCGGCTGGAAAGACAAGTGGAAGGGATGGGGTGTACCGACCTCGGTTAACGGCCGCAAGGTCACCGGTGTCGGCGCCGGGATTATCGGAAACGCTGATGTGGGCGAGGACAATACCGAAGCCTACGTAAAAATCGTTCCCGACCTTGGGCGTTCGGATGGTTCCAAGGTTGTGGTGCAGGTAGATATCACTGAGTCGGGCATGGGACAGAGAACCAACGTAGCCAAGATGGCGGCCGAAATCCTGGACGTCGACATGAGCTTGGTTCAGGTTACGGACCCGGACACCCTCTCGAATCCTACCGGCTTTGGACTGTGTGGCTCTCGCGGCACGATCTGTTACGGCGAGGCGGTCACCAAGGCCACGCTGGATGTAAAGAGCAAGCTCCTGGAAATGGCTTCGAGGAAGCTCAATCTTCCGGCGGAGGAACTCGACACCAGAGAAGGCTACGTGTACGTCAAAGCCGACCCTGAGAAACGTGTGAACTGGAAAGGGCTCTGGGAGCCAGATCTCACCATCATGGGATACGGCAAACACATCGAACAGTTCAGCACTCCCAACTTCTGCATCTTTATCGTGGAAGTAGAGGTTGATCTCGATACCGGTCTGACCAAGATCCTCAAAATCGTCAGCGGTACGGACGCAGGCCAGATTATTGATCCCAAGACGCTGGAGATGCAGATGCAGGGTGGCATCGGCGCGGCATGTGTCGATACTGCGCTGTATGAGGAACATATCGTTGACCTGCCCACGGGCAGGCTGATGACCACCAACCTGATCGACTACAAGTGGCGCCCGTTCAATGAATTCCCGGCGTTCGATACGGTCGTTCTGCAATCGCAAATTAAGAATGCGTCGAACCATTTCAATGCTGTTGGTGTTGGCGAAATCTCCGGCGCGGCCGGTGCAAGCGCCGTGCTGATGGCCATCTCCAATGCAATCGGCGAAGAAGTCGCTGAGTATCCTGCAACGCCGGATGTGGTGCTGAAGGCAATTGCCAAGAAGAGCGCCGCTGTGGCTACCGCGAAGAAGGGTGGGTGCTGAAGTGAGATATTTCGAACATAGAGACGTAACATCATTTAACGAAGCAAGCCAGGTATTGGAGTCTGCGGAGAGCGGGAAGAAGGTGGTGATTGCCGGTGGTACCGACCTGCTCGGCGTTTTGAAAGAGAGAATCCTGGCGGAGTCTCCGGACGAAGTTGTAAACCTGAAGACGATTCCAGATTCGGCGTACATCAAGAGCGACGGCTGGACGATCAAAGTGGGTGCCTTGACCAAGCTGAAGGACATCACGTCTTCACCGGAAATCAAGAAATACTTGCCGGCATTGGCGCAGGCTGCCGGGTCGGTTGCCACACCGCTGATCAGGAACGTGGCTACGATCGGCGGCAACATCTGCCAGGACGTGCGGTGCTGGTTCTATCGCTATCCCCACGAAGTGGGCGGCAGGCTGGAGTGTTCGCGCAAAGGTGGCGAGCAGTGCTATGCCATCAGGGGCGACAATCGATACCACTCGATCTTCGGTGGCATGAACACGCACGCTGCTCCTTGCCAATCGAACTGTCCGGCGGGAACAGACATTCCCGGTTACATGGCGAAGCTGCGCGAAGGAGATGTGGAAACGGCTGCCAGCATAGTAATGCAGGCGAACCCGATGCCGATGATCACCTCGCGTGTATGCGCGCATTTCTGCCAGGACAAGTGCAACCGGAACTATACCGACGAGAAGGTTGCAACCGGAAACGTCGAGCGCTTCGTGGGCGACTTCATCCTCGAAAACGCGGATAAGTACTACGCTGCCCCGGCGAAGGAAACCGGAAAAAAAGTCGCAATCATTGGTTCCGGACCGGCAGGTCTGAGCGCAGCCTTCTATCTGCGCAAGGCAGGGAATGCTGTTACGGTCTACGACAAGATGGAGGAGCCAGGCGGAGCGCTAGCCTATGCAATTCCTTCCTACCGTCTGCCAAGGGCATACGTTCAGAAGCTCGTTGCAGCGCTCGAGAAGATGGGCGTGAAGTTCATCCTGAAGACCAACGTAGGCACAGACATCAAGGTCGAAGATCTCGAGAAGCAGTTTGACAGCGTCTTCTTCGATACTGGTGCGTGGAAGCGGCCGATTCTTGGCTTTGACGGTGAGCAACTTACCCAGTTCGGATTGGATTTCCTGATCGAAGTCAAGAAATGGATGAAGGGCAAGATTGGCAAGCACGTATTAGTGACAGGCGGCGGCAACGTTGCCATGGACGTGGCCATCACTGCCAAGCGCCTGGGCGCTGCGACCGTAACCATGGCGTGCCTGGAGTCGGAAAACGAAATGCCGGCGAGCAAGGAAGAAATTGCCCGCGCTCGGGAAGAAGGGGTCAAGATCATACCGTCGTTCGGCATATCGAAGGTCGTCTATGAAAAGGACAAGATCAAGGGCATGGAACTGGTGCGCTGCACGTCGGTATTTGACGCGGACCATCGCTTTGCACCGGTCTACGATCAGAACGAAATGATGGTTGTCGACGCCGAATCGATTCTGATGGCGGTTGGCCAGAAGATCGATCTTTCCTTTTTGGGTGAAAAGTACGAACTACAGACCAAACGTGGCCTGATCGAAGTTGAAGCGGAAACGCAGAAGACCAGCCGCCCCGGCGTGTTCGCCGGCGGCGACGTGACCACCGGCCCGTCGACGGTAATCAAGGCCGTGGGGTCGGGCAGGACAGCCGCCAGCGCCATCAACGAATATCTTGGCGTGAAGGTTGAGGCTCCAGCCTGTCTGGGTGGAGACACGAAGTGCGGACTGCTGAAGTTCAACCCGGAAGGTATCAAGAAGGCGACAGCTTCCACGTTGCCGGAACGGCCCGCGAAGGATCGCAGTATAGATCTGGAGGACACGTTTGGCTTGGATTGGAAGGCGACGCTGGAGGAAGCCGAGCGGTGCATGAATTGCGGCTGTTACTCGGTGAACGCTTCTGACATTTCGCCAGTGCTGCTCGCCTTAGGCGCTGAAATCGTTACCACAAAAAAGACGCTAAATGCTGAGGATTTCTTCACTACCAAACTGAAGGCAACGGACAATCTGGAGCCAGGCGAGTTAGTGAAGGAAATCAAGATACATGTCCCCAACAACTACACGATGTGCTACGACAAGTTCCGTATCCGTGAGTCGGTTGACTTCGCGATTGTCAGCTTGGCGACCGTATACCGGACCGAAGGCGGAAAGATCAGCGATGCCAGTGTGGTGCTGGGTGGCGTAGCTCCCGTTCCGCTCAAGATGCCTGCGGTCGAGGAATTCCTCAAGGGGAAGGAAGCGAACGAAGCAACTGCGGACGGAGCCGCCGAATTGGCGGTGAAGGATGCAATTGTGATGGAGAAGAACTCCTACAAGGTTCAGGAAGTCAAAACTTTGGTAAAGCGCTGGATCATGGGAATGGCCAAAGCCTAAAAAGGGTGGGGCAGCGCGCGAATGATTGCTCGCCGCCCCACAGCACAATGTCGTCGTTCCGAGCTGGAAGAAGTGAGACTCAAATTTACCCGATGTTCCGAAAGGGAGTGAATCATGAGGTCGCAATTGACGTCGTGCATAGTGGGTGGAATTGTAGCGATCGTAACAATAGGCGCTTTTATCCCGCCAAAGAAAGAATTTTTTAAGGCGGCCATCATACCGGGGATTGCCTGCTTTGTGATGTCGTGGCTGATGGGTTATTTCGTAGCTCCTCTTCCGAAAGACTTACTTGGAAACGCATTCGGAAGTGGCATGGCCGGGATGATCTGCGGTTTTGTAAGTGCCTATGTGACAGCGAAGGTGACCGTAGCCAAAATGGCATCTGAGAAAGTCCAGACCAAGGCAGCCTCAGCCTAACACGGTAACCGGCGTTGTACTCGTCGGTGTTGGTCGGGCGAATGCTACTCAACACTGGAGTCAATTAATAGCTGGTCGCAATCAAATATAAACAAGTGTCCCTATATCCCTTGAGTCTGCCGGGACTCGTACACAACGGAGTCCCGGCGCTTTTGTAGCACCACTAGACTAACTGATATTGCAATTCATAGCGGGCCGAAGATGTGCATGTTGGAAGGTCACGAGACAAATTCGGAAACACACGGTGTTAGGCCTGTATTGCACGATGTCAAAACTGTCGCAATTTTCGGAGCCGGGCAAGCCGGCCAAATGCTCCTGAAGCTGTTAAGGAGCGAGTGCTATGAAGTCATCGCATTCGTAGATAACCATCTCGCAGGGACGATACTCGAAGGCTTGCCCGTGATCGGGCCTGCAAGGCTTGCCGAAATCAAACCGGACCTGATTTTTGTTGCGATTGTGAACAATGAAGCCGAGCAGGCGGTGCAAACACAGTTGCTCGCGGATGGCTTCAGTGCGTCCCGTATTCAATCCATCTCGCTGCTGCGCGGACTGATTGATATTCGCCTGGCAACACTGAGATTGTTCGCTAAGGACCTGATCGAACGCAAAGTGGCGGGTGCCGTGGCTGAGCTTGGAGTATATACCGGTGCGTTTGCGGCCCAAATCAATGTCTTGTTTCCGGAGCGCACACTGTATCTATTCGACACGTTTGAAGGCTTCGATATCAGAGATGTTTCCGTGGAACGGCAGCGCGGGTATTCGAACGCGCAGGCCGGTCGATTTGGAGATACCAGTGAGGAGGTCGTGCGCCGCAGGCTTCCATATCCGGATCGAGCTATTTTCAAGAAGGGCTACTTCCCAGACTCGGTTGCGGGCGTAGTAGAGCGGTTCGCTTTCGTCAGCATTGACGCGGACCTGTATCAGCCGGTTTATGAGGGTTTGAAGTTCTTCTATCCGCGGTTGAACCGTGGGGGATGCATCATCGTGCACGACTTCAACAATACACACTTCAAGGGCGCAGGCGAAGCAGCCAGGCGCTATTGCAGAGAGCAGAAAATCACTCCTGTTCCGCTATGCGACCTGCATGGTAGCGCTGCGATTGTCAGATAGCGAGAGTCGCGGCTTGAGGATAGCATTCCACGACAATCGGAAAAGAGGTACCAATCAGATCTATGGCAACTCGTTGGATCAAGCTGACCGCAAAAGCTCGGGAGGCGATACAACGTGCCAACGTTTTGGCGGCCGAGTATGGCAATCCAGAGATTCTCCCTCTGCATGTGCTGGCCGCGCTGTTGGAAGATCGAGGAGGCATTGCAGTACCTCTCCTGGATGGTATGAAGGTGGAGGCACAAACGCGACAGCGTACCATGGGCGCAATCGAGCAGCTTCCTAGAAGAGCGAGTGCATCGCAAGATTTGAGAATGTCCAAGTCGGGCGGAGAAATGCTCGATATCGCCTTTCGGCAAGCCGGTAACATCAGAGACGAGTACGTTTCGACTGAGCACCTGCTTCTCGCAATCTCACAACTGAAACGTGACGCAGCGCAAGATTTACTCGTTGCCATGGGAGCTACGCGCGAGAACATTCTTAGGGGCTTGATCTCAATGCGGGAGAAGCAAACGGAAGCAGTCCCGCATCTGGAGGCCAAGTATCAAGCTCTTGAGCGTTATGCACGGGACTTAACGGAACTGGCCCGACATGGCAAACTCGATCCGGTCATCGGGCGGGATGACGAGAGCCGTCGCACCATCCAGGTTCTCTCCCGGCGAACTAAGAACAACCCAGTGCTTATCGGCGAGCCCGGCGTAGGCAAGACCGCGATCGTGGAAGGAGTGGCACAGCGTATCGTGTCGGGAGATGTACCCGAGCGATTGAAGAACAAACGTGTGATTGCACTTGATCTTGGCGCGATGTTGGCCGGAGCCACCTATCGTGGCGAGTTCGAAGAAAGGCTCAAGGCCGTACTCAAGGAGGTAGAAGACTCCAAGGGGCGGATTGTGCTCTTTATCGACGAGCTTCATACCCTGGTAGGGGCCGGAGCCGCTGAGGGGGCAATCGACGCCAGCAACATGCTGAAGCCGGCTCTGGCTCGGGGCGATTTGCGAGCTATTGGCGCTACCACGCTCAAGGAGTATCGAAAGTACATAGAGAAAGATTCGGCGCTGGAGAGGCGTTTTCAAGTGATCTGCGTCGGCGAGCCCAGCGTGGAGGACACAATTGCCATCTTGCGGGGGCTCAAAGAGAGCTATGAGGTCTACCATGGTGTACGCATCAGGGATTCGGCGATTGTCGCCGCCGCTACGCTTTCACATCGTTACATCAGCGATCGTTTTCTACCGGATAAGGCGATCGATCTAATCGATGAGGCCGCGGCCTCGCTCTGCATACAGATCGACTCCGTGCCAACTGAGATCGACCAGTTCGAACGCCGTGCAACCACACTGGAAATTGAGCGCCAGGCCCTTAGCAAGGAAGATGACCAAGACTCGAAAAGGCGTTGCGCCTTCGTGGAAGTGGAACTTGCCGCAATCCGCAAGAAAGCGAAGGCGTTGAATGCCCGCTGGTGGCAGGAGAAGGAAATCATCACTAGCGCGCGAAAACTCAAGGCGAGAATTGATCAGCTCAAACTGGACGAGAAGACACCGAGAAGCCCCGGCGACTTGGACCAGACTTCACGTCTGCAGGAGGATACTCTGCCACAGCTTCAACGCGAGTTGCAGCTACTTGCGGCCAAGTCCGATGGTCAATATTCGCGTATGTTGAAGGAAGA
>Ga0181528_10001172_pt1 | contig 16539 bp, 20 predicted proteins | sample PEATcosm2014_Bin_47_FD_119742 | JGI IMG/M metagenome (GOLD analysis project Ga0181528, IMG submission 119742) | Peatland microbial communities from MTU Mesocosm Facility, Houghton, MI, USA - PEATcosm2014_Bin10_10_metaG | ecosystem: Environmental > Terrestrial > Soil > Wetlands > Peat | place...
AGTCACCTGTAAGGTGCCGTGTGATGTAGGGCCAGAAGGTTTCTTGGGATTCTTCAAGAGCGCGTAATGCCGCAGGAGTCGCAACGAGTTGGCCAAGGCTGAATAGAAATGTCATACCAAACCCTAAGCTGGACCTTCCGGCGCTCGAAAGGTAATTTCCAAGCAAGCAAACTTCGCAGTTCATGGTGAGGAGATTCATCATGCTGCTGACGATTGCACTACTCGCTCTTGCCGCTTTCGCTATCTATGGATGTGTTCTTGTGTGCCGCGCGGAAAAGGCATTGGAACAGGCGAAGAAGATTGTGAAGCGAAGTTAGCCCTTGTGAAGTTTGAAGTACTCGAAGGCCCAAGTGATAATGCCGCCGACGGCGGCACCAACGATGGTGGCAATGGTCGTGGCACCAGCAACCCACCACGACAGACCGACGCGCCACTGCTCCAGTTCCTTGACGCGAGAATCCATCTTGCGCTCAGCCTCTTGCCCCCAAGCTAGCTGCTGGGCGCAGCGTCCCGGCTGACCGTTTCCTACCAACGGGTGCATCTGAGTTTCCAGCTGGGTGAGGCGTTGCTTGGTGTCGATTGAAAGATCGTCCAATTTGGTTTCTAGCGATTCCAGTTTTGCGAGGATTAAAGCTGCCATTTCCATGCTGAGGCCCATACTGCTTTCGTTGGGATTTGGTGACACCATAAGAGACCTTCAATCGGTTGATGAAGCTACTGCCATTGCCCGGTCTTCAACTGTGTGTACAGTCTGTTTGCCCGGAGCCCTACCTCAGTTGCCCACGCACTACGAAGCAACTCGTCTGCTGCCTCGCCGTAACGACCAGAGTGAATGAGGTTCAGCGTGCATTGAAACTCAAGCAGCCCACCGATTCCCATGTTGAAGCAAAGGTTTGTGAGGACTCCCGCGTACACCTCAGCCAGCATGGTTGCCCACGGAAGATGTTCTAGGAGTTCACTCTTTGCGTGTGCGATGTCTGACACCAGCCAAGCATTGGCTTGAGCCTGAGTGATTGGAGTCAGTGGGCCACCATCGTCTGTGAGGTTGTGGCCGTACCCAACAGTGACCTTGCCTCGTGTGTCTTTGTATGGGACCAGCCGCAAACCTTCGTCACGCTTCAGTTGGCTGGTGATGTCGGTGATCATTACTTGCTCACTGGCGACTTGACGAAGTATCCAGCGCAGCCAACAATGCCACCTGTAATGGCGACGTGTACCAGTTGCTGATAGCTGAGATCAGGTGTTGCTACGATTCCAGCCAGTGTGGTCAAGGCGGCAGATACGAACGCCGCGACAATTCCATGAACTACCAACCTGTAATGCGCCCAATCGATCTTCATGTTAGTTGCTCTTTGCGTTGTTCAGAGGTTAGGGCAAGCCCATAAACAACGGTTAGGTATATGGAATTCCCCGCGAGTCAGAACAGCGGGTGAGGATAGGTGGTCCGAATGAGCTTACGCACATCTCCCGGCGTCATGTCAGGAGTCACAGCCAAGTCGGCCAGAATCGTAGCAACATCCGCGTCAATCTGAGCTTGGCTCAACTCATTGCCTACGACAGTGATTCCGGGCAGGCTTTCCCATTCGTCCTGCGCTCGATCCGTTGAGAACAGAGCGGAGATAAACTCGCTGGTTCCATCTCCAACAGGTATTGCGTGCCAAACCGCAAACTTTTCGTTGTAGGCTGTTGCTAGTTCAGTGGGCGCGAGATATAGATTTCTTGCCATCGTGTCTCCTCACTTCGTTGAAAATCCGTTGTGAACGACGTGGCCGTTCGCCAGCGTGTAGCTGTGTTCTGTGTATGGGCTTTGGCCGATTTCATCCGGCTCATCAACGTCAGTCTCAAGATTCCAGACTTGTCCGCAATACAGCTGCGAGCCGCCGAAGAGAGTGCAGCCGCGTTCCCATGTGTGGCCGTCCAGAACGCTGTGCTTGTAGGTGATGAGTTCACCGTCCCCCATGTCGAGCATGGGAGAGGTCCAGTCATGAATGAGCAACTTGGCGATGCGCCGCCATGTTCCGGCTGCTGTCAGAACCGAGTCGTCAAGCGTCAGTTCGTCAAAGCGAACTTCACCGCGCTGCGTCCTGACACGTGTATTCGGTGAGAAGCACCCACCACCACCGTCGCCGCCACTTCCTCCTGAGCCACCAGTACCACCTGACGGTGTGGCTGATATCGCGCCATTGGTGAGGGGAACCATTCCTTGCACGGACGCGGCCTGAGCCGTGAGGTATGTGGTGCCCTTCCATGCACAGGCAGGGGAGCCAACAGCACCAAAGGAAGATATCGTCTGATTCAGCGTCACACCACCTTGATAGGTGCCTGTGTTGCCTCCGGCTGAATCGGCTGCTGTGGTGCCTGACGTTTCGTTCAGCTTCCACCAGTAGGTCGGAGCGTCAGCAGTGACCACGGTGTTGTACTGCGTCAAGCCGAGGTTGACCATGGTCTGGTAATGGTTCGCAACTTGCGCGGTGGTCAGCACCGTGCTGTAAACGGCAGCATTGGACAGGACAGTTGAAGCCCACGAGTAGCTGTTGGTCGTCCAAAGCCATCCAGACGCCTTGCCTTGCACTGCTCCGATATGCCAATAGAGACCAGTCGTGGAGTACAGAGCAGAAGCCGCAGTACCACTGCCGACCAGTACGCCATCATAGTAAACAGCGTATCCCTTCGTGCTGCCGTTCCATGTAAATACGATGTGATGTGTTATGCCGTCGTACAACACCTGTCCCGCTGGAAGAGTTCCATACTCGATTTCATACGCGGATGAAGACGTTGCAAGGTATCCGGCGCACTGAGCCGTCATGGCAAACACTACGCTCGTAGCCGTTCCGATGGCGTCAGGCGAACTGAGAGATAGCAGCGGAAGGCTGTTGCTCGTGTTGGTGGTGTTCACCCAGCATTCAACGGAAAAGTTCGTTGGGGTGGATACCGCTGTTGCCGTATTGACGTAACCCGTTGTTCCATTTCCTGTATAGCCGACCATCGTGGCGGAAGCCACGTTGGAATTACCAATCCACTGCAACGCCTGAGTCGTCTCGTTCCAGCACGGATAGAAGTAGTACGGCATGGATGAAACCAGACCGCTGATGTTTTGTGAGCCAGCGCCCACTGAGGTGAGGGTGCCATCGGCTCTGTAGATTGCCATGCTGCTTGGCCAGTTCCAAGTGATTGAAGATGTGGTCGAAGTGTATGTGAAGCCATTGGTCAACACTGGCGGCAAACTGCCCTTCATCAACATTCCCGACTTGCTGGGGTCGATGTTGTTGCCTGTTAGCGCGGAAGAGTTGACACGAGCGTATGTTGAACCGTCGCCGATGTTGTCTAGTGTCTTGTTTGTGTGAAGACCAGAGGCGAAGTTGATGCCACCACCTGAGAGCACGGTGTTGTTGACATCTGATGCCGTGTTACTGCCGACGGCTGACGTATTTGCGGCTGTGTTCAGGCTTGTCTTGTCGGCACCAGCTTGTGCGGGCATAAGGGTTGCAATCGGACTGATGCTGCTAGACACCACCCCGTTTACCTTCGCTGTATCAGCAGCGGTATTGTTCGCGGTGACATCGGCACCAGCAGCCGCTGGCTTTAGTGATTCAATCGTCGCTCCAGATGCGAAGGTGATGTTTGAAGCTGTCTTGTTCAGGTGAGCCTGAGACAAGTCAATGATGGCTTTTCCGTTCGGGTCAATCGCCGTGACAGACTTGAACGTGTTGCCTTGGGGCACCTCGTCCAGGGATGAAGACTGGAGCTGCATCATCGAGTCATCGAACTGGAAGTATCCGGCGGTGCAAGAGGTCGTGTAGAACGCGAAGCGAGCGTAGGCTGTGGACGCTGGTGCCGTTCCTACGACCTTGCAGAGCGTCCAGCTGCTTGTTCCGGTAACTGTGGTCGCGCTGGTGGTGGAACTCAGCAACGTCCCAGCAGAGTTAAGCCAGTCAATTCTGATTCCACCTGTGCCCGTGACGCCGATGGCTTTGCAGTATCCTTGTGCCACCACCACTTGTCCAACCAACACAGACATCGTGGTGTTGTAGCCTTCAGACGTTCCGCACGCAGTTGTTGTTTGTAAGCATTGACTCATTTAGTCCACTCCTCCAGTCACCACGGACCAGCCTGTTGGAACAGTCCAGCCGGGTACACCTGATGTCACTGTGGTAGCCGAAGAGAACGAAGGGTTCACGATAGCGACGGCTGTATTGTTTGCGGTTGAATCCGCTCCGGGTTCGGCAGGTTCAAGCGTGGAAACGGCTTTGGGTGGATTGCTTCCATTGGCCGGATACACCACCGATGTTGCCGTCACGATTCCAGTGGACGCGCTCACGGTGCCGGGATTGAGGCCAGGAACAGTGAACGGCACCGCTGTTAGCGTTGCGAGGTCCTGTGGGCAGTTGTTGAAACTGTTCACCGACGAGAACTTGAAGTACAAAGTCTTCCCATACCATTGAGGGTCGTAGGTGTATTTGTAGATGGAATCGTCCAGACGCATGAACAAGCTTCCAGCCGCGTGAGAGGCGATTGTCGAACCCATCGCGCCTCTGGAGAGATACGTGTTCATCGTGTACTGGTCCGAACCAGTCAGGGCACAGGCTGAATAGCTGATTAGCTCGTTGTCCACGTAGCAGAGCGTGTTGTTTTGCGTTGCGTCATACTGCGTCCCAGCGAAGAGAGCGCCACAGTTGTCAGCAATGTTCACTACCAAGCTGTTGACCGTGTCAGCAGCCGATCCTACGGGCAATGCGCTGGCCAACGTACCAAGTCTCGCTGGGGTTGTGATTGTTCCCAGTTGTGTGTACTTGGCTCCATCCGAACTGATCCAGATTGCACAACCACCCCATTCAGCAGAGGCACCAGCAGCACCAATCCAGATTTGGTTGCCTGTAAAGCCAGTGAGACGTGATGTGGCTTCAAATAGGACGACCTCTGAGTTTGCTGGATTCGCGTACTGGTTGATGACGATATCGCCGCTGGAAATGCCCTTGTTGTAGAGGACAGGCTTGTGAGTTCCGTAGGCGTAATCCTCTGCCGTGATTTCCAAACCGTTGACCGGATCATCCACGATCTTGGTGATTTGAACGGGCAAATTCACAATGCCCAAATTGGCGTTGTTCAGTCCAGCCGCCCACACAGACGTTGTTGAGATTGGCACGATGTCCATTGGCTCAAGGTACGAATACGTGTAGGGCAGCGTGAAGGTGTAGGTGTTACGAATGTTGACGCTGCGCTTCAACCGCATATTGGCGGCGAATGTTGCAGAGGTCACTGTGGTGATGAAGTCCCAGTTCTGGGCATCCTCGACACGAAGACCATAGCGATTGATTGCGGCTTGGTCGGACTCTTGAAGGATGTCGTCAGAATATTGATTCGCGCGATTCTTGTATTGGACCTGAATCTTGTTGTTGGCATCCTGCCATGCGCTGCGCTCAATCTTGACAGGGTCTTCACCCTCTTTGGCGATGAAGCAAGTGTCATCCAAGGCCACCACGTAGGAGAAAGGCGCAACCCAAGTGCAGCCATTAGCAGCCGCACTGGTGTCACCGTACGGAACCAATTTCAGCAGACCCTCGCTCATGAAGGCTGAGCACATACCAGCCTCAAGCCACTTGCTCATAATTGAGGCAGCGGTGTCTTGGCTGTCGATCACTGGCGATATGAAGAAGTTTTGTGCGGCGAACCAGTTCCAAGCCGTGCTATTCGAGGTGCGAGCGCCACCAGTTGGGGATGAGTAACCCCAAGTGCCGTTCGTTCCGTTGTCAATGGCTGATACAGGGAACGGTTGCGCTCCGCTGCCCAAGCCCCAGACAGAGTTGGTGAGCACGGTGTAGAGGCAGGTGACGGGGTTGCAGTCAACGATGCCACCACCAAACGCATGAGGGGTGATGACTTCAAATGTGTTGTCCTGAAGTTCTGCATCGCTACCGAGTTCCATCGGGTAGTAGAGGACATAAGCCGTGTTCGTGTATCCCAAGGCTTCTGCCGGGAACGCAGGGTTGAAGTATGTGACACCATTGTCGCCGTGGGAGTAGCCAGTCAGCATATACGGTGCAACCGCTTGGCTCTGGGCTCCTGTGAACAATTCAAAGTTGAGCAGTGTATCTGACGGACTAGAGACAGCAGCCTTGTTGGTGTATGACCACGTGATGAGGACTTCTTTGTTCGCATCCACCGTGGCGAACTGGTACGTCGGTGCAGCCGAGTTGTTGGAAGTGAACTTGTAGGTGCCGGATACAGTCGGGGTGGTCGTCACCGCTGTCAGCTTCGTTCCATCAATGCTCGTGCCGTTGTTGTAGAACACAACCCCCATGTCAACTTGAGGCCCATTCGCACCACCTGGCTTAACTGTTCCGTTGCTCGGAATCAGGTCGGTCTCTTGCTGAATGAAGTTCTGCAACGAGTACTGGTAGTTGACGACCACGGGCTTGCCGACATCGGCGCTGGAAAAGTTGTACGCGCCAGTGGACGAATTGATTGAGTACATGCCCGTTGTAAGCGTTGTTCCGTACGGTACGAGCTTCATTGGCGTGTAGTCGGTTCCACTCAACACGGTTGAGCTAGACGCGCCAAAGTCGTTGTACGTTCCGCTGTACATCGTGAGCATGGACACGCCATTGTCAGCAGCTAGATTGGCGCTGTAAGTTGGTGTGTACGTTGTTCCGGTCAGCACGGTGCTCTCAGAGCTTGTCAGGGTGCTAAGCCACGTTTGGCCAGACCACACACTTGCGATGGATGACACAGGCCCATTGCACAAGGCCGCGATTACGTCAGCGGTGTAAAGGTAGTTTCCCCCACCACTCTTACCACCGCCCTTGCCGCCACCGCTTGAGGCTTGAACCGAGTGCAAGCCATCCAGCCAGATAATGGACTGTTGAATCTTGTTCTGCCCCATCAGGGCGGCAATCGCGAAGCCCTGTTTGGACTGATTGATTGAGACACCGTTGAGTTTTGTCGGACCCTTATTGCTGCTACCAAAGATGCCCATTATTCTGCGTCCTTCAGTGTGTAGAACTTGCGGGTTGTGTTGCGAAGTTTGGGGTGGCTGAGTCCATCGGAGAACCGAACGCCACCATGGCCCAAGGCATGAATGAACAGCGGCCACTTCACGATGATTCCGGCGTGAGCAAACGCAAGGCCCAACTTGTACACCACCACGTCGCCAGCTTGAACTTCCTCTTCGGGAATCTCCCGCATGAAGGTTTCAATGTGATTCAGGTATGTGGGGTCTGCAAGATGCTGGGCGACCTGCAAGCTGTATGTCATATCAATGCCGAGGCCACCGTTCGGGATGAGGCCAAGCGTCTGGTACACAGCCTTGATGATCATTCCGCAGTCAGTTCCACCATGTGGACCTTTGACGGCACTCCAGCCTCTGTACGGTGTTCCCACCCAACTGGCCGCTTCTGCAACAATCGCTTCTCTTTGTTCTGGTGTCAGCATGGTCGCCCCTTAAACGGCTGTGGTCGGCACTGGCGTGTATGGCGTGCCACCGAAGTTGATCAAGTTGTTCGTAACAGTTCCGGCTGTCGTGGCTGTGGCCACACATGCTGGCATCGTCTTGTTGCATCCCTTGATAACGGAGAACGACTCTCCCGCAGACACAGGCAACAGGTATGGCGCGGTGAGTTCAAGGTAGCCAGTCGTGTCGTGCAGTTGAACGGTCTGAGACAGGCCAACATTCGCTCCAGCCGTACACTTCACAACGCCTTGGCTGAAGTAGCCAGCGGCTTGCGTGAACGTCGTGCTCGGCTTCAGTAGTTGACTCGTGCTCCCGGTGGCGGCAGTAAAGCTGACCGTGTAATTAGCGGCTGACAGCGTGCAGTTGGAATCGCAGAAGCTCCATGGGCAGTCGGCCTGAAACAATCTGTACGGAATCTTCATGTTGAGTAGGTACAGGGGATCGCCGCACTCAAACACAACCTTGGTGCGATTGATTTGGCTGATCTTGGTGACCGTTCCAAAGAACTTAGTCTCGATGCCGTTGCTGACATTCCCATAGCTTCCGAGGGGCATATAGGCTGTCTGGACTGTGACGGTGGCCGCATCGAACAAGCCTTGGTAGGCTCCGTTCAGTAATCCCACCGTGAGGCCGGGATACATCGTGCTCTGCTGAGGCACGCAAGTAAGCGTCATGGTGTTGGAGGACAGGTCAAACGAAGCCTCTGAAGTGATAGCTCCCCGGCTCCACACACCGTACTTCGTCGCTCTGAAGGTCTGGGTTGCACCAGTCCATCCGGGTGTACCAGATGGCACCACGATGTCAAACTGGCCATCGGTGACGTAGATGACCGCGCCAGTCGGTAGCGTGAGGGTGAACAAGTCAGCCCGAACACAGTTGGGAGTCTGCTGCAAGAACGTGATCAAACCAGAGGGCATCAGGCGTTTCATTACACGCCTCCCGCTGACGCGATAGTTCCGTAGGTCGTGGTTGCGGCAAACTCGGACGAGAACTTGACGCCTTGAATCATCCACTGGTCTATGCCGTTGTTGATTGTGAAGCTACGAGTGGAATCCACCGTGTCCTCAGCAAAGCGACACAGATAGTAGAAGTTGCCTGTCCATGTCAGCACCGCGTTGTTCGCGGGAGCCGAGGTGAACGTGACCACTCCTGTTGCCGAGATTGAGGCGGGTGTGGTGAGTGCGCCGCCCACATAGATTGAGGCAGACCCATTGAGGTTCTGAATGACGTCAACGAAGCCATAAATGTTGCGGGACAGCTGGAAGGTCGTCGTGCTTCCGTTGCCTGTTCCGAACTGTGCTCCGGTGGCTGTATTGTCCTGGGGATCGGTGAACAGGAACAATCCCGCGCCTCCCGCAGTGGCCATGTACGTCCCAAAGAACTGAGCAACCACGCTGGAAGCCAATGACTCGCGGCCTGTAATGTGGTCAAGACCAAACTCGAAATCCCACGTCGGGTACGGTTTAAGCGCAATCGCGCTCGTCAGTCCTGCCGCTGCCTTCTGCTTGACGGTGTTGAAATTTGGTGACTTCTTAAGACCGCTTGCCATGCTTAGTGGCATAGTCGGCATGATCGGATAGGCCATTAGCGATTCATCTTTCTCATCGTGTTAGTGATGTGGCGCTGGAAGAGAGAGGCATGTTTGGTCAGCATTGCGTCCACGCCTGTTGCATCCACGGCATGGATTTGCGGGGCATAGTTCCACGTGTGATTACCACCGCCTGCACTTGTTCCACGGCCATTGGCGGCTTCCACTTTGTCGGTGAGGGCCTTGGTGACGACCGTCTCACCACCGTGACCAACGATGGGGACTGGGCCTTCGCCAGGAATCTTTCCACCAACCTCAAAGCTCATGGCTGCGGCATAGGCTTGCATACCCATGGCAGGAGCCATACCGTCAATGGGCCATGGAGCCGCTGACCACGAAGCAACCATATTGGCTCCAGCAAGAGAAGCAGCAGAAGCCTGACCAGATTCATCGGAGGTCTGTTGGAACAGTTTTGCTATCGTGTGGCTGATGATCCACTTTTCGAGCCACTGGACGAGCATGGAAATCATGGACTCAAGCATTTGCTCGGCTTCCTGCTTTACTGCTTGTCCAAGGCTCTTGCCCTCCACAATGCACTTTGCCATTGAGTCGCCGAACGACTGCGTGAATCTCGTAACGCTGGCTTGCAGGTTGGTACGAATCTGAGTGCTCAAGTCCTGAGTCTCAGTCTTCATCTTGGCGAAGTAGGTTGACCATGAACTGTTGAGCTTCGCGAGGTCAGTTTGGAGACCCTTCACTTCAGTTGCGTACTGAGTCGTGACGCTGTTGAGTTGCGTTTGGAGCTGAATCTTCCTCGCCAGAGCAGCGTTCTCTTTCGCGGGGTCTCCAGCTGCATGAGCAGCGGCAGCAGCTTTTCTTTCTGCCTCGATCTCGGCGGCCAAGGCGTCTTCCTTTGCCTTTTCCTCTTCTTTAATGAGCGCAATTTTCTGTGCCAAGTACCGACGCTGGGTTTCCAGCCCCAAAGCGGAGGCGGCATTGTTACGAGCTTCCTCAGCCTTAATGGCGCTCATGTGGAATGACTCTTCCTGCTTTGCTCCGGCGATGGATACTTGCGTCACTGCCTGAGCAAGCTTCTCGGCAAGCTGAATCTTCTTCTCGCAAGCCGCTGCCATGGCCGCTTCTGATTTCTTGTTTGCTTCGGCATCCGCCTGAATGATGGCGTCAGAGGCGGCTCTCATCTCATTAACAAAGTGAGCCGAGAGTTCTTTTTTCTTCTCTATGTTTTCCCCGGCTGCGACTATGTCGGCGTCGTACTGCTTACGCTGAGCAGCCAAGTTAGCGGCGGCAGCATTCGTGCTTGCTACACGTGCGGTTTCAATGGCTGTAAGCTCTTTGGCGAGGTGGTCATTGATAGCCGAATCGTTCTGAGCACTCTTTCCACCAGTCGAGGCTTCAGCGTTGGTCTCGGCTAACTTCTTTAGAGCCTCATCGTGAGCATGAACACCCGCAGTCAAAATGTGTTGGAGAGCGGCACCCGCCTCGGTGGTCTTATTGACCTGTTCCTGCGTGACAACTTGTTTCTTCAGCTGGTTCTCAGCCGCGACATCGTTGTAGGCTTGCTTCATGTCTCCCAGAACCGCTAGGAGACGCTGCTGGGCCGCGATGATGTCATCAGTCTTGGCCGTGTGAGCCCACTCCTCATTGGTGTGCATGGCCTCGGTGGTCTTATCAATTTGTTCCTGAATGAGCCTGTTGATTTGAGTGAGACTCGTACCCGGAACCTTGATCGCTTGACCAAGCAGGGTGAACTGCTCATGCAGGTTCTTAATCTCGGATTGCGCGTTGCCGTCGCCAAACAGTGTTGACTTTAGCCAAGACTCTTCCATGGAGAGGAAGTTCTTTTCAGCAGTCTTGCCCAACTCGTCGAACTCACTGCGGAGTTGCTTCATGGACTGGGCATCAATCTCTTTCAGTCTGGTGCCGAAGGAGGCCAATGGGCCGCTGGTGAGTTCCTCAAGATGGGCCTTCAGGCCCAATATTGCAGCCTCGGCACTGAGGTGAAACTTTTCCGATTGCTCCGTTAGCTCACGCCATCCAGCGCTGTTGCCGTGAATGGAGTCTTCAAGTGACTTGTGACCCTCCACCAGCTTGTGAATGAGTTCGCCAGCCAACACCACACCAGCGATGGGGAGCATCATGGCGAACGCTGCCCCTACACCGGGAATCTCGGCAATAAGGGTGTTGAGGTGGCGCGGGAGGCGGACTCCAACGGACTCTTCAACCATCATCAAGCTGCCACGAGCACTCTTCATGCTGCTGTCAAAGCCCTCGCCAGCGTCCCCGGCCTTATCCTTGAGGTCGTCAAGATCACCTTTGACCTTGCCCATGTCTTCGCGGAAAGAGGCCGTCTCTGCTTGCAACTTGATGATGAGAGCGCCAACTTCACTCATTACAGTTCCTCTTTCGTGGGCTTCAATGTAGGCCAGCACTCGTCAAATAACGCTTCTGCATTACCGTGACCGCTGGCGGTGAGGTCGCCGATAACTTTGCGTCTGATATCCAAGAACTTCTCCCGAGGCGTCCCAAAGGGCATGGTGCCGATGGCCTGCGTGATAAAGCGCTTCGCCTGTCTGACCTTCTCCCGCTTGGCAGCCGCCTTTTCGTCCCTTACAAAGTCAAAGGCAGTAACCACTGGGTCGTCCGTGCTTGCGCGATTGACGTTGTAAATGGCCGAGGCTGAGAGAGCGTTCGCATAGCGGTCATACTTGATTGCCACGTTGCGCCGTTTACACAGCTCCAAGAACTCGCCAGGAGTGAGTTCTTCAAACTCTTCCAGCATCAGCTTGAGGTCATAACGGGCGAACGCCCACAACTCACCCCAGGTTTCTGGGGGACGCTCTATACAACCGTCGTCCCCGCTGATGCGTTTGGGTCGGCAGCTGCACCCGATTCCTTCTGTTCCGCGAGTGCCTGTTGATATGCCTTCGTGACGCCGGGGAACATGAGTTCAAAGATTTCGTCGGACAACAGACGCTGGGCTTCCGGATTGAGAACTTCGGTGACTTCCTCAAGCGTGACGTCAGGGTTGTAGCGATCTAGGCCACCCCACACGATGGTTGGGAATTCCTTGCCGGAACTGAGGTCTTTCCAGTCTTCGACTCTTTTGAGGTCTTTACCGATTGCCTCTTCGATCTTGGCAATTGCTTTGTACGTGTAGCAGAGCTTCCAGACTTTGGGTGGATTTCCATCCTCTTGGTCGATCTCCAGCGAAAAGTGTGGAGTAATCCGAGTCTTCAAAATTGATTCTTGCTTCATGGGTTTTCCTCTGGGCGTTACAGGAGGGGAGCAGGTTCGCTCCCCAACCTATGTCCCTGTTGGTTACACGTACACTTTTGGTCCGGTGACCTTGATCTTCACGTCAAGGCGTGCGGGCTTTTCCAGCGGGAAGCTGGGGGTCAGAGACTCCACAATTCCGGTGAAGGTGCAGCTGTTTGACGTGCCATAGATCGCCTTCATCTGGACGGCTTGACCAGCTAGACGGATCGCTTCCAGACCAACCTGCGTGGTGTCGCCGGGGATGAAGAACGCTTTTACGTCAACTGAGCCGGGGTCTTGCGTGCTGGACATGAAAGTGTCAACACCGTTGGTGGTTGCCATGGTTGTGGTCTTTTCAACGGCAACCTTGTCACCAGAGATGGTGATGGTGTCAACGCCAGCGAGCGTGGTGAAGACGGTGGGTGAAGCGACTGTGGCGTATTCAAAAGCTGCGCCGATACCAACAATGGGATTAGACATAGGTTATTGCTCCTGTACTGGATTTGCTTCCACAGCGCGGATTGCGTTGAAGAACTCTTGGGGCAGCAAGTCTTTGCTCACTGCGGGAAACTGTTTGTGTCCAAACTGGGGTGGGCATTTGCTATCGCCGTGCGCTCTGGCCACGCACAACTGACCTGCGTCACAGCTGTCCAGCAAGTTCAGGTGAAGTGCTTCAAGCTGAAAGCCAAAGTCCTCAACGCCTGTATCGGGGAACTTATGTCCCTCCCACCACGACTTGAGGTAGCACTGGGAAGTGCCACATGCATAGGGTGGGTGATTCCGGCCTGTTGGCTCGTAGAAATACTTGTATGTTCCGCTGTTAGAAGTGTCGTAATACAGGACGTTGTGCCAGCCAGTGACCGACTTACCTGTCTCTTCAAGCCGCGTGACTTGCTCTTCAACTCGGGTGTCTGCATACCAGTCGTCTTCGTCCCACGAGATGCAAACTTCACCTGTGGCATACGAAGTTCCGAGGTTACGCAAAGCGCCAACAGGCATCCGGGTACAGCGGTGATACTTGATGCGTTCATCGGTTGGAAGCAGGTGCTCAATAGGCTCTGCGCTGTTGTCCAGCACGATAAGCTCAAGATCGCCTTCGTAGGTCTGGGAGAGGAAGCTGTTCAGTGCGACCTGAAAGTACCTGTCTCCATAACCAACGGGCATGATGGCGCTAACCTTCATCTCTTGTTCTCCAAATCCTGAAGTAACCCGATGGCTTCAGTAGCAAAAACATCAAGGCACTTATCGCGGCTGGTTTCCCACGCGGTTCCCATCCAGTGCTGAGCAGGTTGCGTCGCGGTGCCAAACTCTTGCAGCGATCCCCAGAAGAACGGTTTCAACGGGCCGATGTTGATTTCCATCGTGGTTTCATCACCATCGTTGCCCCACTTCTTTTGCCAACCCATGCCCTCTTCAAGAACACCAACGCCAACAGGAACGGTCTCTTCCATTGCGTCAATGACGACTTGAGCAGCGGGTTCCGCGCAGCGCGACAAGTACCTCTTCGCTGCCCTCGGAGTAAGCTCCGTGAGAAGTTCAGACAAGTCGGCGAGGCCTTCAATTTCAATGGGCATAGGGGTTTTCGTAGCAAGGCGAAACAGGCGGGAGAAACACAGGGAGGGACAAGCTAGACGCAAGAGTGCGTCCTGGGCAGAATGCCCGTGAATTAGCTGGTCTTCATCTTGAGGCAATACTGCGTACTGCCCTGTATTCGTCTTACGTGTATTCGCCTTGCTACTTCTAAACAAGGGTTATGTAGTTGGAATCAGTCGATGAACCAGATACGGAAGTGAAGCAAGGCACCGTAGATAAAGCCCTTGGAGCCTTCCTCGTACTTCATGTCCCAATCCTTTTCGCAAAGGATGGAAGAGACAACCGTGGAGTTGACGTCGGGGAGTGTGCCTTTGTAGCCAGCCAATAATCCTCGTACAGCCTTGGCGATTGTTCGACTGGTGTAGTAGTCGCTTGCATAGCACGCGACCTGGAGCAGGTAGCTTCTCAATCCTGTGGGGCCAGCCATTGTGTTTGTATCAGTCGTGGCAACGCTGCTGAGCACGATGTAGGGAATGACCGTTCCCTGCTGGGCCAGAACCCATTTGACGCTGTTGGTGGGGGAACCCAAGAGGGATTGAATGCCCGAAGTTTGTATGATGAGTTGGTACAGCCCTTGTTCGACCATTAGTTGTTCACCGTGTCATTGCCAACCCATGTCCAGATGTGGAGTTCAACCCTCTGACCATCGGGGTCGCTGAAGCTCTCAATGTTGTGACGCTGGCCGCGCACAAGAATGTTCATTCCTGTGTCCAGTGTGTAGGTCTGCGGATACCGAATGATGATTTTGTAGCTGCTCTGAGCCTGCAACGCATCGGTTTTCTGTTCTTGTTTGCCGCGCCACTGATTGATGTTGGCATGAATATTCGGGGCAACCGTGGTCTCTGGGAGCGGCGTTCCATCCACAGCGTTTCCGCTGTTGGGCTGTGTGATGGTGATGTAGGAGTTGAAGTCCGAAGCTCCTAGATACCGCACTCCGTTTGGTTGCTTAGGGAGCTTCATTATCTGGGAATCCTCATGCTTCTGAAGCTGGACAGCATTCTGCACAGCGTCATTCCAACTTCCGTGGTTGGCTCAGTCGAAACGATCTGGCGCACAGAATAGAAGTGGTTGGCAAGATACAGGATTGCCATTTTGAGCCGTGCTGGAACTTTGGTGACATCGCTCTCATCAAAACCAGCCCAGTAGGAGACCTGAATGCAATCCTGTCTGCGGTCGGTCAAAGGCCAGAGGCATCCGACGTTCAACGTGATCTTGTCAGCGAATACGGTGTAAGTGGATGGGTCCAAGGTCTGCGAAACACCATTCGTATCGTTGTAGGTGACAGTCACGGAGTTGGTCAGGGGCGAGCCACTGGGGACAACCACCGGACGGCGCACAAGCTCAATGCTGTCCATTGTTGGAAATCCGTACCACCACCATGGAGTCGCCGTGAACGCAAAGCTCAGTTCGTTGTTGAGGAAGTTGCGCGGGTCTTGCTGACCGGGGAAGTAGTCGAAGGTGAGCAGGACTTGTTCAAGCAAACAGGCAGTGGCCGCTGCCGTTTCGACCTCATCGGTTGCCGCTTCGATAAAGGTCTCCAACAGCGCATAATCATCGGTCTCCACCTGCGGGGATGAACCAGTGACATATTGCTGAGGCAGATCAAATCTGCCAAACGCAGCAAGCTGCTCCGGAGTGATGACTGGCGCTGACCGAGGTGTGATTATTTGTTGGTACATTATTTCCTCTTGTTGATTTCTAGCTGCTTGCTGAACATGGAAATCTTGTCTGGCGTGGCATTCTCAGAGCCAGTCTCATCCGTTACACCGGGGGCCTTGCACTCGCAGTTGTCACAATCGCACTCGTCGCAAGAGCAGTCTTCGCAGGTTCCATCTGTGCATTGTGGGCACTCGCATTCGCATGAGGGCGCAGTGTTTTTCAGAACCTCTGGGGTGTTCTTGAATACACCGAGGTCAAACGAGTTCTTCACGGCAGACGACTTGGCAGTTGCAGTGGCGAAGCCTTTGCTTAAAGCGTCGCTGGCATCCATCCAAGTTTCGGCGGCCATCAGCGCGAGCACTTCGGGCTTATCGGTTTTGGTACGACTGACGTAGATATCGGCAATGCTACCTGTCACAGCCTTGAGCGTGTCGGCCATCTTGAGCATCTCGGCGGCATCGCCCATGGCCATAGCCTGAGCCTCGTGAATCATGAGCATGGAGCCGTCGTTCATCGTGATGGTGTCGCCCGCCATGGCGATAATTGAAGCAGCGGAGGCTGCAAGACCATCCACCACGACGTTCACAGGCTTGCCGCAAGAGTGCAGAAGGTTGTAAATGCTGACACCCTCAAAGGCGTTTCCGCCTGGGGAATTCAGGCGCACTGTGATGTCCGTATAGTCGGCCTGATTCAGTGTCTCTTGCACCATGGTGGCTGTGATACCGTCGCCAAAAAAGTCCGCGCCGATGGCGTCGTAGAAGGACAGCGTGAGCGTGTTGCCCTTCGCGGCTGAGTTAAAGAATCGGTTAGTTGACTTTTTCATAGGGTTCTCCAATCACCAGCGAAAGCAACGAAGCTCTCGCTTCTTCCGGTGTCATGTCTTTACGTGTGGCGCAGTAGGCATCGGCTTCCGCGCGTGAGCACAGAAGAACCTCTGCAACGAATTTCGGCTCTACGGACGCCTTGGCTTCCTTGCGGGTAATTCGCTCCACCAAGCTGTTAGCAATCGCTTCCAAGCGTGCCTTGGTCTTGCTGG
>Ga0181528_10001173_pt1 | contig 16537 bp, 12 predicted proteins | sample PEATcosm2014_Bin_47_FD_119742 | JGI IMG/M metagenome (GOLD analysis project Ga0181528, IMG submission 119742) | Peatland microbial communities from MTU Mesocosm Facility, Houghton, MI, USA - PEATcosm2014_Bin10_10_metaG | ecosystem: Environmental > Terrestrial > Soil > Wetlands > Peat | place...
GCCGGTGTGGCTGCTGCTCGAGCCGCGCGATTATCTTTCCACGTACGTAAAACTGGGCACCATCGCGATCCTGATCGTCGGAGTCTTTATGGTGCATCCCGATATCCGCTTCCCGGCATTCACTCAGTTCGTGCATGGCGGCGGACCGATCATCAAAGGCAAGCTCTTTCCATTCCTCTTCGTGACGATTGCTTGCGGCGCGATTTCGGGCTTCCATTCGCTGGTCTCGTCGGGCACCACGCCGAAGATGCTCGATAAAGAGACGGACGCGCGCTTCATCGGTTATGGCGCCATGTTGTGCGAATCGCTGGTCGGCCTGCTGGCATTGATCGCCGCGACATCCATGCATCCCGGCGACTATTTCGCCATCAATACCGCGCCGGCCGTGTTCGCCAAGTTGGGACTGCACACCGTGAACCTCGAGATGTTCTCGCGGGAAGTGGGCGAGAAGCTTGCAGGGCGCACCGGCGGCGCGGTATCGCTGGCCGTCGGCATGGCGCAGATCTTCAAAGGGCTGCCGGGCATGGACCGTCTGATGGCGTATTGGTACCACTACGCCATCATGTTCGAAGCGCTGTTCATCCTGACCACCGTGGACACCGGAACGCGCGTGGCGCGCTACGTTCTGCAGGAACTGGCGGGTCGTGTGCATAAGCCGTTCGCCAATCCAGCATGGCTTCCCGGCAATCTGGTGGCGACGGCGGTAGTGGTGTCCGGCTGGGGTTATTTGATTTATACGGGCTCGATCTCAACTATCTGGCCGCTGTTCGGGACCGGCAATCAGCTGCTCGCCACCATTGCGCTGGCGATTACCACGACGTTCCTCATTAATATGGGGAAGGCGAAGTACGCGTGGTTTACAGCCGTCCCCATGTGTTTCGTCGGCGTGACTACGGTCACGGCTGGCGTGCTGTCGATTCAGACGATATTCTGGCCGCTCACGTCCAAGCCCGGCCAGGTGTTCACCGGCTACCTGGATTCCACACTGATGGGGATTTTCATCATCGGTGTGATTCTGGTATTGTTTGACGCGAGCCGGCGCTGGATCGCCGTACTGAAAGGCGCCGCACCGCCAGCGGAGGCCTTCGGCGCGCCGGAGACGGCGGAGCACGAAGTTAAGATGGGCTGTTGCTAATGATCGGCGATGTGGCGCAGGCAACTCTTGCCTGCCGGGTTGAGACTTTCCAGAAACCTCGTCGTCTTCGCTCGCAAGAGAATCCGCTTGCTTACGCGCGCGGCTCGGAAACGCAGTGTGCCGACACCGGTCCAGAGAACAGACTTGGTTTCTGCCGCCAGAGACGTTCCTCCCAAGGACCATCCCCTGCTCTGCTCGATCCGTTGCGCCGAGATGGTCTCGGCGCTGCAGACTGAAGAAGTCTGCGCCACGTCGGTTGGTCCAACTCTATCGGGGATCGAGGATCAACGGCCGCAATCCCGCCCGATCCTGGGGCGCGTAATATCCGGGACGCCAGGAGAGCTGCAAGTTACCCGCGCTGTCCACCAGTTTGACCTGCACCTTGTGAAACTTGCCGTCGGAGTCGACTTTCGATGGGTGGTATCCGACCAGATACTGGTTGCGCAATTCCAGCCCGATTTTCGCCGCCGCAGACGGCAACTCGGAGAGCTTGTGGATGGCAACGTGCCGGCCACCGGTTTGTTCCGCGAGTTCGGCAAGCAGCAGCGGGCCGCCGCGTTCTTCCTCCGGCAGCATCACGGGCTCATTGCCGTACACCCCCAGGGCATAAATCCACGTATCGGACTCAAGCATGGCATTGAGGACTTCTCTCTTGGTGTAGCGGCTGTCATTGTCGCCGCCGTCGGAGATGATAAACAGCGCTTTGCGCGCATTGCGCGCGTCCCGCATGGTGTCGAACGCCAGGTGGACGGCATCCAGCAGAGCGGTTTTGCCCTTGTTGGTGGCGTACATCAGCTTGCTCTGAATCTCCGCTCCACTGGTGGTAAAGGGCACCGCTACTTCGGCCGTACTGGCGAAATTCACCAGGAAGAACTCGTCGTCGGGATTGGCGCTTTTCAGAAATTCGATGACGGCATCGCGCGCTTTTTCGAGCTTGCTCTTCATGCTGGCACTAGCGTCGAATACGATTCCCACCGATACCGGGGTGTCCTCGGTGGAGACGTTCACTACCTCCTGCTCCACTTTGCCGTCGAAGACGCGGAACTGGCGCGCATCGATGCCGACCACGGGATGATTCCGGGCATCGGTAACGCTCACCGGAATCAGCACCAGATTGGTATCTACGCGGATATCGCCGCGCCGGGGGGCACGGGTTTGATCGCTATCGCCGGCGAAAGCCTGCGCACCAAGAGCGAAAAACGCTACCAACACGCAGACACCCATTGGAGCCACCTGCAAATGCCTTACAGTCATCCTTACCCAGCCCTCTTGGGTTAAAGTCTACCACTGACTTTCCATGGGTCAAACGTCGAATTTCTCTACAGTTGCGAGCGAGGTCACTTAGGCTGAGCTACCACCCGCAGGTACGGCTTGAGAGTTTTCCAGCCGTCGGGGTATTTCTTCTGGGCTTCCTCGTCGGAAACAGCAGGAACGATGATGACATCTTCCCCCCGCTTCCAATTTGCCGGGGTGGCAACTTTGTGCGCGGCGGTCAGCTGGAGGGAATCGAGCACGCGCAGCACTTCATCGAAGTTGCGGCCCGTGGTCATGGGATAGCTGAGCATCAACTTGATCTTCTTGTCGGGGCCGATGATAAAGACTGTACGGACAGTGGCATTGGTGGTGGCGGTACGGCCTTCCGAGGTGTCGCCGGCGTCGGCGGGGAGCATATCGTAAAGCTTGGCGATGGCGAGTTTGGTGTCGCCGATCATGGGAAAGTTGACTTTGTTCCCGGTGGCATCGGCGATATCGCCGGCCCACTTTTGGTGGTTCTCCACGGGGTCGACGCTCAATCCGATCACCTTACAATTACGTTTGGCGAAGTCGGGCACCAAACCGGCCATGGAGCCGAGTTCGGTGGTGCACACGGGAGTGAAATCCTTGGGGTGCGAAAACAGGATTGCCCAGCCGTCGCCGATCCAATCGTGAAAATGGATCGTGCCCTGTGTGGTTTCAGCGGTGAAGTCGGGCGCGGTGTCGTTTATTCGAAGGGACATAGCATCTCCTTCTTCAATTAGACCAAACTCGATCGGAAAAGGATTCAATGGCCGTTGAGGGCACTGCCAGATCTTCGCTTACGTGTTCCCGCGGCCGATGGCCGGTGCAAGCCTGCTGTCGCCGAACGCAGGGGAGACTCCACGCGCTCTTTCGCGGTGGCTGGAGACACGGCCCAACGTGGCGGGCGGTGCGGATGCCGAGGGATCCAGTTCCGACAGCATCGCCGTGCGGTACCTTCGCAGCGCGACCGCGTACCCGCGTGCCGCCCTTTCGACCTCGCGCCGGTTCGCTCCGCAGGAGCCGGGCGAACCGGTCCAGCGTGGGCGGACGTGGTTGAAAAGACTGGTCTTTCGCTCGTCGGCCAAGGCTCGAAGCAGACGATCGCCGGACTCTACGAGGTCGCGATAAAGTTGAGCCGAATCCATGAAGAGTAGCAGGGCTGCGAGTCGGCACGATCGGGCTGCCGGTTCCCCCTCAGTCAAGATAGGCGGGAAACGGCCATCTTGTCATCACTACGTACTACAAGCCCGGCATCCTCAAAATTGGGGATGCGCACCTAATCAGAATCGGTAAAAAGGAATCGCACCGTAGGGGCGGCTATGCGTCAGAAGCACAGTGCGGTAGGATCATCGATGGATGGAAAAGTTCTCGAAACCGGGGGCGGCGGGCGCGAACAAGCGCGATCCAACGCCGGTGAGCGTGCTGATTGTGGACGATCACCCGGTGGTTCGCGAGGGCCTGTGCGCCATGATTTCGGCGGATCCAAACATTCGCGTTGTGGGGGAAGCAGGTACGGGGGAAGAAGCGCTGGAGGCGATACGGAGGCTGCGGCCGATGGTGGTTTTGATGGACCTGCTGTTACCGGATATCCCGGGATCGGTGGTGATCCAGCGGGTTTGCGCTGTCTCGTCGGACACGGCGTTTATCGTCTTGACCACCCTCTCCGGGGACGAGGAGATCTATCGTGCGTTGGAGGCCGGCGCCCGCGGTTATCTCTTTAAGGACATGGCGCGAAAGGAACTGGTGAACGCCATTGGAGCCGTCGCCGACGGTAAGCGGTACATCCCTCCCGAGGTGGGCACGATAGTCGCGGAGGGACTGCCCCGCACCGCCCTGAGCTCGCGGGAAGTGGATGTTCTGCAGAGAATTGCGGGCGGTCTCCGGAATAAGGAGATCGCCCACGATTTAGGGGTTTCGGAATCCACCGTGAACGCCCACATCAAACACATACTGGAAAAACTGCATGCGTTCGACCGGACGCAGGCGGTCACCACGGCGCTGCGCCGGGGAATCATCAGGCTATGATACCGGTGAGCGTCACGGTGACCGGGTTAACGCGTCGGGAACCGTTTAGGAGAGTTCCCGGCCGTCGCCATCGAAGGCGAATTCGTCTTGTCCGTCTAACCAGGTTTCGTCAAGATCGGTGCCATAGGTCATGACCCCCAAAATGACGTCCTGCGCAGCTCCTACACAATTCAAGTTCGGTTTTTCGTACATTGTCGTTTTCTCCTTTTTTGAGTTTTCCGCGAGAGTTCTTGGAAAAGGCCGATTACAGACGTTCCAGTACTTGCAATCTCGCCTGGTATACAGGTGAATCGTTGGCCACGCGTCCGGCCACTTCCACCCAGGCATGGCTGAAAAACGGCGCCGAGCGGTACCCGATCACCACTTCAGCCGGGATACCGTGGCCGCGCATGATTCGCGCCGTCACAATAGCGCGCTGCAGACAACGAATGGGTTTCCAATAGAACGGAGCCATCGATCTCACTGCCGAGCAAATCGCCGACTGTTGGTCTGCGGAAGCCGTCAAGCGGAGCCCGGCTCCGCGACGTGGGCGCACGCCATTCATACCGCGCCAGGCAAACAACAGGTCGTAGCGGACGAACTCCCCCAACACGCGCGCATACAAAACAGTTTTCCGCAGGGCTGGCATATCAGTATGTCCCGGGAACCAGGAGTCCCTCTTTGGCCAATTGCGCCACGAATTCCGCGGCGTCATCCAGGGCGGCCTGGGTTGGAATATGGAACTCGCGGCTGATAGACTCAGCAATACGAGGCAGAGTCCAGTGTTCGACGGCGGCGTTCCAGATCATCGCGCCGGCACGATTTGCCGAAAAAACGGTTCCCCGGCGGATGTCGATGAGCACTACGCCCTCGCTATGCAAGGATGCCTTGACATCGGGAGCGATCCGGTACCCCAAAAGTTCGTAATTCGAATTACAAGGCGCCGTCTTCCGGCGTCCGATTCCAAGAAGACCTGGCATGGCTGCGACCTTCGCTTCCTAAGTTATTCTCTGGTAGAGTCTTAAGATTAAGCGATAGCCGGTTTGGCAGCGACATGAAATTCTATTATGATTTGATACCTTTTCATAGCGATCGCGGGATAGGATGATGACAACGATCCTGGCAGCGGCACGGCAACAGTTGCGAGTTTTTGATGGACTCAATCTGCTGGTGGGATGCTTGTTGATCCTGGTAGTCGCTCCTTCCCTTTTTGCGGTCAATCCAAACCTACCGCTCGGTCAATATCTGCACACCAGCTGGACCCAGGAAGAAGGCAGCGCGCTCCCGCCGGTAAACGCGCTGGCTCAAACCGCGGATGGGTATCTTTGGCTAGGGACCGACAAGGGCCTGCTGCGATTCGACGGGATGCGATTCACAGAATGGTCGCCGGTTGCCGGTCCGGCACTGACGAATTTGAATATCGGTTTATTGCGCCCGGCGTCTGCCGGGGGTCTCTGGGTCGGTACGCACTCGGGGTTGTACCGTGTGGATCGCGACCGGGTCACTCAATATCCCGTCCTCGGCAAGCTGCCTTGTCCGGTGATTACTGCGATCCTGGAGGAGCCTTCGCGCGGGCTGTGGCTGCTGAATGGATGCCCGGCGGGCTACACGCTGGCGCTTCTTTCGCCTGACGGAAGCATGCAGACCTTCGGAGTTCGCGATGGATTGCCCGACCAGCCACTGCGCGCGCTCTTCCATGACACCAAAGGGGATTTGTTGACCGTTACGACCGGGGCGGTGTGTCATTGGTCCCCGGGGAACAGGGCGGTGTGTTCGAAAGCACCTGGGCTCAATCTCGCGGCGATCGCGGAAATCGGCAATGACCAATTACTGATGGCGGACGGGGAAAAGGGTCAGATATTCCGCTTTTCCAATGCGCAGGCAGTCCCCGTAGGCCCCCGTATTCGGGATGCGACGTTCTTCAGGGCAACGCTTTACGACCGGGACGGCAACATCTGGATGGGCACCGCGGGCCAAGGCCTGCTTCGCATCGGCAATGGCAAAGTGGATCGATTCACAAGAACCGAGGGACTTTCGAACAACACCGTGAGCGCTTTGCTGGAGGACAAGGAAGGAGACATCTGGGTCGCAACGGCGAGAGGTATCGATCGCATTCGCGATCCTAAATTGCAGCTCTATTCCACCCTAAGCGGGCTGTCCAACGATCTGGTCAATTCCGTGTATGCTGGCCATGATGGAGCCATTTGGATCGGCACTGGCGGCGGTCTGAACCAGCTCGCGGGCGAGCAGGTAACCGTATATTCGCGGGCAGAAGGGCTGGCCAGTCCGATGGTGCTCTCTTCCTACGAGGACGCTTCCGGCAAACTCTGGGTCGCGACCGCTACCGGTTTGCTGCGGCGCGACCGGGACCGCTTTGGGGAGGTTTCGACAAGCAGCGGCCAACACCTCGAACGCGTCTTTAGCATCGCAGGCGATCCTTCGGGTGCGGTGTGGCTGGCCGACAGCAAGTTGGGGCTTTTCACTGTCCGCGAGAGGTTCGCTCATCCCGTGACCGTACCGGACCTGGACACAGGCGATATAGTTGCCCTCTCGGTCTCGCGAGGCGGAGAAGTGTGGCTGGGACATCAGCGCGGCGGCGTAACCGTTCTGGGGAAAGGCTACTGCAAACATTACGATAGCCGCGACGGACTCGGAAACGGGCTGGTCCGCTCCCTTTACACGGATCGGGATGGAACCGTTTGGGCGGGGACCGGCGACGGTCTGAGCCGATTCCGGGATTCCCGCTGGACCACATGGACAGCCGCGCAAGGATTGCCAGACGGCGGGGTGCAGGGGATCGTCGAGGATGACACCGGCGGCCTCTGGCTCCTCACACCCGCGGGCGTACTGCGATTGCCGCGGGCGAGCTTGGAGGGACCTGCCAAGGCTCTTCAGTTTGTTCTCTATGGCCGCACGGAGGGACTGCGGCTGGGCAAGGGCATGACCAATCCCCGTCTCATACGCTCGCGCGACGGGCGCATATGGGTCTGCTCGGAAGACGGCGTGGCCGCTATCGATCCGGCCCGCATGAAGAAGAATCCCGTGCCTCCACCGGTGGTCATCGAGCAGGTGATTGCCGACGGGAAGGTTTGCGACCCTTGGTTGCACGGCGAAACCGCGTTTCGCGGACATGATCTGCAAATCGTCTACACCGGAATCAGCCTGATGGTGCCGGAACGAGTGCGATTCTGCTATCGGCTGGAAGGCTTGGACAGCCACTGGACGGACGCCGGCACGCGGCGGAGTGTGACCTACATGAACCTGCCTCCCCGTCGCTACCGATTCCAGGTGATCGCCTGCAATAACGACGGTCTATGGAATAACTCCGGCGCGGATTTCGCACTGCGTGTAGATCCGTACTTCTACCAGACGAAATGGTTTGCCCTGCTCTGTCTGACTGCAGCAGCGCTGCTGGTGTGGTCGGCGCATCAACTCAATGTGCGGCGGGTGGTTTCGCGGCTGCAATTGATCGCCGCCGAGCGGGTACGCTTCGGCCGGGAACTGCACGATTCGCTGTTGCAGGGATTTTCCGGTGTGGTATTCCTCCTGGAGGCGGCCGCGCTCCAGTTCGAAACAGCGCCGGAGGCGGCTAAACAGCGGCTGGAACGCGCCATCGACCAGGCGGACCGGTCGCTTCGCGAGGCCCGGGAAATGATCGTCAGCACGCGAATTCCGGCGCTGGAGAACAACACCCTACCGGAAGCGCTGGAAACCACCGCCCTGGAGATGTTGGCGGATAGCTCCGTGAACCTGCAATTTGAAATCAAAGGAAGCCCGGAGCAAGGTCCTTTCAATGTGGAAGCCAATCTCTTTCTGATCGCCCGGGAGGCGGTGACCAATGCCCTGAACCACGCGTCGGCCAAACGGATTCGGCTGGAACTGTGCTATTCGCCGCGGGAGTTGCATTTGACCATCCAGGACGATGGAGTGGGGTTCGCTATGGAGGAGGCGGCGGCTAAGGCCGGACACTTCGGACTCCACAGTATGCAGGAGCGGGTGCGATTGCTTCGCGGCCGATTTAGCGTAAACAGCGCGCCGGGAAAGGGAACCACGATTGAAGTCACCGTTGGCTGGAAAAAGTAACTCCCGGTTCCGCTTGTGTCAGGGCGCCACGACTCGGGGCGGGCGGCCGGCCGAATCCGAAGACGGCGGAGCGGCCATTCGTTTACGCAACCAGAACTCGAGGATCAGGATCTGACGCAGCTGCGTCTCGTTGCAGTCCAGCCCTTGCGTGAACCTGCCCAATCGGCGGAGCAGACTCGCGCGCTCCAGGTACCCGCGTTCGACCAGTTGAAGCTTGCCGGACCCGGTGAGCAACTGGGTGGCCAGGGGCTTCATGGAATCGCGATAGGTAGAGGCATAGGAACCCTTGGATTTCCGGTTTAATACCATGGGGGGCAGCAGTCCGGCAAAGGCGCGCCGCATGAGGCGTCTCGGCTCACCGGGCCCAACCACGACGTTGGCCGGAATGGTGAGCATGAACTCCAGCAACGGCCGGTGCGCGTAAGGGTGCGCACACGAGATGTGCTGCAGCGCCTCGGGTGTCTGCAGCTTACGCGATGCCAGTATTTCAGCGGCGGCACGGAACCGCCGGCGCCTGCCGGGAGGCGCCTCCGCGGCCAGCCCGCCGAGCGTCCCCTCCCGTTCTTCGGCTGCCAGGCGCGCGCGAACTGCGTCGGCTAAGGAGTCCTCCGTGCTGGCCGGCATGGCGCCGACGGAATCGGCGGGGTTGATGGGTGGAATCCAGGAAAACCAGGCCTCGCGGATACCTCTCCAGAGAATCGGATAAACGGGCGCCTGCATGGCGCGAGCCCACGCGTAAGCCGTCCGCGCCGCGGTCCGCAATTGCCCCCGGGCCAGCGGTTCCGTCACCTGACCAATGTCGTCATGAACGTTGCCCATTACGAAATCGCCGAATTGCCCGGTAAGCAGCACCACTGAGCCGAGCGCCTCCATGCGGCGCGCCAAGCCCCGATAGCGGGGCTCCCACAAAGCCGGAATCGTTCCCGCAAGATCTGCCGCGGCGGCAGGGTAATCGCGGAGCTCCAGGTGGCATGCCGAGACATCGCAAACCCGCTCGACTTCGCGAAAAAATGGTTCGTCGGGCGAGTTCTCGTAGGTATAGCTGAAGGTGATCAGTTGTGGCGCACCCCCGGGAGTGTAGCGGCGAAGGCGGTCGGCCATACAGACCACGGATGAGGAGTCCAGGCCGCCACTCAGTTCGGCGCAAGCCGGCGCGCCGGGCGCGAGCCTTACTTCTACCGCTTCGCGGAATAGCTCCAGCAGCCGCTCCTCGTATTGCCTTGCGTCCGCATACCTGGTCTCCCGATGGATTGGGAGAGTCCAGAAGGCCCGGCCGTCGATTCGGTCCTGACCGATGGTGACAGCTTGACCGGCCGGCACCGCAACGATACCCGCATACGGGGTCCGCATGCCGGCATTGCCGCGCACCAGGAAGTTGGCAACATAGGTATCGTCCAGCTCGCTGACGCCGGTCCAGCGAATCAGGCCGGCAAGCGAGGAAGACCAACAGAGACCGTGGGCGGTTCGCCGATAATAGAGGGGCCGGATTCCCGCGTAGTCGCTAGCCAGCACGATTTGGCGGCGGCCGGCATCCCAAATGCAGAGACTCCAGTCGCCCAGCAAATTGCGCAAGCCATCGATGCCATTCTTACGGAACACGGCCAAAATGAGCGCGGCATCCGAACACTCCGCGGAAAGTCCGGTTTGGCCGAGGAGGTCTTTTCGATTGTCCAGCCGCCCATCCCATAAGCAAGCGCTCCCGCCGGGAGCCTGGAAAAGGCCCTTACATGGTGGCAATACCGAAGTTGCCACCCAACCCATGAGCAGTCCCGGTTGCCGGCACGTTTGGGGGGTGAAGCAGCCGGGACTGTCGAGGGTAGTTCGCAGCCGGTCCTCATCCTCGGCGGAAGCGGGCCGGGAGTCGAAATGAAAAATACCGCAGAAGCTGCTCACGGCGCTTTATGCAAGGAACGCTCCGCGCCTAGAAGCTGCAATTTGCCCTGCGCAAACTGGCAGGATTGCGCCACCCATCCGAACACAGCGTCCACCTCCTGGCTATCGCGCGGCGCATACACCGTCATGAGCGTCGTCAATATTCCGGCGGCGGCAATCGGATGGGGCTCACCCCAGTTCAGACGCATCGCTTCATCGCGAAGGACTGCCGGCAGCGTCAAGTGAATACTACCCTCCGGTAAGGGGTGTAGGTGGCAGAACTCATGGCCGTCAATAAAAGCTTCCGGCGGACCGGCGGCAATTTCGTCGCTGAAATAAAGGGCATGACTTCCAGGCGAAGCCATCCGGCTTTGTTTCGACCGGACAGACGGAATACACAAACAGCGTTCGACCAGTTCCGCCAGGGCTTGTTCCGGAGGGAACTGGTCCGCCTGAAGGTGGGGAAGAGCGCGATGCATGCGCGGGCGCGGGCCAACTCTTGGGCGCGGCAGAAGCGCCACCCTGGTAAGCATCGCGACAGCCGGCATGGCAGACATTTTTCCCACCACAATTCATTCAGTGTATAGGGACCTCGGCCCGGCGAAATCGCCCATTCCGCTGATTCTATTGTTGTCAAATCTGGTAACTGGAACGTCGTCGCTTGGGGTCCGGCGTGGGTAATTCCATTGGCCGACGTTCCATTTTGAGATAATGAGGCCGTTATGGATATCCCCCGTTGGTTGCCACGTGCCGGCTTCGGTCTGGCAATCGCCCTCATAGCGCCAGGCCTGGGCGCTCAGCAGGTCAGCGTTTGGCTGACCACGGACGATCAGAAGACATTAATGCAAGCGCAGCCGGGCGTGAGCTTCAGCAATCGGGTGAGCCCGTCCTCGCCCTCAATGGTGATCGACGACCGGGCGGCGCACCAGGTGGTGGAAGGATTCGGCGCGTCCATGACCGATTCGTCGGCGTATCTGCTGAATGAGGTGCTGCCGGCGGCCAGTTTGCCGGCCGTGATGCAGTCACTGTTCGATCGCACCCAAGGCATCGGCATCAGTTTCCTGCGCAATCCCATGGGTGCTTCCGATCTGGCGCGCACCATGTACTCCTACGACGACCTGCCGGCAGGCGCCACCGACCCGGGTCTGGCTTCGTTTTCCATCGCGCACGATCGCGCGGACATTCTGCCGCTGCTGGTAATGGCCAAGGGCATCAATCCGCAAATCAAAATGATGGGCACTCCATGGAGCCCGCCGGGATGGATGAAGACTGCGGGCTCCATGATTGGCGGCTCGCTGAACGCGTCGGCGTACACTGCGCTTGCCGGGTATTTTGTCAGGTACCTGCAGGCTTATGCGGCGGCGGGCGTGCCGGTGGATTACATTTCGGTGCAAAACGAACCGCTCAACGTGCCGACCGACTATCCAGGCATGTCGATGGCCAGCACGGAGCAACTCAACTTCCTCGGAAACTACATGCTACCGGCGCTCGCAGCCGCCAATCTCCATACCAGAGTTCTGGTTTACGACCACAATTGGGATCAGCCGGTGTACCCCGAGACGGTGCTGGGCAACGCCGCGATTGCCACCTCGCCGAGTGTAGCCGGCACGGCCTGGCATTGGTACGCCGGCCCTCCAGGGGCCATGACGACGCTTCACAATCAATTCCCGGGATTGAAAAACTACGTCACGGAGGCGTCCGGCGGCACCTGGATCGGCGACGAAGTGAAGCAGGACTTTGACATGATCGTCCACTCGATGCGCAATTGGGCGAGTTCGTACGTGAAATGGGGCCTGGCGCTCGACCAGAATCGCGGCCCGAACGACGGGGGCTGCAATACGTGCACCCCCCTGGTGACGGTGAACTCGCAAACCGGCGCCGCAACCTATCCGATCGACTACTACACGCTTGGGCACTTCAGCAAGTTCGTCGTGCCGGGGTCAACCCAAGTCTGGTCGTCCAACGCGCCGGGGCTCATTGGGGCCGCGTTTGTCACTCCCAACCGGTCCATGGTTCTGGTGGCGTACAACGACTCATTGACCAGCCGGACGTTTCAGGTGTCCTGGCGGGGGCGCTGGTTCGGTTATACGCTGCCCTCACTCGCCGGAGCGACGTTTACGTGGTCCGGCGGCGCGGACGTAAGCGCTATCGCTCGCGGGGTGAGGGCTACCGCCGCTCCTGCGTATACCATCGCGGCCGGGCAGCAGATACAAGCCTCCAGCTATACGCAGATTTTCAATCTGCAGTCGGAACCGTGCAGCGATACCGATGGCGGCTTCGATCTGGGATATGCCGCGGACGGCAGTTGGTTGGAATACGACAACCTCGATTTCGGTAGCGGCGCCAGCGGAGTGGAAGTGCGCTGGGCCAGCGCGGGATCGGGCGGGACGCTGGAGTTCCATCTGGACACACTTTCGGGGCCGACGATCGCGCAGGGTGGTTTGCCGGTGACCGGCGGCTGGGAAACCTGGCAGACTTACCCGATGACGGTTTCCGGCGCGCAGGGGCTGCATAAACTGTTCGTCATCTTCCACGGGACGGGCAATAACGGATTAGGAAATTTGAATTGGTTCACCTTCCGGTAGGAGTAAGGCACGGAAAACATATGGTTTCGATCCCGCGCGGCGTCCGGCGCCGAAGCGAGCGTCCGGATCGGCTTCAGCCTGCCGGGTCGGGACTCCGAACTCCTGAAGCCGTGGAATTTAGGTTGACGCCGCAAACCGCTCCCTCACGGTCGCGGCTCGGAAACGCAGTGTGCCCACACTGTCTCGAGACATGAAACAGGCTCAAGTCAACTTCCCGAGCCCACCGAAACTCCGGGCACGACCTCAGGAGTTCAGAGACTCGTCTCGACCCTTGTTTTCCGCTCAAATATGGGAGACTCAATAGTCCAAAACGGGCATGCCCTACCAGAATGATCTAATCCTTTCCTAGAGCCACGCGAAGATTGGCCTCAAGTAAGCGCAGGCGCCGATCCTCGCTCAAACTGCCGCCGTCGAACATCGCGTTCAAGGCTAATCCGTCGAGAATGGCGGCGATTTGGGCCGACTGCGCCCGCTTCTGTTCTGAACCGGCAGAAGCAAATTCCGGAATCAGCTTATTGAGATCGGTTTCCCCACATCGCGAGCACATGGCGGCATGCAGCTGTGCCAGGCGCTTCTGCTTGCGGGGATGGCGGATGGCATACTGTTTGAATTCCAGCGCCAGCAACATTCGTGGACGGTCTGCGATCACGCGACTCAAGTACAGAGCCAAAGCCTTGATTCGGTCCTCGGACGAAGAGGTTTCGCTCAGGTGGAGGCTGAACTGTTCCCGGTCGCGGGAGAGGTCTTCCTCGAAAATCGCGAAGAATATGTCCTCTTTGTCCTTGAAGTTCGCGTAAAACGCCCCGCGAGTCTTTCCAGCCGCGGCGGCGATGTCTTCCACCCGCGCCAGCTCAAACCCATCGCGGGCAAACACCTGGCGGGCGGCATCGGTGAGATGTTTTCTGGTAACAATGGCGCGATCCTGCTTCTTCTTCGCCACGGGCCCGGTACTCACCGATTGACGACGTTTTCTTGAAGCGTACATACCGTTTTCAGAATCTCACAAAAAGATACGTGGGTGTATATTTTGCAAAAAAGGACTCAGCGAGGGGCAAATTGCATATCGTAATCGATCGAACATCCGCAACCCGGGGGTATCAAGGCACCATTATCCCGATTCTTTGCTTCGCCTTGACCCTGTTGCCGGCTTGCGGGAGCAGAGGCGCGGCGGCGGCGCCGCCGCCTGCCGGGCCCATGCCCGTGTCGGTGGCGCGGGTTCAGCAACAGGACGTTCCGTTAGTCGGCGACTGGGTCGGAACGCTCGACGGGTACGTAAACGCACAGATCCAGCCGCAGGTGAGCGGCTACCTCATTCGCCAGGAATACCGCGAAGGCTCGCAGGTGTCGAAGGGCCAGTTGCTGTTCCAGATCGATCCGCGTCCTTTCCAGGCCGCGCTCGATCAGGCGCAGGGGCAACTGGAACAGGCGCAGGCGCAGGTGGCCCAGGCCCAGGGCCAGGTCCGGCAGACCCAGGCGCAACTCGAGTTGGCCGAAATCAACTTGCATCGCGATACGCCGCTGGCGGAAGCGCGGGCCATCGCGCAGAGCCAGCTGGATAACGAGAAACAGCAGGAGGCGCAAGCCAAGGCGTCCGTCAGTTCGTCGCAGGCAGCGGTCAATGCGGCGCGGGCCAACGTGGCGGCCGCGGAGGCGGCCGTGACCACCGCCAAACTGAATCTCGGATTTACCGAAGTGCGCTCGCTCATCGATGGGGTCGCAGGGCAGGCAACCACGCAGGTGGGCAACCTGGTGAGCCCGCAATCGGTATTGACAGCGGTCTCGCAGCTCGATCCCATTAAGGTCTATTTCTCCATCAGCGACAACGAATATCTGGCGCTGGCGGATCGCGCCCGCCGCGCCGGCGGCGATCTGCTACACGCCAACGTGCCACTTACCTTGACGCTTTCCAACGGACAGCAGTATCCGCACATAGGTCAGATCGCCTTTGTGGACCGGCAGATGAACCAGCAGACCGGAGCCATTCGCATCGCCGCCGCCTTTGCCAATCCGGGCGGAATCCTCCGTCCCGGACAATTCGGCCGAGTGAGCGCGCCCACCGAAGTACGGCGCGGCGCCATTCTGGTTCCGCAGATCGCCGTGCAGGAGTTGCAAGGCATCCAGCAGGTGGACGTGGTCGGCCCGGATCATCGCGTTCACGTAGTCAACGTGAAGCTCGGCCCGCAGTTCGGCAAGGATTGGATTGTGGAGAGTGGACTGGAGGCCGGCGCCATGGTGGTGACCGACAACCTGCAGAAGCTGAGAGATGGCGCTCCCGTGGCTCCGCACGAGACGGCGGCGAGCGCCGCGAGACCGTAACCATGTCGAAATTCTTCATCCGCAGGCCCATCGTCGCCATTGTTATCGCTATTATTACGGTCATCATCGGTGGCGTCTCCATGTTGACGCTGCCAACCTCGCAGTACCCGGACATCGTGCCGCCCGAAATTCAGGTGCAGGCCATCTACCCGGGGGCGGACGCCAAGACCCTGTCGCAAGCCGTGTCGACACCGATCGAGCAGCAAATGAACGGCGTCGACAACATGCTGTACATGTACTCGGTGAACGCCAACAACGGCCAGGCGACGGTGTACGTGGATTTCGATGTCAAGACCAACTCGGACACCGACCAGGTGCTTTCGCAACTGCGCGTATCGCAAGCGCAGGCGCAACTCCCCGCGCAGGTGAACGCGGCGGGCGTCACCGTGTTGAAATCGCTCACGTCCCCGTTGATGCTGGTCGGGTTGTCTTCGCCCGGCAACAAATTCGGCGCCGATTTTCTGACCAACTACGCCATCATCAATCTGCAGGACGAACTGACGCGCGTTCCCGGCGTCTCGCGCGTGCAGATCTTCGGGGGCCAATACGCCCTGCGCGTCTGGGTGAAACCCGACCAACTCGCCAAGCTCGGTGTCACCGCCACCGAGATTATCGGCGCGCTGCAGACGCAGAATAATGTCAATCCGGCCGGCAAGATCGGCGGCGAGCCAGTGCCGCCGGGCCAGGAGTTCACTTACACGGTGCGCACGCAGGGCCGGCTGGTAACCCCGGAAGAGTTTGAGAAAATCGTCATTCGGGCGAATCCCGACGGCTCTGTGCTCCACCTCCGCGATGTGGCTCGCGTGGAGCTCGGCACGCAGGTTTACGACCTCACCGCGCGCTACAACGGCGCGCCCGCCGGCATCCTGGCCGTCTATCAGCTTCCCGGCTCGAATGCCGTGGCCACCGCCCAAGGCGTGAATAAGCGCCTGAAGGAATTATCGGTGAACTTCCCCGCTGGCATAAAGTATGACGTGCCGCTGGATACCACCAAGGCCGTGACGGCGGGCATTCACGAAATTGTTTTCACGCTGGGAACCGCACTGGTGCTGGTCATCATCGTGGTCTACATCTTCCTGCAGGGCTGGCGCGCCACGCTCATCCCGTTGATGGCTGTCCCTGTCTCGCTGATCGGCACATTCATCCTATTTCCGCTGTTGGGATTTTCCATCAATACCCTTTCGCTTTTCGGATTGGTGCTGGCGATCGGCCTGGTGGTGGACGACGCCATCATCGTGGTGGAAGCCGTGGAGCACCTGATCGA
>Ga0181528_10001174_pt1 | contig 16516 bp, 12 predicted proteins | sample PEATcosm2014_Bin_47_FD_119742 | JGI IMG/M metagenome (GOLD analysis project Ga0181528, IMG submission 119742) | Peatland microbial communities from MTU Mesocosm Facility, Houghton, MI, USA - PEATcosm2014_Bin10_10_metaG | ecosystem: Environmental > Terrestrial > Soil > Wetlands > Peat | place...
CCTTTACAAGGATCGCGACTCGGTGTATGTCTCCTGCAACGACCTCTTTGCCCAGGACGTGGGAATACACGCCGCGGAAATTGCCGGCAAGACCGACTTTGACTTTTACCCAAACGAGCTGGCGGAGAAGTATCGCGCGGACGATCGCCGCATCATGGAACTCGGCCGGACGGTCGAACTCGAGGAGGAGAACCTTGCCAACGGAAAGCTGGGCACCGTCTTGACCGTGAAAAGCCCCGTGATGAGTGAACAGGGCGAAGTAATTGGCGTTCTGGGAGTATTTACCGACATCACGGAGCGTAAGCGCGCGGAGGAGTCCCTGCGCGAGAGTGAACGCCAGCTCCGGCTGGCGCAGAAGCTGGAGTCCATCGGACAGCTGGCGGCCGGCATCGCGCACGAAATCAACACCCCCGTTCAATACATCGGCGATAATGCCCAGTTTTTGTCGAGCGCCTTTCAGGATCTGCTTCGCGTCATTGAAGTGTCCCCAACAGCCGCCGCGAACGCCACCGCGGACGTGGACGTTCCGTACCTGCGTAGCGAGATTCCCAGCGCCATTACCCAAATGCAGGAAGGCGTGGACCGGGTGGCCAAAATTGTGCGCGCCATGAAGCAGTTTTCGCATCCGGGTCCGGCGGAGAAGATCCCGATTGACATCAACCAGGCGATCGACAGCACTATCCTGGTGTCGCGCAACGAATGGAAGTACGTGGCGGATCTGACCACCGGGTTCGACCCGGAAATGCCTCCGGTTCCGTGTATCGCGGGCGAGTTCAACCAGGTGATCCTCAATCTGATTGTGAATGCCACCCACGCGATTGCCGAAGTGGTGAAGAAGTCCGGAGGCAAGGGCGCCATCGCGATCGCTACCCGGAAGAATGGTGGATTTGCCGAGATCCGGGTGAGCGATACCGGCTGCGGCATCCCCGAGGCGATCCGGCCGAAAATATTCGATCCGTTCTTCACCACTAAAGAGGTGGGCAAGGGCACCGGCCAGGGCCTCGCCATCGCTCATTCCGTGATCGTACAAAAACATCGGGGAACCATCCACTTCGAGTCGCAGACGGGTAAGGGCACAACCTTCATCATCCGGCTCCCATTGGACGACGGGACGGAGGGAAAGTGAATCGGATTCTGTTTGTCGACGACGAACCACGAGTCCTGGAAGGACTCAGGCGGATGCTACACTCCCTCCGCAACGATTGGGAGATGAAATTTGTGGCCAGCGGCGCCGAAGCTTTGCAATGCCTTGCGGCAACGCCGTTCGACGTGCTGGTGACCGATGTCCGCATGCCCGAGATGAGCGGGGTCGAACTGTTGCAGGAAGTGATTCAGCAATATCCCGAGGTGATCCGCATCGTGCTTTCGGGAACGGCCGATCTCGGGCTGACGCTGCAATGCGTTTCGCTGTCCCACCAGTACCTGCTCAAGCCATGCGACGCGCCGGCTCTGCGCGCCACCATTCAGCGCGCCTTCTGCCTGCGGGTCTTACTGTACAACCCAGCCCTGCGGGGCCTGATTGCGCAACTTCAGTCTCTGCCTAGCATCCCGGCGGTTTACGGCGATCTGCTTAAAGTTCTCCGCTCTGGGGAGGCGTCGCCACAAACGGTGGGCGGTATTATGGCCCAGGATATGGCCATGACGGCCAAGGTCCTGCAGTTAGTGAACTCGGCTTTTTTTGGTTTAAGCCGGGAAATCACCAACCCGGTGGACGCAGTTGTCTATTTAGGAATGGAGACCGTTCGTGCGCTGGTGTTCACGTCATCGGCGTTCTCCCAGTTTCCGGTGCGCAACGGATTCGGTTCTTTCGTTGGGGAGTTACAGCAACACAGCCTGGCGGTGGGCACGCTGGCCCGGCGCATCGCCCGGTCGATGGGGCTGACTCCGGCGGCCGTCGACCATGCGTTTGTGGGCGGACTGCTGCACGATATCGGCAAGCTGGTGTTGGTTTCCAACTATCCCAAACAATACCAGGAGGTGCTGCAACGCGCGCGCGAGGGTCCGGTTCCCATCAGCGAGGCAGAACGCGACTTTTTCGGCACGAGCCATGCCGAAATCGGCGCCTATCTGCTGTGGTTGTGGGGTCTGCCGGATCCGGTGGCGGAAATTCTGGCGCTGCATCACTATCCCTCTCGCGATGCCGAGGCGCCTCCGCCAGTTGTGGCGGTGCATTTTGCCAACGCCCTGGTGAATCAGGTATCCGAAAAGGAAATGGACCTCGCTTGCCTTTCAGCTTTGGAGCTGAAAAACGCACTGCCGCGCTGGCGGCAGATGTACGAAAGTACGGCGGAGAAATCAACTTGCTGACACGTATTCTGTGCGTGGACGACGAGGTCAACATCTTGCGGGCGATGGAGCGGCAGTTCCGCAAGGAATTTGAGATCCATACCGCGCTCGGGCCGGTGCTCGGCCTGCAAGCCGTCGCCGAGAAGGGTCCATTCGCCGTGGTGGTCTCCGACTTGCGTATGCCGGTAATGGATGGTGTCGAGTTTCTGACTCGCGTGCGCGCCGTTTCGCCCGATTCCGTGCGCGTGATGCTGACCGGACAGGCGGACATGGACGCGGCCATCGCGGCCGTAAACGAGGGAAACATCTTTCAGTTTCTGACCAAACCATGCCCGGCCGAGACCCTCACCAGGGCCCTGAATGCCGCTCTGGAGCAGCATCGGTTGATTACCGCGGAGCGGGAACTGCTGGAGCAGACGCTGCGCGGCAGCATCGGTGTGATGAGTGAGCTTCTGTGCCTGGTGAACCCTTTGGCGTTCGGCCGCGCGCAACGCATCCGGCGATACGTGATGTACATGGCGGAGAAACTGGACCTTCCGGACCGCTGGCAGTTTGAACTGGCAGCCATGCTCTCTCAAATCGGCTCGGTGACGGTGCCTCCGGAGGTGATGGAGAAGAATCTGAGCCTGGAACCCCTGACTTCCGACGAGGCCCGGATCGTGGCGGCGCAGAGCCGCATTGGATACGATCTGCTGGCGCGAATCCCGCGCCTCGAACTCGTCGCCCGGATGGTTGCCAACCAGGAAACCAACTGGATTCCCAGCGCTGCCAAAGCGGACGCGGCGGTGATGGGTGCGGCCTTGCTCAAGGTGGCGCGCGACTTCGATGAACAAATCGCGCGCGGCGGCGAGTCCGGGCCAACTCTGGCGGCCATGAAGCGCAGCCTCCACTACAACCCGGAATTCATAGAAGCCTTGGGGCAGGTCGGCGTCGAGGAGCCGCAGCGAACACTGCGGCTGGTCAACCTGGCGCAGCTCCGCACGAAGATGATCGTGCATGCCGACGTGCGGGCCGGGAACGGGCTTCTGCTGCTGGCGAAGGACCAGGAGGTCACCGAGACGGCGATCGCGCGCCTGAGGAGCTTCGCGCAAACCGTCGGCATCGTCGAACCGTTGCAAGTGATCGCCCACTGGGGCGGGCAGGAAGTGGCGGACGATCGGAGCCCGCGGGCGGACCCCGCGGGCGAACCAGTCCTGCGTTCGTAATCTGCCAGACACCGGAAGGGTGCCCTACAATGAGCCAAGGAGGATCGCATGAATCGTGTGCTCGCCGGGTCCCTCTGCTTCGCCCTGATTTCCGTGTCCGCCATGGCGGCGCGCTTCACGGCCGACGATGTGGTTAAACTCACGCGTGTGTCCGATCCGCAGATTTCGCCGGACGGTAAGTCGATCGTCATCGTGGTGGCGCATCCTAATTTCAAGACGGATAAGTACGAGTCCGAGGTGGTGCTGGTGGATATCGCCAATCACGGCCAGCGGGTATTGACTCACGATCGTACCGTGAGAGGCTATCCACGCTGGTCTCCCACCGGCGACCGGCTCGCTTATATTGCCGACGACAGCGACCACAAGGGCCAGGTTTTCGTTTTGCCGATGGCCGGCGGAGATTCCATGCAGCTGACCCATTCCGCCGGAGCAGTCACGCAATTCGCCTGGAAGCCGGATGGCGCCGCGGTGGCCTTCGCCGCTGTCGACGAGACGCCCAAGCGGGAGGGCGAAGCCAGGTTTCTGGACGCCTTCGAAGTGGGCAACAACGATTCGCTGGTCGCCGGCCCTTCGCCATCCACCCACATCTGGCTGATTGCGGCGGGCGGCGGCGAAGCCAGGCGGCTTACTTCGGGCACGTGGTCGCTGCCGGTCAGTTTTCCGCCCGGGTCGCCCGCGTCGCCTATCAACTGGAGCCCGGACGGCAAACAGATCGCGTTCGTCAAGGTTGTCTCCCCGCTTTCGGGCGATTCGGAACATACTCAGATGGAGCTTTTGGACGTCGCCAGCGGTGAGTTTCACCCCCTGACGGCGCGCACTCTTCTGGAGAGTTATCCGTTGATCTCGCCCGACGGCGCGAACGTCGCCTATTGGTATCCGCTCGACGGGAAGCCCTGGAACGACAATGAAATTCGCGTCGTGCCTCTGGCCAGGGGATCGGCCGGGGATCGTTCGGAGACCGCGGGTATCGACCGCAACATGGAACGCGCCTTATGGACCTCCAACAGCCAGGCGCTGCTGGTGGGCGCGAACGACCGCACTACGGTGGGACTATGGCTCAAGCCGCTCGACGGCCCCGCCAGGCGGATTGCTCTCGGCAAAGTGACTCCCGCCAATGCGTTCTGGGTGGATATCAATCTCGGCCCGAAGAATCAGCTGGCGCTGACCGGTTCCACGCCGGAGCGCGCCGCCGAGCTGTACTATATGGCGACGCTCGATAGCGCTCCCGTGCGGCTCACCGACTTCAACGCGTCGCTGGACGCTTTGGAGCGCGGTAAGTCGGAAATGGTGACATGGTCGAGCGATGGTACCGAGCTCGATGGCGTGTTGACCTATCCGCCGGGATTTACGCCCACCAGGAAGTACCCGCTGGTGCTGTACGTCCACGGCGGCCCGCAGGCGGCGTCCAAGGAAACGTTCAACGCGACGGCCCAATATATGGCCGCGCAGGGCTGGGTGGTCTTCGAGCCCAACTATCGCGGTTCGGACAACCTCGGCAACAAATTCATGGCAGCCATCTACCGCGATGCCGGCGAAGGGCCCGGCCGCGATGTGATGACGGGCGTCGCCATGCTTGAAAAGCGCGGTTTCGTCGACAGCTCGCGCATGGCGGTGTCCGGCTGGAGCTACGGCGGATACATGACCACCTGGCTGCTGGGCCACTACAACGTGTGGAAGGCCGCGGTGGCCGGCGCCTCGGTCACCGATTGGATCGACATGTACGCCATCTCCGACGGCAATGTAACCATCGCCGATCAGGTTGGCGGCTCTCCCCATACCGGTGACAACATCACCTCTTACCGCAACCAGTCGCCCATCAGTTTCGCCGAGAACATCCATGCGCCCACGCTGATCCTGCACGATACCGGCGACACTCGCGTACCCATCGCCAACTCGTACGAGCTCTTCCGGGTGCTGAAAGACAACGGCGTGACCACGCAGTTCTTCGCCTATCCGATCTCAGGCCACTCGCCCAACGATCCCATTCGCGCGCGCGACGTCCGCAAGCGCTGGGTGGAGTGGATCGCCAAATATGTCGGGACTGAAGCACCGGCGGACGCCGGTTCAAAGCCCGGCGGGAACTGAGGATGCGGCTGGCCGATTGCCAATCGGCCGCAGATTATCCACCGCCCGCAAGGCAGCGATCGAGGCGTTTGAATTACACTAAAGGGAAGTTCATCCATCCTAAGGTTATGCTCCTCAAAAATCTGGCGGGATGGCCGCTCCCGTCTGCGTTCGCGAGCTTCACAAAGGCGCTCGCCGAACGGCGTTCGGCGGTGGCCGGTTGAGACCGGGCGATCAGTCCGCGGAATCGCGGCGGGAAAAACTGCGCCAGGCCGTGGAGCACGTAGCGCACTTGCTGCCGATGCAGGGCCCCGTCGGCGTTTTCGTCCATCACAACACGCTCCACGCGTTCGAGGATCGGCCCTTCGAACAAGCCGTGATCGAAGCCTCGCGTCTCTTCGGCGCCGAACCGTACATGACGGAAGCGGCCTACCGGGCCGAGCTGGCGCGCGGCCGTATCCACCTGGAAGACATCGATGCGGTGCTGGCGGGCGAGCCGGACGGGGTGATCTTCCCACGGCTGAGCCGGCGCTCGCTTCGCCGAGGCATGATCTCGCCAGGCGTACGCGAGTTTGACGCCGCCACCATCCTGTGGCGCGCCGAGCAGGGCGATCTCGCCGAGGATTTCCGTCATCCCGCGCTCAAAGCATTGTTCGACGCCTGCTTTGCCCGCGCCACGGCGCATGAGGACGAGACCACGACGCCGCGCCCGGTCGACGAGATCATTCACCCGTGGCTGATCCGGCTGTGTTCGGTGTTTCTGGACCAGGGCATGGCTTATTGGCCCATGCCGCACCGCGAGAAGGGCTTTTACCAGTGCGTGCGCGCACTCCTCGCACCGCGTGGCAATGTCTTCCCGCGCTACCTCACCGGATTGGATGAAGAGCTGGCGCGGCAGGAACACTTTTCCTTCTCGGCGGCCGATGCCGTATTGGACTACCTCGATACCCTTTATTTCCCCGAGTCGGACTGGGAAGCCGAACTGCAAGCTGAGTTGCTGGCGCTGCCGGGTTGGGCGGGATTGATACGCCAACTCGAAAAAGACCCCGCGCTGGCCCCGCATGAAAACGTGCCGTGCTCGCTGATGGACTTTCTGGCCGTGCGGCTCACCATGGCGCGCGTGGCCTCACGCGAGGGCGCGGCCGAAACGGTCCCGGGAGAGAGCCATTTGAAGACCAGGGAGAAGCGCCGCCTGAGCCGGGCCGCCCGCGTCTACGACGCGGCGCGCGTGGTATCGCTTTCCGCCGATGAAGTCAGCCACCTCTCCAGCGATGAGTGGGCGGCTTTCACCAATGAAGTGAGAGCCTGCAATGGACTGGAGCGGCGGCGCATCCTCCATCTGGCTTACGAACGGTGGCACGAACGCCAGATTCTCGGCGGCCTGGCGAGCCATCGGCAGTATCGCGGCGTGTATGAGCGGAACGCCAAGCCCTCCGCGCAGGTCTTCTTTTGCATCGACGAGCGCGAGGAATCGTTGCGGCGCGCGCTCGAAGAAGCGGACGCCGGCGTGGAGACCTTCGGCGCGGCGGGGTACTTCGGTCTGGCCGTGGACTACAAGGGCATCGACGACGTTCACGGCGCAGCGTTCTGCCCGGTAGTGGTAAAACCCCAGCATGCGGTGCGCGAACGGCCCAAAGCGGAGGACCGCGGCCTACTGGAGAGTCGTCGCTTTCGCCGGCGTTTCCTGGGGCTGCTGGCGCGCAATTCGTTCGTTTCGTCGCGCACGCTGATGCGCGGATGGCTGTCCACCACGGCGCTGGGATTGCTTTCCGCCATTCCCCTGGTCGGCCACCTGCTGGCGCCCAGGCGCTACGCACAACTGCGCGCGTGGATGAACAAAGCTTTCCTGCCCGAGCCGCGGACCGAGCTGACGCTCATGCGCAACACCGCGCAATCGCAAGGCGCCGTCACGAATTTGTTGACGGGATTCGCGCCCTCGGAAAAAACCGAACGAGTGGCCAGCGTTCTGGGTCCGGCGGGACTGGCGGACGGGTTCGCGCGCCTGGTGGTGATGCTCGGGCACGGGTCGAGCAGTCTGAACAATCCGCACGAATCGGCGCACGATTGCGGAGCGTGCGGCGGCCGTCAGGGCGGTCCCAACGCGCGGTTGTTCGCGGCCATGGCGAACCGGCCGGAAGTACGAAAGCTGCTGCGCGAGAGCGGTATCGACATTCCGGCGGACACCTGGTTCCTCGGCGGCTATCACGACACTTGCACCGACGAAGTGGATTTCTACGATGTTGAAGGGCTTCCGGAGACGCACCGGGCCGATCTGGACCGCACCCGGGAGGCGCTCGAAAAAGCCCGCGCGCGCAACGCCCAGGAACGCGCACGCCGGTTCGAATCGTGTCCCGCCGACGTCTCACCGGAGGCCGCGCTGCGCCACGTGGAGCGGCGCAGCGAACACCTGGCACAACCTCGCCCGGAGTACGGGCATTGCACTAACGCGGTTTGCGTGGTGGGGCGTAGAAGCCTGACGCGCGGGCTTTTTCTCGACCGGCGGGCGTTTCTTGCCTCTTACGATGCCGCCCAGGATCCCCAAGACCGGCATCTGGCGGCACTGATGGCGGCGGTGGTTCCGGTTTGTGCCGGCATCAGCCTGGAATACTATTTCTCCTTCGTGGATAACGACCGCTATGGTTGCGGCACCAAGCTTCCGCACAATGTGGCGGCCCTGGTGGGCGTGATGGATGGCCACGCCAGCGATTTGCGCACCGGATTGCCATGGCAGATGGTGGAAATCCATGAGCCGATGCGCATGCTCTTCGTCGTCGAGACGACGCCCCAACGACTCGCAAAGGTGATCGCTGCCAGCGCGCCGCTGAAGCGGTTGGTCGAGAATCGTTGGATCCGGATCGCGGCCATCGATCCCGAATCGGGCCGCGTCTCCGTTCGCCGGGACGGCGGCTTTGCAGAGTTCCATGGACCCGTGGAGCGCCTGCCGGTGGCTTTCTCCTCCACCGAATGGTATGGCGGCAAAAGCGGGCATCTTGCCATGGCCTGGATTCACGGCGAAGCGCGAGGCCGGTAAAGGTGGCCTATTCCCAAGCCATGCTGGTGTTTGTGGTGCTGGCGCCGGGCGCGGTTTTCGGTGTTCTGGCGCTGCTCTGGCTGGTGGGCTGGGTTCCGGGGGAGCGCGTGGTCTCCCGAATCACCGGTGTAACGTTTTCCGCCTGCATCCTGGCCTTGGCGGCGATTTTGTGGAGACTGGCCGCGGCCGGCGCCACGGCCGTGACGGTGACCTTCGGAAACTGGTTCACCGTGCATGATTATCATTTCCCGCTGGTCCTCCTGGCAGACCGGCTGTCTCTGCCCTTCCTATGCTTGACCGTAGTGCTGGCGGGATTGATTGGCCAGTTCTCGGCGACTTATCTCCATCGCGAGCGCGGCTTTCTGCGATTCTTTCTGCTGCTGCATCTCTTCGCGTTCGGCTCGTTGCTGGCATTCGCCGCCGGCTCGTTCGACCTGCTGGTGGGCGGTTGGGAAATGGTGGGCATCACTTCCGTGCTGCTGATCGCTTTCTTCCAGCAGCGGGAGGCGCCGGTGGAAAACGCGTTGTACGTCTTTGCGGTGTATCGCACCTGCGACATCGGGCTGCTGGTGGGTGTGTTCGCCATGCACCATTGGGCGGGACACGCGTCTTTTGCCGGCGGCATTCCGCTTCTCACCGGGAGCCGCGCTACGGTGGTCTGCCTGCTGCTGCTGCTGGCGGCCGCCGGAAAGGCCGCGCAGGTTCCCTTCTCCGGATGGCTGCCGCGCGCCATGGAGGGCCCGACGCCATCGAGCGCCATCTTCTACGGCGCCATCTCGATTCACGCCGGCGCGTATCTGCTGCTGCGCGTGCAGCCGATGCTGGCGCAATCCTTTCTGGCCTCCGCCGTGGTGGCGGCGATCGGCGTGGCTACGGCCATTCACGGCACCATGTCCGGCCGGGCCAGCGCCGACGCCAAGACGTCGCTCGCCTATGCGTCGTTGACGCAGGTGGGCGTGGTGTTCGTGGAAATCGCACTCGGATGGACAACGGTCGCCGTAATCCACATCCTGGGGCACGCCACCGTGCGGACGCTGCAATTTCTTCGCTCGCCATCCATGCTGCATGACTATCACATGATGCACTCGGCCATCGGGGGCGAGCTCTCACCCACCGGCAAGTATCTGGAGTCGCTGTTTCCGGAGCGCGCGCAATTGTGGCTCTACCGGTGGTCGCTCGACCGCGGCCATCTCGATAACATTCTCGATCGCTTCGCCATCCATCCATTGATGCGCCTTTCGGCGTTTTTCGCCAGGCTGGACAACCTGGGATCGGGCACGCGATGACCGGCGCCGGTGCTCTCACGGCGGTGGCGATCGGCGTTCCCTGGGCTGCCGGAATTCTGACGGCGGCCACGCGGCGGCACGCCCGCGCTATCGGCTTCGCGGCGACATTGGTGTCTTTGGCGGCCAGCGCGCTTCTGCTGCGCGGCGCGCCCGCAAGGGAGTCGTTGAACGAAGCCCTGATGGTGCTGTTCTCGAGTCTCACGCTGGGGGCGACGCTGGTGATTCCGCGGCGCGACTGCACTCCTGGCACAATGGGCGGAATTCTCTTCGTGCTGGGATCGACGCTGCTGGCTTACTCCACCGAAAACCTGCTGGTTTTGCTGGGCGCTTGGATTTTGTCGTCGGTCCCGTTCTTCCGGGCGCGGTGGTTCGCCGCCCGCGCGCGGCGCCCGCGAATCGGCCTGCTGCTTTCGAGTATCGCCCTGGCGCTGGCAATCGCCTTCATTGCGATCAACGGCCACCCGATGTCGATCGGCGGATTGAAGGGCCGGAGCCCGGGAGGGATGACGGTCTTTGGCCTGCTGGTAGCCGCGGTGGTTTTTCGCAAGGGCATCTGCCCGGCGCACGCCTGGGTGGCGGAAGCCGCCGAGGGCGGACCCGCGATTCCCACCGCTCTCCTGCTGAACGGCCATTTCGGGGCGATGCTGGTGGCCAAGACGATTGTGCCGCTGTTTCCGCATATCGCCGGCGACCTGTTCCCGTTGTTGTCGTATCTCGCTCTGGCCACCGCGCTGTACATCGCCATTCGGGCGCTCACCGAGAATTCGCCTCGCCGGCTGCTGGCCTATCTGGGTCTCAGCCAGTCGGCGTGCATTCTCGCCGGTTTGGAGAGCGGCACCGCGGAAGGAGTCACGGGCGCGCTGGTGCATTGGTTCGTAGTGACGGTATCCACCATGGGACTGTTCGGGGTTTTGCGCCTGTTGGAAGTGCGCTTCGGCGAGAACCTGACGGCCAGCCGCTATCTCGGTCTGGCGGAGCACGCACCCAAGCTGGCAGTCTTCTTCATCGTGTTCGCGCTCGCGCTGGTCGGTTTGCCGGGCACGCTGGGATTCTGTTCGCAAGACCTGCTGATTCACGGAACCCTGGCGTCGCATCCGCAAACCGGTCTGCTGCTCCCGATCGCCACGGCGATGAATGCCGTCAGCGTTTTTCGTCTGTTCGTGCGGCTGTTTCTGGGCAGACGCCGGACGGGCTTCACGGTAATGGCTGACGCGTTGCCGCGCGAAAGATGGATCCTGGCGGGGGGCGTCCTGTTCGTGGTCTTGGGCGGACTGTTCCCCAACGCGATTGTGGCACAAAGGTCGGCGGAAGCGGAAACGGTCGAACAGGCGATTTATGCGCCGGTGCGCGTTGTCGAGGAGATGGTGTTGCCGTAGTACGGGTCGAGGACTCCCGCCGAACCGGCGAGCGGAACTCGCCCGTCCAGTGCTTGTCCACGCGTGTGGAAGCCCGCCTATGCGTTCCACACTCCACTGCCCCGCATCGCGAGGTTCGCCACATGCCCCGCCCGCGCGGCCGACACGCCCACTTCAATCGGCGCATTCGGCGTCTTCCGCGAACCCAGGCAATCCACGAAATTCTTCATGTGCGTGACCGTGCCGTCGCCGGTCGATTTCACCGTCATCACCGGCTCCGAAGGCTGCGGGTCCTCGCTGTACCGCGGAAACTCCTGGTACACCGAAAATCCGCCGCGCCACAACCGCATCGCCGCTTTCGTGCCGCGAATCATCAGCCCGCCGCCTTCGATATACCCGAGCAACGCGCAATCGAACTCCACGATGGCGTGTCCCGGATAGGAGAGCGCGGCGCTCATCGTGTCCGGCGTCTGCCGCTGCGCCAGCACCGCCGTGAACCCGTTGGCCGTCGCGCGCGACGGCATATCCACGCCCATAATCCAGTGCGCCACGTCCACCCAGTGCACGAACAGGTCGGTCATCGCGCCGCTGCCGAAATCCCAATACCAGCGCCAGTTGCCGTATTGATCGGCGTCGAACGGCCGGTCCGATGCGTTACCCAGAAATCGCTTCCAATCGAGTTTGCTCAAATCGAAATTTCCCGCCCTGGCGGCATTCAGATGATTTTGATACCAGTACGTGCGAATGAACGTCACCTGCCCCAGCCGGCCGTTGGCAATCTCCTCGCGCGCCTGCGCGAAATGGTCCCAGCTTCTCTGCTGCAATCCGATCTGCACGATGCGGTTCGACTCCCGCACCGCCGCAATGATCGGTTCGCCCTCCTCCAGCGTGTGCGTGATCGGCTTTTCGCAGTAGGCGTCCTTACCCGCCTGTATGGCGTCCGTCAGGATCCGCACATGCCAGTGATCGGGCGTCGCAATGATGACGGCGTCCACGTCTTTGCGGTCGAGCAGCGCGCGATGATCGCCATACTCCTCCGCGCCGGGCGCATGCGCCGCCTTGGTGGTGATCAGGTGCGGCTTGTAAACATCGCAGATCGCCACGATATCGGTCGACGCCGCCCGGTTCAGCGCGCCCAGCAAAGCCTGGCCGCGCGATCCCGTCCCGATAGCTCCAATCCGGACGCGTTCGTTGGCGCCCAAAATCCGGCTGTACGAGGCCGCTGTGGCAATAGTCGCGCCAACAAACCGGCGCCGGTTGCAAGAATCGGTGGTAAACATTCTCATCGCAGTATATCGTGTGGCGCAGTCTCTTTCAGCCAGGGTCGAGACTCCGGCATCCTGAACTTGTGCAATCTGGATGGGCCGGCCTGACATGCCAGCAAGGGAAATCATCGGCGGCCAAAATCTCTTTTCTTCAGCTCCGTGACTGAGTTTGGATCGGAGTTCGCCGATGGAAGGCAGGGGAAAAGCGACTCATTCGCGTTCCTTGAAGCCTCGCTCCATCACCTTGCCAGGGCTGGATGCCAGAGTCTGGTCTCTGACCTCCTGAGGTCGTCCCCGCAGTTTGGGTGGGCTCGAGAAATTGACTTGAGCCTGTTCTTCGTAACTCGGGCGGTGCCGGAACACCTCGTTACCGAGCCGCCACCGTGAGGAGCGGTTTGGGGCGTCAACCGAAATTCCACGAGTTCATGAGTTCGGAGTCTTCGGCGCTCTTCTACAGCTACGGCACTGTCAAAGATACCCCCGGTCAGATGCGACACGCCGACCCCTCGAAGACCCTCCGCTACTACGGCTAAGTGATCCCCAAGACTGTGAACGTTCCGTGACGAGAAGGGGCAAACGGTCGTTCGAAGAGGGTTTTGCAGGCTGCCCTTCCTGTACAATTGATTTTATGGTGCGCCCGGGCTGACTCGAACAGCCGACCTTTTGGTTCGTAGCCAAACGCTCTATCCAACTGAGCTACGGGCGCTTGCAGAGGTTGGTCTTTTCAATGTAGCGAACCGCTTGCCCTCTGCGCAACCCCCCGGTCACAATGGAATCGGGCCTTATGGATCAACCGCCAGAGATGGCTCGCTTGCGCATTCTCGCCGGACGCTTCCGCAGCGCCATCCGCGCCACCGATCCGTCCGAGGTCGATCCCGAGGTGCGCTTCATCGTCGCCGGTTTCCCGAAAGGCGTCTGCGGCGAGGTCTGCTTCCTGTTGGGCCACTATCTGCGCGAGAACGGATTTCCCGCCGCCGAGTACGTCAACGGAATCCGCCGCGCCGACGGCCAAAGCCACGCCTGGATCGAAACCGGCGGCATCATCGTCGATATCACCGGCGATCAGTTCGCCGAAGTGACGGACGAAGTGGTCGTCACTCGCGACGCCACCTGGCACCGGCAATTCAGCCATCGCCCGGGACGCCGGCCCGCCGATTTCCTGATCTACGGCGCCGACACTCCGCACGGCCTCGCCTACGAACCCATCGTACGCCATCTGCCGCCCGCCTAAGCGCGTCGCGGAACGATAAAGTTCGCCGGGAACAATTCGGCGCGCGCAGTGTCCAATCACCCGAGGGCACATTTTATGGGAATGTCACTCGGCGGGAACGGCCGCCCACACGCCAATATCAATATGACGCCGATGATCGACGTGCTGCTGGTGCTGATCATCATCTTCATGGTGATCACACCCACCACCTCGCGCGGGCTCAACGCTTTGGTTCCCCAGCCGGAATCCGGCCCTGCCGCCGCTGCTCCCTCGAATGACATCGTAGTCACGGTGAACGGCGACCATACAGTCAGCATCAATCGGGAGACGATTGCCATCGAGGAACTTTCCGGAAGGCTGCAGCGGCTGTACCTCAACCACCCCGGCCATCCGCTGTTCGTGCGCGGCGGGAAAGACCTGGCATTCGAACAAGTGGCGCAGGTCATCGATATTGCCCGCGGAGTGGGTCTCGACCGCATCGCCCTGATGACCGAGTAGCGTGCGATTTTTCACCGAATTCTCCGAGCCCCCACGCATGTCCGCAGAATCATATAAGCAAAAGGAGGGACCACGTGGAATCCCGAATCAGCTATACCAAAGCGGTTCCCGGCGTGCTCGATGCGCTGCTGCACACCAGCGAGTACGTGCATCAGGCGGGACTGGAAGAGTCGCTGCTTGGACTGGTGTTTTTGCGCGCATCGCAGATCAACGGGTGCGCCTATTGCATCGACATGCACTGGAAAGATCTGCGGGCCTTGGGGCAGAGCGAGGAGACCCTGTACATGCTGGACGCCTGGCGCGAATCGCCCGGCTACACCGAACGTGAACGCGCCGCGCTGGCCTGGACCGAAGCCGTCACCTTGGTGACCGCGGGCCACGTGCCCGACGAAGTCTACGCGGCCGCCTGTAAGCAGTTCAGCGACGCGGAACTGGTCAACCTGACGCTGGCCGTCACCGTAATCAATAGTTGGAATCGCATGAATATCGCGTTCCGCACGCCCGCCGGCTGCTATCGCGCACCTGCCAAAGCGCGCAAAGTCGGGGAGCCGGTGACCCAATGAAGAGCGCGCAAAAATCTCCCGGCGCCGAGCAGATACTCCGCCAGCACCTGGCATCTGCCCTGCGCGGTGGCCATGCGCACATCGCTTTCGACCAAGCGGTGCACGGATTTCCGGTGGACCGCGCCGGCATCCGGCCTCGCGGACTGCCTCATTCCGCGTGGGAGTTGCTGGAGCACATTCGCCTCGCGCAGGAGGACATTCTGCGCTTCAGCCAGTCGGCCGATTACGTCTCGCCGCCGTGGCCGGAGGGTTACTGGCCTTCGTCGCCCGCGCCGGAGAGGGACACACAGTGGGCCGCATCGCTTCGCCGCTATCGCAAGGATCTCGCCGAGTTCGAGGCGATGATTCTCGATCCCGCGCGGAACCTTCGCAAGAAATTCCCCTGGGGCGACGGGCAGACGCTCCTGCGCGAGGCGCTGCTGATTGTCGATCACACCTCCTATCATCTGGGGCAGTTAGTGCTGGTGCGGAAGCTGGTCGAAGGGTAGCACGGCCGCGGGTCTCCAAAAGAGCGTCGCCGTGACGATGGTGAGCGCCTGCACCGTCGCCACTAGCGCCACGCACGCCGGCCACCCGCTGCGATTCCAGAAATAGCCGGAGAGCGCAGAGCCCGCGCTGCCGCCGGCGTAATAGCACATCACGTAGAGACCGACGGCGGATGCCCGCGCTTCCCGCGCCACCGTGCCGATGTAACTCGACGCCGCAGAGTGTCCGATGAAGCAGCCGGTGCAGCACATCGCCAGGCCGAGGATGACCGCCGGCAAACTCGGCAACACCGTCAGGCAGATGCCGCCGATGCCGCCGCCGAAAGCCACCGCCAGCGTCAATCGATGGCCGATGCGGTCGATGAGGCGTCCCACCAGCGGCGTCACGAACGCGCCCACCAGGTAGACTGTGAAAAGAAGTCCGAGTGCCGCCGTGCTCAGGCGAAACGGCGGCGCGGCCAGGTAGAAGTTGATGTAGTTGAAAGTGGCGAGCAGCGTGAATAACACGCAGCATCCCACCGCATTAGTAGCCAGCAGGCGCGGATTTCGCAGGTGCCGCAGCATGGCGCGCGCCGTGGACGGCCGTTTCTTGGGGCGATCCACTTTGCGTCCCGCCGGAAGCCACGCCCAGATAGCCACTCCGCCCAGCAGGTTGAGCACGCCCAACGAGACGAATGCCCATCGCCAGGAGAATTGCGCCGCCGCCAGCGCGGCCACCATTCTTCCGCTGAATCCGCCGAGCACCGTGCCGCCCACATAAGCCGACATCGCGGCGCCCGCGCCCTGGTCCCACTCCTCGGTGATATACGCGATGGTGACGGCGAAAATTCCCGGCGTGAAAACGCCCTGCCAGAATCGCCAGAACAGCAACTGCCACAAGCTGCCGGAGAGGCCGGCGAGAACGGTCGGTAGCGCGAGCAGGAAAGCTGCCGGAACGATGACGTTCTTGCGCCCGAAGCGATCGGCCACAATGCCGGTGAGCGGGGCGGCGATCGCTACGGCGATGGTCGAGACGGTAACCACGAGCCCGATCGCGCCGGCGGATGCGTGAAACGCCTTCGCCAGCAGAGGCAGTAGCGGCTGCGGTGCGAACAGCGTGAGGAACGCGCAGAATCCGGCCAACACCACGGCGGCCGTTCGGGTTCGTGCATGGGGTCGTGCCGCAGTACGCGTTCCAGGCCACTCGGCCGGCACAGGATCAGCCATTCTTTTCATTATCGGCGCTCGCGGGGCGCCGGGGCCAGTTCGGTGGTGGCCTAAGATTGCCG
>Ga0181528_10001175_pt1 | contig 16507 bp, 15 predicted proteins | sample PEATcosm2014_Bin_47_FD_119742 | JGI IMG/M metagenome (GOLD analysis project Ga0181528, IMG submission 119742) | Peatland microbial communities from MTU Mesocosm Facility, Houghton, MI, USA - PEATcosm2014_Bin10_10_metaG | ecosystem: Environmental > Terrestrial > Soil > Wetlands > Peat | place...
GTTCGGTCCCACAATTCGTCCGACGAGTGACGGTCCTGCCGACAGCGTCAGATCGAGCGTGCGCGGCGTCGCATCGACGGCGGGATCGATATATTGAAGACGGTTCCAGTTTGAGAGTGGCATCCCCGTCGGGGTCGTCGGCAAGAAATCGCTATCGGCCTCATATCCCGGAACTTTTTCCGCTCCCACGCTCCTTGGATAAACAGTTTTTTCACGCGATTGAACAAACAAGACTCCTGGGCCTGGCAGTCCCGCGACTCGGTAATGACCAGTTTCATCGATTGGAAATCGTCCCATTTGCCATCCGTCACTCAATCCAAATTGCTTGGGGATATTTGGGTTCGATTGCAACGCGAGGTAATCGACTTGGCCTTTGATGGGTCGTCCGGTCGCTTCATCCGTGACTTGTCCTTCCAACCAGATCCCACGAAGAACTTTGATATCCACAATGGCGGCAGATTGACCTGATTCAAGCGAGAATTCGTGTTCAGCAATCAGCCAAGGTTCTGATTTCTGCGGTACGACATTGAGAACATGTTTCTTTCCCGGAGGAATCCCGACGAGCTGATAACGTCCTTGATCATCTGTGACCGTACGAATATGTCGCGCAAAGCGCAGTTGCGATCCGGACTTCATACCTTCCTCGCGGAACAAACGCTCGACATAGACCTCCGCATTGGCGATGGGCTTGCCAGTCCGAAATTCCGACACAACACCGCTGACAGGAATCGCAGGTCCAACAGCGTAATTGAAATGAAGTCCAACAAAAACGTCTTTGGCCCCGTGAGGATCGAACGTATGAGGCACGCTCTTTGTTTCCATCTCTTGTGCAACAATAAAGAACTTATCCGCGGCAACGCGTTCTCCCGATAGCGTCACCGTTGCCATCTGTTCACGCCCCAGTCCGGTCAGCGAAAATTCTCCGCGACTGTTCGTCGTGACGGACGGAATTAGAATCTGCCAGTTATTGCGATCAAGATATCCCCACGGTATCCATTTGGCATGCAGGGATTGATAGCGCAAATCCGAAGATGACTGTTCAAACGCTCGATTGAGTATTTCCAAATCCGGGTTTTGAATCTCCTCGACGGAAACCGTCACACCAGCGACTGGATTTCCTTCCAAATCAATGATTCGTCCTTGGACTGGTCCAGCTTCGCGCGGCAGCCTCAACGTTTGGCTTTCGAACCGCCCTGGACCTAAACGCGCATCGATTGTCTTGCTCAGACTATCTCGCATCTCTGTACGAACGGGATACTTTTCGAAGGCAACCAATGACAACCAGTCAACCCCGTAACCGGGAGCTTTGGCAATCACCCGTGACATATGCCTCCAATCCTCTGGATCACAATGCTGTACTTTCACGGGTTCGAGACGGAATGAGAACTTCCCTTCAGAATCACTCATTGTGATTTTACGCAGCGTCGTTTGAGTCTCAGAAACATTCAGAAGATGATGACGATCCGGTGGAGCAAACCAGATCTCGGCACCGACCAGCGGTTTGCCATCGGTGTCCACGACCTTACCAACGAATTCCACTTCATTGGAATCGTCTGCTTTCGCTGGATTCCCTTCCGCGGTTTTGGCGTCGACGTTGTTCACAGGCGCCGCGAACGTTTGTCGCCAGAATCCGGCCATCGTTCCCACGATCAGCCCGATCAACAGCAACAGCGTCAGCGAATCACCCCGCGTCAAACGCAATCGCTGAGGATCGCTGAGCAGTCGTACGATGCGGCGTTTGAGCTCGCTGCCGCTGCTGCCACTTGCGGCCAGAGCCAATAGCGTTGTCGGAATTGGTCGCCGGTTCGACGCACATAATTCCGCCATGCGGACCAGCGTGCTGGCGTATTGCACGCTTTCATAGCCCGCCGCGACGACGGCATCGTCACAGCAGTTTTCACGTTCGAAGCTCAACTGTCGGCTGACGTACCAGACCACCGGATGGAAAAAAAGAACCGTTTCCAACAGCCGCTGCAATAAATTCACCAGCAGATCGGATCGCCGAATGTGCGCCATTTCGTGTGTCAGAATCACGAGTACCTGTTCGGGATCCATCTCCGTGGCGAGCCATATCGGCAGCAGGATCATCGGACGCAAAACTCCCGCGACGACCGGTATCGCGATCCGCCCGCAGTACGCAACAACCGGCGCACACTTCAATCCGATCTTGGATGCCTGTATGCGAATCTGCCTCAACAGCGTTCGATCACTGACGGGAATTGCACTCCTGCGCAACCGATGCCCACCCCATAGCGCCGTCGACAGCCGGACCATCATCAAAATCACTCCCAGGAAGTACGCACAGGCCGTATAAGGAGCGTATCGCCTGACCAGCGATTCGAGTTGCGAGACGAGGGTTGGTCGAATCAGATTCGTCTCCACAACGACCTTTTCGACAATCGGCACGTCGGAAAGAGTTCCTCCCAAAACGGGAAACTGCTGTATCGATTCGATCGTCGCCTCCTTCTGACCAAAACCGGCCGCAGCGACTGACGGAGTCGCCAGCGAAGGCATCAAGGGAGCAACGACAACACTCGATGCAGAATCCTCGCGCGGCAATTGCGGCGAACCAATCACAAAAAAAGTGATCGGAACGCAGACGGCCATCAGTACGAGACTGACCGCATGGATTCCGTAGCGAATTCGCGACGACGCCGTGCGGCATAACCATGCCAGGCAAAGCGTCAAAAGACCAATGGCCACGCCTTGCCAGAGAAAATGCAGCAGCGTTTCAGTGAGCCGCAGGCACAAACGTTGATCGAACAGATTGAATGGCATGGAACTCATTTGTCACTTCCCTTCATCTTCTGATTGATCAACTTCCGCAGTTCTTTCAGTTCGTCGAGATTGATGTCGTTTTGTTCGAAGACACCCAGCAGCACGGCTTTGGCCGAACCATCAAAGACACGATTGACAACATCGCCCAACACCGACTGCGACACCTGTTCGCGCGTGAGCAGCGGCGAGAACAGAAACGCCTTGCCATCCTTCTTGCGAGTGATGATTCGCTTCTTCACCATCGTGTTCAGAGTGGTAATCACCGATGTATGCGCGATATCGCGACCCGACTTGGCCAGTGCATCACGGATCTCACGCACCAGTTGCGGCGATCTTTCCCAAAGAATCTTCAGAAACTGAAGCTCCAGTTCCGTCGGTTGTTCCGAGACAGGACGAGCCATCGAATGAACTCCACAAGATCGAAAGACGAATGAATATTCGAGTTCGCTAGAAGATAATCAAGACACGCGTTCTTTGTCAATCGCGTACTTCGAGCGAACTCGAAGATTTTTCGAAAATATTCGAATTCACTCAAAGAAGAAAAACGCCACGTTCCGACGCTGTTTCAGTTCCCCCGTTTAACCCGCAGCCAGAGGCGCAGGCGAATCGGCGTCCAGCCGATTTCTTCAGCGGTCGAATGAAAGATCAAGACCAGTAGCTATCTCGCAACAGAATTGGCAATATCGATATCGTGCGCGTGCGATGACGGAACCCCGAACCAACACCGAGACCACCCATGTCAAAACTGAGCTTCATTCTGTGCGATCCGATTGAGTCTTTTGGTGATATGTCGGATTTCGCTACCGTTCTGCGCTCTTTGAAACGAATCGGCTTCGGTGGCGTGGAATTCAATCTCACGCCTTCGGTCGTGTCCCGTTCGGAACAACTGCTGCACATGGTCGAGGAAATCGAACTGCCGGTCGTGTCGTTTCTGACCGGCACCAATTATTTCGGTCAGGGATTATGCCTCTGCTCGCCTGACGACGAAATTCGAAGGAAGGCGATTGAGACGCTTTGCCAGTTCACAGCCACCGCTGCAAAGTTTGGTGCAATACTGGTCGTCGGACAGATGCAGGGATTCCGCAGTGATGAACCCGATCGAGACTTGGCCGTAGAACGCATCGAATCGGCCTTGCGACAGGTCGCGCAATCGGCTGAAGAAAACGGAACGACGGTCGTGCTGGAACCGGTCAACCATCTGCAATGCGGCTTCCACAATACGCTGGAAGCCGTCATGAATCTGACTGACCGCGTTGGTTCACTCCGTTTGAAGCCGATGCTCGACAGCTTTCATATGAATATCGAAGAACGGTCGATGAAGGAACCAATTACCCGTGTCGGAAAAGACCTCGCACATTTTCACTTGTGTGAGTCGAACGGCGGATTTCTCGGTTCGGGCCACCTGGACATCCCAGCGATCTTCGAGGCACTCGACTCCGGCGGCTACCGCGGAGTCGTCTCGGTGAAAGTCTATCGAGAGGCATGGGAAACTGCGGCGCGAGCGACGATGGAATACTTCAAATCCATTGGTCAGGCATAGGCAGACTCGAAGAAACGGACTCGACGACAACCGGTTCGCCGTGGAGGTTCGGGCATGCGACTACTCGAAAAAAGTAACCTGTCGTTGGTTGACATATTCCAGATTCGGCAATGCTTGCTGAAGTCTGTATGCGCCATCGCCCGTTACCGAGGTTTCGCCAACGAAGAGGGCATTCAGGTCGGTAAGTTCCCTTAGCTCCATCAAGCCAGCGTCGGTGACCCGAGTGGCACCTAGACTGAGCTTGGTCAGGTGCTTGAGTTTTCCAATCTCTACGAGACCGTCATCCGTGATTTGGGTTTTACTGAGGTCGAGCGTCGTCAAATTGTCGAGTTCGCAAATCTCTTTGAGGCCAGCATCTGTGAGATCCGTACCGCCAAGAAAAAGCTTTCGCAGATTCTTCAGCCCGTTAATCTCCTTCAAGCCGACGTCCGTGATCGGAACGGAAATCAAATAGAGTTCCGTCAGATCATTGAGTGCGGAAATTTCTTTCACTCCAGCGTCAGTGACTTGAGTACTCGAAAGATCAAGAAAACTGAGGCTTTTGAGGTCACGCAGGTCTGTCATGCTCGCATCAGTAATATTGGTCTGGCGGAGTCTGAGCCTCGCCATTTTATTGAGTTCTTTTAGCTCCTTTAAGGCAGCATCTGTAATCAGCGTCTCCCACAGCTCAAGTGCAGTCAGATTTTTCAACTGCTTTAATTCTTTGATTCCAGCATCTGAAATCTTGGTGCGATTGAGATTTAGCGTCTTTAAGTTTGAAAGTTTGTTAATTGCCTTCATTCCAACATCCGCAACCTGCGTACTGTTGAGATTGAGCACCGTTAGCTGCTCAAGACCGCTGATTTCCTTCAATCCATCATCCGTGATTCGGGTGTTAATGAGAATGAGTTCTTCGAGGCGACTAAAATTCCCGACTCCCTTCATGCTCGCGTCGGTAATCTGTGTACCCCATACGTTCAGCGATTTCAGATTGCTGAGACCGCTGATTTCCTTCATTCCATCGTCTGTGATCGGATTGAGAGAGAGATTGAGGACCGAGAGTTTTTCGAACTTTTTGATTTCCTTCAATCCAGCGTCTGAAATCCGAGCGGCGGAAACGGAGAGTGAGGTCAGGTTCGTGAGTTCGCTGAGTTCCTTCATCCCCGCATGGGTGATGTAACCGAGACGTCCAAATTGACCTGCGCCGCAGTTATCGAGGTTGAGCCAATTCAGCTTTTTGAGTTTCCTGATTTCCTTCATTCCCTCAGACGTGATGTGGGTAGACGCAAGATCCAGAGTGGTTAAGTTTTCGAGTTCGCTGATTTCCTTTAAGTCGGCGTCCATAATCCGAGTGACGCCGAGAAAGAGCGCCGTCAGGTTTTTGAATTTGCTGAGTTCTTTCCAACCAGCCGCTGTGATCCCCGTCTGCCTGAGATTCAGCGATGTCAGGTTTTTCAGCTTGCCGAGTTCCGCCAATCCGTCATCCGTGATACTGGTATACCGCAGATCCAGAGTGGTCAGGTTTTTGAGTTCGCTGATTTCCTGCAACCCGAGGATTGTGATACGAGTATCGTCCGCTTTGAGTGTGGTCAGATTTTCGAATTCGTTCAACAAGATCAAGTCGGCATCGCTGAGGCGTTTGCTCCCTTGAAAATCGACGCCAATCACGGGACGGCGCGGCAACGTTTCATCCCTCGTGACCTTGCCGCCCAAGAGTTCAATCTCTTCAATTGCTTTGGACTCGTCGAGATTTCCATCAGCCAAGACCATCGAAGCGGTCAGAACGACAACAACAATGAACGCAAAATGAAATCGCATGTTTCGGCCTTGCAGTTGGGATTCGGGACCGACCATTCGGGAGTTGATTTCTCATCGACTGATTCTTAAGTTCGGTAGACATTCCTGCAGGGCGTTCACGCCAGCATCGGTGACTTCCGATCCGTGGAGTCGGATTCTGGTCAGGCTCTTAATTCGGCAGAGTTCCGCCAGTCCGGCGTCGCTGATTTGCTTGCAGAACATCAGGTCCAGAGCAACCAGATTTTGAAGTTCGACGAGATGCTTTAGCCCCTCATCAGTGACCTTCGTGTCGGCAAGATCGAGCGTTTTAAGGCTCGTAAATTCGCTCATTTCCTTCAAGCCAAGGTCAGTGATTGCGGTACCTGAGAGGTACAAGCCGGTCAGGTTTGTCAGTTCTCTGAGGTCCCTCAAACCGACATCTGTGATTTGGGTACCCCCAAGTCCGAGATCGCTTAAGCTTTTGAGGTTTCCGATTTCTTTCAAACTCGCATCGGTAATTTTTTTGCACGAGTCCAACCGGAGATGCGTCAGTTGTGTGAGTCCGACGATTTCCTTCACACCAGCATCGGTGACCCTCGCCGCAGACAGGTTCAGGGATCGAAGAGTTTTGATCTTCGAAAGGGCTGCTAATCCGAGGTCCGAAATATTCGCTTGCGTGATTCGAACTTCAATCAGAACCGTGAACCTATTCAGCAGACGGACTGTACCGTCGTTGATATTTAGCCCCGCTAATACGACGGACTTAACAAGGCGACCGGGCAACGCTTCATTTCTAACAACGCTTCCTTTCAGCTTTTCGATTTCCTCAATCGCCACGGACTCCTTGGGATCGTCGTAATACACCTTCACGTTCGGAAACGACTGCTTGAGTTTGTTGATTTCGGCCATGCCAGTTTCAGTGATTTTGATACCGACGAGATCCAACGACTTCAACCTCGTGAACGATTGAAGCAGGTGCAAGTATTTTTCGCTGAACCGTTCACTTCTTTGAAAATCAATGCCGATGACCGGACGCCCCGGCAGCGTGTCATCCCTCGTAACTTTGCCGCCCAGCAATTCAATCTTCTGAATCACCTTGGCCTCGTCGAGATTGTCTTCAGCAATGACCATCGAGGCCACCAGAACGGCAACAACAATCAGCGCAGATTGAAAACGCATCGTTCGGCCTCTCTGGTGGGATTCGTGAATCGAGAAAAAACGCCGAATCATTGGAATACATTCAAATTCGGCAGAACCCTCTTAAGTTCCCTCACACCTGCATCAGTGACCGGGGTTTTTCGAAGATTGAGAATGCTCAACCGCTTATGTCCTTCAAGAATCTTCAAACCATCGTCCGTGATTTTGGTCTCGATGAGCTGAATCTGTTCGAGATTTTCGAGTTCTTTTAATTCCTTCAGGCCGTTGTTCGTGATCGAGGTTCGACTGAGACCGATCATGTTTAAAGATTTGAATTCGCGGATCTTCTTCAAGCCCACATCGGTAATGGCAGTACCAGAAAGTTCGAGGCTGGTCAGATCTGGCAGGTCGCGGATTTCTTTCAGGCCTTCATCCGTGATTTTGGTTCGTCTGAGTGATAAGTTGATCAGGTTCCTGAATCCGGCAATCTCTTTCAAGCCGACATCCGTGACGCCGGTATCACCGAGGTCAAGTTCGGTCACGTGTTTCATTTCTCGGATTTCTTTCAGTCCGGCATCCGTGATCAGGGTGGAAGAAAGATTCAGCGTGGTGAGGTTTTTGAGTTCACCAATCTCGTGCATGCCCGCGTCCGTGATTTGAGTTCGTCGGAGGTTCAGGCTTTTCAAATTCTTCAGGTTGCGAAGCACAACGAGGCTCGCATCCGTAATTTCCGTATTCGGAAGCGACAGTTCGGTCAGCTTGGTGAATCCTCCAATTGCCATCAAACCGAGATCGGTGATGTTTTTTTCGCTGAGGGAAAGCTGCGTCAGATTGTTAAATCCCCTGATTTCGTTCAGGCCCGCTTCTGTAACCTGAGTGCCATCCAAAGACAAGAATTCCATTTGCCTCAGATCGCGAATTTCCTTCAGGCCGGCGTCTGAGATCACGGTCCGATTCAGCGAGAGCCAGGTCAGCTTTGTCAGTCCGCCGATCTCCGCCATGGCAGCATCAGTGATCCCAGTGTACGAGAGATTGAGCGCCGTCAAGTTTTTGAGTTTGCTCAACCGCTTCAAACCTTCGTCGCCGATCTGCGTGCCTGCGAGTTCCAATTCATTCAGATTAAAAAGATTGCTGAGTTCATTGACACCAATGTCCGTCAGCCTGGTGTGGCTGAGATCAATAGCCGTTAGGCTTTTGAGTTTCCCGATTTCCTCCAAACCGAGATCGGTGATCTGAGTATTTACCACGTTGAGTGACGTCAATTGTTCGAGTTCGCCAATTTCCTTCAGCCCACCATCGGTAATCCTGGTGCCCCAAAGGTTCAGCGAACACAAGTCGCCGAGTTTGCCGATTTCTTTCATGCCGATATCAGAGATCTGGGTGTTCATGACATCGAGTTTTGTCAAGCGATTGAGTTCGCTGAGTTCCTTCAGACCCGCGTCGGTGATGCCGGTGCCCGAGAGGTTCAGCGTCCTCAGGTTCCTAAAGTTGCTGAATCCTTTCAAACCTTCATCGGTGATCCGGGCGAGTGCCAGTTCCAGATCCATCAAATTTGTAAGCTGGCTGAGTTCGTACAACCCAGCGTCTGTAATCCCGGTATAACTGAGATTGAGGGCGGTCAAGTTTTCGAATTCACTGATATCGATCAAACCTTCGTTCGTAATTGCAGTGCTCATTAGGTTGAGCGAGGTAAGGCTCGGGAACGACTTCAAAAGCTTGAGATCATCGTCGCTGACGTCGGTACGTCCTTGAAAATCCACTGCAACCACCGGGCGCCCCGGCAACGACTCATCCTTCGTGACCTTACCCCCCAGCAATTCAATCTTCTGAATCGCCCTGGCCTCGTCGAGATTGTCGTCGGCAATGACCATCGAAACCGTCAGAACGACAACGGCGATGATCGCAAATTGAAAACGCATGTTTCGGCCTTGCAGTTGATCGTGCAGGAAATGGCCATTCAGATGCCGTCACCAACTTCAACTTTAATTTCCAGGTCTGGCAGAGATTCGTTGAGTTTCCTCACGCCTGCATCGGTCACGTTGGTTTCGTCGACATAGAGTCTCTTCAGGTTCTTTAGAACTCCAAGCTCCTTCAGCCCTTCATCTGTGATTTCGGACTGGCCCAGGCCGAGATCCGTCAAGTCTTTGAGGCCGCTCAGTTCCTTGAGTCCCATGTCCGTAATCTTCGTCTCGTCCAAATAAAGCTGATTCAATTGCGTGAGTTTGCCAATGTCCCGCAGCCCAGTATCCGTGATAGCAGTGCCCAGCAGGACGAGCACGTTCAGCTTCTTCAGTCGCTTCAGTTTGCTCAAACCGGCATCCGTGATTCGTGTATGCTGGAGATCGAGCCAAGTTAAGCTGTGGAGTTCGGAAACCTCATTCAGCCCTGCATCGGTGATCCTGGTGCTTGCAAGAACCAGCATCTTCAGGTTTTGCAGTCCGTTGATTTCCTTCAGATCGTCATCTGTCGTGAGCGTACGAGTGAGTTCGAGCCTCGCGAGACGTGGGAATGATTTCAGCAAATGGAACTCTTTGCCGTGAAACTTCGATTGCTCACCAACTTCGTCATTACCAAATTTGACTGTAACGACGGGACGCCCCGGGAATGTCTCATCCCTCGTGACCTTGTCGCCAAGCAGTTCGAGTTTCTTGATTGCAGCGAACTCATCGAGGGTGTCGTCAGCAGCAACGACATCCCCAACCATCACGACGAAAATCAGAAACAATCGAAATCGCATCATCGAACCTCTGAAACGAGGTTTCCAAATTGACTTTGAACGGCCGTGATTGACGAACAGAAGACATTTCGACATCGTATTGTTGCGGAATCTCAGACGCAAGACCTTCGGGATTTTTGGCAAAACGTCGAGGTGAATGATGGGCGAGTTCTTCAAAGGCTGGCGAAGGAAAATCGGCGTGGTGACGCTGTTGATGGCATGCGTGGCAGTGGGCGGTTGGGTCAGAAGTCGAGTTCGGCATGATCTTGTCATGATTCCGTGGGCCAATGAAACCTTTTGCGTTGAATCAATGTGGGGTGAAATCGAATTCGCGAGACTGATAACCCAGGACAACAAGACGAAAGCAAAGTGGATCTCCAACGAAATAACGCCGACAAACTGGCGATGGTTGGACGATGCTGGGAATCCGCAGGCGGTCGATCACTTAGCCGAGTTAGCCGAAGGTGAAATTGCATGGCGATGGGACTGGGCAGGGTTTCACTTTGGAGCGGGTCAAACAGCTAACGGCGGAGAGGAAGACTACATGGTCCCCTATTGGTCTATCACTGTTCCCTTCACCCTCATCTCCGCCTTTCTGCTTCTCTCAAAGCGCCGCCAATCGACTCCGAAAAAAATCAGTGAACCCATCCCCAACGAAGGAAGGTGAATCATGGGCGAATTCTTCAAAATTGTGATTCACTTCTTCCACGGATGGAGGCGAAAAATCGGTCTTGTCACGCTGGTGATGGCGTGTGTGTTTGTGGCGTGGTGGGGCAGAAGTCTCACCATCGCAGACCAGTACACTATACGCATGAATTATAACTCGCTTTTTTGGATGATCTCCAATGAAGGATGGTTCGGATGCGTTGTCGTACCTGAAACTAAGGCGGCTCCCACGACTGCATTTTTCCTCCACAGGACCGACAGATCGTCGGGCGATCACAACGCCAGTCCATTCGACGGAGTACCGTATTATAGCGGGAATTGGGAAGTGAATCCGCATTTCATTCTCCCGTATTCGGCGATGGTCATTCCGTTGTCCCTCATCTCACTTTGGCTTTTGCTCTTTAAGCCACGAAAAACGACTCAAAAGAAAATCACTGAACCTATCCCCAGCGAAGGAGCGTAATCGATGGGCGAGTTCGTCGGATTCATTGCTTGGTTCTTTCAGGGGCGGAGACGAATGGGTCTCGTGACGCTGATGATGACGATGGCGTTTTTAGGCGGATGGATCAGAAGTCCGCTTAACAAAGACAGCGTTCAATTCGAGTTTGGAACATCGTTCGTCACATTCGCGTCCAATCAAAATGGTCTATGGTTGGTCACGAGCGAGTTGCCGGGCAGCGTTTATCAACCTGTGATTCTCGGCGGAAAAAGCGAAACGTTTGCCTTACCCGGTCATAGATACCCTTTTTCAAGCGATCCATTTGGTCACTTAACACGTTGGTTTTGGGTCACGGAACAGCGATGGGATTGGTACGGCTTTCACTACGGAAGATACTGCGATGAACGTCCAATCGGTGGCATCCGTCTGACATTCAGAATCATTCCGCACTGGGCAGTTATCCTGCCATTCACTTTGATTTCGGCTTTTTTACTCCTCGTAAAGCCTCGCCAATTGAATCAAGATCAAAACACTGAACTCATCGCAGTCGAAGGAACGTGAATCATGGGGGGGAATTCCTCACAATTGCGATTCGCTTCTTCCACGGATGCACGCGACAAATCGGACTTGTCACACTGCTGATGGCGCTGGCGGCGACGGGAGGTTGTGATCCAGTGCGAACGACCAACCAAACCGTCAGCATAAAAATCTTCGACCGTGAAACCAAAACTGCAGTCGATGGAATTATCGTCAAGATGAAAAGGGCTTGGTCGCCTTCCTTTCTTATCTCACGACTCCGAAAAGGAGCAACACACAAAAAAGAACTGGGAAAGTCGGCCATGGATACAAGGAACATCAGATTCGGAAGGCGGTGTTCTCATCAGAGTCGTGGATACGGCACTTGATGGGACTTGGGGCAACACGCCCCCTTCCCAACGAAGTATCAGTGGCAGGAAATGCCTGTTGAAGATCATCCCGCTCAACGGGTCGTCAGAAGAACTGGAAATTCAATTGAATCCGAAAACGACCGGTGAGACGGAAAAGTTTTTGGTTGAGGTTGTTGATATCGGACAAGTGAAATACGGGCAATAAACGGGTTTGTGCAAAATCAAGAGTCTGCGTCACACAGTTCGAACCATAAGAAAATCGATGGACCCAATCCGGACGAAGGAACGTAAATCATGGGCGAATTCTTCAAAGGTTGGCGACGGAAAACCGGCGCGGCGACGCTGGTGATGGCGTGCATGCTCATGGGCGGATGGGTGAGGAGCGAGATATCCGAAGATACGATTATTCTTTCCGATGAGCACGGACGTACCATCATCGAAACGCATTCTCTGCTGGGGATCGTGCATTTCTCAACCTGGAACCTTGACTGGTCGGAATGTCGCCTCTTCAGCCATTATTCTGACGAAATCGAGGAATCTGGACCGCAATCTGGCGAGGGCGTTGATCGATTGTTGTATTGGGAAGCCTGGAAAGAGGATTGGCTTCCTAATAACCCGAATATGGGTCGTTGGAAATGGCTTGGGATCGAATATTATGTCAATTATCAAGATGATGATCGGCAGGAAATGAGTTTTTATGGCTACCTCGTCCCGTATTGGTTAATCGTGACCCCGCTCACTCTGCTCTCGACGTATCTGCTCCTCTCCAAGCCCTGCAAATCGACCACGAAGAAAAGCACTGAACCCATTATGATCGAGGGAACATGAATCATGGGCGAGTTTTTCAATGGATGGCGACGAAAAATCGGCCTGGCGGCGCTGCTGATGGCACTGGCACTCATGGGCGGGTGGGTCAGGAGTCTCAACAGATGCGAACGGTTCTCGTTTGAAACCAATGAGTACAACTATAATTGGCTTGGTTCGTTTAATGCGAGCATTGCGTGGCAGCAAGTAACGCCTGTTGACACCTTGCTTTGGTCACAAATGTACAAGAAATCTGGCCCCATGCTCTTTAATGAAGTCGCCGTGGCAACCTCCGAGAAAGCAATCGCCGATCTGTTATGCGGTGAGGATCAATTTGAATGGAAACATCGCTATTGCGGTTTCGCCATCGGTGAGTTTAAGCAAAAATTTTCCTTGAGCGCAGTTCATTTGACAATATGGAAACTCTCGTACTGGTCCGTCGTCATCCCACTGACGCTGCTCTCAGCGTTTTTGCTTCTGAAAAAGCCACGAACGTCGAATCAAAAGAAAATCATCGAACCCATTCCTGCTGAAGGAAACTGAATTATGGGCGAGTTCTTTCATGGGTGGAGACGAAAGGTCGGTGTGCTGACGCTGCTCGTGGCCTGCGTCGTGACTGGAATCTGGATCAGTGCATTGCGTTTCAGAACCGAACTCACGATTGGTTGGAATGCTCCAAATCTCGATACGAAATTCGTCAGCCACTTGAACATTCAAGACCAGGGATGGTTTGCCCGTGACGTCAAATCAAAGGTTTTCCGCCAGGTGATTTTCAGCCACAGTCTGACCTGGAAAACAATTGAAATCACAAACCCGGATACGTCAGTTGTTTACCCGGTCGGTTTGCGTCGCACGGATTACGATGCCTTCAAGCAATTGAATCAGTATGAATGGCGTTGGCAGTTCGCCGGTTTCGACTTTGGCCGTTGCCACAAAGACACAGATGAAACGAACATCCGTTACGCAGGCAGCACGCCGGAATCGCGGGCCATGAGTGACCCTCGCCTTTTGATGTCCTATTTTTCCATTCCTTATTGGAGCATCGTCTTTCCAATCGTTCTGCTCTCGGGGTATCTGCTTCTCTCGAAACCCCGCAAATTGACTCAAACGAAAATTGATGAACCTGCTCACCCTACCCCCGGCGCGCCGGGACGCAGACGCCTCTCCCCGTCGTGAACGGGGCGAGGCGTCAATTGTGCCCAACAAGCACTGACCAGATTCTTTCGAGCTGAATCAGTCCTTTTGTGGTTGACGATGGTCATTTCTTCGGCGAACATCATCCAAACAACACCGTCGCCCTTACCTCGACATGAATCGAAGTGATCATGACAACTCATCGACAGACATCCAAGAAACAAAGAAGAGAGAACCATTCCGTGAAGATCGTCGAAGAGACGCCCGTTGCGAGCGTCAGTTCAGTAGTTCAGTTGAATTCCGAAACCCCGGCCGCGGCTCCAGAACCGGCTCATCCGTTGATGGCCGAAGTGGAATCATTCCTCAGCAAACGCGACGAATTGGCTCGGAAACTCGCCCTCGAAATCGAGGCGACGGAAAAGAAACTGGCCGAATTGAAAAAGACGGCGGCGTCGCTGTTTCCTGAGGCGGCCACTCACGAACAACCGGACAAGAAGGCGAAGAAACTCAAGACGAAGTCTTCGAACAAAGAAGCCAAGTCCGATTCATCGAACGCGGCAGAAAACCAGTCGTCGGCTGAAGCGACGAACTGATACGCGGATTTTTTTAGTTCGGGTGCGACTGATTTTCTTATTGGTCGGTTTGCACTCGGCGAAGCTATTCTGAACGGATCGAACTGATGGAGGAACCGATCATTTCGACAGACAGAATTACGATCGACCCTCTGATTCTTGGTGGCGCACCCTGCGTTCGCGGACTTCCGGTTGCGGTAAGATCACTTGTCGGAATGATTGCGGACGGAATCGCCCCCGACGAGATACTGGCCGAGTATCCCTACCTTGAACGCGAGGACATTTCCGCTGCTCTCGCTTACAACGAACAGATCGAGCGAAACACAAATCGCGACGGTAGCATCGCAACACGGAAACCGCGTCCGAATCATCAGCGAACTCTGAACATTTTGCGATCGATGGAACCACGCCAGAAATTGGCACAGGTCTTTAAATTAAACGACCGAATGCTGGAATTGTTTCGAGCGGGTTTACGTCGTCGGTTTCCCGACCTAGACGACGCTGAATTCGAAAAAGTTTATTTGCAAATGCGAGAACGATGTCACAACAGGATCTATTAAACGACATCATCGCGATCCTCCGAAAGCTTGGCATTGAATTCATGTTGAGTGGTTCGCACGCATCCAGCCTGCAAGGCGAAGTTCGGGCAACTCACGACATTGATCTTGTCGTGAAACTGTCATTAGAAAACGTCGATGCACTGTTCGATTCGCTGAATGTCGATCGCTTTTATTTGAACAAATCAGCGATGATCAAAGCGATTGAAACGAAACGCATGTTTAACATCATCGAAGTCAAGTCGGGCGAAAAAGTCGATTTCTGGATGTTGACTGACAACCCTTTCGACGAATCCCGATTTTCACGTCGCCAAAAGTTTGATATCGGTGAACTTGTCGTCGACGTGAGTTCGCCTGAAGACACCATTTTGATGAAGTTGCACTGGTGTCAGCAGTCTGGAGGCAGTGAAAAACAACTCCACGACGTGATGCGTGTCTACGAATTGCAGGCCGATCTACTCGACATGGAATACATCCACAAGTGGGTGGCAGAACTTGGTGTAGGCGATCTCTGGCAAAGGGTACTCGACGAATCTGATCCGTATATTCCACCGCCAAGGCTTGCAGGAAACGAGGACTGACTTTGTTCGAAAGCCCAAATTTTCGATAGTGCCTATTTCGTTTCTCTGAATCGTATTGAAGTTTCAGTTTCCAATATGACGGTTACCAGACGACGAAGTGGAGCTTCGAAGAGGGGCGCTTGGGAACGAGAAGACTGAAAAGACGAGAAGCTCTAAACGATTTCTTTGACGACTTTGCCTTCCACGAATGTCAGACGCTCGTCGCGGCCGAGATGGGGATAGGTCAGTTGGTTCTGGTCGAGGCCCAGTTGGTGCAAGATCGTGGTGTGGATGTCGCGGAAGTGGTAGCGGTTTTCAATCGCATGCAAGCCGATGGCGTCCGTGGCACCGACGACCTGGCCTCCTTTAATCCCGCCGCCGGCCATCCACATGCTGAAGCCCAGATTGTGATGGTCGCGGCCCTTGCCTCCTTGACCTTCGGGAGATCGACCGAATTCACCGCCCCACAAGACCAGCGTGCTGTCCAATAGGCCTCGACGTTTCAAATCTCGCAACAGACCAGACACCGGCTTGTCGGTCTCAGCCGCCTTTCGCAAATGGTTTTCTTCGATATCTCCGTGAGCATCCCATTGGGTTTCACCCGTACCGCCGCCTGAGACGACGCAAATAAAGCGAACTCCGTTCTCAACCAGTTTTCGCGCGAGCAGACAGCGTCGGCCATAGTCGTGAGTTGGTTCAGTGCCGATGCCGTACAGATCGCGCGTTTCTTGAGATTCGTTCGAAATATTCAATACTTCCGGTGCCTCTGTCTGCATGCGAAAGGCGACATCGTAGGCATTGATTCTGGCGTGAAACTCAGCGTCATCCTGAGCGGCAGACGTTTCATTCAAATCTCGAATCAGTTGTATTGTTCGTTCTCGTTGTCGAGGATCGACATTCGCCGGCACACTGAGATTTAACACGGGCCGTTCGCCGGGGCGAAACATCGTCGGTTGGTAAAC
>Ga0181528_10001177_pt1 | contig 16485 bp, 14 predicted proteins | sample PEATcosm2014_Bin_47_FD_119742 | JGI IMG/M metagenome (GOLD analysis project Ga0181528, IMG submission 119742) | Peatland microbial communities from MTU Mesocosm Facility, Houghton, MI, USA - PEATcosm2014_Bin10_10_metaG | ecosystem: Environmental > Terrestrial > Soil > Wetlands > Peat | place...
CGTCGACGAGATCGAACAGCGTCGGGAACGACGGGCAGAGGTTGAAACACAGTCGGCACCCGTGGCAGAGGTCGAAGACACGCTCGATCTCCACGCGCAGGTCGGACTCGTCGAGGTAGGCGGGATCATCGGGCGTGTAGGTGTTGTCATGACTGGGGTCCGTCCGGATCGTCGTCGGTCACGTCATTGGTAGTCGGTGGGTCCGCACAGGCGGCGGGCGGCGGGCGGCCCGGACCCCGGGGTCCCGGCCCGACCCGACCCGGCATCGGACGGAGGAGGTGACCGCGGGAACGCGCTGCCGTCAGCCCGGCCGAAGCGTCGGAGGTGGGCCGCCGCGGCCGCGGTCGCCCGCCGGCCCCGGGACGTCCCCGGGGCCGGCGGCGGCAACCACGGTCAGGAGACGGAGGCGAGGCCCTCGGTGAAGCGCCCGGCGTGGCTCTTTTCCGCGCGGGCCAGGGTCTCGAACCACTCGGCGATCTCGTCGAAGCCCTCGGCGCGGGCGGTCTTCGAGAAGCCGGGGTACATCTCGGAGTACTCGTAGGTCTCCCCCTCGATGGCGGACTTGAGATTGTCCTCGGTGGCACCGACGGCGGCGCCCGTCACGGGGTCGCCGACCTCGCGGAGGAAGTCGAAGTGGCCGAACGCGTGACCGGTCTCACCCTCGGCCACCGAACGGAACAGGGCGGCGACGTCCGGGTAGCCCTCGACATCGGCCTTCTGGGCGAAGTACAGGTAGCGACGATTGGCCTGGCTCTCTCCGGCGAACGCCTCCTTGAGGTTCTCCTCGGTCTTGCTGTCCTTCAGGTCGGGCATGGTGTTCCTTTCTGGGTGGTGTGGTGATGGGTGTGTCAGATGGTGGTGACGGCCCGGGCCCCCGGCCCGGCGCCCTCGGCCCGGCAGGTGGGGCACAGGCCGCGGAAGATCACTTCGGGGGCACCGAGCTCGAAGCCGAGGTCGGCGCCGTCGGGCACGGCGAGCTCGGGAAAATCGAGCACCAGGTCGCGCACGCTCCCACAGCTGCGGCACACGAGATGGTGATGGGGGTTGTCGACGTTGGGGTCGAACCTCGTCCGACCGGTGCCGACGTCGAGGGCGGCGATCTCGCCGAGCTCGGCAAGGTCGTTGAGCGTCTGGTACACCGTCCGCAACGAGATGGTCGGCATCTCCTCCACGGCGATGGCGTGGACGGCCTCGGCGGAGGGGTGTGTCTCGTCCCCCTGGAGGATCCGGAAGATGCACTGACGCTGGGCCGTGACCTTCCGGCCCGACGTCCGGAAGAGCTCGGTCAACTCGTCGGGGCTGCGCACGTGGTGCAACATATCACCATCCATTGTCAAACAACAATGATTGCTGAAAACCGGGCGGGACCACCCTCCGTCGCCGGTCCCGGGCCCCACCGCGTCGCCGTCCCGGACACCGCCGGCTCCACCGCGGGTGGCCCCCACTCGGGCCGTGGCCCCGGTCGGCGTGTGGCAGGCTTTGGCATGCCCGCACCCGCTCCGAGCACCGAGCCGTTCTCACGCGGGCGGGCGCTCGCCCGTCTCGGGGGTGAGTCCTTCGACCTCCTGGTGGTCGGGGGCGGCATCACGGGGGCCGGTGTGGCCCTCGACGCCGCCAGTCGGGGCCTCAAGGTCGCCCTGGTCGAGAAGGACGACTTCGCCTCCGGCACGTCGTCGAAGTCGTCCAAGCTGATCCACGGCGGCCTGCGCTACCTGCAGCAGCACGAGTACCGGCTCGTCTACGAGAACCTGGCCGAGCGTCAGCGGCTCCTCGACAACGCCCCCCACCTGGTGGCGCCCCTCCCCTTCCTGATCCCCCTGTTCGGCAAGCCGGGCGTGGTCAACAAGAGCGTGGCCCGGGTCTACCGCACCGCCCTGTGGCTCTACGACCTGACCGGTGGCGTCCGCATCGGACGGCGCCACGAGAAGGTGACCCGGGAGCAGGCCCTCGCCCACATGCCCACTCTGCGGGCCGACCGCCTGGCGGCGGGCTTCCTGTACTGGGACGCCCGGTCCGACGACTCGCGGCTGACCCTGGCCGTGCTCCGCACCGCCGTGCTCGACCACGGCGCCACGGCCGTCAACCACGCACCGGTGACCGGACTGGTGACCGATGCCACCGGACGGGTCCGGGGGGCGACGATCAGCCCGGTGGACGGCGACCCCTTCGACGTGACGGCATCGGTGGTGGTGAACGCCGCCGGCGTCTGGTCGGACGAGGTGCGCAGCTTCGACGAGCAACACGACCCCCACTCGATCCGGCCGGCCAAGGGCATCCACATCACGGTGCCCGAGGAGGCGTTCCCCTGCGACATCGCCGCCGTCATCCCCGTGCGCGAGGACAAGCGTTCGATCTTCGTCGTGTCCTGGGGGGACCAGGTCTACCTGGGCACCACCGACACGGCGTGGGACGGCCCCCTCGACGACCCGGCGTGCACGCCCGACGACGTGGACTACATCCTCGGCGCGGCCAACGCCGTGTCGACGCGCCAACTGACCCGGTCCGACATCACCGGGATCTGGTCCGGCCTGCGGCCGCTGCTCGCCCCCGAGCAGAAGGGCGCCACGAACGAGCGCACCGCCGACCTGTCGCGGCGCCACACCGTCCGCACCTCCGCGGCCGGCATGGTCACGGTCACCGGGGGCAAGCTCACGACCTACCGCAAGATGGCCGAGGACACGGTCGACGCCGCCGTCGAGCTCCTCGGTCGCCGGGGCCTGCGCTGCCGCACCCGGAACCTGCGCCTGCTCGGCGCCCCGCCCGGTGGCCGCGTCCACCCGCAGGCGGGCGGGGCCGGCGCCAACGTCCGCTCCGATCCCGACCATCCCGAGGCGTCGCGGGCGGCCCACCTCGCCGGCCGCTACGGCACCGAGGCGCCCGCCGTGCTGGCGCTGGCCGAGGGCCGACCCGACCTGCTGGAACCACTCGTGGCCGGCCTGCCCTACCTGACAGCGGAAGCCGTGTGGGCCGTGCGCCACGAGATGGCCGGCTCGGTCTCCGACGTGCTGGACCGTCGCACCCAGGCCACCTACCGGGACGCCCGCGCCTCGGTCGAGGCGGCGCCGAAGGTGGCCGCCCTCATCGGGCCCGAGCTCGGATGGGACGACGCCCGGATCCGGGCCGAGTCCGAGGCCTACGCCGGACGCGTGCGTCGCGACCTGGCCCGGGCCGGCCTCGACCCCGGCGCACGCGGGCCGGCCGACGGACCGGTCGCCACGGTTCGGGCGGCCGCCGACGGCACCGCCGCGGTGGAGTCGTGACCCGCCCCACGCCCGTCACCCCGGTGGACGCCGGACCCGACGGTGTCGTCGACCGGCTCGACGTCGACCGGGTGGGCGTGGACGACGTCCTCGCCCGACGGCTGGCCGACGTGTGCGACTCGGTCTCCACCCTGGACGACGACCGGTCCGAGGCCGGCCGGGACTGGTGGCCGGTGACCATCGGCTGGGCGGCGGCCGGAGCGGTCCCCTCCCGTCCGGCCCTGGTGGTCCGCCCCACCGACACGGCCCAGGTGTCGGCCGTGCTCGCTCTCTGCGACGCGGCCCGGGTGCCGGTCACGCCGGCCGGCGGCCGCAGCGGGGTGTGCGGCGCCTCGATCCCCCTCTTCGGTGGGGTGGCCCTCGACCTGTGCGGGCTCGCCGGCATCGCCGACGTCGACGCCACGTCCCTCGTGGCCGACCTGCGGGCCGGGACCTTCGGTCCCGACGTCGAGTCCGGCCTGCGCGACGGGCACGGCGTGACCCTCGGCCACTGGCCGCAGTCCATGGACCTCTCGACGGTCGGTGGCTGGTTGGCCTGCCGGGGTGCGGGCCAGTACTCGAACCGCTACGGCAAGATCGAGGACATGGTGCTGGGGCTCGAGGTGGTGCTGGCCGACGGTCGAGTGGTGCGCACGGGCGGTCGGGGGCCTCGCTCGGCCACCGGCCCCGACCTCACGCAGCTGTTCGTGGGAAGCGAGGGGACCCTCGGGGTCATCACCGAGGGTCGGTTCCGGGTGCACCCGGTGCCCGAGGGCGAGGGACGCCGGGCGTTCGGGTTCGCCAGCTTCGCCGACGGTCTCGACGCCTGCCGGCGGATCCTGCGCCGGGGTGCGTCACCGGCCGTGCTCCGGCTCTACGACGCCGCCGAGTCGGGCCGCAACTTCGACGAGGGGGACACCAACCTCCTGATCGTGCTGGACGAGGCGGATCCGTCGCTGGTGGGCGCCACCCTGGACGTGGTGGACCAGGAGTGCGCCGCCGCCACCGGCAAGGACGTCGGGCTGGTCGAGCGGTGGCTGGACCACCGCAACGACGTGTCGGCGCTGGCCCCCCTGTGGCGCGCCGGCATCGTGGTCGACACCGTCGAGGTGTCGGGACGGTGGTCCGCGCTGCCCGGCCTGTACGACGCCGTGGTGAGCGCGCTGCAGGGCGTGCCCGGCACGCTGGCCGCGTCCTCGCACCAGAGCCACGCCTACACCGACGGCGCGTGCCTCTACTTCACCTTCGCCGGCCGGCCCCCGGCCGACCTGGCCGACGACCCCGCGGCCCGCGACACCTGGATCTCCGACTACTACCGCCGGGCGTGGGACGAGGTGACCGGGGCCACCCTGGCGGCCGGCGGGGCCCTCAGCCACCATCACGGCATCGGGCTGAACCGGGGGCGCTTCCTGGCCGAGGGCCTCGGCTCCGCGTTCGACGTCCTGGTGACCCTCAAGTCGGCCCTCGACCCCCACGGCATCCTCAATCCCGGCAAGCTGGGGCTGCCGACCTCCTTCGGCGAGGTGCCCTGGCCGTGAGCATCCTCGTCGTGGACGTCGGCACCTCGGGGGTGCGGGGCGCGGTGGTGCGCCCCGACGCCACGGTGGAGCACATCCACCATGTCCCGGTGCTCCCCGACACCCCGTTCCCGGGCCTGGTGGAGTTCGACGCGGAAGCCATCGCCTCGGCCGTGGCCGAAGTCGCCTCCCGCAGCCTCGCCGACGGCGGGCCGGTCACCGCCGTGGGCATCGCCAATCAGCGGGCCTCCACCCTGGTCTGGGACCGGGCGACCGGGACGCCGGTCGGCCCCGGGCTGGGCTGGCAGGACCTCCGGACGGTCGGCAAATGCCTCGAGCTGCAGGCTGACGGCATCCGCGTGGCGCCCAACGCATCGGCGACCAAGCTCGCCGCCATCCTCGACATCGCCGACCCCGACCGGTCCCGGTCCGAGCGCGGCGACCTGGCCTTCGGCACCATCGACACCTGGGTGGCGTGGATCCTGTCGGAGGGTGCCCTGCACGTGACCGACGCCTCCAACGCCGGGGTCACCGGACTGATCCACGGGGACGGCCGGGGCTGGAACCCCGCGCTCCTCGACGCGCTCTCGATCCCCGAGGCGGTGCTGCCGACCATCGTCGATTCGTCCGGTGTCGCCGGCCCGGCGACGCGGCTGCAGGGCTCGCCACCCATCGCCGGGATCGGCGGCGACCAGCAGGCCTCCCTCATCGGCCAGAGCTGCACGACCGCCGGCCAGGCCAAGGCCACGTTCGGCACCGGCGGGATGCTCGACCAGTGCCTCGGGTCGACGCGACCCGCCCAGGCCGTGCGTGGGCCGGCGGGGACGATCCCGATCATCGCCTGGCGGCGCGGTGGGGTGGACACCTGGGGGATCGAGGCCATCATGCTGTCCGCCGGCACGTGCGTGGAGTGGCTACGCGACGATCTCGGCATCATCGACGACGCCGCCCACTCGGCGGTCGTCGCCGGGGCCTGCGACGACACCGGTGACGTCTGGTTCGTGCCCGCCCTGCTGGGCCTCGGGACGCCGGTCTGGGACTTCGGCGCCCGCGGCACCTTCACCGGGCTGACCCGGGGCAGTGGCCGGGCCGAGCTCGTGCGGGCCGTCCTGGAGGGGGTGGCCCACCGGGGCGCCGACCTCCTGGAGTCGGCCGAGGCCGACTCGGGCCTCGCGGTGGGTGCCCTGCGGGTCGACGGGGGCATGACCGCCAACCCCGTCTTCACCCAGGCCCTGGCCGACGCCTGCGGGCGCCCGGTGGAGGTGGCACCCGTGCTCGAGGCGACCACGCTCGGGGCCGCGTTCCTCGCCGGCATGGCCACCGGTGTCTGGGCCGGCGAGGACGACGTGGCCGCCGCCTGGGTGCCGCGGGTCGAGGTGCTGCCGGTGCGTACCGACGTCGAGCGCCGCACGGCGCGGGAGCGGTGGCTCGAGGCACGCTCCCGGGCGGAGGGCGCGGTGCCCGAGCTGTCCGGTATCGACTTCTGACGGGACCCCGCCCGCCGGGCCCGGTGACGGGCGCCCGGGCGCGGTGTCCGGGGCCGGATCGGCCGGGTCGGACCGCCACGGTCGCCGAGCGGCCGACACTCCACGGCGCGTTGTGGTCACGCGGAGTGGCCCCCTACACTGGGGGTTCGGCGGAGCCGCGGCACCGCCGCCGACCCCACCGGCCGAGGCCGGGGAAGCAGGAGACCCCATGACCACCGGCATCGAGACACGGGGTGCGGGCGACCTGCCGGTTCCTCCCCCCGTCACCGTGCCCGAGGCCCCCTCCGCCGGTCCCCCGGTCGGGCCGGTCCCGACCGGGGCCGATCTGGGCGACGCCGTGCAGCTCGCCCGGGACCTGCACGCCGCGCTGTCGGGCGTGCTGCTCGGGATCCCCGACGCCGTCACCACCGCCGTCGTGGCCGCCCTGTCCGGCGCCCACCTCCTCATCGAGGACGTACCCGGCGTGGGCAAGACCGTCCTGGCCCGGGCGCTGGCCACCGCCCTCGGCGCCGAGTTGTCCCGGGTCCAGGGCCATCCCGACCTGCTCCCCTCCGACATCACCGGCGTCACCGTGTTCTCCCCCGACACCGCCACGTGGGAGTTCCGCCCGGGACCCGTGTTCGCCAACGTCGTGCTCCTCGACGAGATGAACCGCACCCCGCCGCGAACGCAGTCGGCTCTCCTCGAGTCCATGGAGGAGCAGCAGGTGTCGGTCGACGGCGAGTCCTGGCCGCTCCCCCGGCCCCACCTCGTGATCGGCACCCAGAACCCGATCGGCCAGGTCGGCACGTACCCCCTCGCCGAGAGTCAGCTCGACCGCTTCGGGCTGTCCACCTCCATCGGCTACCCCGACGCCGAGGTGGAAACCCGCCTCGTCCTGCACAACGGCGGGCGCTACGCCCTGGACGCGCTGGCCCCGGTGGCCGACACGGCGCGCTGGGAGCGGGCCATCGCCGCCACCGCCCAGGTGCACGTGGTCCACGAGGTGGCCGCCTACGCGGTGACGCTGGTGCGGGCGACCCGGACGACGGGCTCCGTCCGCCTCGGCGCCAGCCCCCGGGCCGCCATCTCGTTGCTGCGGAGCGCGCAGGCGTACGCCGTCCTGGACGGGCGGGCCTACGTCACCCCGGGCGACGTCCAGGCGGTCGCCGTCCCCTGTCTCTCCCACCGGCTGCTCGCCGACGGGGGCGAGGGCCAGGGGGCGATGCTGGTCGGCCGCATCATCGCCGACACCCCCGCACCGACCACGTGACGCCACGCCCGGGCCGGTGGCGGGCCGTCCAGGCCGCCCTGGTCGGGATCGCCGCGGGCATGATCGGTGTCGTCGCCTCCCGGCTGTTCATCGGTCCGGCCGCCGCGCCCGTGGGGATCCTGATCGGCGGAACGGCCCTGGTGGTGGGGACGATCGTGTCCTGGCGACTCCAGCACCTCCGCCGCTCGGCCGACTCGCCCTCGGTGCCCCGCAGCCTGCGCCTCCGCCGGAGGGTGCACCCCGTGGCCTGGCCGGCACCGGTGGCCGGCAGTGCCATCACCATGGTGGCGTGGGCCGGTGTCGCCCGGTCGAGCGGATCGGGGTGGGTCCAGGCCGTGGGGGCGCTGATCGGCGCCTTCCTCGTGGTGGGCCTCATCGCCCCCTTGCTGCCCGCATCCCTCGCCCACCTGGCCTGCACGGCCTCGCCGGGGGACGGCCAGGCGGGCCGCCCGCTCGAGCTCACGTTCGAGGCCGACCGGCCCGTGCGGATCCGGCCCCGCTGGCCCGTCGGGAGCGATCGCCAGGCCGGGGGGGCCCAGCGGGGGGCACGGACGGTGGTGCTGACGTGCACCCCCGCCCGCCGCGGTGTCGTCGACACCGTGGTGGTCGAGGTGGCCTCGAGTGCGCCCTTCGGACTGCTGTGGTGGGCACGGGACGTCGAACTTCCGCTCCCCCGCCTGTTGCACGTCGCCCCGCGCACGGGACAGGCCGACCGCCCCCTCGCCACGGTCGAGGACGCCAGCGGAGACGCCCCGCCGCGGGTCCCCTCCGGGGTCGGCGAGCCCCGCGGCATCCGTCCCTACACGGCCGGTGACCCCCGCCGGGCGGTGCACTGGCCCGCCACGTCCCATGTCGGCACCCTCATGGTCCGGGAGTCCGAGCGGCAGACCGACGACCCGATCACGGTGGAGCTGGTCCTGCCCACCGACCCCGCCGAGGCCGAGCGGGAGGCCGAGCGGATGATGGCCTCGGTGGGCGCCTGCATCGACCGCCGGCAGCCCGTCGTGCTGATCACCCGGGAGGAGTCCGGGCGCGTCGTGGGCACCGTCACCGGCTACACCGACCTCGGCCGCCGCCTCGCCCGGGCGGTCCCGGCGTGACCCTGTGGCAGCGGTTCGTCGAGGTCAACCGGCCCGGCCCACCGGAGCACTCGATCTCCTTCCGCACGGCCTCGGTGCTGGCCGTGCTCCTGGGCATCGGGGCCTGCTGGTCCGAGGGCGAGCTCAGCCCGCGGGTCGCCCTGTTCGCCGCGGTCGCCACGATCGTCGGCAACGTCGTCGCCTACCGGCGCCGGGCGAACCCGTGGCCCGGGGTGAAGCCCGTCCTCGCGGTGTGCGCCGTCGGCGGCTTCGTCTGGTTCCTGCTCACCGTCACCCACCACGCGACGCCGGGCGACATCTCCACCGTCGAGGCGCCGCTCGCCGTACTGTTCGCCTGGGTGCTGTGCACCCACGCCTTCGACGTGCCGTCGCGGCGGGACGTCGCCTACTCGCTGGCGGGATCGGCCGCACTGATCGCCGTGGCTGCCGCCCAGTCGGTGAACCTGGCCCTCGGGGTCTGGGTGGTGGCCTGGGTGGCGTGCTGCGTGTGGGGTCTGGTCGCCATGTGGCAGTCGGTCTCGCAGACCCGGGGCGTGCCGTGGCGACCCGTGCTCGGCGCCGGCCTGCTGGTGGCCGTGGTGGCGATCCTGCTGGTCGCCGTGCTGCCGGCCCCGCAGGTATCGGCGTCGCTGATCTTCACGGCGTCGGGGGCGGGCTCGGGGCCCGTCGACTCCCCCTCGGGCCTGACCGACGGGAGTGGGTCGCTGCCGGCCCACGCGGCGGCCGCCTCGGGTCGGACCGGCGTCGGCGGGTACCTCGGCTTCGCCAAGTCGCTGGACACCGCCGACCGCGTCGCCCTGGGCAACGCGGTGGTCATGCGGGTCCGGGCGACCCGCCCCAACTACTGGGTCGGCCAGACCTTCGACGTCTGGACCGGCCAGTCCTGGGAGCAGACCGGCGAGCCGGTCGTCGGCCCCCTGTCCGACCGCGTGACCGGCGGCTCACCCTTCCTCATCCCCACCTATCCGGACCAGGTGGCCCCGCTGGCCTCGGGGACCCAGGACATCCAGACCTTCTACCTGGCCCAGGGCGGACCCAACCTCGTGTTCCACGCCGACAACGCCCAGCGGGTCTACGTCCAGGCCCGCAGCCTCACCGTCACCTCCGACGGGACGATCACGTCCAACACGTCGATGGGGCCGGGCACCATCTACACGGTGGTCTCCGACGACACGGCGGCCACCTCCTCGGAGCTGGCGGCCGCCACCGATCCGGTGGCCGTCGATGCGGCCCCCGGGCCCCACAGCGTGGGCAAGGTCGAGGAGGCCCGGTACCTGCAGCTCCCCCACCCCTACCCCCGCGTCACCGCCCTGGCCGAGTCGATCACCAAGGGCATCGGCGCTCCTGACGACCCCGACCCCCACACCTACGCCAAGATCGCCGCCATCGACGCGTGGATGTCCCGACACGTGCACTACACCACGGCGATCCCGCCGCTCCCGGCCGGGGCCGACGCCGTGGACTCCTTCCTCTTCGGCAGCCGCCAGGGCTACTGCGAGCAGATCTCGACGGCCACCGTCGTCATGCTCCGCAGCCTCGGCATCCCGGCCCGCGAGGCCGTCGGCTACGTGCCCGGGTCGTTCAACCCGATCACGGACCTCTACCAGGTCCAGGCCAAGGACGCCCATGCCTGGGTGCAGGTCTGGTTCCCCGGCTACGGCTGGCAGAACTTCGACCCCACCGCCGACGTGCCGCTGGCCAACCCGACGCCCGGGTCGGTCCTGGCCGGGTCGATCGGACGGGGCCTCGCCCGTCTCCCGTGGATCCCCATCGGCCTGGTGGCCGGGGTGGCGGCGATCGTCTGGGCGGTGCGCGTGCGCCGGGCCCACCGGCCGCCCACCTGGGCGCACCAGGTGGCGTCCGACCTCGCCCGCGGTGGCGACCGCCTCGGACTCCCCCGCCGCACCGACGAGACGCTGACCGCCTACGGACGACGCGTGGCCGAGGCCGTGCCCGACCGCGCCGCCGCTCTCGTCGGCGCGGTCGACCTGGTCGAGCGGTCCACCTACGGAGGCGTCGAGCCGAGTGCCGACCAGATCGCCGCCGCGCTCGCTGTCACCCGGGACTTCCGAACCGTCCCCCGGCGACGGGGCCGTCGCCGGGACGGGACCGACGGGCCGCCTCCCGGGGGCCGGGCCCCGTCCCCTCAGGTGGCGGCGTGGGCGAGCGCCTCGTCGAACGAGGCACCGGCCGCCAGCAGCGGCCGATAGCCCATGAGCTTGGCGGGCTGGCTGATGGCGAGCACCCCGGACAGCCCGTCGCCGGAGCGGTAGAGGGCGATCATCTTCCCCTCGGCCCCCGAGCCGCTCACCACCACCACCTCGTCGTCGGCGTCCGGTAGACCGATCATCTGGATCTTCTTGCCGTACTGGTCCGACCAGAAGAACGGGACCGGGTCGTAGGGCGCGGCGCCGGCCGTCCCGGCCAGGAGGTTCCGGGCCGACGCGGCGCCGCCCTCGGCGGCGTTCGTCCAGTGCTCGACGCGGGTGTGGCGACCCGTGGTGGGCCGCAGCCAGTTGGCCACGTCGCCGGCGGCGACCACCCGGTCCCCCGCGAACAGCGTCCCGTCACAGATGACGCCGTTCTCCAGCGACAGACCCGAGCCCTCGAGCCATCCCACGGAGGGGACGACGCCGATGCCCACGACGACGACGTCGGCCGCCAGCCGGGTACCGGCGTCGTCGGCCAGGCACACCGTGAGCGGGTCCGGCCCACCGGGGTCGCTCTCCAGGTGGTCGACCGTGATGCCGCACCGCAGGTCCATCCCGTTGGCGATGTGCAGGTCGGCGCACATCGCGCCCATCCGGTCGCCCAGCACCCGGGCCAGGGGCGTGTGGTACGCCTCGAGCAGCGTCACCTCGGCGCCCATGGCCTGGCACGTGGCCGCCACCTCGGAGCCGATGAAGCCGGCCCCGATCACGACGACGCGGGGCTCGGGCCCGGCCGCCTCGAGACCGGCCCGGATCCCGAGGCAGTCGTCGAGGGTGCGCAGCAGCCAGACCCCGGGCATCCCCTCGGTGCCCGGCAGTCGTCGGGTGGCCGCACCGGTGGCGACGACGAGACCGTCGTAGCGGAGCTCGGTGCCGTCGTCGAGGCCCAGCGTGCGGGCCGCGGTGTCGAGTCCGACCGCCCGGCGGCCGAGCCGGAACTCCAGTCCGATGGCGTCGAGCTTGTCGGGGGTGTGATGGTGGATGCGCTCGACGTCCCACTTGCCGGACAGGAGCTGCTTGGACAGCGGCGGTCGGTCGTAGGGGGCGTGGACCTCCTCCCCCACCACGATGACCGGGCCGGAGTGCCCCTCGTGGCGCACCTCCTCGGCGGCCCGCAGGCCGGCCAACGATGCGCCGACGACGACGACGGTGCCTTCCGAGGGGACGGGATCACTCATGGGGCGAATCGTACGGGCTGGTCAGGTGCGACGCAGCATCCGCCGGCCCGACACGGGCGCGCCGGGCACGTCGAGATCCTTGGCCAGCATGGTGACCCGCTGGCGTGTCACCCCGAGCAGGGCGGCGATCCTGCCGCGCGACATGCCGGCGCGCAGGCAGTCCTCGATCATGGCCATGCGGACCAGACGCCGTGCCTCGCGGTAGCAGTCGAGCGGGTCGGACGCCCGCTCGCGCAACTCCGCGGCCGACGGTTCGCCCATCTGGACGACATCGGCGAACGCCATGCCGTCGTGCAGCTCCTCGAGCATCGTGCGCGCCGACGCCTCGCCGCGCAGCAGCTCCGCGCGGAGCGCCTCCGAGGCGACCAGCGTCCGTTCGATCGCCTCGATCGCCTGGGTGTTGTCCCGCTGGGCGACATCGGCCACGCAGACATCGATCATCATCGCCACACCACTCCAGTCGGTGGGACGAGGGACCCGACCGTGCATCCCCCGTCGTCGTTCCGTATCTGGAATTCACGGTACGGCGACGACCCACCTCCACGGCAGGGCCGAAAGTCGGTGATTTACAGGGCAGATGGGGTGCGGGCGTCGAGGGTGGGCACGGCTGGGCGGGGCCACACAGGTGTACCGGACGGTGACGGAGGCCACTCCGGCGACGTCAGGGGCCAGGGCGGTCCCGGACCGCGGATGTCAGTCGACGCTCAGCTGACCCATTGGGCCGTCCAGTCGCCGGCGGGCTGTCCGGTGACGGCATTGAGTCGGTTCCACGTGTTGATGGCCGCGATGCAGACGACCAGCGCGGCCAGCGCGGCCTCGTCGTAGTACCTGGCCGCCTCCTCGACCAGCGCATCGAACACCGGGATGCCCTGATCGGACAGCCGCGTCCCCGCCTCGGCGAGGGCCAGGGCGGCGCGTTCGGCGTCCGTGAAGTACGGGGCGTCCCGCCAGGCGGCCAGGGTGAGGAGGCGTTCGTCGGTCTCGCCGGCCTTCTTGGCACCCCGGGAGTGCATGTCCAGGCAGACGGCACACCCGTTGATCTGGCTGGCCCGCAGGTTGACGAGCTCCAGCGTCGTGGCCGGCAGACCCGCCTGGTCGGCGGCGTCCCCGACCGCCTTCGACAGGCTCTGGAGGGCGTCGAGGACGCCGGGCACACTGAGGGCGGGATTGGGAATTCGTGGTTGCATGGATCGTCCTTTTCGGGATGGGCGGAATCGGTACGTCTTCCTCCATGACTCCCGACCCACCACGGTTGTGACCGACCGTCCCGGTGGACGGGTCGAACTGGCGTCCGACGGGGCGCCGTCGTCACGACGGAGGACCCCCGGGGGTCATGGTGGTGACCGATTCCGGCGAGGATGGACACCGTGGACGAGACCGACCGGCTGGCCGAGCAGTTCGAGGCGAAGCGGGGGCACCTGCGCGCCGTCGCCTACCGGATGCTGGGCTCGCCCGCGGAGGCCGACGACGCCGTCCAGGACACCTGGCTGCGGGTCAGCCGGGCCGGGACGGACGGGGTCGACAATCTCGGCGGGTGGATGACGACGATCGTCGCGCGCGTCTGTCTCAACATGCTCCGCTCCCGCAACGTCCGGCGCGAGGAGTCGCTGGAGGGGCGCCTCCCCGATCCGGTGATCAGTCCGGCGGGGGAGGACGAGCCGGAGGCGCAGGCACTGCTCGCCGACTCGGTCGGCCTGGCCCTCCTCGTCGTCCTGGATGCGCTGACCCCCGCCGAGCGCCTGGCCTTCGTACTCCATGACATGTTCGACCTGCCGTTCGACGAGATCGCCCCGATGGTCGACCGGTCGCCCGCGGCCGCCCGGCAGCTGGCGAGCCGCGCCCGGCGGCGGGTCCGCGGCGCCGACATCCCCGACCCCGACCTCACCCGGCAACGGGCGGTCGTCGACGCGTTCTTCCTGGCCGCCCGCGGTGGCGACTTCGACGCCCTGGTCGGCCTGCTCCATCCCGATGTGGTCCTGCGGGCCGACTTCAGCCCGGGGCGCCCGGCGTCGATGGTCGTCCGGGGGGCGGTGGGCGTCGCCCGCCAGGCGCGCCTCGGCTCCGAGCCGGCCGCCCAGCTCCACCCGGCCCTGGTCAACGGGGCGGCGGGCGTGGTCATCACCCGGGAGGGGCAGCCCCACGTCGTCATGGCGTTCACCGTGGTCGACGACCTGGTCGTCGAGATCGACATCATCGCCGATCCCGAACGGGTCCGGCGGGTCGCCTCCGCCGTGCTCACCCGCGGGTGACGAAGATCCCGCCCACCTCGCTCCGACGGTGACCTCCGTCCAACCGGCGGTCAGCGCGTCAGTCGGTGACCGGGGCGCGGGCGCGGTCCGGGTCAGCCGTTCGAGGCGATGCCCTGCAGGACGCCGCCCCCCGGCGCGGAGCCCGGAAGGGTGGTCCGTCGCGATCGCACGACGGGGGACGTCAGTGCTCCCCGGGTTGCTCCCACGCGTCGGTTCGCAGGATCTCCGGCGTCGCCGCCCCCCGCCGCGGCGACGCGGCGATGGCCGCCTGCAGGTAGGCCAGGGCCTCGTCGGCTCCGGAGTGGGACGCCCGGGTCGACCAGGTGCTGATGGGCTGCACCGGGACCGGACCGCCGACGTGCTTGATGACGACGAGGTGGACGGGTCCGAGGCCCGGCTCGCTCGTGACGAAGGCCGACACGACGTCGAACAGCCACCAGACGAGGACCATCGCGATGCCACCGCCGAGGAAGCCCGCCCAGGCGCCACCCGGGGCCGGTGCGCCCTTCTCCACCAACGCGGCGTCGTCGAGGTCCACCAGATCCACCCCCTGACGAGCGAAGGACCACGTCCAGGTAACGCGGGTCTTCGAGATCTCCATCCGGGCGGTCGCCCGGCTCAGGCCCGAGACCAGGAGGGCCACCCCGACGAGGCCGATGACCACGCTGAAGGGAACGGCGTCGCGGGTGCCACCGGACACGCCGAGGCCCACGCCGACCAGGATGACCACCACCCCGACCGCCAGGTCCACCGCCGCGGCGATCCGCACCGCCCGCGAGCGGAACACCAGATGGGGTGCCGAGTCCGCCGGGGTCCGAGCCGCCATGCCCATTGATCGGCGTCGACGCCGGGCACCTTGAGGTGACGCGGGTCGGGACCGCCCGGGCGCTCAGCCTCCGAACATCGTCATCCACTGCTCCGGGGTCTTCAGCCGGAACACGTAGTTCTGCGCCCGGGTGCGACCCATCGTGGCCGACGCGTCCGGCGGCGAGTAGAAGTGGCCGGGGTAGAGCACGGTGTCGTCGGGTACCCGGGCCAGACGGTGCATGAGCGAGTCGTACATGGCGGCCGGGTCGCTGCCCGGGAAGTCGGTGCGGCCACATCCGTCGAGGAACAGCGTGTCGCCCGCGATGAGCTTGCCGTCGACCAGGAAACACTGGCTGCCGGGCGTGTGGCCGGGCGTGTGGACCAGGGTGATCGGCACGCCACCGACCATCACGACATCACCGCCGGCGTGGCCCACCAGGTCTCCCTCGCCCACGCCCGTCGAGCGCTCGACCCAGGGCAGCTCGTCGGCCTGCACGTGGACCGGCACGTTGGCGACCTCCAACAGGCGCGAGATGCCCTCGATGGCCCACCCCTGGAGGCTTCCCCCCACGTGATCGGGGTGGAAGTGGGTCCCGAGCGCGCCGACACAGCGCATCCCGTCGGCGGCGAGGATGTCCACCAGTTCGTCGACGCCGTAGGCGGGATCGACGATCACCGCCTCGCCGGTCTCGCGATCGCCCACGAGATAGACGAAGTTGACCATCTGGCGGGCCACCTGGTCGTCGGTGGCGAAGTCGCGCCCGGCCAGCAGTTGGCGGAAGTAGAGCCGGTCGGCGCCGGCGGCGGTCGGATCCTCGGAGACGTCGGTCACGGGTCCACTGTAGGGTTCGACCCGGGCCGGCGGACACCCGTGTGCCGCGGCCGGACCCAGGGACGATACGACGGGGACGGTGCCGCCATGACCGAGACCGACACGAGCACCACCGGGGACCTCACCTCCTCGGTCACCTCGATGCTGCGTCACTGGGCGACGCACCGGCCCGACGCCCCGATGCTGACGCTCGGCGACACCACCATCACCTGGGCCGAGGGCTACGACCGGGCGATCCGGGTGGCCTCCGGGCTGGCCGCCGAGGGCGTGGGCCCGGGCGACCGGGTGGCGATCCTCGACCGCAACGGGATCGACTTCTTCGAGGTCTTCTTCGGCTGCGCCCTGCTCGGTGCGGTAAGCGTCGCCGTCAACTGGCGCCTGGCCCCCGCCGAAATGGCGGCCATCATCGAGGACGCCGGAGCCACCGTGCTCTTCTACGGCCCCGACTACGGGGCGGCCGTGGCCGAGATCGAGGCGTCCGTCACCACCGTCCGGCGGTACGTGCCGCTGACCGGGTTCGGCCCCTGGCGGGACTCCCACGCGGAGGGTGCCGTCGACCCCCGGTTCGAGCCGGGCCTCGACGACGTGATCACCCAGCTCTACACCTCGGGGAC